>Ga0111228_1002_pt1 | contig 25637 bp, 20 predicted proteins | sample DeeMarSWOR152_54_FD_80382 | JGI IMG/M metagenome (GOLD analysis project Ga0111228, IMG submission 80382) | candidate division Zixibacteria bacterium DG_27
GGCCGGGATGCTTCGGACGTCTCTTCCAGTTTTTACTTCTACATGCTGACGGCTGGTGATTTCATCGAGACGAAGAGAATGATCCTAGTGAAGTAGCGGAAAGCTTTAGCTTTCCATCCGCTGGCCACCACCCTCCGTGGAAACCTGAAGGTTTCCGCTACAGTAAGAATACTAGTTGCGACCATACCAGTGAGGCGGGGAACACTTCCCCGCCCTTTCTTTATGCAGTGACAGCAGACAAACACAAGGATTGACTCTGGCACTCCTTATTCTGTATTCTTAGGTTGATGATCTGAGAGGTGAAAAAGCGAGAGGTCTCTTCTAACTGAGCGTCCATCAACCACAATGATTGTAATTCACTACTCTGAAATTGGCCTTAAGGGAAAGAACCGCAGTTTCTTCGAGAGGAAACTGGTGGACAACATAGGGGTCGCTCTCAAGGGGCTGCAATACGAGTCCATCGAGCGGGGGCATAAGAAGGTCGTAATCTCTGCAGAGGCGGACAAGGACAAACAGGAGTTCAGGAAGAGATTGAAGCTGATCCCGGGAATCTCATACTTGTTCTTCGCCGTCACCTCGGAGTTGGACATAGAGGAGATGAAAAAGCACCTCTTAAAACTCTCGGAATCATATCAGCCGTGCAGATTCGCAGTCGACACTAAGCGTTCCAACAAGCGCTTCCCCTTCACCTCAGTTGAAGTCAACAGAATCCTGGGGGAGGTGTTAAACCAGAGAGGCTGGCCGGTGGATCTGACGAATCCGGAGATCACCTTCAGCGTTGAACTCGCTGAGAAAGAGGCCTACCTCTACGCGGAAAGGATTCAGGGACCGGGAGGTCTGCCCGTCGGCTCCGCTGGTCGGCTGGTGGCTCTGCTCTCCGGCGGCATCGACAGCCCGGTGGCGGCATACAGAATGCTCAGGCGGGGCAGTTCGATAATCTACCTCCACTTCTATAACTTCACGCAGGTGACAAACATAACCAAGGACAAGGTCAGAAGGATTGTCCAAATTCTGCAGAGGTATCAACCGCAGGCGAAGCTCTACATGGTTCCCTTCGAGGAGATTCAGAGGGCGATCATTGCCGTTGTTCCGAGCAAATACCGGATGATCGTCTATCGCCGGGTGATGTTCGAGATCGCCAATCTGGTTGCTGGTCAAGTTGGGGCCTCCGGCTTGGTGACGGGGGACTCCTTAGGTCAGGTCGCCTCTCAGACTCTGGAGAATCTGAACGTTATCTACAAGAGGGCGAAGCATCCGGTTTTTGCCCCCCTCATCGGTTACGACAAACAAGAGATAGTCGATATGGCAAAACAGATCGGAACTTACGAAACCTCAATTCTGCCGTACAGCGATTGCTGTTCCCTCTTCATCGACAGACACCCCGAGACCAAAGCCGATCTCGAAAGCATAGAACAGATCGAGAGTGGATTGAAGATAGAGGAGCAAGTCAAAGGGGCCTTAGAATCCGCGGAAATAATATCGGTTTGAGCGGTATTGAGCTGTTTTGGCCGGGAATTGGTGATTGGTGATTCGGACTTGGAGGTGACTGCTCGATTACTACAAAACCCGTCTCTCAGCAGGAACGGTTGATTCTCAACCGCTTACGGCTCCTGAAGTTCAATAAAAAACCTTGCTTTTTGAGGGGAAAGACTTATTTTTTCTTGGAAAATGAAGTCCCGGGAGAGCATAACAGAGAGTCTGCTTGAAAACCTTGGGGTGGGCGTGAAATTTGATCTCCCCCTCGCACCCCACACCAGCTTCAGGATCGGCGGGCCGGCGGACTTCTTCTTCGAGGCTCTAAGCCCCTGGGAATTGATCAAGGCCGTCTCGGTCAGTCGCTCTCTGGGGATAGAATACTTCATCCTGGGAGGTGGCTCAAACCTGCTGGTCTCAGACGCCGGCTTCCGGGGCCTGGTGATCAAGAATAGCTGCGCGGCGCTACTGACCGACGGAGAGAACCCCGGAGTTCAGTCCGGCTTCTGGTTGAATGAGCTGGTGGGCAAAACCGCCGAGCTGGGACTTTCGGGACTGGAATTCCTGGCCGGGATTCCTGGTACTGTCGGAGGCGCGATTTTCGGCAACGCCGGGGCCTTCGGAAAATCTATCGGAGATCTCCTGGAAAGAGCCGTCGTTTTCAACCCCGATAAAGGACTAGAAACCGTGGATCGGGACTATTTCGAGTTCGATTATCGTTCCAGCAAGCTCAAGAGAAGCGCAGACATCCTCATTTCAGCCTCTTTTCAATTGGAGAGCAAAGCGGCCGAGGAGGTAAAAAGGAAAACTGAGGAAGTCCGGGCGCTTCGAAGGGAAAAGCATCCACAAAACCAGGGCTGTATCGGTTGCTTCTTCAAAAACATCAAAGATGAAGGCAGAACCATACACGCCGGGAAACTGCTGGAACAGGTAGGCGCCAAAGAAATGGCGGTGGGAGAGGCCGCGGTCTTTGAACAGCACGCCAACATCATTGTGAACCGCGGCGGAGCAAGAGCCTCCGAGGTCAAAGAACTAGCGGAGATGCTGAAGAAGAGAGTGGAAGAGAGATTTGGATACCTCTTGGAGCCAGAAGTAGTATTCCTCGGAGAAGAACCAGAGGCCACTTAACTGGTATAAGTAGTTGTCCATTATAGTCTATTGAGATGTTGTCGAACTAACCAAACGGGAGGAGGCATTATCGGAAATAGCTAAAGATCTATAGGATCTGATTCGGGATAAGGCTTTAGGCCTTTCGACAATGACTCTTCTGAGGCAAAAAACCTCCTCCGTCAAGATTGTGCCGATCTTGTGGCTATTGGCGGTTTTTCTTATCCAGCTCAGTGGCAGCGCCGGCGCCCAAGAGGAGGTGCAGGAGCCGGAGACCTCCTTTCAGAACCTGAAGGCCTCGCTGAATCTCGAGAGTATCAAATACCTGCCTTTCACTGAGACCCAAAAGACCTATGGTCTCTCCATTATCCATCACCGCCTTCCCTACCTCAAGCTCAAACTTGACCTCAGAAGGGAGGTCAAGACAGATTACGAAACCGGCTGGGTGACCCTCAGTGAAAAGCTGGGTCCCTACAGCCTGTACAAAGACAGCTATCTGCCCCTGGACCGGCATGTCTCCCTTCAGGACAGCTACGAATCTGAGAAGGCCTGGCGGCAAGATTTGAAGTCCGGTTTGACCAAGGAGGAGGAAGAGAAGGCGGAGGGGCTTATCAGCTATGAGATCCCCATAAAATTCCCCAAGGCGGTGAGGAGCATCATCGGAGAGGGAGGGCCGGGGCTGCGAGTAAACGGTTACCGCAGAATCTCGTTTTCCGGCAGGTCGGAGTGGGACAGCGGGGTAAAGTCCACCGCCATGGTGCGTCAGAGCAAGTTCCCCCAGCTGCACATGGAGCAGACCTCTAAGTTCACCATCACCGGGACGGTGGGGAGCAAGGTCACCGTCAAAGTCGATCAGGACAGCCAGAGAGACACCGAGCTGGCAAACCGCATCGAGATCCGCTACAAGGGCGAAGAGGACGAAATCGTCCAGAGCGTGGAGATGGGGAATACCAATCTCTCCCTGCCCAACACCCAGTTTGTCGGTTATTCCGAGAACGTTCAAGGGCTCTTCGGAATCAAGGCCACCGCCAAGGTGGGCGATTTGGACATCACCGCCATCACCAGCCAGGAGAAAGGCTCCACGGAGAAGACCACCTTCACCGCCGGCGCCCAAACCGAGACCCGGCCGGTGCGGGATTATGAGTATCTAAAGAGGACTTACTTCTACATCGGCCCCACCAGTCCGGTCAGACCCACCAGCGATCCGGTGCTTTTCACCGGCAACGACTCCCTAATACAGCTGGAGCTCTACCTCAAGGACTACCAGGTCAAGCAGAACGACCTCCACGGGATAGCCAGCGTCAATCCCGACTCCACCCCCAATATCTCCGAGGCCGAGAGATCTCGGGTGGAATTCGAGTATAACCGTTTCCGCCGGCTGGAATCCCTCGACTACGAGGTCGCCATCGACAGCACCAACCAACAGCTTTACGTGATCCTGAACCGCTCCCTATCCTCGGGAGACATACTGGGGGCCTACATTAAAAAGGCGCGGAAAGTTGGAACTGCAATCGATACCATCATCGCTGGCAATCTCGACTACAAGCCGGATACCACCCTGCTTCAGGATACCACTTTGGTATTGAGGTTGATCAAGCCCGAAAACCCCGACCCTGATTTTCAAACCTGGAACTACGAGTGGAGGAACGTCTACTCCTTGGGAGGCACCAGAATCAGCCGGGAGGGCTTCGACTTAAAGATATACAAGGGCACCGCCGGACAGGAGAATGTTGAAAGCGACCCCGAGGAGCAAAGTGGCGTCCCCTACATCCAGATATTGGGACTGGATCTGAAAGACCAGGCCGGCAATCCCAACCCCGACGGAATCGTGGACTACCAGTGGGTAGATTTCTACCACGGCGTGGTGGTCTTTCCCCACTATACCCCCTTTAACACCGACCATAGCTTCACCGGCCGGCCGGAGGACATCCTGGAGGTTAAGGTCCCCGCAATCTACGAGAGCCGAGAGGGCTCCGGGCAGGCACAGCAAAACAGCACCTATTATCTCAACATCAAGACCAGCTCTCGGGAGACCCGATACTCTCTGGGCCATACCAACATCATCGAGGGCTCCGAGGTGGTGAAGCTCAACGGCCGTAGATTGGTTCGCGGTAAGGATTACAATATCTCTTACGATTTCGGGCAGATCACCTTCCTCACCGAGGAGGCCACCGATCCCAACGCCAACATCTCCGTCGATTATGAATATTCCCCATTTTTCATGCCGGAGAAAAAAAGCCTCTTCGGGATCCGAACGGTGTACAACTTCAAGGAGAACAGTTGGATCGGGGCGACCGCGCTTTATAAGAAGGAAACCGCTGGAGAGCATCGCCCTCGGGTGGGCCGAGAGCCCAGCCGCAACCTCGTCTGGGACACCGACCTCTCCTTAAAACTCGAGCCGAGCTTTTTGACCAGGATGGTGGATGCTCTACCTCTGGTGGAGACTGAGGTTCCCTCCAGCGTGGACATCTCCGCAGAGTTCGCTCAAAGCCGTCCCAAGCCCAACCTTCGAAATGAAGCCTACATCGACGACTTCGAGGGGAGCCGGGATTGGAATGACCTCTCCATCCGGCGGGGAGCCTGGACTATCTCCTCCCCTCCACCGGATAAGGACGAAAGCTTAAGAGCCCCGCTGTGGTGGTATAATCCTTACGACCAGATACGGATCACCGACGTCTGGCCTGAGAAGGAGGTGCGGGAGGCCGACAACCGCACCAACATCCTGATCTTGAAATATTTCCCCCAAGATTCGACCTCCTGGGCGGGGCTTATGCGTTCCCTCTTCGTGGGAGCTCAAGACCAGACCTTAAGTCGCTTCTTGGAGATCTGGCTGAAGCCGCATAGTCCCTCCCAGAGGTTGGTTCTCAACGTGGATTTGGGCAGAATCAGTGAGGACCTCAATGCCAACGGCATCTTGGACACTGAGGATCAACTCCGAAACGGTCAGCGCGACGGGATTCTCGACGACGACGAGGATACCGGCTTAGACGGGCTCTTCAGCCCCAGCGAGCCGGGCTATAACCCTAACACCAATCCCGACCCCCGCGGCGACGACTGGAACTACGACGACAAAGGAGACTACTCCCGCATCAACGGCACCGAGAACAACCGCGAGGACCCCGACCGCGGTCGGCGTCCCGACACCGAAGACATCAACAACAACGGGGGCTTAGACACCGAAGACAGCTACTTCCGCTTCTCCATAGATCTCTCCGAGCCGGAGTTCCTGGCAGACGAGACCTCCACCGGCTGGCGGCTTTACCGCGTCCCCATCCAGGATTCTCTCCTCTACGACAAGGTCGGGAACCCCGACTGGGCTTATATCGAGTTTGCCAGGTTGTGGCTTTCCGCTGCTGAAGACTCAACCGGGCTGTCGGTGGCGACCATCGAACTGGTGGGGAACAAGTGGCAGGACATCGGGATCTCCCCTGCAGATTCACTCTCGCCACCATTAGGGATGCGTTTCGGGGTCACCTCCAAAAACACTCACGAGAACACCGATTACATCCCTCCGCCGGGGATAGAGGGCGAGCTCGACCGCTCCACCAGGGTCAGGGAGAAGGAGGAGGCTTTGGTTCTGCAGTTCGAGAACCTCTACCCCGGGCACACCGCCAAGGCCTATCGCTTCATGTATTCCGCTGAGGATTACACCAACTACGGAAGGATGACCATGTTCGTGGCCGGTTTGGGTGATTTCGCCCCCGAGGAGGTGAGCTTCTTCTTCCGCATGGGTCAGGACACCTTAAACTACTATGAATCTCGCACCCCGCTCCATGTCTCTTCGGACGCCTCGCGGCCCTGGGACGAGCGCAACTTCATGGAGATCGATTTTGCCGAGATCACCGCCCTCAAAAACTACATGTTGATGAACCTCCCCGACACCATTCCCCTCTCTCAAGCTGACACTCTCGACCTGGAGACCGGCTACAGAGTACACGGGGATCCCTCCCTATCGAAGATACAATGGTTCATCGTCGGGGTGACGGTAGCGGACAGCACCACAAGAGCCTTGACCGGAGAGGTGTGGTTGAACGAACTGCGAGTGACCGATGTCAGAGACAACCCCGACTGGGCCGGAAGAATGTCGGTCTCCGCAAACCTCGCGGACCTGGGAACCATCTCCGCAAGCTACCAGCGGATGGGAGCCGACTTCCACGGGCTTCTGAGCAAGAGGGGGAGCGGCTCGGTTGCCACCTCCAAGCAACTGCGGGCCAGCCTCAATCTTCACAAGTTCCTGCCCCCAAGTTGGGGAGTGAGCCTGCCCGTGTCGGGCTCGTGGTCGAACACCCTGCAGTTGCCCCGGCTCAAGCCCGGGTCGGACATCGTCCTGCCGGAACAGCTGCGCCACTCGGAGAGGACCGAGAACACCAGTTACACCTTCAACATCTCCGAAAGCATGAGCAGAAAGGGCGCCCACTGGTTGACCGACCTGACTCTGAACCGCATCAGCACCAGCTACTCCTGGTCGCAATCGAAGAGCCGCAACCCGACCATACCCGCCTCCAAGCTATTCAGGTATACCTTCACCGGCAACTACGATCTCTCCCCTCGCAAGGAGAAGGCGCTGCCAATCTTCGGGTGGACCAAATCGATCTTCATGTTGAAGAAATTGTCAGATCAAAGACTCTCGTATTTCCCCTCCAGCTTGAAATTCGGTGGGACCGTCAACTCCACCAAGAACCGTTCTTTAAGCAGAGCCGGCACCGAGACGTACAGTTACAATCGGGATCTTACCCTAAACTTAAGCGGCACTTACTCCCCGGTAAAGTGCATCCGCACCACTTACAGCGCCAAAAGCCAGAGAGACATCCGTCCCGGCCCCGACTTCCAGCTCTCTTGGGACCCCAAAAAGCTGAAATTGGGGCGGGAGTTCGACTTCACCCAGTCGGCGGATCTGTCCTATCAGCCGAAACTGACCACCCTCTTCGACACCCGCTTCAGCTATTCGGCCAGCTACCACGAGAATTCCGATCTGAGGCAATATCCCGACAGCACCCGCTCCATCGACAACAGCACCACCAGAAGTGTAGATGTCTCCTTCAACTGGCAGAATATTCTCAGGGGAGCTCGCCCCACCAGCAGAGACCGAAAGGCTGAAGAGGAAGAGCCTCAGAAAAAACACCTCATTGGGAGCCCAGCATGGATCTGGGAGAGGTTGAAATATATCGCCAAAAACGTCGACCCCATAAGGGGTACTTTCAGCCGCCAGAAAAGCTTCGCCTATTCGGGGCTGACGGAGCGACCCGGCTTGGCGTATCAGTTGGGCTTCAAGGAGGACCCGGAAGTTCCCCGGAAACTGGTGGAACAAAGGGGGCAGAGGGATTCTCGCTCCTTCACCGACAGCTACAGTCTCCGCTCTGGCTTTTCGCCCTTCAGCTCCATGGACGTGGATCTCAGCTACTCCCGCCGCGAAAACACCAGCAGGTCGACCACGGAGCCGACCCGGACCGTCAGCACCACCTTCCCGGATCTAAACATAAGTCTGACCGGGGTGGAGAAAATCGGCCTTCTCCAGAAAATCGCCTCCAGCTCCTCTCTCTCCAGCGGATATTCGAAGAAGGTGGACGAGACCTCCAATCCCGACACCGAGCAACTGAACAAAAAGGACATCTCCACCCGTTACTCTCCCTTGTTCTCGTGGTCCTTGAACTGGAAAAACGGAGTTAGGACCTCCCTCAGGATGGAGAAGAGCAACAGCAAGAGCGAGGATTTGCGTCCCGGTTCTTCCGGGGTGACGACCTTAAACTCCAACAATTCGGTCAACTTCGGTCTCTCATACAGCTTCAAATCTCCCAAGGGGATAAAACTGCCTCTGTTCGGCAGAATCAGATTTCAGAGCACTCTGACCTTGAACTTAGATGCTTCCCGTTCTCACAGCGTTTCCAAGACCGCTCGCCCGGGCCAGCCCTTCAACACCGAAAGCGATAGGATCGAGTTCTCCTTGCGGCCACAGGCGAGTTACAGTTTCTCCAACTCCGTCACCGGAGGGATGAGCATGCGCTGGACCGACACCAACGACAAGAAAAAGGGCACCAAACACCACGTCCGGGAGCTGGGAATCTGGATGGAGCTGAGATTCTGATCGGAGACCACTTAGCTCAAACTGAAAGCCATAATCGACCTCGGAAGCGGCATCTAACCTCCGCCTAAGAATTTATCAGTCCAGCCCGTGGTGATATCTCGACAACAGATTAGGTGCTGTAGCTGCGCGAGGTTTTGAAATAAGGGCTTCGATCTAAGCTGTTTGCGCTTCTATCAAGAGCTGACAGTAGATTCTAATCTGCAGCCAACAGGGTGGAGATCCGGAGCTCGGTTCGGGGCAACTCCTCGTTCACTTCGAAGCCATCTCTTCTGACAATCCGAGCGGGGGTGCCCACAACGGTACAGTCGGAGGGGACGTCGTGCATTATTATGAAGGAGTTGGCGCCAATCCTGACGTTATCGCCGACCTCAACCGGTCCGAGCAGAATCGCGCCGGTGCCGACCAGGACGTTATTGCCCAGGGTAGGATGACGCTTACCATGATGCTTGCCGGTGCCGCCCAGAGTCACATTGTGGAACAAAACACAGTTATCGCCGATTTCTGCGGTTTCGCCGATCACCACACCGGCTCCGTGGTCGATAAAGAAGCCCTTTCCGATGCGAGCGCCGGGATGTATTTCGATACCGGTGAAGAAGCGATTCAGCTGTGAGATTAACCTGGGGATGAGAGGGAGACCAAGCTTCCAGAGGAAGCGAGTAAGTCGATGAAGGGTTATGGCATGAAAGCTGGGGTAGAGCAGAAACTCCAAGGCTCTGGCGGCGGGATCGTTACGATAAATGGCTTTGATGTCCTCAATTGTGGTCAACATACGGCCTCAATCTGAAAACAGTTCGGTCGACAGATATCTTTCAGCGGTATCAGGAAGAATGGTAACCACTACAGCGCCCACGCCCAACTTCTTGCAGACGCCAAGTGCCACGCTGGTGGCGGCACCGGAGGAGATGCCGGCCAGTATCCCCTCCTGTTTCGCTAGAGCTTTTGCGGTCTCGAAGGCCTCCTCACTACTGACCTTGATGATCTCGTCTACGACGGTGGGATCGTAGGTCTCAGGAATGAAGCCGGGCCCGATTCCCTGTATCGGATGGGGACCGGGAGCTCCTCCGGAAAGGACCGGCGAGTCCTCCGGCTCCACCGCGATGACCTTACAACCGTACCTCTCCTTCAAAACCGCACCGGCGCCGCTGAGGGTGCCACCGGTGCCGACACCGGCAACGAAGGCGTCTAAATTCAGATCGCCGAGATCGGCGATGATCTCTGGCGCCGTCGTCAGCTTGTGAATCAAGGGATTGGCAGGATTCTTGAATTGCTGCGGCTGGAAATACCCCTCTCGGGAAGCCAACTCCTCCGCCTTCTCGACCGCACCCCCCATCCCCTTCTCGGCTGGAGTTAGGACTAGCTGAGCTCCGAGGTGTTTTAAAAGACTGCGTCGCTCCTTGCTCATACTCTCCGGCATCGTGAAAACCGTCCTGTAACCTTTGACTGCAGCCACCATGGCTAACGCTATGCCGGTGTTGCCGGAGGTGGGCTCGACAACGGTCATGCCAGCTTTGAGCTTCCCCTCTCTCTCGGCGACCTCTATCATCGAAACCCCGATTCGATCTTTGACCGAGCTGCAGGGGTTGAAGAACTCAAGTTTTGCATATAAGGTGGCATCCTCAGGAGAAGTCAACCTGTTTATCTTGACCAGCGGGGTGCCGCCTATCGATTCTAATATGTTCGCAAGAAGCATACCCTCTCCTTTGAGAGAGTATCGGTTTCGCCGGGGACGAGTTTATTCGAAAGGAGACCTATCTGGTAGCCTGCTGGCCGCCTTGAGGCCCTCAATCGGGCAAGAGTAAATGTCTTGAGGGGGTAGCGGGGGAAGGGAGATTTGTTTGCGGCCCGGCTGGCCTGTATAATTCAGGTCTGAGGTCCTGCGGATTTGTCAGAACGACAACTGGGCTTCTCGCAGCTTCTGCGGGTCTTTAGATAGGCGGTTTGATCCCGGAGGCAATCAATCAATGGCAGCGTAATGAGGCAGACTGCTTCTCAGGGGCCAACGTTGTCAACTCTTATCGGCTGGCTCCAATTCGATGATAACATCCCCCAAGTTGACGAGGTCGCCAGCGGAGAAGTTGACCCTTTTGACGATGGCTTCGATCGTGGATTTGATTTCGTTTTCCATCTTCATTGCCTCCACAATCACCAGACCCTGCCCAGCCGCGACCTTCTGCTCCTCCTCGACCAAGAGCTTCACGACTTTGCCCGGCATCGGGGGACCAATCTCGGTCTCGGCCAGTTGAGCAGGCCCCCCGGCCACTCCCGAGACCTCCTCCTGCGGCTCCTCGAAGACGTACTGCTCCCCCCCGATCTGGACGTAGCGTCTGTTATCGTCCCGGGCCACGTAAGCGGTATAGGTCTTGCCCTCAATTAACAGAGACAGGCAGTTCTCGGAGATAATCTCGAGGTCGACTTCGCGAGTTCCTTCCCCGATGGTGGCCCTGACCCTGCCTCCTTTGTCGTCTATCTTCACGCGGAAAAGCTCCTGGCCCAATCTCAGCTCGTGTTCCATCTCGCTCCAAGTCTACCTCAGCTGTGACAGTGAGGCGCAGCTTTCACCCCAGCTCCTCTTTCAGGATATTCCGAAACCGTGTCTTGCTAATGTAATGGTCCGCAAGCAGCCTGCCATCGTGGATCAAGCTGAACACGCCGTATCCGGAGGGAGCATCCTGGGCTTCCCTGGCGCTTCCAAGTTCGGTGACCTTCAATTCGAGACCCCTCTCCCCCGCAGTCTCCAGGAGGTCATTCACAGATTTGATTTTCCAAGGGCATTGATTGGCGTAGAAGAGCCTCCATCCCTTCTGTCCGCTCAATCTCGATTCCCAGTTCCTGAACTTCGGCAGAGGGCCCCTCCGCAGCGGTTTCACCAGCAACTCGAAACGCCCCGCTTCGTCGGCGATGTCGAACCCGTTCTTCAGAAACAGCCTCTTGTCCGCCAGCCAGGGACCATCGCTGGCGGCAACCACCACTCCATACATCTTTCTCTTTCTTGCCTCTTTTACGCATTCCCTCACGAGAAGAGAGCCATATCCCCTCTCGCGATCGTTCTTCCTCCCGAGGTACATGCAGTGTATGAACATATACCCTTCAGCATCGACGGGTCTCCATGCAAACTCACCAGGGATGTATTCAATGAAGCCCATCGCGCCCCCAGTGGCCGAATGCAGAAGCTTTATCCCCAGACCTTCGGAAAACCTCTTCTTCAGCCAGTTGAGCTTCAGTCCGTGACCTTCGTACTTGGGCTTCCTCACACAGAAAAAACCGTGCTCGGAGACGTTGCTCGCATCAACATCGACTACGCTGACTCCGGTCATATCAACTATCCTCTGTAACCTATGGCGCGACTTCGCAACAACACCTTACCTGGTACAGAGGTTCAACCGATTGACCAACTTCCCATAGTCTGCCAGGGAGTGAGGAATTCATCCTTGGTGGCAACGGCGTTGGATGCCACCTTTCGGGTCGGAATCAAGGACGCAGCCACCAGAGCTTCCGTCAGGAACTTCCGTCTATCGGTCTCACCGCGGTATTCCGAGAAGTGATCGTCAAGGAAGCTGGTGTAAGTTCCTCCGGAGGCAAACTCCGGGTGGACAATGATGTCACGCAGAAAAGCGACGTTGGTCTTTATTCCTAAGATGATGTAGTCTGACAGAGCAATCTCCATTCTCCTTATGACCTCACTGCGGTCCCCAGCCCACACCAAAAGCTTCGAGAGGATCGGGTCGTAGTAAACCGGCACCATGAAGCCAGAATAGACGCCGCTGTCATTTCTGATCCCCGGACCGAAAGGCTCTCTCATGAAGAGAATTTTCCCGGCAGAGGGGAGAAAACCCTTCTCCGGGTCCTCCGCGTAGATACGGCACTCGATGGCGTGTCCCTGCTGTCTCAAATCGTCCGGTTTTATCCAAAGTTTCTCACCACTTGCGATTCTAATCTGGGCCTTCACGATGTCCACCCCGGTGGTCAGCTCCGTAACCGGATGCTCCACCTGCACCCGGGTGTTGACCTCCAGGAAGTAGTAATTCCCCTCTTGGTCCAAGAGGAACTCCACCGTCCCGGCGTTCGAGTAGCCGGCGGCCTTCGCGACCTTGATGGCATCCTCTCCCATCTTCTTCCTGAGTTGTGGATTCAAGGCAGTGGAGGGAGCCTCCTCGATGATCTTCTGATGCCGCCGCTGGATGGAGCATTCTCTCTCGAAAAGGTGGATGGTGTTGCCGTAATTGTCGGCCAAGATCTGAAACTCGATGTGTCGGGGCCTATCCAGGAACTTCTCCAAGTAGAGGGTGTCGTCGGCGAAGGCAGAGAGGGCCTCTCTTTTGGAAGACTCGATAGCGGACTCTAAGTCCTTCTCATCACCGATGACCTTCATCGCTTTCCCGCCACCGCCTAAGGAAGCCTTTATAAGAACCGGGTAACCGATCTTTTTGGCGGCCTTCTTGAAGCCCCGCATGTCCTCACTGGTTGCCTCCATTCCCGGTATTATGGGAACAGCGGCCCTCTTCATCAGCTTTCTAGACTCAATCTTGTTGCCTAAGAGCTGGATGGTTTCACCTTTGGGGCCGATGAAGACTATTCCCTCTTTTTCACACCTTTTGGCGAACTCGGGGTTCTCCGCCAGAAAGCCGTAGCCGGGATGAACAGCGTCGCAGCCACGCTCTTTAGCACTGGAGATGATATTGTCGATGTTGAGATAGCTTTCAAGTGGCGCGGGAGGCCCGATGCAGACGGCCTCGTCGGCCTGTTGCACGTGAAGGGCACTACGATCTGCTTCGGAATAGACCGCCACCGTGGGGATGCCTAAATCCCTACAGGCTCTGATGACCCGGACGCAGATCTCGCCTCTGTTTGCGACCAGGATTTTCTTGAACATGCTTTGTGGTTCTATCTGATGACTGTGATTCTACGGTTTCTTACGGGAGCCTGAATCAGCTCCACATTAAAACGAAATGATACCTCAAACAGTCCCGAAAAGCAATAACTTCTGCTGATACGATTAGCCTGATAGTAACGGAGAAGTAGCGGAAGGCTTTAGCCTTCCACCGCATCTTAACAATAGCAAGCGATCCGTCATTCCTTGAACATCATCTTTTCCCGGTTCATGTCCAAGAACAATCGCTGGTACTGCCGGCTTCTGAATTTGATGCGACCGAATCTCAGCGTCGCCGGCTTATGCTTGCCGAGGGGAGTGATATTCAATATGAAGGAAAGGGCAATTAGTCCCAGAAAGTAAAGCCAAAAATACGCGACCAGCGTGAGTTGCCAGGGGCCAATCGGGTTTGTAATCGCAAAAAGGATATAAAACAAGCTATAAATCAAGAATACAGCATAATAAGTCCAACCCTGCCCCTTGATTCTTCGATGACAATTCTGACAAACCGGCACCTGGATACTGTAAAAGGTTCCGAAGCCCCAACCTCCGATCTTGATCCTTCTGCTTATGTCCTCACTCAGGCAACTGCAACATCTCTTGGGGAGGGAATAGATCTTATTGGACATCTTCTTCTCTTTCCTCAACCGAGGTCGCGGATTTCTTCCGCTTTGAAAAAAGAGGCAGAACCTGCAGTTCCAATCCCATTACCGCGAAGGCACAGAACATCCCCAGAATAGCTCCACCCGCCAGATCCAGAGGATAATGTATCCCGATATAGGTTCTGGAATAGCTGACCAGAACCGCAATCGCAAAAAGATAGGGAGCGGCCCTGCGATACTTGCTGGAGAAAAATACCGCGGCGGCGAAGTTGTTGGTGGCATGCGAGGAGGGAAAGGAAAACGAATTGCCACAGCCGACCAGCAATCGGAGTTCCTCCACCACGTGACAGGGCCTGATGCGGTGAAAGAACGGCTTTAGGATATGGCTGGAGGTTTGATCCGAAAGCAGGATCAGAATCCCCCCGAAAAGGACCGCCAGTCGTCCTTTTTTGCCTCCGAAGACCAGCAGAAGTAAAGCCGCAAAACCGATCGGATACCTCCAGATAACCCCGTTGGTGATGATGGGCATCAGAAAGTCGAAAACCGGGTTTGCCAGTTTGCTGTTTATGAGGACGAACAGGTAATGGTCGATTTGATAGAAGAACGTTGTCATCGGACAATCAAGCCTCCGTCAGATGTGAGGAGGCTATCCCAAAAGACCAAAGCAGGATACGTAGGGGTGGGAATTTATCCCACCCAACCCCAGGCGGGGATAAATTCCCCGCTCTAAGAGGGAAAGGAATAACGAGACTAAAAGAAGGTTAAGAACAGTCATCATTCAAAAACGGACTTTTGAGACAAGCTCTGAGCATCCAACGGCACCGCTAAATCAATCGCACCATAGCAATTGATTCCGCAAAGAAATACAATGATTGAGGAAATTCAAGCTGTATTTGCTGAGGCAGCGGGACTATATCGACACGAGACCGGTCCTTTTAGTACCTGAAATTCGTCTTTCGACTCCGGAGGAACCTCAACGCCTTCCTGTAAGTGGGTATACCGGTCCTGCCGCCCAGGGCGGTGCATTTCATCGCTGCACAGGCACAAGCAAACTCCACCGCCTTGGGCACCTCCCACTGTCTTGTCAAACCGTAGATGAAAGCTCCGTGGAAAACATCTCCAGCTCCGGTGGTATCGACCACCTGCACTTTGAAACCGCTCTGTTTGAAGACCGAGCCATCGGTGGTGCCGATGGCTCTCTTCTCTCCCAAGGTGATCACGACCGCTCGAGGTTTATATTTTCGATAAAGTTCGACCAACGCCCTCTCAGGTTTTTCAATCCCGGTGAACTTGAAAGAGAACTCTTCCCCGATCACGAGATAATCGGTGAAAGGTAGAAGAGGCTTTACTTCCGGCCGATAACTGCCGACATCGATGACGATTTCGCAGCCATATTCTCTTGCTAGCCTGCAGGCCCGAAGATTCGCCTCCAGGTCCCGTCCATCCAGAAGGGCATATTTTGCTTTCCTGAGGAGGTTTGCCTTTATCTGCTCTGGTTTGATTTCAGAGCTTTTAGTGTTGTTCAGTACAACCGTCCGTTTCCCGCTTTTTCTATCAACCCAGACAAAGGCTTGCAGACTGCGGCCTCGTTTGTCCACTAAAAGACAGTCGGTATCCACCCCCTCGGATTCGAGCTCCTCTCTGATCAGCTGCCCCTCGTGATCGTTGCCGATCTTGCCGATTAGAGCCGTCTTTCCTCCAAGTCGTGCTATGGCCACGAGCGCAGTGGGCACCGGTCCACCGCCCTGGTTTTTGAAGTCCACTAAGTCAACCTTCTGGTTGAGCCTTGGGTAGGTGGAGACTACTCCGAGATAATCCAGCGGACAGATGCCCAGCCCCAGGCAATCGTAAACTCTATTCCGGTTTCGCCGAACTGTTTGCCTTCGGAAGGAAGGTGACCTGGCCATTGGTGGCGTCTAAAAGCTTCTCTCTGAGCGTTTTTGCCCGGCTGGCGCGTATCTCTACCTTCATGGAGGGGATCTCCCCGAACAGGTTCTCAAGGATCTTCGCCTTGGCCAGGCTCACGGAGCGGTGGACTACGGAGGTGAACTCGAACGGATAGGAGAAAGAGAGAGTGGTGTTGATATACCGGATTTGAGTATTCCGGTAGTCCAAAACCGACAGGGCGCTCTGCCGGTAAGCTCGGGCCAGCCCTCCGGTTCCCAACTCTACTCCCCCGAAGTAACGGCTCACCACCACCACCACGTTGGTCAACCGCCTCTGTTCGATCACCTCGAAGATGGGACGACCTGCAGTTCCCGAGGGCTCCCCGGCATCGGAGTAACGATACTTCTGACGCTTTCCCATTCCTACCTTGTAAGCGAAACAGTGATGGTGAGCGTCGTGGAACTCCTTGGAGACCTTCTCGATGAAATCCTTGGCCTTCCCCTCGCTGTCCACTGCCAGGGTGGAGGCGATAAAGCGTGAATTCTTCAGAGCCACCTCCATCCTTTTGAAATCCCTGACGGTGCGATATTCGTCGGGGGCCGCGGTCCATCTGTCGAACCTCGCCACGCTGCGGAGGCTATTTCTAACGATTTGCCCGCGCATGGATGATCCTCAATCCCTCTAAAGTTAAGGTTAGATTTACCTCTTCTATGATCGACGTCAGTTTGGCCACCAGCGGAGAAAACCCTCCGGTAGCTATCACCTTGACGTTGTCTGCGCCGAGTTCTCTTCGCATCCTCTTTATGATGCCCTCCACCTGACCTACAGTTCCGTAAATGATCCCGGACTTCAGGCTATCGGTTGTGTTTCTACCCACCACTCTGCCGGGAGGTTCCAGCCGCACCTTGAAGAGCTGGGCGGCCCTCTTGAAAAGATCCGCGGAGGAGGTCTCCACCCCGGGCGCAATGGCGCCACCCACATACTCTCCGGAGGCAGAGATATAGTCGAAGGTGGTGGCGGTCCCGAAGTCGACCACGATCACCGGACCGCCGTATAGATCGTAAGCGGCAACGGCATCCGCCAGGCGGTCTGCGCCTACCTGCTCGGGATTGTCGTAGACAATCTTGATCCCTAAAGCTGACGAGGCCGAGACCGTCAAAGGTTCCACCGAGAAGTATTTGCGGCTCATCTCCTCGTAAGCCTGCGTCAAAGCCGGAACCACGGAAGAGAGGCAGACACCGTCTATCTCCCGTGGGGAGATATCGATGCCCTCCAGAAGCTGTTGGGCCAAAATCCCGCATTCGTCACAGGTCAGTTTCTCGTTGGAGGCGATGCGGAAGAAATTGAGCAGCTTCTCCCCGGAGAAGACCCCCACCACGGTATTGGTGTTGCCTACGTCAATGGCCAAAAGCATCGCTCTTCCTGAAACCGGCAAAAGCTTCGTGAACTGGTCTAGATCTCCCTTTCTGAGCTATCTGGGCGAAGGACCGAAAGGATCCCTCCCGGAGCGGTACTAAAAACCTCTGAAGGGGTCCGGCCCTCTTCACAGAGGCTCTGCCAACTAAAGGCTAGCTTTCCCGGTAGTCAACCTTCTCTCTAATTTTATAACTCACTCGCCTGCGAAAAGTTTCAAAGTGTTGGGACTTCAGCAAGCCTCGGAAAGCTCGGCGCTAAAAAGAGTTCTCGAAGTGGGTGATTTCCCCACCAGGCAGGAATAACCGTCTTCTTCCCTTTTTCAGTATTAGGGAACCCTCCTCGTCAATATCCTCGGCAATCCCGCTTAGCAGTTTACCTCCACATCGGATTTTCACGGATCTACCTAAACCAACGGAGCATTCCCGGTAATGGTTCCTAAAGGGAGCCAGCCCCGATTTTGAGAACTGCAGATAATCCCTCTCGAACTCCAGCAAAAACCGCTTCAAGACTCCAAGCCGAGAGACCTCCTCCCCAAGCTCAACTGCCAGAGAGGTGGCAGTCTTTCTGAGGTCTTTGGGGAAATCCTCCCTGCGGTTATTGACGTTCATCCCCACCCCAACAATGACGGAATCGACTCCGTTGCCTCTGGTGACCAGCTCCGTCAATATACCACAGACCTTCTTTCGATTTATCAGAACATCGTTGGGCCACTTGGTGGAAAGCTGAATCCCGAAAAGCTCCCCTAAGGAATCGACTACCGCTAAAGCGGCGCAGATCGAGAGGGCCGGGGCCTTTGCAGGGGGGATAGGGGGGCGAAGGATCAGGGTGAAATATAGCCCGCATTTCGGAGGCGAGTGCCACGACCTCCCGAGGCGACCTCGACCCTTAGTTTGCTCCTCGGCGACGATTAGAGTTCCTTCGGGAGCACCTGAATCCGCTAATTGCTTGGCGACCTCGTTGGTGGAACCGAGAGTTCTGTAGCTGACTATTCTCTTGGCGAAGAGCTTCGTTTTCAGTCCCTCTCGAATTTCCGAGGCGATCAGCAAATCTGGGGCGGTTCTGTATCTATATCCCAAGCGGCGGTCGCTTTCGATCCCGTAGCCGAACTGCCGCAATTGCGAGATAGTGTGATAAATGCTCTCCCGTTTGAGGTCCAGGCTTTCGGCCAGGAACCGGCCGGAGACATACTCGCCCGGCGATCGCCTCAACAGAGTTAGAATCTCATCTCGATGCTCTGAAACCTCTGACAACGAAGACCTCTGAAAACCTCAAAGACTGTTCGGTCTGTTAGAATAAAAAGTTATGTTAACTTTTAAGGGCCCAATGAGTATGAGCAAAAGTTCACGCAGTATAAGCAAACGATTCGGTTTTGTCAAACCTTTTGCCAAAAAAATCGAAAGTGTCTTTGAAATCTCAAATTTGCGAAGATGAGCCGCCTCCGCTGACTGCTATCTCCGAACTTTCTTTCAGCATCTCCTTTTAATCTCTTGCCCCGGGGAAGCTTTTTTCTATCTTGGCGCAGTGAAACGAACGAGTTTGACAAGAGGCCGAACTTGATCCTGCTTTGGTTTTTTCTGATTGCATCCCTTCTATATTTCCTGATCGCCTCCGTTTTAGCTCTGGCCAAAAGCAAGTTCCCGCCCCAAAACCCTGACTACCTCCCTTTCGTATCGGTGGTCATATCTGCCCGCAACGAAGGCCGCACCATAGGACCGTGCCTCGATTCCCTCTTCGCACAGGACTACCCCGAACACCTTTTTGAAGTGATAACGGTCGATGACCGCTCCTCTGACAACACCCCGGAGATTATAGAATCGTACCGGAGAAGGTATCCCCGGCTCAAAGTGATAACGATACGAGAGAAGCCCGAGGGGCTAACCGGCAAGCAACTCGCCATGGACGCCGGGATAAATCAAGCTCGGGGAGGGATCATAATGACCACCGACGGGGATTGTCTGCTGCCGCCCGGCTGGATCTCGGAGACGGTCAGATATTTCTCGCCGGAGGTCGGGATGGTGGCCGGCTTCTCTCACTGCGGATTCGGCTCCCTCTTTTCGGGGGTGCAGTCCTGTGACCACATCTTACTGGAAGGAGTGGCCGCCGCCTTTGTCACCTTCGGGAATCCTCAGAGTTGTATCGGGAACAATCTCTCCTTTCGGAAAGACCTGTACCAGAACTTGGGAGGCTTTAAGAGGCTCGGTTTCACCGTCACCGAGGACACCGCCCTGATGCAGGCAATCTTTGTCGAGACCGGATCGAAAATCCTCTTCCCTCAAAACCACAAAACTCTGGTAGTGTGTGAAGCTGCGAAGAGCCTGGGAGATTTCTTCCGTCAACGAAAAAGGTGGCTTCTGGGCGGGATCAAGACTCGTATGCTCACCTCCACGGTGACGATAATCGCATTTCTGAGGAATCTCCTGTTTGTCCTTTCGCCGCTTTTCTTGATCTTTCGAACCTCTCTCACCCCGCTGGTATGGGCCTGGATACTCACTTTCGTATCCGATTTCCTGATTTTATTCAAGCACCGAGCTCTCCTGGGAACCGGTAAGCTATTCACTTACTATCTCCCCTTTCAGCTCTTTTATCCATTCTACACAAGCGTTCTGGGACTGAGCGTCATCTTCGGCTCGAAGAAGGTGCGCTGGAAGGAAAGAGAATACACCTCCCCCTGATGAGGTGGACGGCAGTCGGAGATGATTGCTACACCTGAGGAGCACTGCCCTGAAGGAATTAGGACATAGAAAACAGGAAATAGGAACGCTGCGGGGTGGATGCCGTCAGATCACCTCCGCCGCATCGCTCTTCACCCACCCTTTGACCCCGTTGTCCAGTGCGATGCGGTAGTACGCCTCCCGTCTCTCATCGATGGAGAACTCTAACCCCTCGTGGCCGGTGAATTGCAGCGTAAAATCCTCCCCGGGACCGCTGTATATCTTGGCTTCTGTAGAAATGAGAACGCCCCGAGTTTCAGTCTCCTGACTGTAGATCTTGGCAGCAGTGGGAATGCTTATGATCAAAAGCAGGCAGACAAATATTGTTGCCAGAGTGGTGAAGGCTCGAGTCCTGTTGCGGCTCAGGAAGTGAAACCCCCAGAGGCAGACAGTCCCCCAGAAAAGGATAGTCCAGATCAGGAAGGCCTCCTCGGCGCTGAAGGCAGAGAGGACTCCCCTGAATAAAGAGGCGAAGAAGTTCACCTGGGGATACTCCAACCGGTCGATTGTGAACTGTTTGGCGAAGGCCAAGTTGGTCTTGGTTTCCTCATCCCGGGGATTGAGCTTCAAAGCCCGGCGATATGAGGCTATCGCCCTCCCCACCTCCCCCTCTTTGAAATAGGCATTGCCTAAATTGTAATAGACCTCCAGGCTCTCAAACCCGGTCTTTAGAATCTTCCTGTAATCCTCGACGGCAGCCTTGTAATTGGCACCGTCATATTTCACAGCTGCGGAGTTGAAGAAGGAATCGACCCCCGGGGTCGTCTGGCCCCACGCCAATCCGTTAAGGAGAAATGCAAGGAAAAGAACCCTTTTCATCAGTTCTTCAGGATCTCTTCTAAGTTGTCGATCAACCTTTGAGCTTTCCGTAAGAGATCCTGCCTCTGTGAGGGATCATCAGAGGCAGGGGCGAAACGAGCGAAGTCACAATGCTGCAAGAGAGACTTCACCTCCTGAATCGTCTCGGGAGAGGCTTTTCTGCCTCTCATTTTCTGTTCGATCATCTGGGAGGTCAACCCTGCCGCCGGCAGGTTGAATTTGTCCCCCAGGTAGCCGCTTAGGGCATCTGTTATCCCCGCATAGAAATCTGTTGGCCTCTCCGCGGACAAAAGCTTCCGGGCGGCTCTGAGTCTTCTGGCACTGCTTCTCCTTGCTCTCCTCATGCGGGCGTAAGCAACATCAGCGTTCAACCTCTCCTTGCGGTTAGAGTAGATCCAGCAGAAGGCCAGAAAGCCGAGCGGAAGAAGTTGCAGGGCCAAAAACCAGGCCTGCCGGTAAAGCGCACCCGGCTTTGAGGGTAAAGACAGCTTCGTCTTAAGATACAGGAGGTCTTTGATGCCGGCTCCGATCTCAGAGTGGCTCACCCCCGGAACCTCGGCTACCAGAGGTTGAGTGGAGGGGAGAGAGGTGACAACAAATGGCCTGGTTGCAACGGTCTCGTAGGCCTTAGTCTCCGGATTGAAGAAGGTATATTTTACCGCCGGAAAGCTGAACTTGCCCGGAGACTTCGGTATGAACACCTCTTCGAAGATCTTGCTCCCGGAGATCCTCTCGCTGCGGTTGTTGACGTTCTCGGAGCTTCCGGAGCTGTAATGCCGGAAGTCGGGCAGCTCTGGAAACCTGGGAGGCCCGATGGTCTTTATGTTGCCGACTCCGGAAACCTTGATTCTCATAGTAATCGGCTGATTCATCTCCACCTTGGCAGTGTCGGCCGAAAGTGAAACCTTGAAGGAACCGACGGCACCGGCGAAGTTCGGCAGCTCACCGATCTCCGGAAGCGGCAGAACTTTCACCGACTGGGGGTCACTCTTCAATCTGACCTCCCTGCCGCGCGCAAATCCGAAGAAATCATCATCGAAGATGCTGAAGGGGTCGCGTCTCCGCTTCTGTCCTTCGACCGTCGCCTTCAGCTCGAAAGGCTCAATGGTGAAATCCCCGGAGGCAGTGGCGAAGAGGGCCTTTTTGATCTCGTTGACCAGGTAACGCTTCCCCTCGATCACCTGATAATACTGTTTCTGGGGGGATAACTCCTCCACCCAGAAACCGGTGCAAGAAGGAGAGGTAAGCTGAGGCTGATCCAAAAGCCTGACAGAGGTGTAAAACTTCAGATTTAAAGTAATCTGTTCGCCGACGAAGGCCTCCTTCTTGTCCAACTTGGATTGGAGGAAAAGCTCCCCCCCGCTGGCGGTGACCTCTCCCTTTATCTCCTCTCCGGAGGGGATCTTTCTCGTCAAAGCTCGGCCTGCTTTCACCACGATCTTTATCGGCTGAGTCTGATAGGTTTGACCCTGGTATTTCAGAGTAACGGCCCCGATGTAGAACTGTCCCTCTTTTATCGGAACCATGGCGTAGTTGTAGGTCACCGAGGAGGAGACCTTCCCATTCACGAAGCTGAAGTTCGTGGATCGTCCAGAAGAGTAGACTTCGAAGTCCTCAATCAAGGGCAGTTCCGGATCGGGCACATTCTGCTTCCCGGAGACCTCGATGGTCAAGGTGATCTGATCGTCCAAGCTCACCTCGGTCTTGTCGACGTAAGCCCGGAAGGACAAATCTTGAGCATTGGCTCCCGTTGCGCACAAGAAAACCAAAAAAAGACAGAGAAACGACTCCTTGACACCTTTTCCGTTTAGCATTTTCCTCACCAGTCCTTCAACACCCTTCTCGAGCCCCCAGTGAATCTACGTTGCTCCTTTTGAAGCTCTTTTTCGTCATCTTTCAGAGCGTTTAAAATCCTCTCCGCCTCTTCTCTGCTCATTCCCTCCCGTGGTTCCGGTTGCACTTGTGGCTGCTGTTGCGTAGAATCCATTTGAGCTTGCTGTTGTTGCTGCTGTTCTGGTTGCTGAGATTCCTCCTGCTCTTCTTGCTTTTGCTCTCCCTGTTGTTTCTCTCCCTGTTGATCCTGTGCCTGTTCTTGCTTCTGCTGATCCATCATCTCTTTAAGCTTTTTACGCACGAACTCCAGATTGTATTTGGCGTCCATATCGTCGGGGGTGAGATCCAGACATTTCTCGTAGGCTTGGATCGCCTCCGCCAACTTGCCTGCCCGATAGAGCGAGTTCCCCTGATTGTAATAGGTTTGAGCTTCCAGTGTCGGATTCTCGGTGTAAAACGCCTTATTATACTTTTCAATCGCCTCGTCATACCTTTCCTGTTGATACAGGGTGTTGGCCATATTATAATGAAGCTTCGGTTCCTCCGGCTTCTCGATTTCCGCATCCTGATAATGCCTCATAGCCGATTCGTAGTCTTTTCTTGCGTAAGACTTATTTCCGGCTCTGAGGGCTCCGGAGAAATCATCGGCCCAGGAGGAATCAACCCCCAGCAGTGCAAGACTCAAAAGCAAAATCGCAATGACAACCGGTCGATATCTCATCATCTTCAAGCTACTCTGTTTCGGGCTCAATCCACTTTCCTTTACGCACCCTCTTCCTGTCAGTGATAAAACCCTCCAGGGCGAAACAGAGGACCGCCAAGAAGAGCGGATACTGAAAACGGTCTTCGTATTGGGTCATCAGGCGGCTGGCCAACTCCTTTTTCTCCATTCCGGAGACCTCCTCGTAAATCTTGTCCAGTTCCATCTCTCCGTATGTGGCACGATAATACTTCCCCCCTGTGGTGAGAGCAATCTTCTGCAGTGCAACCTCATCCAGCTTGCTCAGAACCACGGAGCCGGAGCGGTCTTTCTTAAAACCTTGCATCTGACCCTGCTCGCCCCTCAGTGGAATCGGTTCCCCCGCGGGCGAGCCAACGCCGATAGTGTAAATCTTTATACCCTCTTTGGCGGCAGCCTCAGCGGCCGATTCCAGATCGCCCTCGTGGTCCTCCCCGTCGGTGATGAGAATCAAAACCTTGTATTTCCTCTCCTTCTGATTGAAGGCCTTCACCGAGGTGTTTACGGCGTTGGCGATGGCGGTTCCCGGAATCGGGATCGACCTTTCGTCCATTATCTCTAAGAACATCTTGGCGGCACCGTAATCCAGAGTCAAAGGACACTGGACGAAGGCCTCCCCGGCGAAAACCACCAGCCCGATGCGGTCGCCCTCCAGTTTGTCCAGGAGAGTGCGTATCTCCTGTTTAGCCTTCTCCAAGCGGTTAGGTTTGATGTCCTCCGTCAACATCGAGATGGAGGTGTCCAGGGCAATCACCAAATCCAGGCCTTGCCTCTTCATCATCATCAATCTGGTTCCCAGCTGGGGGCGAGCAGCAGAGATTACCAGAAGGAAGACTCCGACGAACAGCAAAGCTACCTTCAATCTCCTCTTTCTGGTGCTGACCGAACCGGACAACTTCGCAATCAAATCCAGGTTACCAAAAACCTCCTTGGCTCTCTTTCTGCGATACGAGGCCCAGAGAAAAAGTACCCACAAAACCGGCAGGATCAAGAGTCCATAGAGATATATGGGCTGAGCGAATCTCACCTTAAGGAATCCTACGAAACTTGCTGTTTGCCAGGATAAGCTCCAGACCGATGAAGAGGAAACCGTAGATCGCAAAATAGCCGAAAAGCTCGCTGAACTGCATATACTCCTTCACTTTGATTTCAGTCTTCTCTAAGGCGCTTATCTCCTCGTAAATTCTCTTGAGGCCCTCGGTGTCTTTGGCCCGGAAGTATCTGCCCTCGGTCGTGGAAGCGATCTTTTTTAAGCTCTCCTCGTCCAGTTGCACCTGCAGGGGGACATATCTCCGTCCGAAAAGGGGATCGTCGACCGGATAGAGAGCCACACCGGGCTTGCCGGCACCGATGGCGTAAATCTTGATGTCGAAAGTCCTCGCCAACTCCGCCGCCGTCAAAGGATCGATCTCCCCGGCGTTGTTGACGCCGTCGGTTAGAAGGATAATCACCCTGCTCTTGGCATTGGAATCCTTCAGGCGATTGACGGCGTTGGCGATCGAGAGTCCGATGGCGGTGCCGTCCTCGATCATCCCGAAATCGACCTGCTCCAGGAAGCTCAACAAGACTCCATAATCGAGGGTCAGAGGACACTGGGTGAAGCTCTGTCTTGAAAACACGACCAGGCCGATGCGATCGGAGGTGCGGTCGGCGATGAAATCCCGGATCACTTCTTTGGCGGCATAGAGGCGATTGTGGGGTTTGAAATCCTCCGCCCGCATGCTCCCCGAGATGTCTAAGACCAACATGATGTCAACCCCCTCGGTCTCCACGTCGATGCTCTTTCTTCCGGACTGAGGCCTTGCTAAAGCGAGAATCAGAAGGGATAATCCCAAAGCCCGCAGAGCCGCCAGAATGTGTCTCAGCTTCAGAGTAGTGGAGGGCCTGAGTCTCCTGACCAGATTCAGGTCCGAATATCTGATGCTTGCCCTCTGACCCTTGGTTTTCCTGAAATACCATAAAAGGTAAAGGGGCACCAGAAAGAGTAATATCAGAAATATCGGGCTAGCAAATTTGAACATCTGCGTCGTACTTTTTAGCGACCGTATTGCGGAACTGTAGCGGAAGGATTAGCGGAAGGCTTTAGCCTTCCACTTCATGG
>Ga0111228_1006_pt1 | contig 21572 bp, 12 predicted proteins | sample DeeMarSWOR152_54_FD_80382 | JGI IMG/M metagenome (GOLD analysis project Ga0111228, IMG submission 80382) | candidate division Zixibacteria bacterium DG_27
GGAGGGCCTGAGAGCAGGAGCGAACCTGTATCTGATCAAGCCGATCCAGCCGGAGACTCTGGTTGCCCATATCAAGATGTTGCTGGGAGAGGTGGCAGAATGAATCTGAGCCCGTCCCCGGAAGGACAGCTGAACACTAAAGAGAGCAATCTGTCCTCGGATCCTGAGCTCACAAAACAGTTCATCCTGGAAGTTAGGGAACATCTCCAGAGCCTGGAGCCCAATCTGCTGAAGCTGGAGGAGGAACCTGACAACCAGGAGGTATTGAACGACATCTTTCGCAGCATGCACACCATAAAGGGGGCTTCCTCCTTTCTCAGATTTGAGAGAATGACGGAGATGAGCCACATGTTGGAGAACATCTTGGAGAAGCTTCGAAGGGGGAGCCTGAAGCCAAACTCAGAGATAATTGACGTCATCCTTGAGGGCACAGACCTTCTGGGGGAATTGGCGGATGGCCTGGCCGCCGGAAAAACCTCGGTATTGGAGAGAGGGAAACTCCCCATAGATGAAAAGCTCAGGCAAATTGAAGAATCATTTCTTGAGTCCGGGCAAGCTGGCAGGCACGGAGAGCAGCCCGACCCCAAGTGGGCTCAGAGAAGGGATGCTCTCAGAAAGGGTGAGAAGAAGACGACGGCGAAGCGCAAAACCGCCACCACTCCAGAGATGAAGGCCTTCCTGCAGGCCGCCCGACAGCACCTGGATGTGATGAAGGATTGTCTCGATCAGATGGAAAGGGGACAAATCAGTCAGGCCTCTCTGGATAACTACCTCCGGGCGATTCATAGCCTGCGCAATTCCGCCTCCTACATGAAGCTAGAGCCGGTGGAGAGTCTGATGGCCAAGGAGGAGAAATTAGTAGAGAAATTCAGGGCCGGTGAAATTGAGCTCTCCTCTCCGGTCATGGCATTGCTCCTTCAAACCCACGATTTCGTAAAGGGGCTGATTGAAAGCCCAGATGAGCAGGGAGCCGAGGTCGAGATAGCCCAGCTTCTGACCGATCTCGCTCGAGCCTCCCAGGGAGAGTTGAAGCCGCCGCGCCTGGGAGAAATCCTGGTGTCCCAGGGGAAGGTCAGCGAAGAAGACCTCCAGGAAGCGCTTCAGGATCAAAGGCCCTTAGGCGAGATCCTAATAGATCGGAAGAAGGTCACCAGAGAGGATGTGAAGAAAGCCCTGGACAGACAGGCGGCCTTGAGAGTCGAAAAAGCTGTCACGGTGGAAGACACCGTCCGGGTGGAGAGGTCGAAATTGGACCACCTGCTGAAGCTCGCCGGAGAGCTGACCGTCAATCGCGACCGCTTTCTCCTTCTCACCCAGAAAATGAGATCTGATCCGGAGGGTTCAGAGATACAGGACGAACTGGAAAAGGCGACCGCCTCCCTAGAGGAGATATCGAGTGACCTGCAAGGCACCGTCAGGAAGGTATGTATGGTGCCCCTCAATTCGGTGTTCAGGAGGTTGCCTCGGATAGTCAGAGACCTAGCCCGGCAAAAAGGGAAGAAGATCGAACTCGAAATCCTAGGCGGCACGATTCAGGTGGATAAGGTCATTGTCGATAGGCTGGCTGATCCCCTTCTACATTTGGTTCGGAATGCCGTCGACCACGGAATTGAGAGCCCCGCGGTGAGAAGAGAACTTTCGAAGTCAGAGGCAGGTCTGGTAACCGTGAGGGCTTTTCACGAGGGTCAAAACCTCATGATCGAGGTGGAGGACAATGGAGAGGGAATGAGCCCGGTCCAGATACGGGAGCGGGCGGTGGAAAGAGGGATGCTCAGCAGCATGGAAGCACAGGCACTGGATGATGCTCAAGCGCTCGATCTGCTATTTGCTCCCGGTTTCAGCACCGCCGCGGAGGTGACCAGCCTCTCCGGTCGAGGCGTAGGATTGGATGTAGTGAAACGCAACGTCCGAAGCCTGAATGGTCACATAACCACCACCACCGACCGGCATCAGGGGACTAAATTCTCCCTGCGATTGCCCTTGACCCCGGCGACTGTGGAGGTTTTGATGATAGAAACTTGTGGGAACGTCTTCGCTTTACCTGTAACTGCCGTTGAGGAGGTGCTATCAGTCAAGCCTGAGCAGGTAAAGTCTACATCTGGGGAGAAGGTGGTCGTCACCCCAGACCAAACCTTGAAAATCGTGGAGCTATCTGCGCTTCTGAAGCTGCCCTCCCGCGGGGTAGAGCGAAACGAAATGCAGGTGGTGGTGGTGGGAGAAGAGGGCAGCCGGGTCGGCCTGGTCGTGGACGCCATCCGGGAAAAAGAACAGATTGCTGCAAAACCACCTGAAGGCCCGCTGGCTCGAACCGACGGCTTTTCGGGAGCCACTCTATCGGGCAAAGGCGAGGTGGTGCCGATTCTGAACCCCTCGGATCTTTTGAAGCTGTGATATGACCCTTTCCTGACCAGATCGAAAAGTTGGAGGGCAGGTTGGGTTTCACAGCCTCACCAAACCAGTGATATTCAGGATCGACAGCTACCGGGCCAAGTCTTTTGATTTGTTCCTGCTGCCACTGCCCGCACGAACGAGGGCTACAGTCGGTCAGAACGATCCATCTCTGCAAATCAGAAAGGCGCCCAGCTAAAGCGCGGTCATGTCGAGAGAGCTTTTGAGTGGAGAGGTGAGGCCCGGGAGAGGGGAGGGTCGATGGTTCCCAGCTCACGAAGCACACTTCGGCCGGGACTGTCAGTTGTTCCGGGCCGTCTCGGTGCGGATGAGATTCCTTGCTATCTGGGAGGCGGTCTGCTTCAGAGTCAGATCACCGTAGCTGACCTCCCAACCCTGGTCTTCGAGGTTCCGCAGCAGTGTTAGATGGTCGGGAAGAACCAGTCCCGACTTCAGGACCGCCTCCGGCCAACTCCCTCTGTCAGTTGAGGGTAAGTCGGCAGTTATTCTTCCCTCCTTGAGAATTATCAACCTGCTGCTGAGCTCAAATATGGCCTCAAGATCGTGGGAGATGAGCAGTATGGAGGTGCCACCTTCGTGGATTCTGCTCAGGCTCTGCTTCAGTTTCACCGTGGCTTCGGGATCAAGAGCGATAAAGGGTTCATCCAGTATCAGAAGCTCCGGTTTCATCGCAAGAATTGAGGCGATGGCGACCCTCCTCTGCTCACCGCCGGAGAGAGCGTGAACTTGGCGGTCGGAAAATGCCTCCGCCCCCAAATCCACCAGTTGTAACGAACGTTCAAGTTCTGCCTTTAGCTTCCCACCACTGAATCCGAGGTTTTTGAGTCCGTATACAATGTCCTCAGAGACTGTCTCGCGAAAAAACTGCCTTTCGGGGAATTGAAGAATCAAGCCAACCCTGGGGCCGCCCTCTTTCTCCCGGGAAAACGTAACTCTCCCCGAAGTAGGCTTCAGAAGACCCGAAATCAGATTGGCGAGAGTGGTCTTGCCGGAGCCGGTCGGTCCGATCAGGCCCACGAATTCACCGACGCTGATGGAGAGGTTCACCTCCGAGAGGACCTCTTCTGGCTTGGAGGCGAAATCGCGGTAGCGAAAGGAGAGTTCTTCAAGACTCACGATCTTGTCGGGATTCTTGCCCTTGCCCAAGCCCGAAGGCTCCTCTCTGGCTCCACCTCTTCGAATAGCTGTCTCCGATTCAATGCGGTTCCACTTCTTCTGAAGTGACACCAGGGAGTGTAGGAATTCCTCCGCTCGACAAGGTTCCCCCATGATTCTCAGGCCCCGTTCTTTCAGCATCTGCTGCAATCTGCCGAGTTGTGGGGGGCGCAGCCCTATGCTCTCGAGGGGCTCAATATGCGAGAACACCTCCGGGGGGCTCCCCTCCAAGAACACCTTTCCCTGGTTCAAGACCACAACCTTCTGAGCCAGGCACGCCTCCTCCGGGAACTGAGTGATATGAACAGTTGTCAACTTCCGGGGGGAACCCAGATTCACCTCTTTCTGGGGGCCGCGGAAGGGATCAGGTTTACCCCGGTCAAGGCAGCCGCGGACCGGCTGGGAGCCGATCCTATCCAGAACGGAGAGGATCTCAGCTCTTCCGGTGGGATCCAGAAACGAGGTGGGCTCATCCAAGATGAGGTAGGCCGGCCCCATGGCCATCACCGAGGCTATTGCCAGGCGCTGCTTTTCACCCCCCGAGAGCCTGTTTGGTGAATGAAAGCGGTATCTCTCCAAATCGAACTCCCCCAGAGCCCAATCTATGTGCGCTCTCATCTCTTCCGGAGGCAGACCCAGATTTTCAAGTCCGAAGGCCACCTCCCTCTCCACGGTTACTGAGACCAGCTGGTTATCGGGGTTCTGGAAGATCAGACCCACCAGGGTCCGAAGTCTCTCTCGTTGTTCCGGGCTTTTAGGGTCTAATCCGCCTATCTTCAATTCTCCTGAGGTCGTAAAGAGGATCCCGGCCAAAAGATGTGCCAGGGTGGACTTTCCGGAGCCGTTGGGTCCTATTATGGCGATATAGCCCCCCTCCGGAATCGAAAAACTCATTCCCCGGATTGCCGGGAGAAGAGAGCCACTCTGATCCTTGTATGAGAAATGGAGATCTTTTGCTTCTATCATGGTCTGGAATATAAGCCACCTCGGAGGGGGTGTCAATTTCGCCCCAGAGGCCGGAGCTGCCAATCTCTCACTGGAGATGAATCGCCCCCGGCCAGGTGGAGGTCTCTGCCGGGTAGCCAGCTGGTGATTGGTGAGTGGTTAGAAGTGGGTAATAGACCGCTGCAGGTGGCTGCTGTTAATCACTGAGGGCCGATTGCTGTTCTGTAGGGACTTCACTAATCGTGTTGGGGCTCCCTCTCTCAATTTGATCTAAGAGGGAGGAGGCGGCCGCCTGGAGGTTGTCCCTCTTCTTGAGGAGTCTGCCGGTGGTTGCTTTTCGGTTTTTGTATTTTCTCAGTTTGAACAACGAGGCTTCATCACCGATCTGAGCCAGGGCGCTTAGAGCCAAAACCCTGAGATCCGACATCTCCTTCTTGGGCAAACCTAGCTCCTTGAGATAATTCTCGTCCTCCAGAATGGTGAAAAGGAAGTCCCTGGAGGCCTCGCCCCCAAGTCTTCCAAGCACGTTCACTAGCGTGGGCAAGGAATCGGGATGTTTCCGGGAGAGGGCAATCAGATCTTGAGCCTCTTCGGCTTTTGCGACTTGTCCCAGGGCGACAATGGCTCGGTTGCGCACCTTGGGATCTCTATCATCAGCAAGGATCATTAGAAGTTTTGCTGCGGCTTCCCCTCCGATCTTCTCAGCCGCGGTCACTATTTCATATCTGACCCGGCGGTCAGTGCAGTCGCTCAACCTGAAAAGAATGTTGATTCCTTCGGGGTTTCTGAGTTCGCGGATCACAAAAATGGCGTTCCTGGCCCGATACCACTGTTCCTTCTCCAAGTATCCGTCGGGCTGTTCACCTTCCAAAGGCTCTAAGTCTCTCAAGAGTAACTCACAGGCCCAAAGAGCTTTGTCCCCGCCACGCCTCAGAGCTTTCAAGCAGCTCAGGCGTACGGACTTATCCGGGTTGGTAAATATCTCGGTCAGTCTCCTGAAAGCCTCTCTGTTCCCTATTGCCAGAATCAGGTCCACTGCCTGCTCGCGGCCTTCGGGTTTGCCACCGGCGATTTCGGAGACGAGTTTTTCCACCACCGCCGGGTCCATAGTTTCAGTTAGAATTTCTCTGTTGCTGGCGAAGGTGCCCAAACCTCTGGATTCTCTGTGTTCCCCCAGAACCGATAAGGCCTTCTTTGCCAATGCTAGGCGGTCTAGCAGGATTAACTCTCTGGCAAGTTCCAAAAGCAAACCCTCGGACTCCTTGCTGGGAGTCTTAAGATAGAAGTTATGGGAATACTGGATTAAGCTCCCCAAGAATGTCTCCGGGGCGTTTTGGGAGACAGCATCCGCCATCCCGGTCAAATATTCCGAGACCCTCTGTTTCTGTTGTTCCGTCCCTTTTTCCAAAATCTGACTCAACTGCCCTAGAAGCTTGGAGAGGTTTTGCCAGTTCTCCAAGGAAACACACCCCTTAACCAAGGTTCTGAACTCCTCATTTGAGGGTGGTTTCTCCCCCTCGTTCCTTAGGGTCTCGATGATTCTTTCGGACTTATCCAGTAAGCTCCACTGTTTCACCACCTTCGGCTTCAGAAGCTCCAGAATTTCCCGTCTATCCCATCCCCTGGCGAGAAAGTCATTTAGAAGTGGTCTTAAAAAATTCGCCTGATCCCGACCGGAGGTGAAGGTGTCAATGATCTTCTTCAAAATCGCCGTTCTTCTCGATTGTGGTAGGTCCGTCAAATTCAAGCCCGGCAGCACCTCTTTTAGAATCCGAGCCGACTCCTCGTCTGGCACGCTCTTCACACTTTCGGCGATTGATTTTGCGGCCACCTCCCAGCGAACACCGGATCCGAAGATTTCGGCAGTGGCCTCTTCATCGAGCTTCCCTTCGGAGGCGAAGAATCTGGCCAATTTCTCAGGCTCCTCCTGCAAGAGATTACTGGCCTTGTCAAATAACAAGGATGAGCCTGTCTCCCCCTCTGGCACTTGACTGAACTCTTCGCTGTTAACTTTGATGGAGGTGATCCCCTTTTCCATCCAGAGAGCCTGGAGGTCGGCGGAGGTGTCTCTCTCTCTGCTGTTGAGGAAACTTAAAAGACAATGGAGGTCCTGTTTGGTGAGAGTGTCACTGAACACTAAGCTCTTCACCCCCAATAGATCAAAATCCGAAAGTAAGTCTGCCACAAAATCGCGACCCCGAAGGTAGAAACCCTCAATGATGAGGTCCGGACCCCAGACCACAAGGTGGATAGAGGTCTTCATCCAAAAGATTTTCTGAAAATGCTGGTAGGGGCTTTCTATCGCGTTCTCCAAGGCGTTATGCCCTGGAGGATACAGAGAGAAGATTTTGGAGGTAACATGAATCTCTCTTAAGAGTTCCTCCAGGGATTTCCTCAAATCCCGGAGCACTGCTTTGTCGGCCGTTTTTTCCTCGCTCATAGCTGCTACCTTTTCCAAGGAAAAGGGGTGGTGTCATGCCCCACCCGGTTCTATGAACTCGTCGTACTACTGATCAGACTAGTGATTTCCCCTCCTCTATGATAACGGCAGCGTGAGAGCAAACTTTATACTTTACCTGGAACTTTTAGGGGCAAGGCAATACAGATGCCCGTCACTGGAGGCCATATAGATTCTGCGGTCGTAGATGACCGCGGAGGCTTTCAGCATCCCTCCTGTGCGGTATTTCCACAGGAGTTGACCGGTTTGTCTGTCGAGGAGGTATAAATGGAAGTCGAAGGAAGGACACAGCACCAAATCCTCCGTCACCAGAGGGGGGGCTTGGATGAGGCTGCCGGTTTCGAAGCTCCACAGGACTTCACCGCTCTCGACTTCGACGGCGTATAGCTTCCGGTCGTTGCTCCCGAAGAAAAGCATCCCCCCCACGACCGCCGGGGAGGAGAATACCTCCCCACCGGTTTTGAGCCTCCAGAGCTGTCTTCCCCCCGCAACCGTTAGGGCATACAGGCAGCTGTCGGTAGAGCCGAAAAAGACCAGGGAGTCCGAAACCGTGGGGCCGGCAGTTACGCTCCCCCCGGCTTTGAATTCCCAGCGGAGTTCACCGCTCTCGGCATCCAAGGCGTAGAGGTGACGGTCCTCTGAGCCGCAGAATATCTTCTCTCCACCTTTGGCGGGAGAAGTTATGATACCTCCGGCGGTTTTGAAGCGCCAGACTAACTCACCTCTGGAAGAGGCGAAAACCAAAAGATAGCCATCACCAGTCCCAACGGCAACCTTATCGTCGAAGACCAGGGGGGAGGTGGAAACGTCTCTTGCCAGCTGGCGCCAGACCGTATCTCCGTTTTTCAGATTGATTGTCACCAACTGGTCTCCCCCCCTCTCCGTCGCCGCAAACAAAAGATTGCCCTTCAGGGCACAGCTCGAAGAGACACTTCCCTTGAGCCCCAAGTCAGTGATCTTTCTCCCACTTTTTGCATCCAGGATATAGAGTCTCTTCGCCAGGTTACCGAAGTATACTAGCCCGCCCCTTATGCACGGAGAGGCGGTAATTGGAGCGGAGGTCTCGAAGCGCCACACCAGACCCAGGGGAGGTCGAATCCTCTCCGAAGAAAAGGAGGTTCTCAGCTCGTTCCCCTTGTATGTGGTCCAGGGCGAGTCATTGCTGTCGCCGTAAGAGCTCATCAGTCTCTGGGGATACTTGGGACCACAGGATGAAAAGAAGGCGAGTGCAAAAAAAAGGGAGAACAACTTCAGTTTAGAGTTGATCTTCATCAGTAGTTCCAGCCGAAGAAGAACTCGAAGTTCAGCCCGGGAGAGACGGAGCGGAAGTTTGTGGTCTTAGCGAAATCGAAGCGCAGCACCGTGAAGGCTCCGATGTTTACTCTGGCTCCGAAGCCGAAGGAACCGTAGAGCTGTTCGAAGGTCTCGTCCCAGGCATTGCCGCAATCGAAAAACAGCGTGCCCCGGATGGCCTGAAAGCCGACGTTGCCGAAAGGGAAACCGATCAGGAGATTGTTGATCAAAGGGTAGCGCAGCTCGTTGTTGATCAAGACCAGATTCCTCCCGTAGAAGGAGCGCCGTTTGTAACCTCTGAAAGACCAGCTTCCGCCCAGATAGAATCTCTGAGGGTCGATGCCTCCGGAGGTGATGTACATCATCCGGTTCGCCAGGCAGCTGTATTTTGACAGACGAAAATACTTCCTGAAGTCCACCAGCAGGAGGCGGTTATAGGGTCGTCCCTTGCTTAGATCGTACCCGTAGCCGACGGTGAGGTTGAGCCTCATCCCGTCTATGGGCCCGGTCGGGTCCCAGAGGCTGTTATCTTTCACGAAGGAGAGATAATCGGTGGTTACCATTCCCCCCAGCGTTTCCTCCAGAAAGTAAAACTCCTTCTCCAGGCGCCGCAGGTAGAGACTGTTGTCGAGACGTTCATATCTGGAGAGGGGGAAGGACAGAAGCCCCGCGCCTCCGTATTGGCGGTGGGCATAGGTCCCCTGAATGTCGTTGTAGAACTCGTCGAAGAAATGGTAGGCTCCCACTCCCCAGTTGAGGCGCCTCCCCTTGTTCAGGTAGGTGACCGCCAGATTGAAACTGGAGAAGAAATTCTTCTTAGTGTCGGCGGTGTTGGACAGGAGAAAATAGTATTGATGGTCGCCGAGCATATCCGTGAGCGCCACCTGCAACCCCCCGACTGGACCGAAGGCGGCGTCGTAACCGATTATCGACTGTGCCAGATCCAGAGAGAACCGATTCTCATACTTCACCGTCCCTTTCCGTTTCTCTCCAGACAGAACCGGAGGTTGCCAATCAGCATAAGACTCAACCGGACTGTGCGGCAACAACTCTAAAGAGTCGAGTTCGATGGCTCTCTTGTATATCTGAAATCTCCCGGCACTGAAGCTGGAAAAGACCACCTGAGACTCCGAGAGGGAGAAGCAGGGATCGAAGGCCCCGGTGGCCACCGAGGTCAGTTTCATCCCTCGGAGTGCGGCTGGATCTCTGAGGTCTAAGAGGTAGATATCGTTTACCCCCTGACGATCTGAAGCGTAAACTAGGAATTGCCCTGAGGGGGAAAAACGGGGCGAGGAACACGTCTCCGGTCCGACCACCAAGGGTGAGATCTCTCCGGCCTCCAAGGAATACGAGAAGAGGTTGGCATGCCCCCTTGCTCCCCAATCGCCGCGGTCGGAGACGAAGACGATCTCCTCTTTGAGGGGGGAGAAGGTGGGATCGGCATCGAGGTAGAAGTCGTTCGTGAGGCGGGACAGCTCTCCGCTTTTCAGATCATAAATGAAAAGATCCCGCCGGCCTCTTTTGTCGGCGCCGCAAAAAACGATCCTGTCTCCCTGTGGCGACCACGAAGGAGAAGAGAGGCTCACCAGGGAGTCGAAGCCGACCTTCTGGACCATCTGATTACGTTTGAGGTCGAAGAAATAGAATTTATCCTTCTCCCTTACCTTGGAGGCGAAGACTAAGATGCCCTCGGTGGAGACGTCGATCCCGCTGGAAAGCAGGTGCAAAGATTCAAAGGCTGCGGAGCTCTCTCCCCTGATCACCATCTCCAGCTTCTGCTTTTCTCCCCCGGCGGGCATAAGATAGATTCCGGAATAACCGAGCTTGTTGGCCTTGAAGACTACCCACTCCTTGGAACCGAGGGAGGTGCTCCTCTCGTAGGAGACCGGCTCGACGTTGAAGCCGTCGAAGGTCAACTGGGAGGAGTTCTTGTCCGGCAGGTCGGTGCCTCCAAGCAGCGGGAAATATCTCTTCTTCTGGGCATACTCCCATTCCTCCAGCAGTTGCTTCAGCGATTTCCCATACGTGATTCCCACGATCTCCGCGAAGCTGTCTCCCTTCCACCAGTTGTCCAAAAGAAAGGAGATCTTCTCCGGACCGTATCTCTCCGCCAGGAAGATGCAGATGGATTGCCCCACTTTGTACATCGCGTAGGTGCCACTAATCCGGTGAATGTTGTCGAGATTCACCAGCCTGGCAGTCAGAGCCATGTCCGTCAGAATCATATCTGCCTCCGAATCCCACTTGCAGGAGTAATACTCCGCCAAGCCCTCCGAGAACCACAAGGGCATCGCCGCGGGACGCAGTTTCCGGTGAGCCTTGGTGACGTAGCTGATCTTATCCAGGGTGAAGACGTGCACCAGCTCGTGCCTGATGACGTGGGCAAAATCGTCATAAGAGCCGTTGAAGGGGACAACCACCCTACCTTTGAAGAATTCTGTAAATCCGGCAACATTCTCCGGGAGGAGATTCGGGATGACGTTGGTCTGCTCGAAATAGCTGGGGGAGCTGTAAATGATTAGAGGAATCTTCTTAGAGATGTGGTGGTTGAAGCAGGCCTCCAGTTCATGGAAATCTTCCTCCGCCAGATAGGCGGCAATATCCACGATCTCTTTCTCCTCCGGGTAGAAATAGATCTCAAAGTGCTCGGTAGTCAGAACCTGCCAGTCGAACCGGGTATACTGAATCTTGTTCTGTCCGAAGTAATACTGCGCAGAAAGTTGAGAGGACAAAACCAGGATCAGGGTCAGAAATGTGAGCTTTTGAAATCTCATAACTCAGAGAGATCAAACAGTCATAGTCGGCCGACCTCCAGTATAGTCAACGCCTCAGTTGCGGCCGAGTTTCCTCCACAACCTAAATATAACGGATTATTATCTATATCGTAATCGGAATTGTGATATTAAGCAAGATGGGGAGGGGTGAGAAATGAATCGCAGATTGCGAGCACCTGCTCCCTTTCGCCCAGCCGCGACCTCCGCATATCGGTTGGGTTCTCTCTGTCCCTTTTTTGCTCACAAGTCCACGCTTCTCAATCCAGGTTTCCCTTGCCGTCGAGGTAGTATCCAAGCCATATGGCATATGCCGGAGGTCTGCGTGAGAGTCACGCCGGTCAAAGGCTCACCCCTGCAGAAGACACCGGGGAGCATTTCAGGCCCTGGAGGATGGGGTTGAGGCTTTTTGGCTGCCCCATGCGGCTGACCTCTCAGGCGGCGGTTTTGCTTGAGGTCCCGACTGTTCCGAGGAGCGGCTTATCCTCCTGGGCTTGCATCACAGCGGAAGTCCTTCTCCACACTCAGGGGTTTTCGACCTCTCCGGTTTGTCCCCGGCTTTGCTGAGACGGAAAAACCTTTGCAATCTCTAATAAAGAGAGCTGAGAGTGAGCTTTTTTGCTAAAGTTTAAATAAACACTCAGCAAATTCTGCCGATGTTAATAACAAAAAATTGGCTCTCTTACAAGGACAGGTGAGGACTATGGCACCGCACACAATGTCAACCGCTTTAGGTGTCGGCACCGTATATGTGTTGAGTCGTGACCCCGAGGTCCAAGGGATCGTCAACAGCAGCCTGGATCTCCTCAAAACTCCGGTGAAGATATTCACCGAGGAGGACGAGATCTTAGAAGCCCTGGACTTGAACAATCCCCTTCTGATCGTTCTCGACATCGACGTTCCCGGATTGCGGTGGGAACCCCTGGTGGAGGGCATAAGGTTAGATCATCCCAACGCCTCTTTAGTAATAGTCTCGGAGAAATCTCCTCTGTGGGGAATCTCCCGGGTGCTCCAGAAAACCTCCTGTCGTTACCTGAGCAAGCCGATACAGCCAGAGGGAATCGTGCAATTGATGGAGGACAGTCTGCTTATGAAGTCTGGCATGGGCCGTCTGCGGAAACCACCCGGCGGCGTGGGAGGTGTGGAGGTGCAGCCGGGCGGCGCTCCCCTTGCGGTTATAAGTGAGAACCTCTACCAGAGATCCTGTGAGCTCATCAACCCGGTTTTCGACCAGGTGGCCCAGACCTCCTGGGGACAGATTTTCTACGGTTTGACCTCCGCTTTCGAAAAGGCGTTGGTCGAAGCTGCTCTGAGATACTGCAATTCAAATCAGGTCAAGGCTTCCCAACTGCTGGGAATCTCCCGGAACACCCTCAGAGACCGCATAGAGAAGTTCAAACTCTCCTGAGCTGGAGGGGAGAACTGAAGAGAAAGGCCTCTGCCTGAAAGCAGAGGCCTTTTGATTTCATCCCCCTCTCGCCAAGAAGGGAACAGGAGAAAGGAATCAGGGAACGGCTCCTGCGGATTGAGAAAGCACCCTTGGGGCTCACTGCCCATCACCAACTACCTACCACTCACTAACAAACAGCCGAAACTCCTTGACGGTTGCTGAACCGCGGGCTAAATTCAAGACCTGGTTCGGTTGTGAGGTTATGAATATCTTCCCCGGTGGCATCAGAGATTTCCCGCGGCTTCTCAAGCTTCGCTTCTTTGTTGCGGTTATTCTGTTGTGGGGAGCACTCCTGATAATCCTCACGATTCTGGGAATCCGCTACAATCAAGCCACCACCTTAGAGCTTCTAAACGAGGAGGGAAGCACCCTTTTAGGCTCTCTGAGCTCCGCCAGCGAGAAGATCATAGCCTCAAACGAATATCTGGAATCGCTTCACCGCCAGAGGTTGGAGAATCTCTCCTTTTCCCTTGCGCACATAACCAAGAAAGAGAGACTTGATCGCACCGAGTTAAAGGAGCTTTTATTGGACCACAACCTCACTGGACTATTGTGGTGCGATCCCGGGGGAAATATTCTTCAATCCGCCACCTGGGGGGAGATTCCTTCTGAGGAGGTGGCTCAATACGTTTTCCAAGAAATAGAGACTGCCACTGAAAGCCCCCTTTCGGGGCATTTCCCGGGGCACTTTCACGATAGCGACTTCCGCCTGGCCTATCGCACCGAAAGCTCCGGCAATACCATCATCCTCATGGAGGAGATAAGCGATGAAGAGAAGAGACTGAAGCTGGGCATCGGTTATCTGATCCAGAACTTGAGCCAACAGTCGGGGCTGGTTTATCTGCTTCTGCAAAACCCGGAGGGGATCGTCTTCGCCTCCCCGAAGATCGAGAAGATGCTCAAGATAGAGAACGATCCGTTTCTGGCGGAGGCTCTGAGTTCCGCGGAGGCCAGTTCGCGGTTTTACGATTTCGAGGGGGAGGAGGTTTTAGAGGTGGTCAAGCCCTTTTCCTCCGGCGGGGAGTTTTACGGGCTTTTTCGGGTGGGGCTCTCTCTGGAGGCCTATAAACAGATGGCTCTGGGGTATAAAAGGCAGCTTACGATTCTCGCCATCATACTCTTTTCGATCGGATTTGTTCTGGTGGCGGCGGTGCTTGTCTATCAGAATTACAGTCTGTTGCGTTCCTCCTACTCCGAGATAAGGAGTCTGACCTCCAAGATCCTCGACGGAATGAAGAGCGGCGTGATCGCCCTCGACCGGGAGGGGAGGATAAACACCTTGAACAAAGTCGCGGAGCAACTTTTCTCCCTCGCCTCGGAGGGGGTCGTCAACAAGCCCTATTCGGAGTATTTCCCCGGGGACGCAATCAAGCTGGGGGAGGTGCTGGAGAGATCCCAGCCGATTTTTGGCAGGGAGATCAAGTATCGAACCCCGGGAGGCGACAGCAAGCATCTTCTGGTGGTGGCCTCCCCACTCTTGGGGGAGAAAGGTGAAACTGCGGGAGCGGTGGCGGTGATTCACGACTTGACCGAGCTCAAGAAGCTGGAGCAGGAGACCCAACGTCTGGACCGACTTCGGGAGATGGGGGATTTGGCGGCGGGGGTGGCCCACGAGATCAGAAATCCGCTGAACGCCATCTCCATCACCGCCCAGAGATTGAAAAGTGAGTTCAAACCGGATAAGGGTCAAGATGAATATCTGAACTTCACCAGCACCATAATCAATGAGGTTCGCAGACTGAATCAGGTGGTGGACAGTTTCTTAAGCCTGGCCCGGGTTCACCGGCTCGATCTTAATCCCGGGGAGCTCTCCACTCTAGTGGAGGAGGTTGTTGGACTTCTAGAACCGCAAGCCAAGCAGAGGGGAATCGATATATCCTTCGAGAAAACAGAGGTGCCCAAGATCAACCTCGACCCGGAGGAGCTGAAGAAGGGACTGATTAACATAATCCTGAATTCCATTGAGGCTTTGAGCCGGGGCGGAAACATTCATCTGTCTTTAGCTTTAGAGGGTTTGCCCTCCGAGGTCACGCTGAGAATCAGGGATGACGGTCCCGGCATCCCGGAGGAGATGCTACCTCACCTGTTCAAGCCTTATTTCACCTCCAAGAAGGAGGGTTCCGGTTTGGGACTGGCAATCACCTATCGGATCGTCAGAGACCATGGGGGCTTTATCGAAGCCAGCAATAATCCCGACGGCGGAGCGGAATTCGTCCTCCGTTTCCAACCGGTTGGATGAGGCATGCCTGACCGCTCCGACAGATTCTTGACCCTCCCGAATCTGCTCAGCCTCTCCCGCATGGCCCTCGTGCCTTACATCCTTTATCTTTTCTATCAGAGACGCCCGGAGTGTGATCGTCTGGGTTTCATTCTCGCAATCATTGCGATTCTGACCGACATCTTCGACGGTTATCTGGCCAGACGCCTGGGGCAGATCAGCAGCTGGGGGAAACTCCTCGACCCGGTCTCCGACAAAGTATGCATTGTGGGAGCGGCCATCGTTGCCGTCGGACTCAAAGGTTATCCGGTGGGGGCGATGGTTCTCATAATCCTGCGGGATGTTGCCATCCTCTTAGGGGGCCTCTATATTGTCAGGACAAAAGGTCTTGTGATGGTCTCCGACCTTTGGGGCAAGCTCACGGCCTTGATTTTAGCGGGCTCCATTTTGGTTTACTTGATAAACTTAGAGCTGCTCAAGTCACCTCTCCTCTATTTGGCGATGGTGATGATATTCGCCTCCTCCGGCCACTATCTTTTGAGATTCAGAAGAGCTGTCAGTGAGAATCCGAGGGGGCCGCGAGATCCGTCATGAAAAAGCTTCTGCAAAGCAAAATCATCCGCGGGGGCCTACTCGGACTGGGGGGCTTTGCAATCATATTCTTACTGAACCTGACTTTCGTCGGGGACATCTTCGAGGCCTTCGAGTCGAAGACCTACGACTGGCGGTATCGATACAAGCTTCGTTTCCTCAAATCGGAGGCCCAGATCGAGGAGATCGTCATCATCGACATCGACCAGAGGAGCTTGGACAGATACGGCCGCTTCCCCTGGCCGCGGTCGTATCACGCGCGGCTCATCGATTATCTGAGCCAGGAGGGCATCCTTGCAATTGGCTTCGACGTTCAGTTCTTCGACCCCGTAAAGGACACCCTGGAGGATGTCGAATTGGCCAGGGCCACCCGAGAGGCCGGAAACGTGTACAACGCCTTAGCTTTCTCGATGGAATCCCGAGAAGTTTTCCGCTATAAGATGGAATCCGATCCCTTTGCCTCTTTCGGTTACCAGATCCGGGGTGGAGAGGGCTTTTACGAATACGAGATCCTGGAGGGCCCCTTTGACACCCTGGCCTTGGCCTCCGCCGGTCTGGGCTTTGTCAATTTCCTCCCCGACGAGGACGGTATCACCCGAAGCTCTCCTCTTTTTATCCGCCTGGGTAATGTCTCTCACCCCTCTTTAGCAACCCGGATTGCGATCGACCTTCTGGGAGTGGGAGATCCGATCCGTTTCCAGGGAGACGACGTATTCTTTGGCGAGAGCTTGAAGGTGCCGGTGGACTCTCACGGCCGCATGAGAATCAACTACCTCGGCGGCGCCAAAACCTTCCGCTATGTCTCCTACTACGATGTCCTGGAGGGACGTCTCCCTAAAGGTTTCTTTGAGGCCAAGGTGGCATTTGTCGGCTCCTCCGCTCCGGGACTGGCGGACCTGAAGGTGGTGCCTTTCGCCAGCGATTACCCCGGGGTGGAGATTCACGCCAGCAGCCTCTACAACCTGCTGACTGCTAAGTTCATCAGCTCTCTGCCGGGACAGTTAGGCTGGATTCTGACCCTGGTTCTGTCGCTTTTTGGCGGAGTTGTCTTTCTCCGACTGCGGCCGGTGAGGTCGCTTGTGATCTTGCTTTTTTTCGGTTTGATTTTCATTCTCTCTTCTCAGTATCTGTTCTTCAAAACCAACCTCTGCACTGAGCTGGTGAGGCCGAATCTCACCTTGGGCTTGACTTTTCTCATCGTCATCGTCCACCGCTACCTGACCGAGGAGAGGGAGAAAAAGAAGTATCGAGGCATATTGAGTTACTACGTCGCCCCGCAGGTGGTAAGTGAAATCCTAACCGACCTCTCCAAACTCAAATTGTTACACCACCCGTATGACTGCGGTCATCTTCAAACACGAGGGCACCCTGGACAAATATATCGGCGACGAGATCGTTGCTATCTTCGGGGCGCCTCAGACGAAGGAGGGAATCAACTACGCCGAGAAAGCTTGTCTCACGGCCCTGAAGATGCAGGAGGTCTCCAAGAAGATCTCGAAGGAGAACAGCTCCAAAGGCTTCCCGGAGCTGAAAACCGGAATCGGAGTCAACACCGGCATGATGGTGGCCGGGAACATGGGATCTGCAGTGAGGTTTGCATACACCGTCATCGGCGATGCCGTCAACCTTGGTTCCCGGTTGGAGGGCCTGAACAGATTGTACGGCAGCTCCATTATCATCTCCGAGTTCACCCGCCGTCAGACCTCACCGGAGTTCTTCACCAGGGAGCTGGATCTGGTGAGGGTGAAGGGGAAGACGAAACCGGTGAGGATCTATGAACTATTGGGGTATGGGGTTCCCTCCCCGCAGAAAAAAGAGCTAATCTCCGGGTTCTCCGAGGGCACTTATCTTTATCGCGGCCGACAGTGGGGCCCGGCTCTTTCAGCATTCGAAAGTATCTTGGAGAAGTTCCCCGATGACGGTCCTACCAAAACCTTCGTGGAGAGGTGCAAGTTCTTCCAACAGAACCCTCCCTCTGACGACTGGGACGGTGTCTGGGTAATGGAGACCAAGTAAGCGCCGAGATTGCAGGGCCCCAGCTACCCGTTAAACAACTCCTGGAATTGAATACTCTTTGACTTTGGGGCTTTGATTGGTTAGAATTGAGTCTCTGGACGCATCCTTCAAAAGGTGTTGACGTGAAAACCTCATATTCGTCACACAAACAGGAGCATGCAGTGAGATTTCACGATTACTCAAAACATGAACGAGGTCTACGATGAAAGACGAACGGATAAAAAAATATGCCAGCACCTTACTCGAATACTCCCTGGAGCTGAAGAGCGGAGACCTGTTTGCGATCGTCGCCGAACCGATCTCCTCCCCCTTAGTGTATGAGGTTTACACGGAGGCGTTGCGTTGCGGCGCACATCCCTATACCAACATCACTCTGCCGGAACTTCCAGAGATCTTTTTGAAGAACGCCTCCGACAAGCAGCTGCGATATATCTCTCCCCTGACCAGAGTGGAGGTCCAGAAGATGGATGCCATCCTCCACCTCCGGGGAACTGAAAACACCAAATCGTTGAGCAATGTCGATCCCAAAGCTCAAGCCAAGATGCAGAGGCCGCGAGTCGCTCTGAGGAAGATATTGCAGCGGCGGGAGGCACAAGGGAAGTTCTGCTGGTGCGTCGCTCAGTATCCCACCCAGGCCTCCGCGCAGGATGCCCACATGTCTCTGGCCGAATATGAGGATTTCGTCTCTAAGGCCTGCTTCTTGGATAAGAGGGATCCGGTTGCAGCCTGGAGAAAGCTTTCTAAGGACCAGGAGAGAATCGTCAGATACCTCAATCGCTGTGACAAGATCAAGGTGGAGGCAAAAGACACCGACTTGAGCCTGCGGGTTAAGGGGAGAAAGTGGATCAACAGCGACGGCCACAAGAACTTCCCCAGCGGAGAAGTCTTTACCTCCCCCTTGGAGAGAAGTGCGGAGGGGAGGGTGCGTTTCACCTATCCGGCGGTGCATCAGGGCCGGGAGGTGGAGGACGTCCGTCTGGAGTTCAAGAAGGGGAAGGTCGTCAAATACAGCGCCGCCAGAGGTGGAGGTTACTTAGAACAGATGATAAAGATGGATAAAGGTTCATCCTATCTTGGGGAGTTTGCCATCGGCACCAACTATGGCATCAAGAAGGCGACGCGCAACATCCTCTTCGACGAGAAGATCGGCGGCAGCTTCCACATGGCCATCGGTAATTCCTATCCCGAGACCGGCGGCAAGAACGTCAGCGCCCTGCACTGGGACATGATCTGCGACCTGAAAAAGGGCGGCAGAATAACAGCCGACGGCAAGGTCTTCTACGAGAACGGCAAGTTCCTGATATAGGCCTGATCGACAGAGGTCTCACAGGGGCTTCTTTCTTGGTTGGTCACGGATGCCCTCATCCGTGACCCTCTCGGTATTGGACAGAGCGCTATGCGAGCGGTATGGTAGATACCAACGGCGCAAGTAATCTGTGAACCGTGAACTGTGGACTCTAAATGACCTCAGGCCGCGGCCACCTTCTCCGTGACCCTGCCAGCTTTGATCTTGTGGAAGTGCAGCCCCAGCTCTTTTGGCTCCAATCCCTGAGCCAAGCCTAAAAGCTGGAAGTAGTATATCACCGGCAGTTCGAAATTCTTCTGGTACTTGCGGTTTAAGACAATCTGTCCCAGGTCGAATTCGTCGAAGCAGGTGGGACAGATCAGACCCATACAGTCGGCCTTCACGGCCTCGATGGATTCAATCAGGTCGATGACCATGCGGTCGGGAATCTCATCCGACATGCAGGCTTTGCCGCAACAGAGCAGGCCCAACTTGTGTTCCACCGGCTCGGCGCCGGTGGCTCTCACCAGGTCAGCCAGGATTGCGGGGTGATCGGGATCGTCGACCTGCATGATGGCGCTGGGCTTCAAGAGATGACAACCGTAATGGATTCCGACCCTCAGCCCTTTCAGGGGTTTGGTCACAGTCTCCGCGACCTTATCGATTCCGATGTCATCCCTTATGGCAGTGACGATGTGCCTGACCCGGATAGTTCCCTTGAACTCCTTCCCGACCTTCTTGAGCTTTTGGTTGACCTTCTCCCGAAGCTCTGTGTTTTCCTTCAAGATGTGATTGGCCTCAGAGAGGGTGGAGGTGCACCCGCTGCAGCAGGTGACTATGTCGTGCCCGGCCTCCTCTGCCACCGCAATGTTCCTTCCGGCGATGGTCAGCCATTCCATTTTGTCCTTGGCCTGATAATAGATAGGATCTGGGCAGCAGGTGAAACCTTCAACATCGGCCAGCTCAATCCCTAATTTATCGACGGTCTTTCTGATCGAAGCCTCGAATTGGGGATATTTTATGCTTATCATGCAGCCCCAGAAGGGCGTATATTTCATGATCTAGTCCTCCAGAATCTCCTTTAGCTCCTCCACCGGTATCTCTTTGAGGGAGGGCAACCCCAGTTCCTTCCGCCGACGGTCGACCAGAGGGGTGATGAAAGTGGTCGAGCCCACCTTCAAAACGCTTTCGGAGATCTTGGCGATCTCCTCCGGGCTGGTTCCCCTCTCGACGGACATGTTCTTCAGGGAGATGATCACCTCCACCGGGCGGACGTCCTGAGGGCATCTCTCGAAGCAGTTGTAGCAATTGGTGCAGAGCCAGATTATGGAGTTCTCTCCGATTAGCTCCTCCTCAAATCCCAGCAGAGCCTCCAGAAGGATAAGCCGAGGATTGTACTCGGGAGCATATCTGGCGGCGGGGCAATCGGCGACACAGGCTCCGCACTGGTAGCAGTAGTTGTGTCTGAAGCCTTCCAAGGTGTCGTTGAGTTTCTGCCTGAAGTCGAAACTTATCTCGGCCTGCCTGAGTTGGACCTGTTTGACGGTGCTAGTCACTTTTAGATTCTGTCTTTCAGAAACGGCATTTGCGAGCAATTTTCCCGACATAATAATAACGAACCGGCTTCTCGTCAAGAAGTTTCCGAGATTGAGGTGCGGGGTTTGACGGAGAGGGGGGATAAAAGCAGGTGTGAGGAGGTGAAAAAGAGGCGGGAAGGTGGGGTTTTTTTACTTGACAGCAGGGAAATTCTTTCTATATTGAAAGTTTATAAAAAACTCGACCTTGGGGTCGGGTAACGGGGGATTGTTTTTTCTTTGCTGGATTCCTTTCCGGTATTGCATCGAGGCCAATCCCCCCCTTTTGGGAAGGAGTTGGCAGCCGCAATCTGCTGAAGCTTTGCTTTCAGCGGATGCAAGGTGGGTGGCTGGTTGACACCAGAGATTTTAGAAGGCCCACGTAGCTCAGTCGGTAGAGCACGTCCTTGGTAAGGACGAGGTCACCAGTTCAATCCTGGTCGTGGGCTTTGGAGTCATAACGGAGATTAGAACTCAGACGAGAAAGCAGGAGGAGTCTGGGCATGTCCAAGCCGAAGTTTGAGAGGACGAAGCCGCATATTAATGTTGGTACGATCGGTCATGTGGATCACGGCAAGACGACATTAACGGCGGCGATGACGATGATCTTGCATCGCAAGGGGTTGTCGACGGTTCGTGATTTTGACAGTATCGACAATGCCCCGGAGGAGAAGGAGCGAGGTATAACCATCGCCACTGCTCATGTTGAGTATGAGACGGAGAAGCGTCATTATGCGCATGTGGATTGTCCTGGTCATGCGGATTACATCAAGAACATGATCACGGGAGCGGCGCAGATGGACGGGGCGATATTGGTGGTGAGTGCGGCGGATGGACCGATGCCTCAGACTCGGGAGCATATACTTCTGGCTCGTCAGGTGGGGGTACCTTGCATCGTGGTACATTTGAACAAGGTGGACATGGTTGACGATCCGGAGCTGTTGGACTTGGTGGAGTTGGAGGTTAGGGAGCTATTGACCAAGTATGAGTTTCCGGGGGATGAGATTCCGGTGATCCGCGGCAGTGCTCTGGAGGCGATGACCAAGGCGGCGGACATGAGCATCGATGATGATCCCTCGTTTAAGACTGTCTACGAGTTATTGGAGGCCTTGGACGACTACGTTCCGGAGCCGAAGCGGGATGTGGAGAAGCCTTTTTTGATGCCGGTGGAGGATGTTTTCAGCATAACCGGCAGGGGGACGGTGGGCACTGGCCGGGTGGAGCGGGGGAAGATTAAGATGGGAGATGAGGTGGAGCGGGTAGGGATAAGGGAGACGCGCAAGACGGTGGTAACGGGTGTGGAGATGTTCCGTAAGATCTTGGATTATGCTCAGGCGGGTGACAATGTGGGGTTATTGTTGCGGGGAGTGGATCGGGACGATTTGGAGCGTGGGATGGTGATAGCGG
>Ga0111228_1003_pt1 | contig 20130 bp, 18 predicted proteins | sample DeeMarSWOR152_54_FD_80382 | JGI IMG/M metagenome (GOLD analysis project Ga0111228, IMG submission 80382) | candidate division Zixibacteria bacterium DG_27
GTCGGAGATGAAGTCATCGGAGCCACTATGAACAGGACCGGCAGCTTCAGGTTTGAAGCCAAGAAGGTCGGCAGGGATACGGGTCTGTCGCAAATAATAAGGATGGTCCAGGTGGCTCAGGGCTCCAAGGCCCCCATTCAAAGGTTGGCGGACAGAATCGCAGGCATCTTCGTTCCCGTTGTGATCAGCATTGCGGTTGTCACCTTCGTGGTCTGGTCTCTTTTCGGCCCCTATCCAGCATTGACTTTTGCAATGATAAACTTTGTAGCGGTTCTGATTATAGCCTGCCCCTGTGCGTTGGGATTGGCGACGCCCACAGCTATTATGGTCGGAACCGGAAAAGGGGCAGAGATTGGTGTTCTCATAAAAGGCGGGGAGAGTCTCGAAACCGCCCACAAAATCGACACCATTGTCTTTGACAAAACCGGGACTCTGACCAAGGGGGAGCCAGAGGTCACCGACATAGTCACCTCCCGCGATTTCACCGAAGAGGAGGTGCTAAGACTTGCGGCCTCCGCGGAGAAAAGCTCTGAACATCCTCTTGGAAAGGCAGTCGTGATCAAAGCCAGAGAGCAGGGAATCTCTCTCGTGGATCCGAAGAATTTCAGCGCCCTTCCGGGATCCGGCATCAAGGCCACTGTCGATGGCAAGGAGGTCTTGCTCGGCAATCAGAGCATGATGGAGAAGGAACAGATTGATTTGGCTAAATTGTTCTCTGAGGTCGAAAGGGTAACCTCACTGGGGAAAACGGCGATGTTTTTAGCAGTCGCCGGACAGGCGGCAGGCCTAATCGCAGTCGCTGACACCCTGAAGGAAGATTCTCAAGAAGCAGTCCATTCTTTGCGCCAGATGGGACTTGAGGTGGTTATGATGACTGGGGATAACAGGAGAACTGCCGAAGCGATCGCCTCGCCGCTGGGAATAGAGAGGATCGTATCGGAGATTCTGCCGGATCAGAAGGCGGACGAGATTAAGAAACTTCAAGGTGAGGGGCGGTTGGTCGCAATGGTCGGAGACGGCATCAACGACGCAGTGGCTCTGGCTCAGGCGGATTTGGGAATCGCCATTGGAAGCGGGACCGATGTCGCCATGGAGGCCTCCGACGTCACTCTCATAAAAGACGACCTCATGGGAGTCGTCAGAGCAATCAAGCTCTCTCAAAAAACTATGAAGACCATCAAATGGAATCTTTTCTGGGCTTTTGCCTACAACACTGCCGGAATCCCCATTGCCGCTGGCTTGCTTTATCCTTTTTTGAGAATATTGCTGAACCCTATGATTGCCGCTGCGGCCATGGCCTTTTCCTCGGTATTTGTGGTGACCAATTCTCTACGTCTGAGGAAGGTGGAATTATGAGCGGCCGGAGGCGGGCCGCTGCGGTCGTATAGCAATTCCCGGCGTGCTTTACAAAGTCATAATCCCCCGGCCAATGCTTGCGCAATCACCCAGCTATCGTTAATTTCAAAACGGCGTGGTTTTCTTTATGGCGTTGAATTCTGGAAACCTGAAGGTTTCCGTCATGCTGCAACCATAGGACTGTAGCGGAAAGCTTCAGCTTTCCATCTTATTAAAGAAATATGGGAATTTGCATTAACTGCAACGAAGAGCTGCCGACTATTTCTGAACCTCTGAGCGTATGCTTGAGGTGCATTCGCGATAACTTTGAGGGGGCTTACCCTCACATCTTGGAGGTCCACAGAGAGAGCAGAGAGGCTTTTAGTCTGCCGACGCAGCCCCCCCGAAAGGAAGGTCAGAAGAGTTGTGACCTTTGCGTCAACCGCTGTCAAATCGAGAAGGGCAGGGTTGGATACTGTGGAGTCCGAACTAACGAAGGTAGAAGCATCGTAGGCGGCGGCCCTGAAGAGGGGAACCTGGACTGGTATTATGATTCCCTCCCCACGAATTGTGTTGCCGACTGGGTCTGTGCCGGAGGCAGCCAGAGTGGTTACCCAGATTTCTCCTACTCCTCGGGACCGGAATATGGTTTCAAAAACCTGGCGGTGTTCTACAAAGCTTGCACCTTCAATTGTCTGTTCTGCCAGAACTGGCATTATCGCCAGCTAACATACGCACGGAGATTTACCAGCAGCTCAGAGCTTGCCTCCAAGGTTGACTCCCGAACCGCCTGCATCTGCTACTTCGGCGGAGATCCGACTCCCCAGGTTCGGCACGCCATAGCAACTTCAGAAGAAGCGTTGGAGGACAATCGTGATCGTCCACTGCGCATCTGCTGGGAGACCAACGGAAGTGTCAGCCGACCTTATCTCAATAAGATGGCGGAGCTTTCACTCAAGTCCGGGGGATCTGTCAAATTCGACCTGAAAACGTTTGATGAGAAACTGAACCTGGCACTCTGCGGGATTACGAACAAGAGAACCCTGGAGAACTTCGCCTTTCTGGCAGAGTTCGTCAAGAAAAGGCCGCAGCTTCCTTTCCTCGTTGCCAGCACTCTTCTGGTTCCCGGATACATCGATGAGGAGGAGGTGGGAAACATCGCGACCTTCATTGCTTCCCTCAATCCTGACATACCGTATGCTCTTTTAGGATTTCACCCCCACTTCTATATGTCGGATTTACCGACCACCTCCCGGAGCCATGCTGAAGCTTGCAAACATATTGCCGAAAAGAAAGGATTGAAGAACGTAAGAATAGGCAATCTGCATTTGCTGAGGCAGGAATAGGGTTCGTAGACAAAGAATTTGCTTTTCGCATCTTAAGGCTTATTTTTGTCCCCGACCAAGTAAGTTGACAGGACCAGAATGCAAAAGCCTCACATACTCTTCATCCTGATAGACAGTGCTCGGCCCGACCACCTCGGTTGTTACGGCTATTCCAAGAACACCTCTCCATTCCTGGACGAGTTTGCAAAATCCTCGACCCTGTATCAGAATGCCATCGCCCCCGGCGCCTGGACCCTGCCTTCCATGGCCTCCATCATGACCGGGCATTATCTCCCAGCCTCCCAGAGGGCGATAAACTTTTATACGAGGAAACTGGAGTTCCTTCCGGAATTGCTGTCTCGAGCAGGATATAAAACCTCCTGCGTCTCCTTCAATCCCTGGGTAAGTTACGACACCGGCTTCGACCGCGGCTTCGACAAATTCTACTACTACAACAAGAGGAATTTCTTTAAGGTCCTGGATTACGGAACCATTGCCAAGCTGTTCTTAAGACCGAAGCAGATTCCCCTGGTCTTGTTCATGACCGAGCAGGCCAAAAGGTTCATCCGGAAGAACCACAAAGAAGGCCCTACCTTCACCTACCTTCACTACAGTGTTCATCATCCCTATTACACTCCGAAGCGGTATTTCGATCTCTTCGACAATGGCGAGACCTCCCCTGATGATTACAAGAGAATTCAGGAGTGGCAATATCGCGACATGGGGCTTTTCCTTCGGGAGACTGGAAGGATCTCTGAGGTTGACCGTCGTGCCCTTCTTAACCTGTACGACGGGCTCATCTTTTACGTGGATGAACATATCCGGGAGTTAATTAGCTTTCTGGAGAAGACCGGTATCCTCGACGATACGGTGGTGATAATCGCTGCCGATCACGGGGAGTTCTTCGGAGAATATGGTTTCATCTCTCACGGCTTTTGTGCCTTAGAAGAGGTGGTAAAGGTTCCCCTGATTATTCGCCATCCCAAACTGTTCTCGCCGGGAGCGAGGGTGGACAAAGTAGTTTCAACCATCGACCTTTTCACCACCGTCGGGCAAATCGCCGGCGCTGACTTCGATCCTCACAGGTTCCAGGGTGAAGACTTGAGGGATATTGACAACTCCACACGGGAATTCGTCCTCACCCGTCACATCATCGCCGCCAAAGGTGAATTCCCCGACAGGGAGGCTCTTAAAAAGAAGTTTTCGCACTTAGATTTCGATCGCTACGAAGGGGAGCAGATCTCGATGCGGGGCGAAGGTTGGAAATTCATCTGGTTCGCCAACGGTAGTCGTCTCCTGTTCGATCTGACCTCGCCTCGAGGCGAGAGAGCGAATCTCGCTGAGGAGAATCAGGAGAAAGTTGAAGACTGCGTGAAGAAACTAGAGTCTGTTCCTGGTTTGATCAAATATGACGAAAGCGGAGAGATCTTCGAGTTTGAGGAGGCCACCAAAGACCACCTGCGGGCTTTGGGCTACTTAGACTAGCTGCATTCCTCATCTGGCCTCGAGACCGGGAATTCTCTCTTTGATTGTGAATAGTTGCCTCAGCCGACCGGGGACTACAGGTTTCTCCTCATAAAATCTATAACGGCCTCGACCGCTCTGGTTTCATTACCTTCGGTTTCCTCGACAGTATCACCCTTCAAGCTGTGATTTCCGTTTACGTATACCAGCTCCGGCTCTTGAGTTAGGGTGCTCACTAAGGAGTCTAAAACCTCTCTGCGGCAAATCGGGTCAGATTTCCCCGAGACTATTTGCACCGGGATTTCCACCTCTTGGAGCCTCTGAGCTTCGGGCCAGACGCTGTAGGGAGGACGAGGTGGATGCAGCGCGAAGGTCAGGATGATCAATCCCTTCAAGCTCTGGTCCTGACGGGCGATGTCAATTCCAACCAGAGCACCGACCGATTTGCCGCAGATGAAGATCTTGTCGCGGTCGACAAAATCCAATGCCTTCAAGTAGTCTATCGCCGCTGAAAGGTCGTCTTTCTCGTTGGTGAAGTCAGAGGAGGGCTGCCCACCTTTAGTGTAGAAATCCCAATCGAAGCGCAGACAGACGAAGCCGTTTTGGACACACGCCTCGGCCAATTTCTCAAACAGAGAAAGTCGCATGTGATAGCCCTGACCGGGAGCAATCACAACCGCGGGAAACTTCGTGGTGCCTTCAGGCCTATCCAGGATGGTTTCCAATTCAACTCCACGGGGAGTTGAGATCTTCAAACGTTCTTCTCCTGAGCCGCACGAAAGCAAGAATATGGTCGAGAACAGCAACACGAATGCGAAAAGGAACGTTATTCCTCTCATTCAACAATTCCTCACTAACTCTGCGGTTTCCTGTAGTGAAATCAGGAATGAGAGAGGGTGAAATGTCACCAAGGGAATCATGAACCTCGAGTTTGGTTACGCCTCGCAAGGCTGAGGAGTCCCCTGTCAAAGAAGTATATCTGCAGCCCCATCAGGAGCATGCCTATATCTCTATAGAGAAGACTCAAGCCGTGCTTTTTCGCGGTGGGCGAGACGGTGAAACATCCGCAAGCGATGTCCACGCCTCGAAGGACATTGTAGGCGATGGCAACGATGAAAACTATCAGCATAAGATTTATGAGAAGGACGCTGCCTCTCGTGAAGATACCGAGGATCAAAAGAATCCCCGCGAGAAGTTCGGCCCAGGGTAGAACCACCGCTAAGACGTTGACGAGGGGGACAGGCAAGATTCGATAATAAAAAATAGCTCTGGCGAAATCGGCCGGATGAGCGATCTTATCTACGCTGGCGTATATGAAAATCGCCCCCAGCGCCAGCCTGAAAAGCATGGTCGTGTACTTACCGGCGAGGAGGGTCTTGACGATGCTCATTTCAGGGGTTTGGACCTTTCGAAGTTGGCAAGCCGGCCTTCGTCCACCCTTCCCATCCCTGCACCATCACCATCACCCTTTCGTAACCCTCCTCCTTCAAGAGCCTTCCCAAAAACAGGGAGATGTCACAATCGATCTCGCCACAATAGGTGACTATTTCTTTCTCTTTGGATAGCCTTTCTTCCACCTCCGGCAACAGCTCGTAGAAATCATCGAAGGAGAGGTTTATCGCCCCTCGAACGTGTCCCAGCTCGTAATCCTCCTTATAGCGAGCATCCAAGAAGATGGTGTTCTGGGACTGGTATTTTGTGATGGCCTCGGCCAGGGTGATCAAGGAATCCCCTTTTTGATATGAGAGGGGGATTAGAAATCCGGTGGAGTCAGCTTCTGCCCAGTGTCCGATGAGCGATATTCCTTTAGAAGAGGTGGCGTTGTAAACGATCCCCACCACTCCGGAAAGGAGTATTATGAGGAGGGCCTGTGTGGCCGTTTTTCCAAAACCTTTCTGCACGGCGATAAAATATACTTAAGGCGACTGAAGTCAAGCCGAAAACCGGCGCTACCAGCGGTGAAAACCAAATGGCAGATAGCAGAGCGCTTTCCCCCTTTCCCATATAATAATTCCCAATTCCTTCTTACCGAAGAGCCCGGTGGGTCCAACAAGCGCTAACCAAGCTCAGGTCGGTCAAGGAGGAGTGTTGCAGTTGCCTGTCTCCTCCGGAGAGGATATATTTGGGAGATTCTGGTTTCAGTTTGGAGAAGTAGGACGTCAGCAATGAAGATCTTGGGTTTGAATGGTTCTCCGATCGGAGGGGGCAACACCGAGATACTGATCAGTGAGATTCTAAGAGGCGCGGAGAGCGCTGGGGCCGAGTGCAAGCATGTCGTTCTGAACGAACTGGCCATACAGCCGTGTCAGTCATGTGGGAAGAGCCCCGAGCCGGAGTTGTGTTTTCTGCATGACGACATGGATCCCCTTTATCAGCAGTTGAGAGAGTATGACGGCTTTGTGCTTGGCTCTCCGATCTACTTCGACACCGTCTCCGCCCAGATGAAGCTTTTCATTGACCGTTGCAACTGTGTGCGGCCGTTAACTCCCAGCGAGAACAAAAAAGGCGATTTCTATTTGAAAGAGCTAATTCACAAGAAGAGGTCAGGAGCGATGGTTTTGGTGGGAGGGGAGAGACAAGAGTTTGAATGTGCTCGCAAGGTAATTGCCGGTTTCTTCGCCTGGGCAAGTATCGAGGGCGTCGGACAGATTTCCTACATCAGCAAATCCTGGGGAAAGGGGAAGGTTGCAGCAGAGCCACAGACCCTAAAGAAGGCTTTCGAACTTGGGGAGCTTCTGGTGCAGAAAAACCTCGCCGGGAAGAGCTGAGTCAGCCTACTCGTTTCTACGTTGAGTTCAGCATCAAAAAGCAAAGGGCAAAGCCAGTCGGCTTTGCCCGCAATTCCTTGGTGTCGTGATAACTAGTTCAGATAGGCACGGAGGGACTTCGAACGGGAAGTGTGCCTCAGTCTCCTGATGGCCTTCTCCTTGATCTGCCGAACCCTCTCGCGAGTCAACCCGAACCTGGCTCCAATCTCCTCCAGCGTCAGAGCCTTCTCGCCGTTCAGACCGAAGTAGAGGTTGATCACCTCCGCCTCTCTCGGGGTGAGGGTATCCAGCGCTCTCTCGATCTCAATCCTCAGAGAGTCGTCCAAGAGGTTCTCGTCCGGGGAGGGCTGGAACTCGTCCTCTAAGACGTCGATCAGGCTGTTGTCCTCCGAGACCGAGAAGGGAGCATCCAGGGAGAGGTGGGAGTTAGAGATCTTGAGGGTGTCAGAGACCTCCAACTCGGAGAGCTCCAACTCCCTGGCGATCTCATTCGGAGAGGGCTCCCGACCGTACTCCTGTTCCAGGCTGGAAGAGACTTTCCCGATCTTGTGCAAAGTCCCCACTCGATTCAGCGGCAGACGCACAATGCGTGACTGTTCTGCAAGTGCCTGCAGAATCGCCTGCCGAATCCACCAGACGGCGTAGGAGATGAACTTAAAGCCACGGGTCTCGTCGAACCTCTTGGCGGCCTTTATAAGGCCGATGTTCCCCTCGTTAATGAGGTCGGCAAGCGACAATCCCTGGTTCTGGTATTGCTTTGCCACCGAAACAACGAAGCGTAAGTTAGCCTTGGTCAGCCTCTCCAGGGCTTCGTGGTCGCCCAGTTTGATTCTCTTAGCTAACTCTACTTCTTTTTCAGCGGTAATCAGTGGGGTCTCCCCGATCTCTCTGAGATAGAGATCTAAAGAACGATCCTCGTTGCGATACCTTCTGGAAGCTTTCGCCAATTTTCTACCACGCTCCTCAAAAGCTGGGTTAAGTCACCGTGTTAGGGCCAGTTTACGGTTACAATCATCCAAAACTTAAACGAACCAGTGCAAAAAAGGTTCCCAGTTTTTTTCCTGCTCACATTTCTTCCAGACAGATTCCCTTTTCCAGCTCATTCCGGTCTAACTGCCACGAATTGATTGGTGCCCCCTCGGCTCACAAAGAACGAAACAGCTTTCTTGCGGTCTTTCAACGACTTAGCGACCTCATTGTAGGCTTTCTCAGTCTCTATGCGCCTCCCGTCTATCTCCACGATGATATCCAGTCTTTGGAGTTCGGAATCGTCGGCGGCACTCCCGGGATAGATACCGACGATGAGAACCCCGCGAAGATACTTAATATTATATTGCTGAGCCAACTCCGGAGTCATGGTGACGACCTCAAGTCCGAGCCAATATGTCTCCGGTTTGTCACCTTGCCTCTCAGCGGAGGCCAACCTTAGGTACTCAGCCCGGTCCCCCAGCTTAACCTTGAGAGCTTTTGCTTTTTTATCTCTCAGAACTTCGACCTCCACCTGCTCGCCTGGCTTCTTGGAGGCCACTAACAACCGGAACTGCGTCAGGTCCGCCACTCTGCTTCCCGCGAACTTCAGGATGACATCCCCGACTTTAAAACCAGCCTTCTCCGCTGGGGAGTCTTCGGTCACCTCTGATACCAGAACTCCCTCCGTGGTGCTTAAATTCAGCGCCTCGGCCATGTCCTTATCAATCTGTTGAGGCATAATCCCCAGGTAACCCCTCGCCACCGTCCCGGAGGAGATTAGTTGTTCGATAACCGGCTTGGCCAGGTTTATGGGGATGGCGAAACCGATGCCGATGTTGCCGCCAGAAGGGCTGATGATTGCGGAATTGATCCCGATTACCTGACCGCTGATCCCAACCAAGGGCCCCCCGGAATTGCCGGGGTTGATGGAGGCGTCAGTCTGGATGTAATCCTGGTAGGAGGGACTCTCTGCTCCGAACGAGAACCCTTTTCTCCCCAGTGCCGATATGACGCCAACGGTCACGGTGCGATCGAGCCCCAGCTCCGGAAAGGGATTGCCTATCGCCATTGCCCAATCGCCCACCCGGATGGAGTCGGAATCACCCAGTTCGACTGTCGGCAACCTATACTCAGCCTCCACTTTCAAGACCGCCAAATCTGTCTCCGGGTCGGTCCTCACCCATTCCGCCCGGAACTGGCTTTTATCAGAAAGCTTTACGGTTATCTTATCGGCGTCCCTGACTACGTGGTTATTGGTGACTATGTACCCGTCTTCGGTGACGACGAAACCGCTTCCCAGAGACCTGCTCTTCTGCGGCCTGCGAAACCGTTCGGGAGGGATGCCGAAAAACCTCCGGAAGAACTCATCATCATAGGGAAAGAATTGGTGATAGGGGCTCTCTCTGACGCTTTCCGCGGAAATATTCACAACCGCAGGTTTGACCCTTTCAGCAATGGTGGCGAAGGGGCTGTGTTGCCCATAAAGGAAGCTGTCGCGGAATGGCGACTGTCCTTCCCCAATCTCGGCCTCGGTTTCTCCCGGCAGGTTCAGATTGGAGGCCACAAATATGCCGACAGCTATGAAAAACAGCGCCAGTGTCGAAAGCACTAGCAGATTCTTGATCGTAGCTCCAGAATTGTTCACTCTTGGGCACCCTCCGAGTCTGAGTTTCTCCTACGAGCATTCATTATAGTGTTTTATTCCACAAAATCAACTCCGGCATCGATTTTTTTATGCTTCAGGACTAATCTTACGTCAGATGTGAACACTTTGTTCCGTTCTTGGTCAGCAAATCTCGATACCTGGCAATCACCTATAAGAGAGCAATCAATCCGCAGTATCTGAAACTGCGGCCCCATTGCAGCAATTACAAGAAATTATTTGCTTGACCATCCCCCCACCTTTCCTTAATATATCTGTCAAAATGGGAAAGAATAGGATGCAAGCCATTAGATTGGTGTTGTTGGCAGCTATGGCCGTCGCTTTCCTGATAGTCCCCTCCTGTTCTATCGGAGGCGACCGGGAGGTCTTAAAGACCTTCGAGGCTCTGAAGAATCTGATAATTTCTGTGTCCGAGGAGATAAAACCCTCGGTAGTGCATATTGAGGTCGTTCAGAAGCGCGACGCTCAGAAATTCGAGGTTTTGGGCTCCGGCTTGATAGTTGATGAGCAGGGACACATCCTGACAAACGACCACGTGGTCGACAAGGCTCAGTCGATCAAGGTAACCCTGGAAAGCAAATTGGAGTATCCGGCAGTTGTTGTCGGGGTGGACAAGCAGACCGATCTGGCACTGATTAAGATCGAGTGCCCGGAGAGATTGAAGGTCGCCAGATTAGGTGACTCCGACAAGGTTCAGGTTGGGGAGTGGGTGATTGCGGTCGGCAACCCTTACGGTTTCGACCGCACCGTCTCCTTCGGGATTGTTTCCGGGAAGGGGCGAGTGCTTCAGCTCCCCACTCAGACCCCGTTTCTGAGCAATTTTATACAGACCGATGCTGCCATCGACCCCGGCTCCTCCGGCGGACCTCTGGTGAACCTAAGAGGAGAGGTGATCGGAATCAATTCAATCGGGTATGGTCGCGGCCAGGGATTCACGGTGCCGATAAACATTGCCATTGAGGTCAAGGAAAAACTGCTTGCCACCGGGAACATCGACCGCGGTTGGCTGGGGATTTTCATGCAACCTCTGTCCCGGGAGTTCGCGGAGTATTTCGGAGACAAGTCCTTGCAGGGGATACTGGTCTCGGATCTGATGCCAGATTCGCCTGCAGAGAGGGCCGGACTTCTACCTGGAGACATCATCACCTCTTTCAATGGTCAAGTGGTCTCCGCAGAGAAGCGGGAGGATCTAAACCAGTTTCAGCTCTTGGTATCCTCCACCACCGTGGGGAGCGAGGTCACCTTGGACATAATCCGGGAAGAGAAAGAAGCAAGGGTCAATGTCGGCGTCGGACTGCAGCCCAAGATCAAGCCGGAAGAGCTGGAGTTGGAGGATTTGGGGTTCACGGTTCAGGAGATCACTGATCAGATATTCAGACGGTACATGCTCGAGGACAGGGAGGGTGTTTTCGTCTCCTATGTTGAGGTTGGGGGAGTGGCCAGAACTGGGCAGCTTATGGAGGCTGACGTCGTCAAGTTTGTGGAGGGACGGGAGGTCACCGATTTGGGGAGTTTCAAGGAAGCTCTGGATGCGAACCAAAATAAAAGACTGATCCTGCTCAAGGTTAAGAGGGGTAAAGCCTATAGCTGGGTGTTGCTCAATCGGGAAGAAAAACTCTGAGGTAAAGGAGGCACAAGGTCGCGTAGCTCTGGAGCGTTTTCATGATCTCACTCTTCGATATAAGGAGGATTGCTCTGCCAGCACTTCTCGTGGTTCTGACACTGACGGTTACGGCTTTCTCCGGGGAGGCGGTTGAGCTCCTTCTGGAATTAAAACTGGCCCAAGAGCAGATTATTGCTGGGGAACCGGTCTTCTATTCGGTGAGGTTGGAGAACGAAGGGAGGGAGATTCTTCTTCGTGAAATCCCCTTTGAGCCGATCTCGACTGCCGCCTCCGTCTATTACAACCGGGGTGCCCAGGAACCCCGGAGAGTCTTCTGGCCACCGAAATCCTCCGGCACTGTCACTGCAGAGTATGCTCCCTTCAAGAAGGGAGAAGTGAAGAGAATAAAAGGCCTCATATACTTCGACTACAATCCCGAGCTGCGAAGCTACCCCTTCTCTCAGCCCGATTTTTACACCTTGAAGGCGGTCCTGGAGATCGACTACAAGTTCGGAGGGATTCTTATGTCGAAGAGACTGGAGTCGAACTTTGTCACTCTTCTGGTTAGACCGACACCGCCGACGGAGAGAGAGATCTTGGAGCTCATCGACCCGGAGAGCTTCGACTATCATCTTCGGCAGGGAACCATCGCCCAGAAGGCCTCAAAGCTAAAGGTCGAAGAAGATCAACCCTTCCAATCCTTCGTCTATCGCCGCTCCGATTATCCCACGTTCGAGGAAATCGATATCACTTTCCAGAAGAGTATGCTCAGCCCTTATATTAAGTTTGGCCTCATGAAGGGATATTTCAAGGCCGGGCAGCCACGCAAGTGCATCGCCGCCGCCAGCAGGGTGATCATATATGCCGGAGATTTCCTCTTGTTGGAGGAGGTATATCGCTACCTGTTGAAGTGCTACCAGGCAACGGATCAACCCGCTTCCGCCAAGACTTATGAACGCTTCCTCAGGGAGGAGTACCCGGAGTACTATCAGATTCTGTTGGAGCGAGGAGAGCTTTAGACAGTCTCAGCTGTTTTCATTTGCTGGGTTCATTCGCTCTTGACTTTTTCAGGATGACGTGCCCGTCCACTTCCAGTCAACTTTACTCCGATAGCAGGTAACATGGCGGCGCTTCGTACCGAAACCAGATTCCGCATCCTGCTCATGGTGCTGGTCGTGATCTTCGGCACGGGTACCATTGGCTACATGCTCATCGAGCACTGGAAGTTTCTGGACGCACTCTATATGACCGCGATAACCTTGGCCACCGTGGGCTTCCGCGAGGTTCACGCCCTTTCCCCGCAGGGACGGATCTTCACGGTCCTGCTCATAATCTTCGGTGTAGGCGGCGCGGCATATACCATAGGGACCTTAGCGCAGTTATTGGTCGAGGGGGAACTCCAGGAGTTTTTGGGGAGGAGAAAAATGGAGAAACAGTTGCGGAAGATCAAAGATCACTACATCATTTGTGGGTACGGTCGAGTGGGCAAACAGGTCTGTAGAGAGTTTAGGCAACGCGGCGTGCCCTTTGTCGTCGTGGAAAAGGATCCAGCTCTCGTGGAGGAGTTCACCTGTGAGGACGTCATCTATCTTCAGGGAGATTCTACCGAGGACCACACTCTCATCGAGGCCGGCATAGAGCGGGCGAAGGGATTGGTTTCAACAATCGCCTCTGAGGCTGACAACGTTTTTATCACCTTGACTGCGCGCCAGTTGAGTCCCGATCTCTTCATCACTGCCAGGGCGGATTCTTCCTCTGCAGAGAAGAAGCTCTACCGTGCCGGTGCCAACAAGGTGGTTTCCCCTTACATCATCGGGGGAAATCGCATGGCAATTGCGACCTTACAGCCCTACGTGGGAGATTTTCTGAGGCTGGGGGAGTTGGACAAAGATACCGGGCTGACCATTGAGGAAGTTCAGGTTGACCCCGGTAGTCCAATTGCTGGGAAAACTCTGAAGGATTCTGCCCTTCGGGAAGAGACCGGTTTCAATCTCATAGGAATAAAGAAGGCCAGCAAGGAAGTCCTTTTCAACCCTCCCCCCGACACCATGATTCAACCCGGAGATATTCTGATAATCTTCGGGGAGGTCCGAAAGCTGGAAATGCTTGAGAAGAGTGGTGAATTCAGATAGGTTTTCGAACCCTATCCCGTGAACTCTCCATCAATCCTCTCAGATCCTATTTCTTGACATGGGCATAAAAGCCCGGCTTGGTCATTTTGAATTTGCCAGGATGTCTTCGCAGGGCCGCGGTAACGCTGGCACCGGGCACCTTGGATGAGATCTTTATTCCTCCGGCCCGGAGGCGCTTGACCATCTCGGAGACTTTCAGTGACACCCCCGATCGCTTCAGCAGAATCTCAACCGCGTCCGCAATCTTCATGCCCTTGAAGCGTTCTCCGGCCCCCGCTTTTGTCGGCATTTTTAAGCGTCTAGCGACCCTTGCTCTCGAGGGCCTGGCCGCTTTTCGCGCCGCCATCCGTCTGCTGCCGCCTCTCTCCGTCGCTTGGATGAACCGACAAGCCTCAACATACTTATCAAGAATGTCGATCTCCTTGTCCATCTGAAGCTTCTTTGCTTCTAAGTCCTTAACCTTTCTCCTTGCGGACTCAATCCTTCCTCGGATTCCAACTCTGCCAGCCTTTGCCATTTACTGACCTCCTTACGCTTGATAGAAAACTACTATCGTCAACTACAACTATCAAATAGATCTTACACTTTCAGTATACCCAACCCGCAACATGATGTCAAATCTTTTATGGCCTCTTTCCTTTAACTTTCCATGTTTTGTCTGTGCCATCCGGTTACCAGCTAATAGCGATCATCCGATATCGCACTGCCCACTACCTGAGTCCTTTCACCCAAATCATATTTCTAACACTGACAAGGTATGTGACGGTGGTGCCGGCTAAAACAGTTAAGTGAGGGAGAATCCCCCGTCAACAATTATAGTCTGTCCTGTGATCCAGCGCGAGTCCTCAGAGCAGAGGAAGGTAACCACATCGGCAATGTCCTCCGGTCGACCCAGGCGTTCACCTGGTGTCCGGGTGATGACTTGCTGCTTGAGATTCTCGAAAGCGGGCAAGCTCCTCAGAGCTTCAGTATCTATGAAACCTCCACAGACGGTGTTAACGTTTATTCTTTGTGGAGCCAATTCCACTGCTAGGTATCTCGTCAGAGTCTCGATCGCCGCTTTTGAGACCGCTATGGAGCCATACCCCTTTATGTATCGCTGTGACCCCAGACTCGTAATAGCGACAATCTTGCCGCCCGAGGGCATCATCTCTTTGGCTCTCTGGACGCAATGCAGATACGCCTTGGCGTTTACCTCCATCGCCAAATCCCAGGCCTGATCGTCAATGTCCAAAGCCGGGGTGAAACTTCCCAGGGCGGCATTGGACACCAGTATATCCAGTTTCCCGAACTGTTCTTTTATCTTCGCAAAGATCTTGTCGACTCCCTGAGGGTTGCCGATGTTGCCTCGAGCCTCTAAGACCTCAACACCCCTCGATTTTATCTCCGCCATTGTGGCCTCGGCGGCGCTTCGATTCCTGAAGAAGTTAAGGACGATGTTTGCGCCCTCTGAAGCGAAGCGTAACGATATGGCCCTCCCGATTCCGCGTGACCCCCCCGTCACTAAGGCAACTTTCCCTTTGAATCTCATGTTAATGTGTCGCTGATACTCAGTGTATTCCTTACGACGTGCACTAAAATAGTAGTAGGGTGGAGGAAGTCAAGGCGTTACACTACTACCTTACCATCCACATGCTCGGGGACATTTACTTCAAATAGGGAGAGGATAGTTGGCATCAGATCCGCTACCCACAGGGAGTTACTCTTTATCTGCCGACTGCGTATATATAAGGAGGCATCATCATATGTGTGCATACCCTCCAGCGATCCTTTGAGTGCCAACTGCTCCTGATTCAGATTTGCCTTCAGGTCGTAACCGTCCTGAGGGTCCGCAATAATATCAGCAGCTTGCTCGAAATAGGGACCGCTGTAAATCTCCTCTCGTCTGTACACCTTGCGGATGATTTTGTCGCCCGTCTCAGGGTCAGTCATGGTGGGAAGCTTCTCTTTCAATTCATCACGCACCTTTTCGTATTCCGCACCGGGTTCGATAGAGCCGAACTGCTCTCGCCCTTTGAGATTGACAAAAAACCTCCCCGGTATGAGGCTATACACCCTGGTCTCTGGACTCACGTCCTTTAGGTTGGACGGTTTCTCTTTGTTGAACTTCAAGTATCCTTCCTTTTCCAACCAGTAGTTAGTGAATACCTCTTTTTTAACAGAACAGAAACCGTGATCAGAGAGAACAATGAACTCGCTATTCTCGCCAACCTTCTTCTCCATGTCTCCGAGGAAGCTGTCGATCTTCTTGTAGAATGCCAAGAACTGAGGTCCGTATTTGGGATCGTCGGCTTCGTATTCCTCCCACAGGAAGTGGTTTATCCGGTCGGTGCACATGATGTGCAGTTGAAAGAAGTCCCACTTCTGGGATTCGAAAAGCCAGTACGCAGCCTCAATACGTTTGTCAATGGTGTAGTTGATATCCTCGAGGAACTTGTCTTTATCCTTTCTCCCGGCCCAGGCATCAACATCTATGCGATACCCGATAGAATCAAGCTTCTCGAACACCGACTGTGGATATACTGCCTTGCGCAAATCCGTAGCCAAGAAATCGCCTATGAGGACTCCGTTTACCTCCTTGGGCGGATATGTCACCGGCACGTTTATCACCACTACTCGGAGCTTGTTCTCGCTCAGGATTTGCCACAGGGTGGGGGCCTTCATGTTCATACTGGTCGGTATGAACATATCGAAGGGGTTCGGTTTCCTGTCGATGAAGCCGAAGATGTTATGCTTGGCCGGATTGCAGCCGGTCATATAGCTCGACCAGGCTACCGAGGATATACACGGCATCACCGAGTTCATCCGGCGGAAGTCGCCTTTCTCCAGGAGGGCTTTGAAGTTGGGCAGATCCCCGGCAGCGATATGTTTCTTTATGAATGTGTACGGCACCCCGTCGATGCCGACAACTACGACCTTCTTCTTCTTTTTCGAGAATAGGCCCATGGAATTTCCTTCAGTGCAATTGCAGATGTGATTGCGCGACGTGACCCTCCCATACTGAAATTGTCACACCGCCGATGTCATATTAGAGATAACCCAGAGCCTCCAGGCGCTTGTCTATCTCCTTTTTCTCCTCTTCGGAGTATGGCTCATCGGCTTCACCCTTCTTCTTCAGACAACCTAACTCGTAGAGCTTGTCGATTACTTTCTGGGCTGATTCCTCCACAGTCTCCTTAGCTGTGTAGCAGACTACCTCGGGATTGTCGGGCGCTTCGTAAGGGTCGGAGACGCCGGTGAAATTCTTGATCTCCCCGGCTATGGCCTTCTTGTAAAGTCCCTTGACGTCCCGTTTAACCAGAGTGTCCAGATCGCACTCGCAGTATACCTCCACCATAATTCCGCCGGCGGAGGTTATCATCTGCCGACAGTTATTGCGAATATCCTTATAGGGGGAGATTGCGGCGGTGATGACCGGCACCCCGTAATGGCTGAAGCGAGAGGCCAGCCAACCCAATCTCGAGATATGAGCATCTCTGTCCTCTTTGGAGAATCCCAGGCCCTTGGAGATGTGAGTCCGCACCACGTCTCCATCGAGGACCTCGACTTCTCGACCCTGTTTGAGAATCTCCTTTTCAACAAACTTGGAAATGGCGGTCTTACCAGAACCTGAAAGCCCCGTGAACCATACTGTGAAACCTTTTCCCACGATTCACTCTCCTCCTATTCTCTAATTAACGTTTTCGCCGAAATATCACAGGCAAGGTTGTCTCAACCTTGCAACCGGGTTGAGACAACCCGGTCTACATCACGAATTAACAGGTCAAATGCAGCCCGGCGGCAATCTTTTCTGTTTTCACCAACCTGTTGAACGTCCTAACGGCCTCGTCCGTCTTCTCGGGGATGAGCTTTATTCCCTCGGCTTGCAAACGTTCCACGGTCTCCGGCGGAATCTTGACTGCACCGTAAGCACCGGTGCCGATTATCAACGTTTCCAGTTTCTCTTCCAAGACCTCACTCAAATCCTCAACGCACACCTCGTGTCCACTCTTCCGCCACCAGTTACTCCTGACCCGGTCCGGGAAGACGATCACATCTTCGGTGTAGCTCTCACCGTCAATCACAATCTGTCCAAAGCTGTAGGAGTCGATTCTCATCACGGTCACACACAATGTAGCGGAAGCCTTTAGGCTTCCATTGTGGAGAGCTAAAGCTCTCCGCTACCTATCATTGAATGATCTTTCCCTTCATGTCCTTCGGTGGCTCGATTCCGAACAGGCTGAGGATTGTCGGCGCAACATCCATCAAGTGGAGTCCTTCCAACTCACCTTTCGTGCCCTCACCTCTGGGGTCGTACTTGATGAAGATTCCGTGCTGGGCGTGATTGGCGTCGTCCGGCCCGGTGTCGTTCTCGAGAGTGTGAATAGTGCCGAAACCGACGGTGCCGACCGAGCGCCAAAAGAGGTCTCCAAAGAGAACGATGAGGTCCGGCGCAATATTGTTGACAGTCGAATAGATCTCCTCCGGACGATAGGCACGGGTGCCCATCACCTTTCCATGCATGTCGGTTAGAGCCTCTAACTTTTCCACCAGTTCAGAGCGAACCTTCTCGTAATCCTCCTTGGGGATGATCCCGTGCGGCTCGCGACCCTGCACGTTCATGAACAACCGTCCGTAATACCCTCCCGAGCCCCAGGCCTTGGTCTTGGACCAGTCGATGTTGTCGTGCTTGACCTGCATTCGACCTTCGGGTTTCTGCTTTAGAGTCAAGAAACCCTCCCGCATTAGCCATTCGTTGAAGCACAAACCTCCGTCCATTCTCTTGGCCCCGTGGTCGGAGACCACCAGGACAACGGTGTCGTCGCCGGCGATAGAGAGCAGATCCCCGATCATCTGGTCGATTTTGATGTAAAAATCCTCTACTGCACTTTCATACTTGCTCCCGGGCTCGTAGAGGACATGCTGTTTATCGAAATACTTCCAGAAGCCGTGATGGATTCTATCCACCCCCATCTCCACGAACATGCAGAAGTCCCAGTCCTTGTTCTGCATGAGATACTTCGTGACTCCGAAGCGGTTCTCCGCCAACTCATCGATATCCCTCAAGAGCTTCTCTTTGTCTTCAGTGCGGAAGTTCATCACATCGAAGATGTAACCGCCACAGTTAGTGACGATCTCACTTTTCAGCTCCTTGGGATAGGTATAATCGCTCTCCGGTCCCGGGGTTAGAAAGCAGGAGAGCAGATTCCCGTTGAGTGGTTTTGGGGGATAGGCCGGTGGCACCCCAACGACAATCGATTTCTTGCCCTGTTCCGAAAGAATATCCCAGGCGGTCTTCTCTTTGACCACGGTTGAGGTCGCAAAGAACATCTCATCGTAGGAATAGTTCTTTCGATTCCTGAAGCCGTAAAATCCCAAAGTACCCGGGTCCTTGGAGGTCACCATCGACATCCAGGCGGGGACGGTGATAGGGGGGATGGTGCTCTCCAACTCTCCGTAAGAGCCGCCATCGATCAGCTTTCCCAGGTTTGGGAGTTTGTCTTTCCACTGGTCGAAGACCAGCTGGGGAGTAGCGCAATCTAAGCCGATCACCAATACTTTTCTATCGTTTGACATTCAATCTTCCTCGTCTCTCTGGATCCTACTCTTCAACGGTTCATTGATGGCGAAGTTCCTCGGCAACTACTTCCACTTACCGGTCTTAACCGCATCCAGAAGGATTTGCGCCACCTCCGGTCTGGTGAACTCCGGGGGCGGACACTTTCCCTCTCGCAACATCTGTCGAACCATCGTCCCGGACAAGAACACGTGCTCGGATTTGTCGTGACAACAGGTCTTGGTGGAGGCCATGTTTCCGCATTTATTGCAGTAGAAAGCATGCTCAAAGAATATCGGTTGGATCTCCAGCTCTCCGGGTTCAAACTCATCGAAAATGTAGTGGGCATCGTAGGTGCCGTAGTAGTTCCCTACACCGGCGTGATCCCGACCAACGATGAAATGGGTGCAGCCGAAATTCTTTCTCATGATGGAGTGGAATATTGCTTCCTTGGGGCCGGCATATCTCATGGAAGTGGGGAGGACCACCAGCTTGGCGCGATCCTTCGGATAGTAACCGTTCAGCAGGTCGATGTAGCACTGCATCCGCACATCTACAGGGATATCTTCCCCCCGGGTCTCGCCGACGATCGGATGTAACAATAATCCATCCACCATCTCCATGGCACATTTCTGCAAATACTCGTGAGCGCGATGGACCGGATTCCTGGTCTGGAAAGCCACGACAGTTTTCCAGCCGAGTTCCTCGAACATCTGTCGAGTCTCGGCGGGGTCTTTGCGATACTCGTTGAATTCATCGTGCTTCATCCGATTCAGGAGCGTGATCGGTCCTCCCAGCAACACCTCCTTCATCCGAAAAGTTGCTGCCACCCCGGGGTGAGCTTCATCGGTGGTCTTGAAAACCTTCTGGGCGCGCTCCTTTTTATCATATCCGTATTTCTCCTTGACTTCCATGAGGGCACAGATTTCCCCCTCCTCGGACGCCAGGGCGGTTTTCCTGTCAACTTCGATTTTATCGGCATCCCCTCTACTGGCTGAGAGCGTAATGGGGATCGAGAAGGGCAAGCCGCTCGACAACCTCATGCGGTCGATGACGGAGTGATAATCATCCTCGCCTATGAATCCCTCCAAGGGGGAAAAGCCTCCTATGGCGATCATCTCCAGATCGAAGCGGTCTCTTGCGGTAACAGGGATTTTTTGCAGATTCTCAGCTTCCTTGAGCAGTCTCTCACGATCGTCACCTTTGGCGACTCGGTCTATGAGTCTTCCACCGTGGGGTCTAATGGGCATCCTATTTCTCCTAAGTTTCGCTAATTTCGCTGACTTGTGTGGTTGTTCGCAATCAGCTATCGATTCACCAAGTTCAAACTCAAAT
>Ga0111228_1004_pt1 | contig 17744 bp, 20 predicted proteins | sample DeeMarSWOR152_54_FD_80382 | JGI IMG/M metagenome (GOLD analysis project Ga0111228, IMG submission 80382) | candidate division Zixibacteria bacterium DG_27
CATTCCTGCAGAATAGTCAAGGGAGGTCAAAATGGAGTCTTCAATGTTTTCGGTAATCATCGTAGTTAGTGCAATTAGTCTGCTTATCTTGCTTTCCTTGGCTTACTTTGGCTTCTTGTTACACAGGATAAGAAGGTTTCCTAACGGGCTACTAGAAGAGATTCTACACGTTTGGATGCGTAATAGACCACCGGATCCGAGCTTGATCTCGAATGCGCTTGATGAGTATCTTAGTAGACGAAACGAGTTCTGGACTCTGTATGGTCAGTTTATTCTCTCGGCTTTTGTTATTGTTTGTGTAACAATCTTATTGCTCACGAGAGTGATAAGTGCCGAAGCTGGATTACCCATTCTTTCTGGTGTGGGAGGCTTTGCAATTGGTAAAGGAATCTCTGCTGGAAGAAGTACCACATACAGAAGACCCGAGGGATAAAAGAAATAGCAGCAAGAGCACATAACTCGGCCCTTGCAGCTAAGTTGTTTCGGTCAAAATTCGCTTCGCAAATTTCGTTTATGCGGAAAAGGTTGTGTGAAATCCGAATCTGACAGGAGGAACGGGAATGAGGCTAAGTGATGTAGAATGGTTGGACAATGAGGATAAGCAATGTCGGGATGACAGATTACAGAGATTAAAATGGATTATAAAGGAGTATCCGAATATTGGTTTGTCATTGTTTCATGGTGGAGTAAAATCTCACTATTTATTCGAAGAAGCAAGGTATTGTTTTGTGTATGGTCAGTATACTGCATCAATTATGTTAAGCCTATCATATGTAGAAAACAGCTTAGCGACTCTCCTTTATGCTTCTGGCACAAATGATGTGCGAAGCGCGCGGATAGTTGATTTGCTCAAGGAAGCTAAAGAACAAGCACTAATATCTGAGTCTGAATTTATTGTACTTGATAAGGTTAGAAGAATCAGAAATCCGATAGCACATTTTCGAACACCAGACGATGAAGAAGATGTTGAAAACAAGGCAGTTAAGAACGGCCGCCATCCTTACGAAGTGTTGGAAACGGATGCAAAAACCGCTTTGAAAGCAACCTTCAGAGTGATGGCGAGATTTTCCATTGCGAAACAGCAAGATTGACATGTCACGTAAGACGGTGTTTATGCGCGGCTACGCTTTTCCGAATCTGTTTACGGATACTTGAGATACGCGCAATCTGTTCCGCCAAAATCCCGAAATACAAGGGCCCACCGAATTAAAAATGGAGCAGTTTGAAAGATTACTCGACGAAGACACCGCTCCGTCAGTTGGCGCCGTAAAGAAAGCGATAGGTCAAAAAAACGTACCAGCATGGAACGATTTGAGGGAATACCTGAATAGAGCCTATGATATCGAACCTGAACTGCTTTTTTACGGAAAAAAATATGGCTGGACTTACAGATACAGAAAAAGCGGCAAGAGTCTGTGCTCTTTATTCCCGGAAAAGGACGCCTTTACGGTTCTGATCACTCTGGGTAAAAAGGAATTAGAGAAACTCGATCCGGATCTTCCGAGGTTATCCAAGAAAGTGCAGGGCTTGATAAGGGGTACTGAGCTGCTCCATGATGGCAAATGGCTCTGGATACGTTTACCTGATGTCGGCAACGTAGAAGATATTAAGACCATTCTCAAAGTGAAACGAAGACCAAAATTGAAATAGGAGACAGGAAACCAGAGACGGGGAACTGGATTCGTGGTTGACTATTTATTATATAGAATGAGGAAATAGGAACATAGCGGAAGCCTTCAGGCTTCCGCGGATCCGGCTCATCTGAGATGGATATCTTCAAATCGCTTTCCGTTGATGAACACGAACAGGTGGTCTTCTGTTGCGGTAAAGTCTCGCGCCTGAGGGCCATCATTGCCATCCACGACACCACCTTAGGACCTGCCATCGGGGGCATAAGATTCATGGAGTATGCTTCCGAGGATGAAGCTTTCGATGATGCTCTGAGGATCTCGAAGGCCATGACCTACAAATCCTCCGCAGCGGGATTGAACCTCGGGGGTGGTCAGGGAGTCGTCATCGACCCCGGTGAGGAGGCCGACAGAAACCTGATCTTCCGCTCCTTCGGGCGCTTTGTGGATTCCCTGTCGGGGCGCTTCATCGCAGCAGAGGATGTTGGCACCTCCGTTGAGGACATGGAGCAGGTCCGCCAGGAGACGCAGCATGTGGTCGGCATCTCCAGAGCCCTGGGAGGTTCCGGAGACCCCGGCCCGGTGGCCGCCGCCGGAGTTTTTTACGGAATCCAGGCCTGCGCTGAGAAGGTCTTTGGAGAAAAGAACCTTGAAGGTATCTCCGTGGCCATACAGGGTGTGGGGCATGTCGGTTTCGCTTTGGCGGAGGATTTGAAAATCGCGGGGTGTCAAGTCTACATCGCAGACACTGACAAAAAGAAGGTAGAGGTGGCAAAAGCTAAATTCGGAGCCGAGGTTGTCGACCCCGAAGAGATTTATGGGCTGAAGGTGGACATATTCTCGCCCTGCGCTCTAGGCGGAATCATAAACGAAAAAACAGTCGAGAAGCTCAATTGTCGCATCGTCGCCGGAGCCGCCAACAACCAGCTCCAGACTGAAGAACATGGGGACATACTCCAGAGGCGAGGCATTCTCTACGCTCCGGACTTCATCATCGGAGCCGGTGGGCTTATCAACGTCGTAAACGAGCTGGAGGGCTACAATCAGGAGCGGGCATTGAAGCAGGCCGGCAAGATTTATGATATCCTCCTGCGGGTCTTCGAGGTTGCCGAGAGAGAAAACATCTCCACCTCGTCGGCCGCCAATCTGCTCGCGGAGGAGAGATTGGAAACTGTTAAGAAGTTCAGAGGCCTGAAGTAGCCCAGGTTGTCTCAACCTGGATCGGTAAATAGTGAATGGTTGACAGTCGATGACAGGAATGAGGGAATCTCAAATCACCGGGGGGTAAGATCAGGATGATCAAAAACCTCTACGGCATAGTTGCCAAAGTCAAACGGGCCAGGCCTAAAAGGGTGGTCGTCGCTCAGGCCGAAGAAGAAGAGGTCTTGCTGGCTCTGGCGGAGGCGGTCACAGAACAGATCGCTCAGGGGATTCTGGTGGGCGATCTGGAGAGAATCCGGGTTATTTGCGGACACAACCACATCAAGCCTGACAACCTCACGATTATTGACAGCGACAACGGCTACGACTCCGCTCTCAAATGTTGTCAACTGATCCGGGAGAGGAAAGCAGAGGTGATAATGAAGGGGGCGGTGCCAACCAAGGATTTCATGCGAGCGATTCTTGATAAGGAGCAGGGCCTTGCCAGCGGCGGACTATTAAGCCATGTGGCGGTCTTCGAACTGAAAAGCTATCCGAAGCTGCTCTTGATCACCGATGCCGCCGTCAATATCGCTCCCACCCTCCTGGAGAAAGTCCAAATCCTAAAGAACGCAGTCGAGGTCGCTCATTCGCTGGGGATTAAGACTCCCCGGGTGGGTTGCGTGGCGCCGGTCGAGTTTGTCAATCCGGAGAAGATGCCCAGCACCGTGGAGGCCGCCTGTCTGACGATGATGAACAGAAGAGGGCAGATTCGAGGCTGCATCGTCGACGGTCCCCTGGCGCTCGACAACATCATCTCCAAGGAGGCCGCCAGCACAAAGGGAATAGAAAGCGAGATTGCCGGAGAGGCGGACATAGTCTTAGTTCCCGATATCGAGAGCGGCAATATTCTCTACAAGAGTCTGACGATATTCGCGGGGGCTAAGTGCGCCTCTATCCTGGTGGGGGCTAAAGCTCCGGTTGTTCTCACCAGCCGCTCCGATACCCACGAGACCAAGCTGATGTCGATTGCCCTGGCGGCCGTCAGCGTCAAGTGATTTCAGCTTGCATTTTGCTCTCCCCCCCGATATATTGCAGAGGCAAACCGTGACATTTAGTTATCGAATGTCGCTGTGAGAGTTGACATAGACAATCTCTCCTGAGGAGGAATTATGCCGTTCAAAGAGGTCGGAAAAATATGGATGGACGGGGAACTGGTCGACTGGAAAGAGGCCAAAATCCACGTCCTCTCCCACGTGGTCCATTATGGCAGCAGCGTTTTCGAGGGTTTCCGTTCCTACAAGAACAAGAAAGGGTCGGCGATATTTCGGCTTCAGGCTCATACGGATCGGCTTTTCAACTCCGCCAAAATCTACCGGATGGAGATTCCCTTCACCAAAGAACAGATCAACAGCGCCATAATCCAGCTGATGAAGACCAACCAGCTGGAGGAATGTTACATTCGGCCGGTGGCCTATCGAGGTTATGCGGAACTGGGAGTGGACCCGCGCCCCTGTCCGGTAAACGTCGCCATTGCGGTCTGGTACTGGGGAGCTTATCTGGGCCCGGAGGCTTTAGAGAAGGGGGTGTCGGTCTGTGTCTCCTCCTGGAATCGGATGGCTCCCAACACCTTCCCAGCGATGGCCAAGTCCGGCGCCAACTACATGAACTCGCAGTTGATCAAGCTGGAGGCTCTGGCTCACGGTTATGTGGAGGGGATTGCCTTAGATGTTTACGGCCACGTCTCCGAGGGTTCCGGCGAGAACATCTTCATCGTCAGGGATAAAACCCTGATAACACCGCCCTTTGGGGCTTCGATTCTGCCGGGAATAACCAGGAACACCGTCATCGCCCTGGCCCAGGAGCTGGACATAAAGGTCATTGAACAGCACATCCCCCGGGAGTCGTTGTATATCGCCGACGAAGTCTTCTTCACCGGCAGCGCCGCCGAGATAACTCCCATCTCTTCCATCGACGGGGTGCAGATTGGAGCGGGTCGGCGCGGACCCATAACCAAGCAGTTGCAGGACAAATTCTTTGGGGTCGTCTCCGGAGAGGAAAAGGACAAGTGGGGTTGGCTGACCTACGTCGATGTCGGGAAAAAAGAGGCTGCCTATCAGAAAGTCTAGGAGATGAAAGTAGCCATCGGCGCTGACCACAAAGGGTTCGAGCTCAAGGAGAGGATTAAAGAGTTCATCAAGGGGGAAGGCAAGGAGGTCACCGACTTCGGCACCGATTCGGAAGAGTCCTGCGACTATCCCGATTACGGGCTGAAAGTCGCCGAAGCCGTCGCCAGGGGCGAGTTCGACCGAGGAATCCTGGTCTGTTGGACTGGTAACGGCATGAACATGAGCGCCAACAAGGTCAAGGGGATCCGGGCAGCTTTATGTCTGAATCCGGAGCTGGCGGTCTTCGCCAGGCAGCACAACGATGCCAACGTTTTGACCCTGGCCTCCAAATTCACTCCCGTAAAGCGGGCTGTTGAAATCGTCGGGGCCTTCTTCTCCTCGGAGTTCGAAGGTGGACGGCACCAGAGGAGGGTGAACAAGATCAAGGAATATGAGCGAAAGACTTCCTCAGAGCAGAGTCAACTATAAGAAAAAGGGCACCAAGCGTTGTTACTCATAATCGGAGCTTAGGCCTTGATCGGTTCTTCTGTGGTCAACACTCTTGACCACACTTTCTTTATTGAATATGCCTCTATAGGTGAGCATCGCCGACGACAACGTGAACGGTTCTCACAAGCCAACAAACCGAATCGATGGCTGAGGAAAACTTTCACACTTTGCTGAATTGAAATAGTTGTGCAGATAACTGGAGATGGATATGTGGGCATTGAAGCAAGTTGATCCAGAAATATATGAGGCCATAAAAGGGGAGATGGAGCGCGAGGCCACGAAGCTGGAGCTCATCGCCTCTGAGAATTTCGTCAGCAAGGCGGTACTGGAGACCGCCGGCTGCGTGATGACCAACAAATATGCGGAGGGGTATCCGAAAAAACGCTACTACGGAGGTTGCGAGTTCGTAGACATCGGGGAGGAGCTGGCCCGACAGAGGGCCAAAGCGCTTTTCGGGTGTGAGCACGTCAACGTCCAGCCCCACTCCGGGTCTCAGGCTAACATGGGGGTTTACTTCGCGGTGTTGAAGCCGGGCGATACCATCTTCGGGCTGAATCTCTCCCACGGCGGGCACCTCACCCATGGTCACCCCATCAACTTCTCAGGGAAGTTCTTTAACGTCATTCAATATGTGGTGGACAAAAAGACCGAGGTCATTGATTTCGATGAGCTCAGAAAGTTGGCCCGGGAGCACAAACCGAAGATGATAATCGCCGGCGCCTCCGCCTACCCCCGGATTATGGAATATGAGCCTTTCCGAGAGATCTGCGATGAGGTCGGTGCCTATCTGGTGGCGGACATCGCTCACATCGCCGGATTGATCATCGCCGGACTTCACCCCTCCCCGGTCCCGGTTGCCGATTTCGTCACCACCACCACCCACAAGACTTTAAGGGGACCCCGTGGGGGCATGATCATGTGCAAGAAGAAATATGCCAAAGAGCTCGACCGCGAGGTGATGCCGGGGATTCAGGGGGGACCTTTGATGCACATCATCGCCGCCAAGGCGGTGGCTCTAAAACAGGCCATGGAGCCGGACTTCAAGGAATATCAGAAACAGATCGTCGCCAATGCCAAAGCCATGGCGGCAGCTTTAATGGAGGGGGGGCTGGAGCTGGTCTCCGGAGGCACCGACACCCATCTGATACTTGTAAAACTCTTCAACAAGAATCTGACCGGAAAGGTGGTGGAGGAAACTCTGGATAAGGCCGGCATCACTGTCAATAAGAACACCGTCCCCTTTGATCCTCAAAAACCTTTCATCACCTCCGGGATTCGCCTCGGCACCCCGGCTTTGACGACTCGCGGGATGAAGGAGCCGGAGATGAGGCAAATCGCAAACTGGATCGTAGAGATCATCGACAATATCGAGAACGAGGCCATTTGGGAGAGAGTCAGAGGAGAAGTCGGCGATCTCTGTAAGAGATTCCCTCTCTACGAGGGCCTAATGGATTGACGATGAAGTCGCCCAAAAAGGAGAAACCATGCTGGCGAACTTTTCGATAATCCCTCTCGGAGGTGGAGAAAGCGTCTCCAAATATGTCGCCAAGGTGATCGACATCGTGGATAGAAGCGGTCTGAACTACCAGTTGACATCTATGGGGACTTTGGTGGAGGGAAATTGGGACGAGGTGATGGGGGTCATAAAGAAGTGCCATAACGTCACCCGCAGGCTGGTGCCGCGGGTCTACACCGTCATCACGATCGACGACCGCAAGGGAGCAAAGGGGCGGCTGACCGGTAAGGTGAAATCGGTAGAGAGGGTCTTGAAGCGGGAAGTCAGAAAGTAGTTTTTTCACATCCGGATGGAGACGACCGACTTCATCGTAGTTCTGGTGACCTCCCCCTCCGAAGAGGAAGCCGAAAGGCTGGCGTCCAGATTGGTGGAGGAAAAACTTGCGGCCTGCATCAACGTAATGCCGACCACCTCCTTATTTCACTGGGAGGATAGGCTGAGCAGAGAGAATGAGAGGCTCCTGGTTATAAAGACCCGGAATTCTCTCTTCGGCAAGTTAGAGAAGCGAATCAAAGAACTTCACAGCTACGAGATTCCTGAAATAATTGCTCTACCGGTCGTCGCCGGTTCTGAAGAGTATCTCGGTTGGCTAGCAGAGAACGTATCGGAAGGATAATGCAGACGAAAAAGATCGCAGACGGCTTCGTGGTGAAGCTCGACAAGGGAGAACAGTTGGTCGACTCCCTGCTTAAATTCGCCCGGCAGGAAAAGGTCGACTCCGGCAGCGTCACCGGAATCGGCGCCGTCACCAACGTCACCCTGGGCTACTTCGACCGCGAGCAAAAGAAATATCTGCAGAGGGAATTCGAGGAGGTTTACGAGCTCGTCAGTCTCTCGGGCAGCATCGCCACCATCAACTACCAGCCGATCTTACACCTTCATATTGCCATCTCGGATAGGAACTACAACCTCTATGCCGGACATCTTTTCTCCGCCGAGGTGGCGGCCACCGCGGAGATATTCGTAAGGGCGTATCCCGAACCACTTTTGAGGAAAAAGGACCCGGAGTTCGGCTTGAACCTTTTGGATCTGTGAGCAAAAAGAAGAGTCTGATCACCCTCCTGACCGATTTCGGAGATATGGATAGCTACCTGGCGGAGATAAAGGGAGTCATCCTCTCTATCAATCCCGAAGCAGAGATCGTAGAGGCCACCCGCAAGGTAGAAGCGGGCAATATCCGCCAGGGGGCGTATCTCTTGGGGAGGTATTTCAAGTACTATCCGGAGGGGACAATCCATCTGGCGGTGGTGGATCCCGGGGTCGGGAGCAGAAGATCTCCGATTCTTCTGGAGACCAAGGGGTATTTCTTCGCTGGCCCCGACAACGGGGTTTTCTCTTATGTTCTGGAGGAGGAGAAGGCGGAATTGGCAATCAAGTTAACCAACAGCGAGTATCAGCTTCTCTCCGCTTCTCGGACCTTTGATGGAAGAGACATTTTTGCGCCGACAGCGGCGTATCTCTCCTTGGGCATCGACCCCCGGGAGTTCGGCCCCGAACTTGAGGAAATCGAGACTTTCAAAATCCCGAAGCCGGAGATGAGGGGAGAACAGATCGAAGGCGAAATCGTCCATATCGACCACTTCGGTAATGTGGTAACGAATATCCCCCTGGAGTTGCTCAGCGAGGTCGGGCGTTTTGTCACCATGAACGTTAAGGGGAGAGCAATAAACAAGCTTGTAACGTCATATAAAGACGGGAAGGACTACGAGTTCTTCGTGATAACAGGGAGCGGGGGCACCCTGGAGATCTCGAGTTTCGGGAAAGATGCCGCCGGGGGACTCGACGTTTCCCCCGGGGACAAGGTTTACCTGACAACTGTGAAGACCTGAATGATCTTTAACCGATGAGGGCAACCTACTGTGACTGATGACCGTCATCTACATCCCGCTCTGACGTCAAAAGAAGGCAAGCTGTCCAAAACCGGCCCCAGGCCGCGCCCCGGCTGGGATCAGTATTTCACGATGATGGCCTACTTAGCCTCTACCCGTTCCACCTGCCTGCGGAGGCAGGTGGGGGCAGTCATCGTCAAGGACAAAAGGCTGCTGGCGACCGGATATAACGGCGCCCCCAAGGGGTTGCCGCACTGTCTGGAGATCGGCTGCCTGCGGGAGGAATTGCAGGTACCTGCCGGGGAGAAACACGAGCTCTGTCGAGCCACCCACGCCGAGCAGAATGCCATCGCCCAGGCGGCCTCCTTCGGTGTCTCTGTGGAGGGGGCAACTCTTTACACCACCTGTCAGCCCTGCAGCCTCTGCGCCAAGCTCTTGATCAACTCCGGAATTACGGCTATCAAAAACTGCGGCGGCTATCCCGACCAGATGGCCCAAGAGATGCTCTCCCAGGCGGGGATTAGAGTGGAGAAAATCGAGCTGGATAGAGATTGGTTCAAAAAGATTTTCGAGGCAAGGTAAGATGAAATGCCCTTTCTGCGGAAGTCTGGACGATAAGGTGGTCGATTCCCGTCCCACCGAGGACGGCAAGGCCACCCGGAGAAGACGACGGTGTCTCTCCTGTGAGGAGAAATTCACCACCTACGAATACATCGAGAAGATCCCCCTGATGATAAAGAAATCCGATCACACTCTGGAGGCGTACGACCGCGGCAAGCTCTCGGATGGTATTATCCTCGCCTGCAAGAAGCGTCCGGTGAGCCGCCAGAGGTTGGAGGCCTTGGTCGACGAGGTCGAAAGCGACCTTTTCAACCTCTCCCGGGAGGAGGTCTCCTCCAGGGAGATCGGCGATCTGGTCTTGGAGAAACTGAAGGAGATCGATGAGGTCGCCTACGTCCGATTCGCCTCCGTCTATAAGGATTTCAAAAACAAGGATCAGTTCCTGCACGAATTGAAGAGCCTACCCTCCTCCCTACAGGTGGTGAAAGCCAACGGCCGAGTGGAACCCTTCGAGAGGCGAAAGCTCCTGCACGGGATAGAGCTTGCCTGCAACAAACGTCCCGTCACCAAAAGAAGGATGGAGGCCATCGCCGACGGCATCTTCAGAGAGCTCGACAAAAAAGGCGTAAGGGAGATCACCTCCAGCCAGCTGGGGGAAATGGTGATGGAGCGCTTAAAGAAGCTGGATGCGGTCGCCTACGTCCGCTTCGCCTCCGTCTATCGCAAGTTCAAGGAACCGGAGGAGTTCCGCCAAGAGTTAGAGGGGCTGGAAAAGTAACCGAGCTAAGATTTCCCCTCTCACGCCTCAGATGGAGAAGAAAAAAACTGAGCCGATGTCCTTTCTGGACCACTTGGAGGAGCTTCGCTTCAGGATCATAAAGTGTCTGGCATCGATACTGATCTTTTCAATCGCAGCTTACATTTTCTCCGACCAGATTTACACGATTCTTCAGATACCCCTTTACAAAGCAGTACCGGATATTAAGCTCCACTATTTCAAGGTCACCGAGGGGTTCACCATTAGGGTCAAGATGTCTCTTTTGGCGGGGATGATTGTGTCGGTGCCGGTGATACTGTATCAGATCTGGCAGTTTGTGGTTCCGGGGCTTTACGAGCGGGAGAAGAGAATGGTAGTGCCGGTGGTGGCCGCCGGCAGCATCTTTTTTCTCCTCGGGGCTATCTTCTGTTTTTTTGTGGTGTTACCGCGAGCGATAGCTTTCTTAAGCAATGTCGCCTTCGAGGGGCTGGAACCGACCTGGATGATTCAGGAGTATTTCAGCTTCATGATGCGGATGATCTTGGCCTTCGGGGTGGCCTTTGAGTTGCCGATAGTCTGCTTTTTTCTGGGACAGTTAGGGATAATCAACTCCAAACTTATGGCCAAGGGGAGACGATACGCCCTGGTTGCAATTGTGATCTTGGCGGCCATTATCACCCCCCCGGACGTCTTTTCCCAGGTGGTGTTGGCTCTGCCGGTCTATCTGTTGTATGAGTTGAGCATCCTGGTGGTGAAGCTCACCGGCCGGAAATCGCGGGGAATGATCTGAAGTCCCCTGACGGAATCATTGACAAGACAGTCTGGAAGCTTATAATTTGCACCATATTTCTCTCGATTGAGAATCATGAAAGAAGGTAAATTCAAAGATTGGCTGGCTGCCCCTAGGCTTCCGTTTTTGACGGCGAGCACTGTTCCGGTGATCTTCGGCACCGCCCTGGCGTGGCAGCGGACCGGGCAATTCAATCCCCTCTATTTCTTGTTGACGCTGGTCGGGGTCTGCCTGGCTCAAATGGGCGCAAATATGGCCAACGATTATTACGACCACAAGACCACCGATGATGACATAAACAAAAATCCGACCCCCTTCTCCGGCGGGAGCCGGGTGATTCAGGAGGGGAAGATCAAAGCGGCCAGCATCCTTAAGGCTTCCTTTCTCTGCTACGGACTGGGGGCGATAATCGCCCTTTATCTGAACAGCGTCACCCCCGGGAATCTCGTTTTAATCCTGGCTCTGGTCGGATTTCTCTCCGGTTTCCTCTACACCGCCACCCCGGTGATGTTCGGTTATCGAGGCTTTGGCGAGCCGCTCTTGGGATTGAATTTCGGGACCCTCACGGTGATTGGCACCTACTACGTCCAAACCTTCAGGTTCGATTGGGAGGTCTTCTGGATCTCTTGGCCGATCTCGTTTCTGATCGTGGCGGTCTTGTATATCAACCAGTTTCCCGACTACGAACCTGACAAAGCTGTGAACAAGCGACATTGGGTGGTGCGTCTGGGGAGAAAGAAGGCCACTTACGGATACTACGCTTTGATATTCGGCAGCTACCTGTGGGTGATCGTCACCGTCATCATCGGCATTCTGACCCCATTTGCCCTCATAGTCCTCGTAACCCTTCCAAAGGCCTTGAGTGCCAGCAGGATTTTGCGGAGAAGCTACGATAAGATCCTGGAACTGATTCCCGCCAATGCCGCCACCATACAGATGCACTTACTGATCGGGTTGCTCTTGTCCCTGGCTTGTGTCGTCGGGGGGCTGGTCAAAACCTAATACGTCTTTCTCCTCTCCACCCCAAAGTTGGAGCCCGGCTTGGTCTTTAAGTATTTTTTCAAGTCCGCCAGCATGTGGGAGAGCTCCCCGATGTGGGAAAAGGAGGTTTCGTCACTATTGACGACCGCGATCGTTAGCGTCAGAAGCGGGAACTGCTCCAGAATCCCTCGGCGATTTAACACTTCAATATAGCCCCGCTTGAGATCCTCCGATTGGTAATGAGTCGCCACCAGGCGGTCGAAGGTGGCGAGGATGTTCTCGCAGATCGGCTCGAACTCCCCCGGCCCCACCACGAAGATGAAATCGTCCCCCCCGATATGTCCCACAAACCCGTGCGGAGCCAAATCCCTGACTGTGTCCCTGACGATCTGGGCCGTCATTTTGATGACCTTGTCTCCATAAGAGTATCCGTAGTAGTCATTGTAAGCTTTGAAATTGTCTAAATCGGCGTAGCAGGTTGCAAATCCCTCCCCGGCTTTCAGCCTCCGGGTGATGTCGGCCTCGATGGCGAAGTTGCCCGGCAATCGGCTGGAGGGATTGACCCCCAAATCCCTCCTGCTGCGGTTCATTGCCGCCTGCAGCCGGGTCTGGACGATTCCGCGGTCCCAATCGCCGCTGATGAGATCGTCCACCCCGCAAGCAAATCCCTCCATGACGGTCTCCTTTTTGGGGGAGGGGATATAGAGCACCAGCGGCACCAGCTGTAAGGTCGGGTGCATCTTCGCGGCCTCTATGACCGCCAACAGAGCGGTGCACTCCTGGTTACAGGCGGTCACGACCAGGTCGAGATTCAGCCTGCGATGGAGCTCGAGCAACGACGGCAGGCCTTCGAAGCAGTGAAGAAGGTGCTCCTCGGGGGGGAAGGCCTCCTTCAGTCTCTCCTCGATATCGATCTCTCTCTGACAGAGGGCGACATTCAGCATCACTTCCGTCTCCTGCGGTAGTCTGTTTCTCTGGGGTGGAAGGTGCGATGGACCTCTTTGAGGTATTCTCTATCGAGGTGAGTGTAAATCTCGGTGGTGGATATGTCTTCGTGTCCCAGCATCTCCTGCACCGTTCGCAGGTCTGCACCCCCCTCTAAAAGATGAGTGGCGAAGGAGTGCCTCAAGGTGTGGGGATGAACGTTCTTTCCAATTTTCGCCATGGAGGCGTATTTTTTGACGATGTTGAAGAGCCCCATGCGGGTGAATTTGCCCCCCCGGCGATTCAGAAACAGAAACTCGCTCCTTCGACCTCGGAGCAGAAGCGGTCTGGATTCCGAGAGGTATCTTTCGATCTGCCTTAAGCAAGATTTTCCTGCCGGCACCAGTCTCTCCTTGGAGCCCTTGCCGAAAAAGCGGATAAACTCGATCTCGGGGAATAGGTCCTCGGTGGTGAGATTCGCTACCTCCGATATGCGAGCGCCGGTGGCGTAAAGGGTCTCGAGAACAGCTCGGTCCCTGAGGCCGTACTTTTCCCTCAGATTCGGCTTGCTTAAGATTTCTATGACTTCCTCGACGGTCAATATGCCCGGGGGTTTGCGGACAATTGTGGGGGAGGCGACCTCCGAGAAGGGATAGGCGTCCAAGGCGCTCTCCGACACCAGGAACCTGTATAAGGACTTTATTGCCGAGAGCGCCTGAGCGATGCTCGCCGGAGACAGACCTTCACGATAGAGGTAGGTCAAAAAGGAGGTCAAATCCTGGGGCCCCGCCTGCTTGGGCCCCTTGCCTCGATGAGTCTCTAAGAAGAGGGAAAAACGGGAACAGGACTTGAGGTAGGCAAGAGCGGTATTTGCGGAGACTCCCCTCTCTAAGAGTAAGAAGTCCTGGAACTGTTTGAGTATTTCGCTCTGAGGGGCGAGGGTTGTTACCTCCGACATTCAGATCACCGCTTTCGACAGCCTTGCATATCATAACGACAACTCCTCCGTTTGTCAAAATAAAAATGCCGGCCTCGGGAAGAGACGATGCTCCCTAGCCGAAAGAGGAGAGCAAGGCAACCACGGTTGCCCGGACCCAGGCGGTTCGGGCAGTCGCAATTGCCCCACGCAAAGACAGAGGCGGCGTTAGAACTGGAGCGAAAAGAATCTGCGAACTTGTTGCCTTTTGAGGAGCCGATTGGGGGGACTTTCTGGCAAAAAAAGAATGCCAGTGCCGAAAGACACTGGCATTCAACATCCGCAGGTAAAAAGTCCTACTTCAGAATCGTCAGCTTCCTGACAGAGACGAAGTCCCCGGCGGTGAGCTTGTAATAGTAAATGCCGGTCGTAACCTCAGCCGCATTCCAGTTCACGGTCTTGTAACCGGCCTGCTCGTAACCGTTCACCAGGGTGGCCACCTTCTGCCCCACCAGGTTGTATACCTCCAGCGTCACCCGGGAGGCTCTGGGGAGCTCATAGCCGATGGCGGTGGAAGCGTTGAAGGGGTTGGGATAGCAGGGTCTCAAAGCGAAGCTGCTCGGCAGCTTGCTGCCCTCCTGCTCTTCAACACCCGTCGGGACCGCCAACATCACCGGGATGTGAATCGCGGGACTGGCGGAGTTGTTCAGGATAACGATGGTGTCGTCGTACACTTGCTTCTGGTCTTCAAGGGCATACAGCCAGATACAGAGAGTGTCCGTTTGCAGCTGCGGTATCGACCCTGCCATCGGGATGACCTTGATCCAGTCGGCATCTTCCTCTATGGTGAAATCGAACGTAGCCCAACCGCCGTTGTACATTACTCGCTCGAACAGAGAGCTGTCGCCCGGGTCAAGGGTGTCGGCAACCAGACTGCTATCGAACTGCAGCAGATAGGGGCCTTTCAGTGCAAAGTCTGCCTGAAGACTGTCACCCATAAACTCCGGAGCGAAGAACTTGGTTTTTGCGACGTAACCTGTGGCCTTGGCCTCCACCACGAAGGTGTCCGTCAGAGTTATATCCATTTGAATCCAGTAGTAACCGTCTTGATCGGTGACGTCAGATCCGACGGTATCAAGTTGCGAGTAATTCCAAACGGTCAACTCCGCTCCCTCGATCCCGGATGCGGTTCGATAGTCCGTAACGTATCCGTAAACCCAGGCATCGTCTGCAATTGCAGCTGTCGAAAGGGAAAACAAAAACCCAAGTGCCAGAACTAAGCTTAAGTGAAAACTTCTTCTCATTTCTAACCTCCAGAATAAGTCGGAAACGAACGGTTAAATTTGTCGGAACTGGTAAACATCACCTCCTTTTAGACTACAGATTAAAAAGAGTTTCTTTGCTTTTTCTGTCCTTACGCTTTTTGTGAAAGAGCTACCATCCTGGCAGATTGCAAGGTGGCACGAGAAAGCCAATGCCCCTTATCAGGCCTAAACTCCCTTCTCAAACTCAAAATAGCACAGTTTTCATAATTGTCAAGATTTTTTTGCCCCCCCGGAATCTACTTCTGCGAGGCTTCACCACCACGCTGAATTGACATAGAAGTCGACTTCTGTGACCGTTCTACCCCGAGATCACTTCCTACGGCAGAACCTTAAGGGCCACCATGGTCAAATCGTCCAATTTGGCACTATCGCTGGTGAAATCTCGCACCTTTTCATACATCTCATTAAGCAAATCCCTTGCCGAAAGTTCGTAGCTTTGGTCTATGACCTCAACCAATCGATCCACCCCGAACTCCTCCCCCTCCGGGCTGAAAGCCTCCGTAACCCCATCGGTGTACAGAATTAGAACATCCCCCGAGAAGAGACTCAGTGGTCTCTCTTCGTACGTGGATGATTCCAAGACTCCCAGAGCGACTCCGCCCTCGGAAAGATACTCGATTGAACCGTTGGATCTGCGGAGGATCGGGGGATTGTGCCCGGCGTTGGAGAAGGTCAAAACCCGGTTTTTCGTGTCCAAAACCCCGTAAACGGCGGTAACATACATCTCCCTTTCGACGCTCTCGAAAAGGAGTCGATTCACCTTTTGAAAGATGGTGCGAATGGCGTAGTTGTTGAGTATTTCCGCCTTCAGGGAGGCTCTGAAGGCCGCCATTATCAGGGCCGCCGGGATTCCCTTCCCGGAGACGTCGGCGATTGCAACCCCGAGCTGATTCTCGACGATTTTGATGAAGTCGAAGAAATCCCCCCCCACCTCGGAGGAGGGGATATTCATGCCGGCGATGTCGAACCCCTTCGCCTGCGGGTCTCCTTTGGGCAGAAAGGTGGTCTGGATCTGTCTGGCGATGGACAACTCCTCCTCCAACCTCCTCTTCTCCAAAGCCTCCTCGTGGAGGCGAGCTCTCTCAATCGTGACCGCGGCCTGGGAGGCAAAGGCCTCCACAAGCTCCCGGCTATTCTCATCGTAAGCGTTTTTCTGGTCGGATTCCAAGTTGAAGACCCCGACGGTCTCCTCCCCGCTTTTGATGGGAACGGCTATCTCTGAGGCCGTCTGCGGCCGGAGCCGGATGTAGCGCTCATCGGAGGCGACATCGGCTATCAGGACGGACCTAGCTGTCTTCGCCACCCACCCCACTACCCCCTGTCCCACCTTGAGGTGGAGTTTTGATTCCATCTCCGGGTCCATACCTCTGGTGACAACGTTCTCAATCTCCTGGGTCTCGCTGTTTATCAGATAAATCCCGACCGCATCGTATCTGACCACCCGGTAGAGGAGGTCAACGATCTGCTCTAAGATCTCATCCATCTCCAAATACATGGAGAGTTTCTTGCCGACCTCGAACAGGGTCACTTTTTCGAGAGTCTCCCGTTTGGCTTTTGCGATCAGGTGAGCGTTCTCCAGAGCAATTGCCATCTGATCGGCCAGGGCGGTCATAACCTCCAGATCTTCGGGAGTGAATTTCCCGCCTCCCTTTTTGTTCAGAGCCTCGACCACTCCCAGGACAGTCCCAGTTCTCTTCAGGGGGACACAGAGAAGAGAGTGGGTTTTGAAGTGGGAGGCCTCGTCTACAACCGGGTAGAAGCGGTCATCGGTGCTGACGTCGTCAACGGTCACCGCCTCTCCAGAGTCGGCCACCCATCCGGCCACCCCCTTTTTCAACTCCAGGTAGGTCTTCTCCAGCTTGGAGGCCCTCTCCCCTAAGGAGATGTAAAAGTCCAGCCGCTTGTTCTTGGAATCCAGAAGGATTATGGAGCTGGCCTCCGCCTCCACATACTCGGTGGTGATATCGAGCATATTCCTCAAGAGAGTGTCCAACTCCAAGGAGGAGTTGAGTATTTTGGCGGCGCGTATGAGAAGCTCAGATTTCTTCATAATACCGTATCAGCCTCTGGAAAGCAAACCTCCCGCCTCCGGAGTAAGCTCCCAGACAGGCCCCCGAAGACCGCGAAGTCGTCAGACCAAACCTTCGTCGTTGAAGAACTGGTGATCCTCTTAGCGGAGCCCATTCGGCATCCCAGCAGAGAACTGTTTCTCAGACTCCCTTCGAAACGGGAAAATAGCTTCGTCGCCTTTATAAGTCAAGATTGATTTTATGGAAGTGAGCTGCCTCACAACTGCTCCTGAATTTAGAGAAAGGCGATAAATCGCCGCCACCTCTTCAGTGAGCTGGCCAAACCAGGAAGAAGTCGGGGGTCGAGATATCGTAGCCACGTGAGGTTGCCGAGATCGTCTCCGCCCCACGCCATCATCAGTCCCCCTGCGGGGATTCAACCAAAAGAGCCCCGCAGAAGCTGACTGCGGGGCTCATTGCTGGTGCCAACCACACCTCCCGGTGTGCTCCGCCTACTGTTCGGTTTGCTTTTAATACATGTCGCCGTATCCGCCACCGGGCGGCATCGGAGGACTCTTCTCCTTTTCCGGCTTCTCAGTGACGATACATTCGGTGGTGATGAGCAGGGAGGCGATTGAGGAGGCATTCTCCAGAGCGATTCTTGACACCTTGGTGGGGTCTATGACTCCGGAGGCCATAAGGTCCTCATACTGCCCCGTCTCGGCGTTGAAGCCGAAGCCGCCCTTCTCG
>Ga0111228_1005_pt1 | contig 17548 bp, 18 predicted proteins | sample DeeMarSWOR152_54_FD_80382 | JGI IMG/M metagenome (GOLD analysis project Ga0111228, IMG submission 80382) | candidate division Zixibacteria bacterium DG_27
CGGCCGTCATCGAACCTGCCGGCCCGGCGCCAATGACCACTACCTCGAATTTCTGAGAAACACCTTTCATAGTCATGAAGAGATCTTGATCTGATTAGGATAATATAACGGCTGGGTTGAACAGATCTATATATCTAATCGGACTTGAGGTAGCTTTGGACGGCCGCCGAACGACGCCTCACTCTGCACCCACGCCGAATCGGATGATTCTAGTCTACTCCCTTGGATCCATCACCCGACCGAGAAACAGGATGCTATTTGAACGGAGGTCACGAATCAGAAACAGAAACGGATGATCCGCCCGGAAGACCGGTGGTCGTTGCCCGACCGCCCCCTTCTCCATCACAACGGCCGTTGCGGCGGCGGCCTCAGTGCCCTCTTCGTTCACCTCCACAAAGGCCTTGTGGACCACAGCTGCGATGAAGAGTTCCTTCCTCCCGGTCATGCCGGAAAAGTCAGCTTCCTCGAAGGCATCAGTCATTCCCATTGACTTTAGGGCCTGGTCCAGGCGGAAATCGCAGGTCATCTTGAATTTCGGCAAAGCCACCAGAACCTCTTGTTCGCGAAATCTCACCAGCCACTTCTTCAGACTTCCCGCCGTGAGGGAGGGCTCAAAGTTCCTTATCCCGTCAGTCTCCTTGGGGAGAAAAACGACCATCGACAGGTCTCCGCCGAGGTAAGGCAGTTCCAGAGCCTGGAGGTCATCCATCTCCATATATCTGAATTCCCCGTTCAGATGCATCATGGGGACGTTGACCTTCCCACCGGTCACCAGCGTGAAGGGAGCCTCCTGGGTCAGTTCCTCTTTGAACCGGGAAGCCCAGTAGCCCTTGAAGTAGATGGCGTTGGTCAAAACCAGGCGGGTCCAGCTATTGATAATCCCCGGCTTGAGTAGGTCCGTGATCTTGCCTCGGGTTTCTCCTTCGACCCAGGTGTTGATGGTTCTTCGTGCCGTCTCCCTGGCCTTTACGAAATCGACCTGGTTAAGCCCGCCGCCGTAATTTTTCCTGACGAGCTCCCGGAACTCCTCCAGAAATCTGTAACCCTTCTGGCCCCACAAGGCGTTAGCGACGCTTAGCTCATACCGCCTTCCCCCCGGTCTACTGTTAAGCTCCATGAAGAGCTCTCGAAAGGCAGGATGCAGGCCTTCCTGCCCCAGCTCGAAGTGAAGGACCTCTGCCATCTGCCTCTCGGTGTTGCCACGGGCCCCGGCATAAGTCATCCCCAAGGCAGTGGAGATGCTGAAAGGTGAGAAGAACAGGTTCCCCTGCTCCTTCTTCAGCTGGGCGTAAAGGTCTAGTGCAAAGGCATTGTTGCCCTTAACTACGATTTCCTTATCGCTGATCTCTGAAGCGGTCGCCACTTGAGCGAGGACCAGTGAAACCACCAGGAACCATTGAATTCTGTTCATTCAGACTTCTCCTTCAGGAAGACATGCTCTAACAGAATCGAGTTTGAATGGTCTTCAGCTCACTCCCTGGGGTCCATTACCCGACCCATAAAAAGGATACTGTTTGAACGCAGGTCGCGGATCATGAACAGAAAGGGATGGTCCGCCCGGAAGATCGGTTGTGATGGAGGCGCCGACGTCAAGCCTACCACAACACCGGTGGCGGCCGCAGCTTCGGTGCCCTCTTCGTTGACCTCGACAAAGGCTTTGTGCAGAACCGCAGTAATGAAGAGATCCTTCTTGCCGCTCATGCCCGAGAGGTCAGCCCTGTCCTCATCGAAAACATCAGTCATCCCCATGGACTTCAGAACCTCGGCCAGGCTGAACTCAGAGGTCACCTTGAACTTCGGTAACGCAACGATGACCTCCTGTTCCCGAAGCTCCGATAGCCACCTCACCAGCTTCTCGGCAGTGAGCGATCTCTCGAATGCTCCTATGCCGCCCGCCTCCTTCGGGAGGAAGATGGTCATCGCCAAGGACTCTCCCACGTAAGACAGCTCCAGAGCCTGAAAATCCTCCGCCTCCATGTATTTGAAATCGGCAGTCTTGTGCATCATCGGGACGTCGGCTTTCCGGCTGCTGAAGAGTGTGAACGGAGCTGGTCGGGTCATCTCCTCCTCGAACTGCGAAATCCAAAACCCTTTGAAGTAGATGGCATTGGTCAAGACCAGCCGGGTCAGGCGATCCAGCACTCCCGGCTTGATAAGCTCCTTGATCTTGTCCTCGGTTTCCCTTTCAACCCAACTGTTTATGGTCTGACGCGCAGTCTCCGTCGCTCCGATGAAGTCAACCTCATTGAGCCCGGCACCGTAATTCTCCTTGGTCAGCTCTAGAAACTTATCGAGGAATCGATAACCCTTCTGGCCCCACAACGCATTGGCGACGCTGAGCTGGTAGCCTCGTTGCCCCTCTTCCGTCTCTAGTTGATCGAGCAGTTCCCGAAAGGCCGCATGCAGGCGTTTCTGCTCTAAGTCGAAATGCAAAACCTCCGCCATTTGTTTCTCAGTGCCGCCTCGCGCCCCGCTATAGGTCATCGCCAGTGCAGTTGAGATGCTGTGAGGTGAGAAAAACAGGTTCCCGTCTCTGTCCTTCAACCGGGCGTAAAGGTCCAGCGCGAAAGCATTGTTCCCCTGTACCACCATTTCCGTGTCGGCAGTCCGGGAGCCGGTTGCCATCTGGGTGAGAGCCAATGAAACCAGAAGGAACGTTTGAATTATACCCATTTCAACCTCCCTTTCCTTAAAACATGTCTTTAGACAAGAGAATTATACGTCTGAGTGGGGTTTTCAATACCATTGACCCGACGGTCTCAGCTTATACGGGGTTGACATGGACAATTGTGAGACACCGAATCAGGAAATCCGTTCAGGGAAACTGCGACGAGGCAATTGTCACAGTATACACATTGCTTTCAAAGCCAGCCTAAGGATGAGGTTTTCGGGGATGGCTCCCGCTCAACGGGAGGTCTCACTCCTCTAACATCTCAACATTCGCTCTGGGGATGATTGCTTTCTCGCCGTTCTCGAACTCTACCTCTAACACCCTGGCGTGGGATTCCGATTCCAGTTCCTGCAGGGGAGAGGGCAGATCCGAGACATTCCCTAACCTGCCGAAATACGGTTGCCTGATTACTCGCACCGTACTACCGACCGTCAGCCCCGGATTTTCGGCTGCCTCGGCCATCTCCAATTGAGAGATGTCTCCCTCCAGGAGAATCACCACCTCCGGACGGATAACCCCGGCGCGTATCTGGGTGGCGCCGTTGATGCAGGCCAGTTGTCCCTCCTTGGATTTCAAAAGATCGAAAGTCCTTTCCGCCATCATCATCTCTCCGAAGCCCTCGGTAACCACTAAGGTAACACCCAGCTCTTCGGAACCGGTGATGGCCACGCCCAAATCGTGACCCAAAAAATCGCGCAGGTCCTGATCGTCGAAACCGCCTACAACCACTCCTCTGGCTCCCACCGCTATCGCTTTCTTGATAGCGCCGGCGGTGACCAGGCTGCCTCCCACCACAACCTTTCCCCGGCAACTCTCATCAATCTCTTTGTCAGTGAGGACTGTTTTATTATCCGGGGAGACCATCTTCACCTCCCCAAAAGTCTCTCCACCGATCCCGAAGATCCCCTGGACAAAGGAGCCCCAGGTTTTGACCTCCACCCCCTCTTCGGGGAAGATCTCCGTCACCTCACCCCGGAGGTAGGCTTTGACCTCCACCGGCATCGGCGCCCCCCTCAGAAGCACCTGTCCGGTGATAGAAGATACGTTCTCAATGCTTCCCGAGATCTTGGCTTTGCAGGTAGAGGTGAAAAGTCCAAAGAAGCTCTTGGTCTTGGCGATAACCTCCCCCTCTTCCACAGCCTCCCCCGCCTTTTTGACCATGCAGTCGGGGACATCTTCGGGAGGCACTCCCAGGATATTTGCGACATTGACGGGCTCAACATTCCCCGGGAGATGAGTCCGCGCCACCACCGTATCCGGCTCCACCTTGTCGCCAACCTTGACGACCACCTCCCCTTTAAGAGGCAGAACCCTCCGCTTGGTTATCAACATCCTGTCGGTGACCTTGAGTCCGGGAGTGTATGCGTGTGCCATAAGCCAGCCTCGTTCTTCTAATTGCTATGTATCCTCAGGTGCTGCTCCCTCCGCTGGTCCGCAGTTCCCCCTTACTGTCGTCCCGAGAAGTCAACAGGCAATTCCAAGGACGTGCTTGTAATATATTGACGAAGGCCTGGGTGTCAACTGAAAGATGGTGGCATTCATGCCAAAGACACCCCAGGTGCGAGGCAACCAGGCAAGTTGGCAAAACCTCCGAGCTGAACGAATTCGCGTCGGCATACCATTATCACCACCCTCACCGGGCGGTATAGCCGCCATCTATTACTAACTCAGAGCCGGTGACGAACTTGGATTCGTCGGAGGCAAGGTATAGGACGCCGTAAGCAATGTCGTTCGGCTCCCCGACATGGCCAATAGGATGCAGGTTATCTAATGCCTTTCGTCCCTCCTGCACGTTCCCCAGCGATTTGAGGTAACCTTCCACCATCGGGGTCCAGATGAAGCCGGGATGCACGGAATTTACTCTGATCTTGTCCTTCGCATAGAAGAGCGCGTCGGTCTTGGCCATGAGCCTCACCGCCCCCTTGGAGGCATGATACGGCGGCGCATCAGGTGCGCCCATAATCCCGTATATGGAAGACATGTCAATGATGCTGCCTCCGCCGGCTTTTTTCATGTAGGGAATGGCGTACTTGGTGCAGAGGAAGACACCCTTGACATTGACACTGATGACCCGATCCCACTCCTCCGCCGTGATCTCGTGGGTCGGCTTGCTCACTCCCGCGATGCCGGCGTTGTTGACCAGAACGTCTATCTTGCTGAAGGTCTTCGCCACCTCGGAGAAAACCTTCTCAACCTCCTTTTCGTTGGCCACGTCAAGATGCCAGTACTCGGCCACTCCACCCGCACCCTTGATCTTCTCCGCCAGCTTCTTCCCCTCCTTGTCGAGGATATCGGTGACGGCTACCTTGGCCCCCTCTTTCGCCAGGACTTCACAGCAGGCCTTGCCGATTCCCAAGGCGCCGCCGGTCACAATCGCCACTCTGTTTTCTACTCTGCCCATTCTGAGTCCTCCTTTTTGAGTCTTGCTCGATCTTTCTCTCACTGCAGTCACTTCAATAGGCGAACCGCTTGTCGCTTTTGGCGCAGGTCGAACCGGTAAGATTAACCGTCCCCGGTTGGCGGTTGTTCCCTCCGCTCTCTACCGGGTTTTACGGTCGAGCTTCTGGAATCGGCCCACCAGGTATGATGTCGCGAACCGTTTTTGAGCTCGATTCTCCCTAGGTTCATCCGCGGGAGAGACTATCGCTTACCAGCCACAGGCGGTTCTGTCCCTTCGGTGAAACGGTATTTAATGAGGGTCAGGATCGCCTTCACACCGTCGCGCCAGCTGAGTTTCTTTCCCTCTCTGAAGGAACGAGGGTAGTATTTGATCGGCACCTCCACGATCTGATAGCCGGCTCTCAACAGCTTGGCGGTGATCTCCGGCTCCCACTCGAAACCCTCCCCCTCAATATCTATCTGGGTTATGACCTCCCTTTTGAAGGCTTTGTAGCAGGTGGGCTCATCCGTCAACCTGCAGGAGAACAGAAGATTCGCTATCTTGGTGATGAGAACTCCTCCTAGATAGTATCTGAGGTAGGAGTGACGATTCTCCTTGTTGAGGTTTCTGGAACCATAGACAACGTTGGCACCATCCAACTTGAATTTGTCCAGTATGGGGATGAAATCCTGGGGGTCGTACTCTAAGTCAGCGTCCTGAACGATGATGACCTCTCCGGTGGCAACCTTCAAGCCGGACTTAAAGGCTCTCCCCTTACCGTAATTTCGGGGGTGATCTATGAGTCTGAGGTTCTCACGAATGGCAAATTCCCTGATTATTTCCGGGGAGCGATCGTTGGAGCCATCGTTCACAACGATTATCTCCTTTTCCACCGGAACCTGACGGACTTTCTCCAGCAGTGCCCCGATGGTTTCCTCCTCGTTGTAACAGGGGATAATTATCGACAGCTTCAAAGAAGTGACACCTACCTACAGGGTGTATCCTATACTCTCACTGACCCCGTGCAGCTTCCTTGAAGAATCATGATTTCTCTAATGCCTTCTGGGGGTAAGCATCAAGCTCAGTCATCCACTCCTTGAGTTTCCTCACCCTTTCTGATGGTTCCGTGGGGAGCTTGAAGGGGCGACCGCGCCCGTCTAAGACTATGCCCACCACTCCGCCGGAAAGCTCCAGTTCCCACTTGCTCCCCTTCCCCCTCCCGATGTCGAAGCCTCTCTCGGGGTCCAGCACCGCCTCGGCCTTCAAGGGCAGATCCTTCTCATCGGACCCCAGAGGGATCAGTTTTATCTCACCATATCTGAGTTTCCCCTCCGCTATCTGCCCGGTGGGCAGCTCGATCCGGTATCCGAGCATATCTTTTCCCTCCTTGCCTTCGCCGGCGGGCGCGACGCAGGTTCCCAGATGAATCAGGCAGTCCTTCTTGAAGACCTCCACGGCCGCCTGCGGGTGGACTTCAGAAAGTACGCCCAGCTGCGGCATCATGAAAATAGAGTCGACCGCCAAACGGGTAACCCCCTCCGGAAGGAAGCCGTCTATGAGCATCATCGCCGCCTGTTGGCGCCGGGGGGCGTGAGACAAAACCCCTCCACTGCCGATCAGCATATCCAGGGACATCATATTCACCAGGGTCTGACCGGAGACGGTCTGCTCGAAAGCATCGGCAATGGTTCTTTGCTGCTGGATGCCCTTGAGCACCGTGGCAAAGGATTTATGCTGGATGAAAGCCAACCTCAAAGCCTCCTTGGCAATGGCCTGTTCGAAGATCAACTCCTCCAACATCTGCGGGATGGTGGTGGGTCGAATCATCTTGTTTTTGATCCGATTTCTCAAGTCCCGCTCGTCCATATCGAAGGGAACCCACCTCATCACGTTGGGAAGACCGGTCTCCGCGAAGACGTTGGAGACCGAGTAGCTCATCCCCAGATTGGCAGATACGGTGCGATTGAATACACCCTGGAAAACCGAGAAAATGTCGGTGGTGGCACCTCCGATATCGACTCCCACCACTTCGATCCCCTCCTCGTCGGCGATCCGTTTCATGATCATTCCCACCGCCCCAGGGGTGGGCATAATGGGAGCATCAGTCCAGGTCAACAGCTTGCGGTAGCCGGGGGCCTGGGCCATAACATGTTCCATGAAGAGATCGTGGATCTTCTCCCTGGCAGGGAGGAGATTCTCCCGCTCCAGGACCGGGCGGATATTCTCCACTATGTCTAAGGAGACCTTGCCATCGAGGGTTTCCTTGATGGCCTTGCGGGCCTCGATGTTACCGGCATATATGACCGGCAGCTGGTATCCAGTTCCCAGGCGAGGTTTGGGATCTGCAGCGGAAATCAGCTCTCCCAGCTCGACCACGTGGGTGGTGGTGCCGCCGTCAATCCCTCCGGAGAGGAGAATCATGTCCGGTCTTAGGTAACGGATGCGCTCGATCTGCTGGTGCGGGAGTCTCTTGTCGTTGGAGGCGATAACATCCATGACGATGGCGCCGGCGCCCAGGGCGGCTCGTTCGGCGCTTTCGGCGGTCATGGAGCGAACCACGCCCGCCACCATCATCTGAAGGCCTCCCCCGGCGGAGGAGGTCGAGATGTAGATATCGCTTCCGACATTGCTGCTGGTGGGTTTGATGATCTTCCCGCTTTCGTCCAGGAGCTTCCTGCCGGAGAGCTCCTCCACCTCCCCGACGGCGTTCAACACCCCCATGGTGACATCCTCGGAAGGCGCCTCGACGGTTGTCGGAGCCTCCCCTCTGACGATGAGACGGTATTCGCCGTCCCGTTTCTCGATCAGAATCGCCTTCGTGGTGGTGGAACCGCAATCGGTTGCCAGGATTACGTTAATATCTTCAGGTTTTATCTCTTTCATATACTGCCTCTGGAGGATATCTTCCTCACCTCAAGTTCAATTCATATCTCACAAAGCTCCGCAGCAGGCTCGCTCCGAAAGCAAGGTTCACCTACTGAAAGCACCCTCGCCCCCATCTTTCAAACCGAAGGCCGGCAGCAGGACCCTCCTGCCACAAAAGCTCTATGCAGATCCGCTTCTGTCTTCGTCCTCCTTGTTCCGGGGAGCCGAACTCTCCTCCGAGCTTTCGCGCTCACTCTCCGCCGGCGAAGAAGATTCCTCCCCCCCCTCCCCTCCCTCCCCCGGACTTCCAGTGAAAGTGTACGATTCTCGGGGAGTGGAAGGCCCTTGGCTTGGTGTCTGGGAACCGCCGCCCTCCGATGGTGAGTAATAAGGCGAGTAAGTCCTCTCCCCACCCGGCCGACTTGGCGAACCGTAATCGTTGCGGTAAGTGCGAGTGTAGTCTGGTTCCTCCACCCGGCGCGGTCTGGTTCTGATCTTCTCGAAGTGGCCTCGCATCTCTCTTAAGTTGACGAAGTGGTGCCCGACCGCGTTTCTCAACTCCAGGGCGGTCATGGTGTCGACCGCCACCACGACTACCTTCTTGCCCCGGCTCCGCAAGAGTTCCACGGCGCGTTCGAAATCGCCATCCCCGGAAAAAAGTATAGCAGTATCATAGTGATTGATGGTGTTGAACATATCGATGACGATTTCGACGTCGAGGTTGGATTTGACCACCTCTCGGCCGGTCTTGCGGTCCCACATGCTTTTTATCTTTTTGATGCGGACGGTGAAACCCATCCTCATCAAGGCCTTGAAGAAATCCTCCCGCTCGGAACCGAAGTCCCCATCGTAGCCGGTGTAATAGAAGGCGTTAACCAGCTCATTGCCTTTGGTGAAATACTGCAGGATCTTGTTGTACTCGAAATGCCATCCCAGCTCTCTTTGAGAATAGAACATGTTGGAGCCGTCGACAAATATTGACACTTTCTCCATTTTACCCTACCTCCGGTAACTCAGACATTAGCTTCGCCGGTTTCATAGTCTTTCAGTTTATCCCTTATGATCCCTCCTTTCTTATCTCTCTTCTGATTGTGATGAGTGATTCAAGAAGTTACCTGGATTTCCAAAGATCACTCCCTTCCCAGGAGTCTCTTGAACGAGAAACTCCTCTTTTCTGTTCTCCGCATAAGCTTAGCCTCCTTCTTTCTCCTTTTCTCCTCCTCGTACGCTTCGGCGTCGAACTTCTCAATCCTCTGGAGCAACCTTTCGACGTTCTCCCTTCTCTCCATCATCTGTTGAAACTCATTATACTCTGGAAGGTTGAACAGAGCGTGCACGAACGGCTCGAAGAAGACCATCACCTGGCTGCCGAGGTAACTTAAGGGCTTGACCGATTCTAAGAACATGATCGCCGGCACCGCCATCTTCCACTGCACCACCTTCGTGGAGATCTTGTCTAACATCTCCTCCTGCTTGGGGGTAAGGGCCTCCTCTATCTCTTTTTTGTCGCTGCCGAAGAAGAACGGTCCTTTAAGCATCCTCTTTTTCCATTTTCTCTTTTATAAAGCCCAGAACCTCCTCTTTGTTCCCTTCGAAGCGTATGTAAACCCCCCGGAACGATTCCAGCCGGGAGGGACGCGGGAACGGACTCAAGAGCACCCCATTTTTGTCGGGGTAATAGCTTCGATAGGAAGTCCAGCTTTTCTCCATAGAGCGGAAGACATAATTGACCTTCACTTTGTCCTCAGTCAACTCATACCTGGTTGGGAGGTAGAACGGAGACAGCGAACCCAACATTATGACGACCGACAGCACCAAAAAAAGCACGCTGCTTGTGGTAATATATACAACTGCCCACAGAATCACAAGAAAAACTGAGACCAAAACTGAGTTGCGGAGGTTCCTGGTAACCGGATGTGAGACCCAGCTTAACGTCTCCATCGATTATTTCTCCGCCGAAGGCCTGCCCGAGGCAGACGAGGGTGGATCCGACTCCCTCGGAGCTCCCGTCTGTTCCTCGAACTCCTTCTCGTCCTTGTATCTCTCCTGTCTGACCTTGTTCAAGAGTTCCCAGAACTCTTTGGGGTCGATGATCTTTTTTTCGACCAGGAGACGAACCAGGGTCTCCTGAGCCAGATTGGTGGATAAGACCAACTCCTCGTAGCTCACCTCTTTGACAGTCTCCCCCATGACGACCTTGAGGAGTGGCCTTTTGCCTTCAGTTTCGCCTGACATGGTCTTCCTTCTAAATTGACCTTCTTTTGAGAACTACCCCGAGGCCCGCAAACATCACCTTCTGGTTATGACTTCTGAGTTGCCCTAGTTCAGTTGGACCTCCATGTAAATAGGTTCTCCCCTAATGCGAGGTCGTGGTGACCTCATTTCAACTTCTGACAGCTATTTCCCTGGATTCGATATATCCCCATCCCCTGGTTTTCCCCGGTGGTCTTGTCGAAGCGAATCTTGCCGGTGACGCCGCTGTAACTGGAGGTCTTCTTCAAATATTCGTTCACCTTCTCGGGCACGACGGCTCCCGATGCAAATGCCTTCAAGAGAAGCTTCGCACAATCGTACGACAGGGTCGCCACCCAGTCGGGACTCTCCCCGTATTCCTGCCTGTATTTCTTGGAGAAAGAGAACCACCGGGAATCGTTCTCGTCCTCAATGAAATGACAACAGAAAACGGCGTCTTGAACATAATTCCTCGAGGGCCTCAAAGCCTCCAGATCGCTGAACCCCTCCAGGCCCAAAAGTTGAGTCTTGATGATTGAGAAGGCCACCTGAGGGGCGATGAGGTTTATATCCTCCGGATAACCGACGATAAAAACCCCCCCCAAATAGACCGGCCACTCCTCCGGTGGCAGGGTATCTCCCTTATCGTCGAAGAAGATGGAGCTGTCCAGCTCTCCGGTTTCCCACATGGTTTTGGTTTTGTCTATCAGCATTTCGCGAATCTGGCCCAACGGTTCTTTGAAGTCGGTCTGTCCCGGAGCATAATAGAGGTCTTTGAGGACTTTCCCTCCTGACTTTTCTACCTCCTCTTTGAAAACAATCGACACCTTAGGTCCGTGGGAATCATCGGGAACCAGAGTGGCAAACTCCTTGATCATAAGAGAGCGAAGCGCATAGGAGGCCAACTCTCTGGCCATGCTCTCAGAGCTGGGGGAAAGCTGGTAGACGTAATCGCTCAAGGCGGAGATGCCCGCTTCGGAGGCGGTGGGGGTGATGAGGGGGAAGCGGTAACAGTCGGCATTGACCGCGGCTCCCACCGCGGTCTCACTTCTTAAAGGTCCAATGATGGCCGCCACCTCGTCCTCCTCCACCAACCCTCTCACGGCAAGGGCGGCAGCCACCGCCTCTCCTCTGGTATCCTCGATTGCCAACTCCACCCCCTCAAGCTCAGGGTTGGACTCATCGGCAAGTGCCAATCTTATCCCCCTGACCATGCTGTTGCCGTAATCCGCAAAGGCTCCAGAGAGCGGTGCCAGCACTCCCATAACCAGGTGGGTTGAGACCGTCTTTCTTGCAACCTCCAGCAGCTTTTCCGCCTGAGGCCCTTTGACGTCCCCCGGAGAGAGGGCCAAAAAACGCTCCAGGCTCCTTAGCGCCCGTCGCGGCTGCCCGGCTTCCAACTCTCTTCTACCTTTATGGAAGAAAACCTCCCCCAGAAGCGGGCCTCGATGCTGCCAGCTTAACCTCTCTAGCTCCTCCAGGGTCAGATATTCTTCCAGAAGGGGCAGAAACGATTGACGGGCACGTTCACGGTCACTCTTTCTTTCGGCCAGCTCGAAGCCCCGCAGGTAGTGCAGGGTGGACTCCAGGGGTCTGCCTCTCAAAAAGGCGATATCACCTAAGAGAATGTAAGCCACCCCGCGATAGGATGATTGGGGGAACTGCTCCAGCAACGCCTTCAATCCCCTCTCGGCGGAGTCGTACTTCCCCAGCCTCAAGCGGCACTTGGAGGCCATTATCATAAAGCCCGTATAATGCTTGTCGGTCGGAAAGGTCGCGAGGAGATAATCAAATCCCTCCAGGGCACTCTGATATTCTCCCTGATCGTACAGCTTCACCGCCCGCTTGAAGACCTCCTTTGGACTCCCCCCTAAAAAGTCGGAAACCCCCTGAGATAAACAGAGATTGAAAACCAGAAGGCTAATTACAATCGAGATGAAGACAGGGGTCGATTTGCGGGAGTGAAACCTTGGACTTCTCAATTCATACATCTTTTGACATATCCGTGGGGGAACCGACCTTCCGCAGCCCTTCAAGGTTTTCGGGCTCAATAACGGTAAAAGAGGGGAGCTTCACTTAAAGAGAGTACTTCCCAAAATCCTCGGGATTGATCCGTCTCAATCTGTCTCGCAAGCTTTCGGAATCCGGCAGACCGCTTTTCTCCTTTTCTTCCTTGGAGAGGCTGAAGAGGGCGTCGTTGACATAGATGGGGGCCCTGGTCTTCAGAGCCACCGCCAGAGAATCGGAGGGTCTGGCGTCGATACCGAAGACCTTGCTGTCGACCTCCAGGTATATTTTAGCGTAGAAGGTCGAATCAATTAGATCGGTGACCTCTACCTTCTTGATCTTCCCCCCCACGGTTTTGATCATCGTGGCAATCAGGTCGTGGGTAAGAGGTCTTTTGGAGGCTAACCCGGAGAGCTCCATGCTTATCGCCCAGGCCTCGAAGTGTCCTATCCAGATGGGCAGAAGTTTGTCGGAGTCCTCCGGGGAGAGTATCACCACCGGGGAGTTGGTGGAAACATCCAGCGCCAGCCCGTTTATTTTGGCTTTGACCATTTTCTTCTTCATAATCTTCCGCCTTAGAGGCTATATCGGCTTTCCAGTAAATCCAATTCTAACAACTCGGTCGGCCCCTCTTTTCCCAGATCAAGATACGGTCGCTTCCGGTGGCAAGCAAGAGGATTTCGCTAAGCCTCCTTTTGAGGTTGCTTTTTGACCACCCACACCTTCAGATTGGCGATCACCTCCGATTCCACCTTCACCGGAACGGTGTAGACCCCTAAAGCTTTGAGGGGTTCTTCCAGAAGGATCCGTCGCCGGTCGATCTTAAAGCCCTTCTCGGTTAAAAGCTCGGCGATGGTGGAGGAGGTCACCGACCCAAAGACCTTGTCCTCCTCGCCGACCAACACTTCTGCGGTGCAGGAGGTCTTCTCCAACTTCTCTTTGACCCTCTCGGCCTCTCGTTTCTTTTTATTATCGTGCAGCCTCTTCTGTTTTTTCACCTCCTCGATAGCCCGGAGGTTACCGCTTTTGGCCTCGATCGCCAGATTCCGTGGCAGAAGATAATTCCTCCCGTAACCGTCTTTGACGGTGATGACGTCGCCGCAGTTGCCCAGGGCGGCAATGTCCTCTTTCAGTATCACTTTCATGTCTGTTCCTCAACCAACAGCTCAGGCTGAAACCGCAACTTCACGCCTCAACTTCCTGAAATCGAACCAGGAATCGAAAAGTCCTAGCACTCCCAGCAAGATTAAAGATAGCACCTGCCCCAGAAATATCAAGAGGTAAAAAAGGAGTTTGAGGAGTCTGGGGACCTCCAATTTCACCAGAAAGAACTCCGCCACCGAAAAACCCACGAAGAAATACAGTCCGGCGCTGAAGGCCAGAAGGTTATGACCCACTATCCTCACGCCGGGGTTGTGTAGGAGCGAAAAGATCGCCCCCAAGAGGACCATCCCCAGGGAGTAATCGCTCAACCTCCAGCGGGAAAAACGGGGGAGGGGCGGGATATGGTAGCCCACCTTTGACCCCAATTTGCAGGAGAGAAAATAGGCCACCGTCAGATTGAAGAGGACCGATAGCAACAGAAGCGAGGGCAAAAGCTCCACCAGTATCCTCCCGAAGTCCCTGAGGTCGGAGGTCAGCTCTTCCAGCAACTCTTGACTCTGCCCCATCTCGGAGGCCTGCAGCGCGAATTCGTCCAGCCACGCCTCTATCGTTAAAGAAACAGAGGTCGAAACCTCGGAATAGGCAGTCAAAAACAAGCCCACCAGGGCTAACGCCGGGATAAGCCCCCAGAAAATGGCTCGAAAGCCTCCCCGGTGGCGGCGCGCCAGATATCCAATCAGAAGCGCCGGCAGGCATATTGACAGAAGAAACGTGGTCGACTGAGGCAGACCCTGGAATAGCACAAGTTGGAGAGTCACAAAACCGCCCACCGCCGCTGCCAGTGCCGGCTGAAAATTGGCGGCCAGAAAAATGAGGCCGGCAGCGCTCAAGATTCCCCAGAGGTAGTTTATCACCAGGAGATTGGAGAGAAAGCCGTAGAGGAGAACTACCACGGCTGCCACCAGGGCGATTCGGCTCTTAGAACCCAAACGGAATCTAACCTCCTTTTGGCCTTAAGAGGTTCACTCAGCGATAACTCTCTGAGGTGTAGGGTAGAAGCCCCAGGTGGCGTCCCCGTTTGATGGCGACCGTCAATTGCCTCTGATGACGGGCACAGTTGCCGGAAATCCGCCGCGGAATGATCTTGCCGCGATCAGATACAAATCTCCGGATCATCCTTTCGTCTTTGTAGTCGATGATGTCGATCTTGTTCTCGCAGAAGCGACAGATTTTCCTCCTCTTATAATCGACGCTGAAGGGGCTCTTTTTCTGTCCTCTTGTCGTTCTCGGCGCTCTCATCTTTCACCTCGAAAACCTAAACATATCCAGAACTACTGTCGGAACCCTCCGCCTGCTCTTGAGAGACTCTAAAATCTCCCCGGGGACAAATGACCCGGGACTGTCTGCCGGTTACACTCAGGCCACCAGCCCGTCCTCCCACTCACCACTCAGCACCAACCAACAAGCCCGACGGTCTGGCCTTGGAAACGACTCTTGGGAGACTTCCATCGGTCGCCACCGATCTAAGGCTAGTGTGCCTCCGGCGGAGAGGCGGGAGCTTCCCCCCCCTTCTCTGGTGTGACTGCCTGATTCTTGACCTTCTCCCTCGCAGCGACCTCCGGAGTTGCGGCCGGGCGCTCCTTGACCGGCTCCGACAGCACCGTCAGATACCTCATCACCTGTTCGTTCAGCTTGTAGAACGATTCCAACTCCCGGGGCAGTTTTTCGGGAGCGGAGAAGCGGATGTGGACGTAATACCCCTGGCGCCGTTTCTTAAGCAGGTAAGCGAACCTCTTGATTCCCCACCTCTCGACCTTGGTCACCTCTCCGCCCCCTGCGGCGATTGTCTCTTCAACCCTCTGTATCTGTTGGGTGAGGGCCTCCTCTTCTAGGCCGGCCTCTAAGACGAAAGTGGTTTCGTATTCTTTCAATTGTTCACCTCCCTTCGGCCTCATCCGGCTCCGCCTCGGGTGCGGAGCAGGGAAGTTCGTGGTTATTTATGCTTCCTCATCTACATCTTCGGGGTCGCGATTATATACGTTCATGGCCTCTTTTAGACCGGACACTACGACCGTGATGATGGCCTCATATGCTCTCAGAACCATCGCCTTCGCTGCCGGGATCTCCCCCTCGGTGAAGTCTCTGAGAACGTATTCCTCCAGAGACAATCCCGGCTGTGGAGGGCCAATCCCCATCCGAAGTCTGGGAAAATCCTCGGTCTCCATATTGGTGATTACAGACCCCAGGCCCTTGTGTCCACCGTCGGAACCGGAGGTGCGGAGCCGGATTTTGCCCAGGGGTAAGTTCGTGTCGTCACACACCACTAGGATCTGTCCGGGCTCGACTCCGAACTCCTGGCAGAAGTTTTTGACGGCCTCGCCGCTCAGGTTCATGTAGGTTGAAGGTTTCAGAATCTCGATCTCCTCTTCGGCAATTCGGACCTCTGCAAGCTCGTAAAGACTATCTCTCTTCTTGAAATTGCCACCTATCTTTTCACAGAGGTAGTTGGCAACCACGAAGCCTAAATTGTGTCGGTTGTTTCGATGCTTTCTTCCCGGATTCCCCAACCCGACGACAGCTTTCACCATCTCAGTTTAGAGTTAAACCTCACCGCCGAACACAAGTTTCGAAAAGATATTGCTGTAGCCGCAGTTGTCAAGCCTTTTCTACCATTCCCTCACTTCGGTGCCGACAGAGAATCGGGGCTGCTGCCTGGGGTTTTGTGGAACTTCTCCCCGGTGCGATCCAGAAGTTCGACAAATCGGATGAAATCATTAAATTGTAATTGTTGAAAGAGACACCGAAAACCACCGGGGAGAGAAGACGGAAACACTGAGCTTCGAAAAAAAGACAACGAAAACAGTGTTCGAACGTAAAATTGGAAACATGAGGAGAATCCCATGAAACTGAGATCCGCAACGCTGTTCTTCGGCGCTTTGGTTTTCTTGCTCGGCGGAGCAAGCCGCTGCCGGGGGATAGAGAATGGCACCGTTCTTTATGCCACCAAGATTTACAACAACAAGGAACTAACGACTGCCGACGCCTCCTGGATTGCCTCCCACGCTGACCTTTTGGTGATTGACGGTTCTGGGGACAGTTTCGCAGTGCAGATGAAGTCCGAAAACCCTGACCTCAAGATGTTCAGATATTTCGGGAGCTGTGTCGTTGGAAGAGGCTCCCGCCAACCACTTGGGGCTATTACGGGATATGAGGAGATATCGGAGAGTAATCCTGAGTGGTTTCTCGTTGATTCAGAAGGAAATAGGATTAAACAAACGCCCAAGAAATACATAATAGACCCAGCCTCAAACGGCTGGGCTGGATACTGGAGCAACAAGGTTCTGAAAAGAATTGGCGACCTACCTTACGATGGGGTTCACGGGGATTTGGCCTATACTGACATCGGTCATGTTATTCCTCAGGCAAAGCATCGTTATCCCCGAGAGGAGGATTTCCACCGAGTCCAGGAGAGGTTTTTGGCTGCTCTCAAGCAGAGACTTAATCGTGAAGGCAAGCTTTTGATCTTGAACAACTTTACGATGAGCTCCAGCACCGACCCCGACTACCTTCTGAACACACGACTGGACAATTGTGACGGTTTCAATCAGCAGGGCATGGTCATGCGCTGGCGCAATCAGCCCGAGAATCGCTTCGTAAATGCAAAGCGCCTCGCCCGGGGAATGGAAATCATCGACGAGTGCGCTCGCCGGGAAAAGATTGTGATGCTGGGAATGCAGCCCTCTCCTGACAAAAACGAGATCTCCTATTGTGTCGGCTGCTATCTGCTGATGAAGAATGACCCCTGGGTTTATCTCAACATCGATTGGGCGGGAAAATATGAAAATATGCGCCGGCTTTTCAAGGAATACGGTGATATTATGAAGGCCGACTACGGAGTTCCGGTGAGGCCCCGTTATGAGGAAAAGCACCTGTGGAAGAGAAAATACTCAAAGGGGCTTGTGGTGGTCGACCCTGTCAAACATACTTTCGACTTTGTTCATCAAAGCAAGTATTGATTCTTCTTAAGCAGCTTTCTTCCGCCTTCGGCCACTGCCTATCGCAGGTATCCCATCGCCTTTAGTTTCTCCAGAGTCTGGGAATCGAGTTCCGATTCTCCCTCGAGTCCCTCACCCCCCAGGGAAGTCAGAAAATCCTCGCACCTCTGTTTGATTCCCAAGAACTTTTCGCTCTCCCTCCACAAATTAACCTTCTCCCCTGGGTCTTTGGCGATATCATAAAGCTCTTCCTTATTCCCTCCGTCTTCATACCGGGTGAGGATGAACTTGAGG
>Ga0111228_1016_pt1 | contig 15869 bp, 7 predicted proteins | sample DeeMarSWOR152_54_FD_80382 | JGI IMG/M metagenome (GOLD analysis project Ga0111228, IMG submission 80382) | candidate division Zixibacteria bacterium DG_27
TCCGATTTGCCATTTCGATGGGCGCGGCCTTGTCTTCTCCGGTGCTGGCCACCATCATAGATAGACCCACGCAGATCTATAAAACGCACTATCGCCACACCAATATGTTTTTGGACAACCTCGCCACCAGAATTTCATCCAGAATCGCTACGTTCGGCTTTGATGCTCTGCCAATTGCAGCCTCTTACATAGTTGATTGGGAAAAGCAAAGTTCTCACCTCTCTCACAAGAGGATTGCCCAGCTGGCCGGTTTGGGTTGGCTCGGCAGAAACAATCTTCTGGTGAATGCTCGCTTCGGCTCCGCGGTGAGGTTGGTGACGGTGCTGAGCAACATTCCTCTGGCTCCGAATGAGCCTACAAGCAGAGACTGCGGTGAGTGCAAAGCCTGTTTGGAGATCTGTCCAGTCGGAGCCATCAAAGAAAGGCCGGAGGAGTTCGACCATATGGGGTGCTTTGAGCAGCTGCGCAAGTTCGCCAGAGAGGCGAACTTCGGGCAGCACATTTGCGGACTCTGTGTCAAGGTCTGCAGGGGAGACAGTGGGCGAGATCGGAAAGCCTGAGAAGGTCAAGCTTCTTTGCGGTTTGATTTTCTCCGAGAGCATATCCTTCGAGGAGGTGAAGGCAACCCTGGTGGCTCCGTTCGGCCAGATCGATCTGGAGACCGAACCGTTCCCCTTCGATTTCACTCGGTATTACTGCGCAGAGATGGGCGAGAATCTGAAAAGAGCCATCTTGAGCTTTGCGAACCTGATCGATCCCGGAGATCTGGCGGAGATAAAGACTCTCACAAATCGTATGGAGACGCAGTCCGGCGAGGTAGTCCCCGGTCAATTGAAACGGAGAGTGAATATCGATCCGGGCTATCTGGAGGCCAGCAAGTTGGTTCTGGCTAGCACCAAAAACTTCTCCCATCGCATCTACCTGCGGGAGGGGATATTCGCCGAGGTGACTCTGATCTTCAAACAGGGTAGGTTCGAGGAGCTGGAATGGACATATCCCGATTATCGAACAAATAGGGTGAAGGATTTCTTGCTAAAAGTCAGGGAGCGATATTTGTCGCAGTTGAGGTGATACCCCAACAGCAGTAGACAGCAAACAGTAGACAGCAGGCAGGAGCCTGAGTCTGTCCGTGGACCGTGAACTATGGACTGTGGACTGAACCCGGGATGAGCTTAGGATCAGTAGGCAGACAGAAAAAAAGAGGCCGGGTAACCGGCCTCTTTTTTGTACCTCAGCTTACGCGAATGTTGTTCAGGGATGGCGAATGACTTTTGAACGACCAGAGGAGAGTTGAGCTGTCGATTCCCTGTTACTGTAAATCGATGGTGTTTCCGAGAAATGCCATTTGACGGTGGTGGACGTCACCTCACTAATCTGCCTCTGCTTGACGTAGTTAGGTATTAGTTGTCTGTGAATTGAGGGCGGCTCTGAGAAAAACCAAGTGAGCATCAGGGACATTGCCTGGTTAGCCTGCTCTTGCTTAATGTAGTGGAGGGGGAAGGCGAAGTAGGAACATCTGTAATTGGGACCCTCTCGGCGACTTGCTACCGGCCAGCCGTGGAAGTTGGAACCCTCCGGTTCGCCCGAGGTGAATTTATAGAGGGTTTCGGAATCGCTGCCCCTGGAGAACCGTTCCACACCGGGGAGTTTGGTGGTATCCCAAGCCTCGCCGTAGAAGATCCTGGCCACCTGGGCTGAGTCTATCGATAAATCGGGGAAATCGCTGGCAGAAGCAGAGGCTCCTATGAACTCCTGGGTCTGGAACAACGGACTGGGTATCCACCTTATGAACCAACTGGTCTCGAGATCGAGGTAATCAGCCGCCAATCGGTCACTTTCGAAAGTCTCCTCGAAATACCAGAGGGTGTCTGTATTATGATATTTAAAGCACTGCCTCCCGACAATCCACACCATCCCGCCCGCCTGCAAATACCAGCGGAGCTCCTCACAAGGCTTATCCTGTTGGATGGCGAAACGGTACCCCTCGTTGACTACCAGCAAGAGTTTATAGTTGAACACCTCCGGAAACGGGATTGGATCTCGATTGGTCCCACTGGACTCACTGAAGAAGGCGACTTGAGTTGCGGAATCGACTCCTGCAGACTCGAAGGCCCGATAGAAAAACCCCCTCAGGGAATCGGGAACAGTCTCCTGACCCTTCCTGTAGATGGCGTGCTGGTCGTAGCGAGAGAGGTCAACAAAGGCGATGTCCGTAGCCAAATCTGGGTCGCTTATGAAAAGTGGCTCGACTACGCGCATGAGGCCGGCAGCCGGGGTGGCGTCGGGAACGAAAGCGTCATCCCGGGCTCTGACCATAAACAGATAGTAGCCACTGCGAAGGCCCGCCATGGTCACAAACGTATTAGTGACCCATACATCACCGGCGATGGAATCGTAGGACTCATACTTGACCCCCTGGTTAACGTATATCCCCACTTGGGCGGTGTCGATGTAACAGGTATCGTCCGGACCGTAAAGCGCCCAGTGGTATTCGAAGGGGGGTTGGTCTCCGGGGTAATCGACAGTATCCGAACCAGTCCATTCGAAGGCTATTCCCCCAAATTGGTCGCTCAGCTCCGGCAAGCAATAGAAGATTGGAAACGAATCGCCGTCACAATGCTCAAAACGGCTGTAAGGCAGAAGATACCATCCTTCGGTGGCCGGGGGGTGGTTGTTCCTGGACAGGGTCCGGAATTTGATGCTGGAGAGAGCCTGGTCGTCGTCCAAGGCGCGAAGGAATATGTGTTGCTTGATATACACGCTGGTGTCGAGCGAGGCATATAGCTGGACGGTGTCCCGGGTACCCTCAACCGCTATCCAATCTGTGATGGTGTCGGGGAAGTTCTCTGCGAAATCTACAGGTGAGACTCCGCCGAGGTCGGAGTCCCTCACAACAACGTATTGAAACTCGATTATGTAGCCGTCGACGTCGGTCCCATACCAGGCCACGACCGGGTTATAACCCAGAGAAGAGGAATCGTTGGGGACGTTGGCGAAGAAAACCAGCGGCGGAATATTCTCGTAGGCAGTCCCCTTCTTCTTCAAAGAGCAACCGAAGAGTAGCGCCAGAGCGATGGTAATCGTAAAGACTATCCCCAGTTTGAGGTATGAGTTATTCCTAGTTAGCATCTAAAGTGTCCTCCTGCAATCGCTAATGCTCAAAACCTTAGAAGGAGAAACCTAAGGAGAAGCGGTGCACCTCCTTAAGCCAGCCGAAGTCATGATACCCGTAATCGGCTCGCAGAGTCACTCCCGAGAGCGGGATTTTCGCTCCGGCTCCGGCGGTGAAACCGCCTCCGGCATCATCTTCGAACCTGTTTCCGATTCTCAAGGCCACCATGTCATTGTACCAGTATTCCATCCCGGTGTTGTATTTCTCCAGATTGTCGTTGGGATGGGAACCCTGGACCGCAAGCACCACCCGGTGAGAGCTGTTACTGACAGCGTCAATGGCCATCCCGAACTTGAAGTCCATCGGTAGGGGATAGGACTCCGCCTCATATGTCACATCCTCTGCGGTAGAGAACTTGCTGTCCGACCCGAAATTCGATATCATCATGCAGATTTTGAAATTCCTGAAGCCGGTTTCGTAGAGAGTGCCGACATCTGCACCCCAGCCGATGGCCTTCTCTTCCTCAATATACTCCCCGATGTATTTCAGGGTGATCCCTACCGAGAAGCGGTCGGTGAGACTGGCGGCGTAACTAAAGCTGGCGGCGAGATCTCGGGCGGTGAAGGTCTGGCCGTTGCCTCGCGGATAGGTATAGTCGGTCAACGGCATATCGTCGGTAGACAGATAGTAAACGCCGAAGCCCAACGCCCCGAGCAGTTGCGGCACCGGCAAAGTCAGAGCTGCAAACTCATAATTGATATCCGCAGGGTAATCGATGTGGGTCAGCATCACCTCTGTCTGGGGTAGGGTTGCAATCAGTGCCGGATTGTAGTAAACTGCGGAGGCATCATCACAATTTGCCAGAAACGCCTCTCCCATGCCCACTGCTCGCGCCGAGACCCCGATCTCCAGGAACTGCGCCCCCGCAGTTCCGACCTTGGCCTGTGACAAGGCCACCTTGGAGACTGACAAGGTCAAAAGCATCGCCAGGCCGACGACTGTGATTTTCTTCATATCATTTTCTCCTAACTCTTTCAAGCCAACTTCTTCTTCACACTCATTCTATTTGATGATGGCGAATTTCCCCAAGTAGCTGCCGCTTTCGGACTCCACCGAGAAGATGTACAGTCCCGAGACAACTGCCTGGGTGTTGCGGGAGATCAGGTTCCACTCGGCAAACTCCAAGGTTCCTGGCAGGCTGCGATCGTACTCGATGGTGTCCACCAAGTCCCCATCCAGTGTAAATATCCTGATGGTGCACTTTTCCGGCAGATTCCCGAAGTATATTCGCCGATCCCAGGGGGTCCAACCTGAACGATCCGGATCCTCAAAACCGACTTCTCTATAGCCGCCATCTCCCCGGTAAGGATTGGGGAATACAAATATCTCCCCGGTGATGTCTTCACCGGTCGCGGTGGGATAGAGCAAGGTGGCGTTTATGGCCTTCGACGACTCTATCGGCGACAGCTTCGTAACCGGGTTCCCGTAATCAAAAGCGGTCACCGCAAAATACAGCGCCTGGCTCTCTAAAAGATTTCGTCAATATAGATGGTGGTGGAATCCACGATCAGCTCCCCGCCGCCGCTCTGGAGAAAAGCGCTGTCCAGCTCGGTGTCTCCGAATCCTCGATTGTAGCTGTGAGGTGTGTACAGAGTGTCATACGGAGACATAGGAGCATAGGGCGGAAACTTATAGAAATCTATATCAGGATGCTTCTGCATCAGATCCTGGTAGCGGACCGGCGCTTTCTTCCACTTCTTGAGTCTGCCGGATTCATGATATATGGAATCGTAGTCGATGTAATCGTATGCCGCCAGAAGGTCGTAATCGTCCAGCCGTCCGGTCTTGGACCAGTACATCTTGTAGCCCTCAAAATCGTTGAGCCCGCTGAAGGTGTCCTTCTCGTTCTCCGACTCCAGACTGTTCCAGATTATGGTGACTACTCCCGGCGAGACTCTGAAGGTCAGCTGTGGGGATGGAGGTGGTGGCGGTCCCGCGAAGTCGGGCACCCCGTCGCCCTTGATCCAGACAGTGTCACCTTCGGGGCTTAAGACATGCTCATCGCGATAACCGTCGCCGTCGGTGTCCACCCCGGGATTGTCGTAAACCCACTCCGCCCAGGTAGCGTTGATGGCGAAGTCGGCGAACTCCAGACGGGAATAATAGTCGTTCACCAAAGCCTCGTCGTCGGGGGCCTCTATGAAGGCGTTAGCATCATCGGGGCGGACATGGAAGTCGGCGCCGCAGATGTAGCCGACCGTCACCACGAGGCTGTCACCCGGGGAGATTTTCTCAAACGGTCCGAACGAATAGGTGTAACGAGTATCGTAACCGTTAGCCAAATCCTTGGCGTTGCCGGCAGGTGACAAGGGGGGCAACCACCCTTCGCTCTGGTGATTCAAAGCACAGGTTACCTGGTCGTAGTCGAACTCTCCGTTGGAGATGGCGTAGTATCTGCTGGCGTCTCCGGTGGGAGTTCCCAGGTTGCCATCGTTGTATACTCGCTGGTTCACTACTAGTTGTGGCCCCCAGTCAAAGGCGGCGTTGACGTTGGAGATCCACCAGTTGAAGCCGATCGTCTCTGCGGTGATGGAATCGAAGGGACAACGAACCACCCGCACCCCCGAAAGCCCACGACAGCTCTCGTAATCCCAAACCCCACCAGTGGGGTCGCCGTCGACATCGGCAACGTAAGCGGTGAAAATCCTTAAGGAGTCGATCCCCTCGATGGTCGGGTAGCGCTGCAAAAAGCCGGTCATGTCGTCCTGGGCACCCGGAGAGCCGGCGCTGTTGTGAGCGACATCGGCATCGACGTGGAAGGCGAGCCAAACCTCTTCTAATTCTTCATTTCCGATGTTGGTGAACTCGAAATCCAGAAGCAGAAAATCCTCGGCATACTCGTAGCTCCAGCTGTAGCTCTTCTGGACGATCTCCACCCCCAGAGGGGCGTGAATGCGCTGATCGATGGGATCGATCTCCACGAAGGAGGCGGTGTGGGTGTCGGTGTAAGTGGCGATGAAATCCTCCTCGGAGATGGCCTCGATCCCGAACTTGTCTCCCTGCGGTGATCCCGCCGAGCTGCTGTCGATCTGATTCGGGTAGATGTCGGTGCGATTCCGAGGATAGGCGCCTGCTGGTCTGGTGGAGCGCAACCAGATCTCCCCGGTGATGGCGCCGGCCTCATCCGGATACATCTCCCGGGTGTCCCACCAGCCATCGGTGGCGCAGGAGACCAGGGTGTCACCATCTACAATGGCCCCAATCCAAAGGGCGCATTCAAAGAGATATTCGATGTTTGATCCCGCCGGGAATTCACACGAAGGGGCAGCTTCCAGGGTCTCGGGGTCGATCTCCTCCCCCATGAAGCTGCCCAAAATCCCGTTGTTCTGGATTGTAAACCAGAGGTTGGAAATCCGGTGGGTGTAATTGACCAGATTGGGGGTGGCGGTCACCTTCTGCAAACGGAAGGGACGCTCTGCCTTATCGTTGCTACGGCCAGACACCGCTTGAAACTGGCCCCATACCAGGAGCAGAAGCGCCACTACCAGAAGCAGGCTTCCGATTTTCGATCTTGCTTTCTCCATCTATTCACTCCAGATATTTGATTTAGCGAATATTTCCAGGTGCCGGGAGGGTCGATTTCTCCTTCCCCGTCCCGGGTTTGTGACTTCGAGATTAGAACGACATGCTCAACCCCACCTTGATGTTTCTGCCCGGTCCCCAGTTAGTCGGATTGGCGTCGTGCTCCAGTCCGGTTATGATCAGACCGTCACCGCTCAACATTCTGGTGTCGGGCCGACCGGTATCGGTGTGAACCGTAAAGACGTTTCTGGTGTCGAAAACGTTAGTCACCCAGACTATGAACGAATAGTTGAAGCCTAAGGCCCCGAAATCCTTGTTGAAGCGGAGATCCATGTTCGAGCTGGCCGGCATCCTCTTGGAGTTGGGGGGAGGACTCGCTCTGCCCACCAAGACGACCTCGGGATGACGTTCCCCGGGAGTGTAGGGGAAGCCGGACTTCAACTGCCACAGAAGGTTCAATCCCCAATTATCCGGGATTTTCAGAGGGCCCAGTCTGGGATGGTCACCCTTGCGCACCCGGAGATCGGTATTTATGGTCAACTGATGGCGGATGTCCCAATCCAGGGGAAACTCCTGAATGGGGATCTCTTGGTTGTTGGCCCGCAGGTAGTAGTCGGCAATGTCAGTGGAGCTTTTACCGAAAGCCCAGGAGTATTCGTAGTCGAGGCTGCCGGTTAAGTACTGACCATAGCTTTTGGTCAACTCCACCTCGAAACCTCGGGTGCGGGCATAATCGTTGTTGCCGTACATATCCGGCTGGAAGACCGTAGTCCCGAAACCCTCGACAGCATTGATCAGGCCGTAGTAGTCCTTGTAGAATCCGGAGATGTCCAGTTTGTAGTTGTTGCCAACCTGATAGGCGACTCCGATTTCATAAGCGATGGTTTTGGTATAATTCAAGTTGACGTTCCCGACTATCGGCAGCGCTCGCCCGAAGGTTTGAGTCGCCCGGGCGTAGAATTGATAAAGCTCCGGGAGCTGATAGAAATGCCCGTAGTTGAAGTAGATCTTGGCGCGGTCGGTAATCGGGTAGGAGACCCCCAGCCGAGGCGAGAACTTGTTCTGCCCCTCGGTGACGGAATCGATGGAGCCAAACTGGTACTGGGCCTCTTCCTCCGAGACGTCCCAGATCTCCGGAGCCTGTCTGAAGAAATCGTAGCGCAGACCGACGTTGGCCACCATGGCTCCGTACAGGATGTTGTTCTGCAGATAGACCGCGCCCTGGCTCGGAGTGCGGGTGTAGAAATCTCTAAAGGTGCCCTTATCAGGCCAAAGCTCGGTGGTGTCGGGAACGCCCCCGTAATAGCTAAACGGGTACCTCAAGTCCTCCATGCGCACGTTGTTCCACTTATACTCGAATCCGCTCTTGATCTCGTTTTCCGGGGTGAGCTGGCCGGTGATGTCGAACTTCAAGGTCCAGATACGGCTCCTCTTATGGGTATAAGTCATCCGCCGATCAAAACCGAAGTCGAAGAACAGGTCGCGGGGATCCCACCTTCCATTTCCGTTCAGGTCCACGAAAGGTTCTCCGAGGTCGTATTGCAGGTTGGGGGCATCGTAAACCCCGTTCCCGTTCAGATCCTCGAAGGGGATGCCGGGACTCCAAGGGTCGTTGGGCCCATCGTAGCTGCCGTTACCGTTCAAGTCGTCCGCGAAGCTGAATATGTCAACTGCCTCGTCGTAGACGCCGTTGCGATTGACGTCCTCGAAGGGTTCCCCGACGGAACGGTCGCCGTCGAGATATGGCTCGGGGTCGTCTGGCTCATAGATGCTCTCCCGCTCGGGGTCGAAAACTCCATTGCCATTGGTATCCTGAACGAGAGGTTCGGCCTCGTCCCAGTAACCGTTGCCGTTTTTGTCAGAGTATGGTTCGCCGAAATCGTACTGTCCGTTCCCGTTGGCGTCCACATACGGCTCCGCCGGATCCCACTGGCCGTTGTTGTTCTGGTCGGTGTAAATTTCCCATTCATCGAAGAAGAGGAAGTCACCCGGAACAAGACCTCCAGGTTTGTGCTCGGACTCGATAACATACTTCGAGACCAAAACCTGGTAAAAGGTGTTCTTGAGCCAGCCCGGCGTGTGCTTGAAGGTAAGCTGATAGACCTCTCCGTCCTGAGTGTAGTGAGGAGCCGTGGAGGGAGTATATCTGAAGTCCCAGTCCCAGGGGGTGTTCTCCTCCCACTCCTTAGAATACTTGAAGTCGAACTTCATGTTGGGCCGGAAGCTGTAAGTCACCTTTGCCAGAGCGTTGTAGTAGTTGTTCTGTCTGTTGGGGACCTTGATTCCAAACCAATCCCACATCTGCCGGTTGTATCCAAAATTCTTTCTGGTGGTGGGAGTGCAGTATTTGCTGTAAGGGGTGTAGGTATCGGTTTTGTCCACAGTGAAAGAGAGGTAATAAGACATTCTCTCTCCCGGCCACTCTAGCCCCATTGTTGGCAGCAAAACATCGGAGATAAGCGGGACCGGTCCGGAGAGATTCCAGTCAAGCCGGTCGCTGTTGAAGGAATACTTGTTCAAGGAGGGGAAGCCCAGATCGTCAGTGTAGTATTCGATGCGCCCGCTGGTGCGCTGATTGGAGCCCTCCTTGGTGACCAAATTCACCACCGCCGACTGGACGTTTCCATACTCGGCGCTGAACCCGGACTTAATGATGTTGATCTCCTCGATGTTGGAGGAGGCCACATTCATGGATATGTGGGGTGGCTGCTGCAGTTGCTGGCGCTGTCCGGAAGAGTCCTCGATACGGGGATCCTGGGTTCTGGGGGCGTTCACTCCCAAAGGGTCGTTGACGTCCACTCCGTCGATCTGAAATTTGACCTCCCCGGCTCGACCCCCACGAACGTGCAGCTGATCCCCTCTGCTGACGAAACCGACCTCGGTGGCCAAAATGTCCTGAACGTCTATAACCGGGAGGTTCTCAATGGTAGAGGCACCTATGCTGCGGTCGTTCTGGGTTACCTTGGCTTCGATTACCGGCTTTTCGGCGACCACCTCCACTGTCTCCATCTCGATCGCTTCGGAGGAGAGCCTGAAATTGATGGTGGTGGTCTTGTCGATATTCACCTCGATATTGGTCACAAGCATCTTGGTGTAGCCGACGGTGCTGGCAGAAAGCCTGTAGACTCCGGGAGCGACATTCAGAATGACGTAGTTGCCGTCGAAGTCGGTGGCAGCGCCGATCTTAGTGCCCTCGATCATCACTGCCACCCCGGGCAGACCCTCTCTGGTCTGGGCGTCCGTCACCCTGCCGCTGATCTTTCCGGTGGTGCCGGCGAAGAGCCCCAGACACCACACCAAGACCACCAAAACCGCCAGGGGAGGGATCGATTTCCTGTGGAAATTGGCAAATAGTCTCATGGTCAAACCTCCAGAATTTTGAATCGAAAGTTCACATTCCCACTAAAGGATTTATATCCAAGAAGTCGTTACTCCTCATCGAGGTCAATTATGTGAGTTTGAGAATTCAAAGTCAAGCATTTTTTCATCACCCTTTGGCACGTTCTAACAGTTAATAGTTCGGAAAGGACAACTAGGTCTTGAGCCGATTGCAAAGGCAGATCCCTTATTGACTGAGGCCACCAAACCCTGCCGAATCCGAACCACTACATCTAACGTCTATCCATCAAAAAAGGAACACTTTTTCAGAGGAGAAATCGCTGGGTCATTCCGAGAAAATGGCACCATCTGGACTCTTCCGGCTCCCTCTTTCTTGAACCCACAGGCGAAAAGCGGGGTGATTAGCTCGGAGCCTTGACTGTCGTCACCCGGGCCTCTGGGGAACGTTCAGAGCAGTCTTTACCTTTGCCGGATTGGCGGTAAGATTGTCTTGGGTGAGTTGGGGCAGCCCAACGGAAACGTTTCGCTCGCAGACGGAAAAAAGAGGAGTCAGACCGTTTGCAACCTCGCCGGCTCCGGGCAAGGGCATGGGGCATCCTCGATCGGAAGTCAAGCTTGACATTTTTCCCCTTTATAGTTAGTTTCCAAAAAGGCGATTTTCATGGTCTGCCTGACAGCTGCAAAACTGGCGTTGTTGCCCAGCGGCTGCTGAGGAAGTGGGGGCTTGATACAAATCTCCATGTCGCGCGCGTAGAAAAAACTAATGAGTCCCCTTGTTTTTGAGGAGGTGGTCGTCCCCGGAGTCGAGATCCCTCCGGTTGAACTGCCGGCATAGAACATCCACGGAAAGAGGTCTTTCACCTCAACGCTTCCAGTGCTTTTGAGAAGTCCGCTCCCAGACTTGCTCCGATTTCCTGCCAAATGGATCGGCCTGGTGCAAACAGATCTGGAGGCGTAAGCGCACCGAAGGGACTGTGGAAGGTCTAGCTATTGACCTGGCCTCTGGAACCCAAGCGCAAAAAGCTGGTTTCGAGCGCCGCCATCTGACTGCAGAGGGTCCACACTCCTGAATCGATGTCTTCAGCATGTTGAAATCCTCATCTCCAGCTCAAATTGACTGAACCTGTTTTTTTGCCGAGGTCAGACTCGTTCTTCTGAAATCTGCCTTTTCGAAGCTATCGTATACTCGATGTCTCAAGAACTGAAAACATTCCTCAAGCTAGCGAACTCCGCTCTCCTGCTTCTTGTGGTGCTGGGCTTCGATTTGGCGTTCGGCTACGTAACCGTGGGGGGCAATCAGTGGGGAGCTTGGCATTCGGATTCGACCTACTACGTTTACGGTAACGTCACCGTGCCTCTGGGGAGGACCTTGAGGATAGAGCCGGGCGTGAGGGTCAAGTTCAACCACGGTAAGCAGCTGGAGATCTACGGGGATCTGCAGGTCCCCGGTGGAGACGACCCGGTCTTTTTCACATCCATGGACGATGACAGCGTCGGGGAGATCATCGCGGGCTCCGACGGAGTGCCCGAGCCCGGGGATTGGGATTTCATTCTCTTCCAGGTTCCCTTATCTCAGAACTCATACATCCGCACCTCTCACATCCGTTATGCCTTCTACGGAGTGCTGAACTTCGGAAGCTCGGTAGAGGTCGATTCCTGCAACTTATACAGGTGCGAAAGATACGGCTTTTTCAACGGCTCCGGACACCCAGCTATCATCAACTCTCGAGTCTATCACAACGGCTTGGAGGAGTGTTGCTCCGGAATCTTCTCAAACGGCTCCTCGGCGCCGGATGTGATCGGATGTGAGATCTTCGAGAACGGCGGCTCCGGATTTGAAGCCACCTGGACGCTGGAGAGCTTCCAGATCGCCGACAACCTCATTCGAGACAACGCCAGGTATGGGATTGAATACTATGATGCCGTGGTCATTCCGGTTTTCTCCGGCAACACCATTAGCGGGCATCAGGACCCAGATTACGGGGGAATGAGAAGCTACCCAGCGCAGGTGATCGGGAATCAGATTACTGCAAACACGTATCCGTTCCTCTTGGGTGGGAATGTCGCTCTTTTTGACTTCCGGGATAACATTATTAGCGGAAATAACTACGATAGCGCCTTGGCGCTCTCTGGGCCGATTTTCGGCACCCTGCCTGAGGACCTGATACACATCCTGGGCGTCTATGTGGTGGTAGGTGGCGTGGAGGTCCCCGAATACAAGTCTCTGGAGATCGAACCCGGAGTGATAATCAAATTCCCCTCGTTTCAGGAACTGACGGTATTGGGGAGCCTATCCGCGGGCTTGAATCCATTGGACTCAACCATCTTCACCTCCTTTGCCGATGACAACTACGGGGGCGACACGAACGCCGACGGTCCCTCCTCCGGTTCGCCCGGGGACTGGAGTTCGATATCGATCCAGGAGAGCGCCTCCGCCTCGATAAGGCAGGCTCACATCCGCTTTGCACTCACCGGCGTAAATGTAGATGGGGGAGATCTCACCCTCAAGAGCTGCTTGGTCAGCAGTTGCAGGGAGCACGGAATTTGGGTGGAGGCCGGCAGCCCCCTTATAGATTCTTGCACCGTCGCCGACTGCAGGCATTTCGGGATCGGCTGTTCGGGGAGCTCGAGTTTCTATGTGACCAATTGCGTGATTACCTCTAACGGAGAACGGTCCCTGGACGCCGGGATTCACTCCCCGGGACCGATTGCCCCGGCTGTGGAGATCTGCAGCCTCTCTTTCAACACCGGCTCCGGCATCCGCTTCGAGAACTTGGATTCCCTCTGCGGCATAACTGGAAACCTCATCGAGAATAACAGTCTGTACGGGATATATTGCTCGGGAACAGTTCCCCCCTTTGTTTACGGCAACATTATCAGAAACCACCCCGAGGAGGGCCAGTGTGGGATTCTGTTTAACAGCGGAGAGGTGGCCTCCAATCGGTTTGAGAACAACTTTTTCCCCATTGCCCTCAGCGGGAAGGTTGGGGAGCTTGTTTTCAAATCGAATCAATTCTTCAACAACAGTTACAACAATGTGCTGGGATTGAAGGGAAACCTCAGTGGGGAATTGAGCGGGGTCCTCCCCCAGGGTGCTGGAAGCTATCTGGCTTCGGACTCCATCGTAGTTGCCTCCGGAGACACTCTGGTTCTGAACTCCGAGGTGGTGTGCAAGTTCAGATCTGTGGGCGTCTTACGAGTTGAAGGGGTTTTGTTAGGGGAGGGGGAGGTGGAGGACGGCATCGTCTTGACTTCGGTGTTCGACGACGAGTTCGGGGGCGATGCTGGACCTAACGGCCCTACCTCCGGCACTCCAGGCGACTGGAGGTATTTCGTCGTCAGCGAGTCTGAGGCGGAGGTCGACCTCCGGTACACCACCATACGTTTCCCGATGGTGGGGATGAAGTCCACCGCAGGTCAAGCAGTTCTCGACCGCTGTGGGCTTTCTTTCTGTTCTGAGTACGGCGCTCTTTTGGACGGCGGGACTCTCTCTTTAGCGGGCTGCACCCTGGAGAGCAACGAAGGTGCTGGTCTATATGCCGATTCCGGAAACGTAAGCCTCAACGGTTGCCAGATCCTTGGAAACGGAGGCAGCGGGATACTCTCTCAGGGGAACATCGAGTTCTCCGTCGATAGCTGCGTCATCAAGGACAACGGCAGCGACTTATCGGACAACGGGATTGGCTGTTACGGTCCCCTGGCGCCAGATATCGTCTCCTGCTCAATTGAAACCAACTCCGGTTGCGGGATCTATTGCCAAGACACGGAGGTCGCCTTCAAGGTATCCGCCACCACTTTGAGGGACAACCTCAAACATGGGATCTCATACCAGGGGAGTGCCGCTGCCCGTTTCATCGGAAACCAGATCAGCGGACACGATGGTGAGGCGGCGGCCGCCATCTATGGGAGTTGCTGTAAGGCCATTGATAACTCTATTACGAATAACACCTATCCGCTGATTTTCACCGGCGATCTGGCCAGCTTTCGGGCTTCGGGGAATACCATTGAGAACAACACCTACAATTCTGCTTTGGGTCTAACCGGGGAGGTGTCCGGGGTGGTGCCGAACCAGTTGCCGGACAGCTTGAGAGCTTATGTCATTATAGTCAGCGTGACTGTCCCGTTAGAGGAGAGCCTGACCGTGAGGGCCGGGGCAGTTTTGAAATTTTCGCCCAACAGTCAACTCAAGGTGAGAGGTTATCTGAGCAGCGACGGGAATCCCGGTTCAAAGATCGTGTACACCTCGTTTTCGGACGACCGCTTCGGGGGCGACACCAACGGCGACGGGCCTTCAGTGGGGCAGCCGGGTGACTGGCGAGGAATATCCTTTCCGGAGGAGGGGAGTGGAGGCACGCTCTTTTACACCGATATCCTGTATCCCGTCTACGGAATCTACACCACTGCCTCAGCCTTGCACGTGACAAACTGCGCTGTGGGGTTTTGTAAAGGTTCCGGAATCTATATTGCTGATGGTTCCCCTTCAGTTCTGCATACTTCGATCTCCGATTGTGACGATTGCGGGATATACGTTCGGTCCGGCCAGCCAAGCATCTTCGGAACGGAGGTGAATGGTTGCGGACGATACGGGGTTTATTCTTCAGGGGAGATGAGCTTCACCATTGATAGCTGCAAGATAGTCAATAATGGTATCGGCTCCAATTCACCAGGGATCGCCTGTGAGGGGCTCAGCCCGCCCACGGTGAGAGGCTCGAATATCGAGGGTAACGCCGGCTCCGGCATACAGATTGTGGGGGCAGAAGCGAGTTACCATGTGGAGAGATGTACAATCGCTGCCAACGGCCATTACGGGATATTCTACACCGGCTCGGCTTTCCCCACGTTCAGGAGAAACACGATCACGAGTCATATTCACGGGGGCAGAGAGAGGTCTCGGGGTAGTTCCGAGAACTCGAAAATCAGAAAGGTGAAAGCTTCCTTTAGCTCTTACGCCGGGGTTTCGTCTTCCCGAAGCGGGAGTTCGAAGAGCGAGAATGGTGGTCAGCTCAGGGCGGGGATATACAGTTCCGCCGCCAAGATTGATTCTAACACCATCTCCACGAACGAGGTGAGCGTTATCCTGACCGGGGATTTGGGAAAGACAAAGCTGAGGAATAACACTTTTGAGAATAACGTCTACAACACCGTCTTAGGTTTATCGGGAAGTGTATGGGGAACCATCCAGAGTGAATTGCCGGATCCAATGACCGCGTATGTCTCTTTGGATAGTCTAGTAGTGCCACCGGGCGATTCACTGTTCATCGGGGCCGGTTCGGTTCTGAAGTTTTTGTCGCGATCTTACCTGAGGTCGCTGGGGAAACTCCAGGCAAAGGGGACAAGGAACAGGCAGGTTGTTTTCACCTCCATCAACGATGACGACTACGGTGGTGACAATAATGCTAATGGTCCCTCCGATGGAAAGCCTGGAGACTGGGAGGGACTCAAGATCGCGTCTGGAATAACGTCTGTAGAGACGAAGAATGCTATCATTCGATATGCCAGTACCGGTATGGAAGTTGAGTCCGGCAGTGCCACCATTTCAGAATCTCAGCTTGTTAACAGTCTCAACGAGGGCTTGTCATGTTTGGGTGGAGAGGTCAGCATCGATTCGACCTACAGTTGGCACAATCACATCGGCATAAGGACGGTGAATGCCTCGCCTGTAGTGACGCATTGCGCTTTAGCGTATAACGATTACGGCGTTCACAGCTCCGATGGCGCTTCTCCCTTCATAGGGGGGTGCGATATAATGGGCAATTCCCTGTTCGGCGTCTACAATGCGGACACCAGTATAACCATTCTGGCGGAGAACAACTGGTGGGGTCATCACAGCGGTCCT
>Ga0111228_1007_pt1 | contig 15237 bp, 13 predicted proteins | sample DeeMarSWOR152_54_FD_80382 | JGI IMG/M metagenome (GOLD analysis project Ga0111228, IMG submission 80382) | candidate division Zixibacteria bacterium DG_27
ATCCTTATCGTTGATGTAGGTGATGTGTAGCGAGTCATCAACAGTCTCTGCCATGCTCGACCAGTGGTCGCTGTCACACTCTCCGGGCCAGCAGTCGGGAGTCGGGGAGTTGGTCAGGTTCACTACATCTCCCCAGCTGGCGCCGCCATCGCTGGAACCACAGGCATAAAGCTCACCGTTGGACCAGGCGCCCACAGAGTTGTCGTCGTTGGTGAACTGCGTCCACAGGGCGTAAAGGTTGTTGTTCTCGTGCACCCCCAAAGACATCTTGGAGATGCTGCGGTTCCAGGCGCCGGGACTGGAAGCCCACCAACCGTCGGCCACAAAGGTTATGCCTGTGGCCCCCGACCAGTGCCACAACAGACAGGCATCAGTGGAGATGTAACCACCGGCCTCATCGTAATAGGGAGTGTTCCAGAGCAGGTGCAGGTCGCCGTTGTAGTCGTAAACCGCGTCGCAGTCGCAGTAGGCCCGGAGGGTATCTGCGTACTGGTAGTTGGTGACGTTGATCATACCAAAGTTGAAATCCCAAGTCACACCATCGGTAGACTCATAATGGCACAAGTCGTTGTTGTACTGGTTGGGGGCACCCAGGTCTCTCGGATGGGTGTAAGCGATGCAGACCCTGTCAGAGACTCTGGAAGAGGTGAGAACCGCCGAGAGGTCCATCAGGGTGTCGACCTGCTCCAGATCAGCCCAGGTATTCCCCTCGTCATCGGAACGGGTGTAGAGGGTGATAAGAGGGTCTCCACCGCTGGCTCTGCGCTCGTTGCAAATAATGTGAATGCGGCCACTGCGGTCTACAGTCTCGTAAGGCCAGATGTAATAGTTTGGCCCGGGACCGACATCCGGGATGTCGATTTCGGTGAAGTCCCCAAATCCACGGAGAATATCGAGGCCCATGCAGGTGTAAAGGGTGTTATTTACACTGTGGTAGGCGGGGACTGCCCGACCATCGGCCAGAACACCTAACTGGGTATAACCGGCACCCTCAGTGCTGTTGACCTGGGTGCCAACATCCGGCCAGATCCAGACGCCGCTTTCGTCCTTAAAGTTGTAGTAAACCCAGCGGTCGCCCTCCCAGTAATCAATCCCGTTCATCCAGACGACGTGAATTCCGCCCTGAGAGTCCTTGACAATGCGGTTGCCAGTGGAGCCGTTGCTCTGGATGTCGTAGTGGGAGGTGCCCACCAGCTCCCCCGGTGAATCCAGTATGGTCCCAGACTGCAAGGCAATCCCCTGGCCGCAGCTCTGGTGAGAATCGTAGGGATCTGCTAACTTCTCCCTCTGCATCCCCTCTTCAATGCTGATCTTGGTGATCTTGGAGGCAATCCCCTGACTTGTGAAAGCTACCAGAATCACCATCACGGAAATCAGGAAAAGCTGGTACCTGTTGCACATTTAAGACCTCCTAAATGTTAAGGGTTACGTTACGTCTTGCATAGCTACATAACGGTTTTGAGGAGATAAAGGAACAATTATCCCTCAGCTTTAAGTTAAGCCATACCTCTTTTTTGTCAACAATAAACTTGTCTTGCTGAATACGAGAACGCCCGGCCAGAGTGACCGGGCGTTGTGCGAAAATTGAACTTCCGCGCCGAGATTACTTCAGGAGAAGTGCCCTCTTGGCCGCTGTCCCCTCGGAAGTCGTGAGCTTGTAATAGTAAACTCCAGAGGCAACGCTGCCGGCATCCCAGGTGACGGTGTGCTCGCCGGCGGGCACGGCCTTATTGACCAAAACCTCGACCTTCTCACCCCGGAGGTTGTAAACGGCAAGCTCCACCTGACCGGAAGTCAGGGTGATATATCCGATGGTGGTGGAGGCGTTGAAGGGGTTAGGATAATTTTGCTTTAAACCGAAGGCTGTGGGCAAAGGAACCTCCTGCTCCTCAACCCCAGTTGCAGTCCAGACGTCCACCGTGTCCACAGCTAGATACATCATCGGGTTCTCGGTGTCCACACCCTCGGTCTGGGGAATACCACCGGCGTCCTTGTCGTTGGTGTAGGTGATGTGCAGGTAGTCGTCAACCTGTTCCCCCAGGGTGGACCAGTGGTCGCTGTCGCACTCCGTGGGCCAGCAGTCGGGAGTTGGAGAATTAGTGACATTCACCCGCGGGCTCCAGGTGGCACCGCCATCCCTGGAACCACAGACATAAAGCTCACCGTTAGAGTAACCACCAACGGAATTGTCATCATCTGTGAACTGCGTCCACAGGGCGTAAAGGTTGTTGTTCTCGTCCACCCCCAGAGACATCTTGGAGGCAGAGCGGTTCCAGGCCCCAGGTGCCGAGAGCCACCAGCAGTTAGCAACTAAGGTTATCCCGGTAGCTTCAGACCAGTGCCATAACAGACACTCAGCAATGGAGATGTAACCCCCGATTTCATCGTAGTAAGGGGTGTTCCATAAAAGATGCAGGTTGCCGTTGTAGTCGTAAACGGCGTCACAATCGCAATAGGCCCGGATGGTATCCAGGGTCTGGTAGTTGGTGACGTTGACTATCTGGGTCCAATCCCAGGTGACTCCGTCCACAGACTCGATGTAGACCATATCGTTGTTGTACTGATCAGGGGCGATGAGAGTTCTGGGGCGGGTGTAAGCGATACAGACCTTGTCCGAGATCCGGGAAGAGGTCATAACGGCGGAGAGATCCATGGTGGTGTCCACTATCTCCGGGTCAGTCCAGCTGTTCCCCTCGTCAGCGGAGCTGGTGTAGATGAACGCATGAGGGTCTCCGGCGACGCCGGTCATTTCGGTGGAGATGATATGAATGCGCTCACTGCGGTCGATGGTTGAATAGGGCCAGTAGTAATCGTATTCACCCGAAACCTGGGGAACGTCAATCTCGGTGAAGTCCCCAAAGCCCCGGAGAATATCAAGCCCCATGCAGGTGAAAAGCCCGTTTGCTTCGCTGTGGTAGATGGGGACCGCTCGACCATCGGCCATAATGTTCAACTGGGTATAACCGGCGCCCTGAGTGGTGTTGACCTGGGTGCCTTGACCCGGCCAGATCCAGACGCCGGTTTCGTCCTTAAAGTTGTAGTAAACCCAGCGGTCCCCCGACCAGAAGTCGATCCCGTTCATCCAGACGATGTGAATTCCACCCATGGCGTCCTTGGCGACACGGTTGCCGGTAGAGCTGTTGGTCTGGTAGTCGTAGTGGGAGGTGCCAATCAGCTCCCCCGGCGAATCCAGCACCGTTCCCGGCTGGAAGGGAATCCCCTGCCCAGTAGTGTAAGGATGGTCGAAGGGATTTACCAGTTTCTCCCTCTGCATCCCCTCTTCAATCGTGATTTTGGTCATTTTGGAGGCGATGGCTTGGCTTGGGAAAGCCACCACAACGACCATCACCAGAGCCAAAAAAAGAACATATCTTTTGTACATCTGAGAATCTCCTCTGTAAGGTTGACCTTTCAGCAAACTCGAAAACTGTGATCGACCACCTCCCTTAGCACAAAATTGAGCAGACAGACGCTACATTTCAACATGAATCCGACTAGTCTTTCCTTAACTTATATAACCTCTTTTGGGCATTTGTCAAGGTGAAATATCGAGGCACAGGGAAACGAAAAGGGCCTGCTTTCTGAAGGCTGAACTCGCAGATTAGGTGTCTCAAGCTCATGACTCGCTTTTGGTTGATGGCACCGACCTCACCGAGAGATCAGCTGATGAATTCGGTCTCAGAAGCGACCGGATCGATTCGGGTTTGACTCCGTGGAAAACATATCAGAGAAATTCATGAGATACTGCCGGAATTGCAGTGTGACCAGGGCACTGCTATGTATCTTCTACGCGAACGATACAAGGGGAGCGAATCCATCAACGGTGGAGATAGCGCGGTCATTAAGACTCCAATCGAGGCAATCAGCGACTGCCGCCAGGAGACGATCCTGCAGGGCATGGCAGCGTGGATGGGCCTCAGTATCAAGCCGAGCCCGGTTTATTGGACGAGATCAATTCGTTGGCTGAGGAGTTGCTGAGAGCCAAGCGCAACTCAGGCTTGGAGAAATCAGCGGCGGTAACTCATACCGCCCACAGATTCGCCCGCGACACAATCCCCCATGCTCTTCAAGGGATTCAAGAATTGATGCCGAGGTCAGAGAGAACTGTCAGCCCCAGATGGCTAAGACACCCTCACCGGGGTCTCGCTCGGGGGGAGGTAGTGGTCGATCCAGCCCTCCATTGTATATCTATTCAGGATCTCTCTTTTCACTGATCGCGCTTTCTCCTGGGTGGCATAGGCACCGACACGCACCCGGTACACCAAACCGATGCCCGTAATCTGGGCCTTTTGAACATAGCCCTTATATCCCCGGGAGATCATCTGAGAGGCGATATTCTGGGCAGCGTACTTGTCCCGGAAAGCTCCCAGTTGAACCGTATAGCCACCGGGGACGGTGGGCAGACCGTCGGCCTTAACGAGACTTTCTGTCACCTCCGGTTTTGACGGCGCGGCTTCGGGTTTGGCTTCAGTAAGTGGTGGGGTTTCAGCCTCCTCCCTGGGGGCTTCGCCCTTGCCGCAGCTCAAAGAAACCAGAAGCGCAACCAAAATGAATGCAAACAGCTTCTGAAACATCATCTCTCCTCTCAGGTAGACGAATGGAAGTTCCATTTACCTTCGAATATAAGTGGAGTCAATTTGTCTGTCAAGAACAGAAAGGGTGGCCGAAACAGATTTACACAAAGCATACGCCTTTCTGGTGAGCTTGACTTTGATTTGTCTCCCCTTCGACTTTCTTTTATAATGGTCAAAATCTGGTTTGTTAGGTTGACGCTGTGAAGTTGTTCTCCGAAAAAGACCCTCTAAAGCGAGTAACCGGATCCTATTACCTCGCCCAGGGGCTGTACGGTCTTGCGCTGGGAGCGATTCTTCCCGCCTATGTCCTCTTCTTCTGGAGTCGGGGCTTGAACCTGTTCGAGGTGGCGGTCTTAGCCTCCGTTTTCGAGGGGAGCATCCTCCTCTTTGAGATTCCAACTGGTGCCCTCGCCGATATTTTCGGCAGAAGGAAATCTGTAATCTCCTCCCATCTTTTTCAGTCTCTCGCGGGTTTGATTTTCATACTCTCCCCGGGTTTCTGGCTCTTCGCCATTGCGGAGGCGACCCAGGGATTTGGCGAGACTTTGAAGACCGGGGCCCTGGAGGCCTGGATGGTTGACAACCTGCAGGCGATTGGAGGGGGGGAGAGGCAAGGCCGGACTTTCGCAGCCGGAGAGAAATTCAACCGTCTCGGTTTCCTCTTGGGGATCCTTTTCGGTGGCTTCTGGGGACATCACTTCCTGAGCCTGGTCTTTTTACCCTTCACTGTATTTCATCTGGCCTGCGGCCTCTACCTGTTGAGGTATATGCCGGAATATGATCGGCAATCGACCGAGGGGTCTGGGCGCTGTTCCTCGAAATTGAAAGAGACTCTCACTGGGGGGCTTAAGTCTATTGCCGCAACGAAGATCGTACTGCTTCTCGTCATTTTTTCGCTCTTTGTAGCATTCGCCGGCGAGACCGTTGACCAGTACTACCAGATCTATCTTTTCGACCTCTTCTCCCTCGATCCCCGCTATTTCAGCTGGATGCTGATCTCGGCCTCGCTGGTGGTGATTCTCTCGGTAGGCAAAGTGATGTCCAGAAGCCTGAGCCTAAAAGGTGTAACGTATCTGTTGGGCACAATTGAGGCTATAAAGGTTGTCACAATCCTGGTGTTTGCGCTTTCCGGGGAGGTGGTGATTGCGGTCTTGGCGTTCATTTTCCTGGAGGTTTTCAAGGGCTGGGAGAGGCCGCTTCTTCTGGATACCATTAATCGTTATATCCCCTCCGCACAGAGGGCCACCGCGATCTCATTTTTCAGTTTGGTTAACTCCGGAGGCGAAGTCCTGGCGGGACCTATTATCGGCGCTATCGCCTTGGCCTTCGGCTTAAAGGCTACGTTCATGGCCGGGGCCGCGGTCTTGGCCTTGGGCCTGACCCTGTTTATCTCTGCCGCTGGGATAACTAAGGGGAGAGGGGGAAATCTGCTGAACCGTTTAAGGTCGTGAACAGGTAGGGTTTTCCCGCGGTTGGAGTTTCCAGTAACTTCAGCGCGAAGAGAAGATCGCGGCTGTGAAGTTTGAAATCTTCGAGGTAGACCTCCTTGAGCGGTTTCGCCGGAGGGAATTTGACCCTTAAGGGGTTTACGTAGCGCCCGTGGATCCTTATACGGTAATCGAGATGGGGACCGGTGCTGTCACCGGTGCTGCCGACGTAACCGACTATCTGATTTTGCCTGACCCTGGTGCCGGCGCGGATCCCTTTTCCGTACCGACTGAGATGCCCGTAAGAGGTGACGATCCCCCCGGGATGCTCGACCTCCACATATCTGCCGAAGCCCCGCTTCCAGCCGAGGTATGTGACCACCCCATCTCCGGCGGAGACCACCGGGGTGCCGACCGGGGCGGCATAATCCACTCCCAGGTGGGGACGCCAGATCTTATAAATGGGGTGAAATCGAGCAAAGGAATAACCGGAGGATATCCGTCCGTAATCGAGTGGCGAACGAAGTAAGGTTCGACGCAGGGAGTTCCCCTCCAGGTTATAATAGTCACGCCGCCCCTCCGGATCTTGATACAGGAAAGCGTAGTGATCCTCGTCGGAGAGGTTATAGTGGGCGGCGATTACCTCCCCGTAGACCGGCTCTTCGTCCTCCATCCCGTAGACCTCGTAGATGATTGTGAAGCGGTCTCCCGGACGGGGATCGGTTAGAAAGTCGATCTCCCAGGCGAAGATGTTTGCGAATTTGAGAATCAACTGGGCACCTTCACCCTCCGAAGAGATAGCCTCCCACAGCGAGGTTCTCACCTCCGCAGACAAGGCCTTGAGGGAATAGCCACATCTTTTGGCCTCCAGGGCGGGCAGATAGCCGTCTGAAGTAGACCATACCACATACTTATACAAGCCCCCGGGAAGATACTCGAAGCGGGAGATGGAATCTTCTCCGACTAGATGGACTCGGTATTTCTCCCCGGGCTTGGCTTTCCGGGGATCGAAGATTATCCCCAGGCTCTCGGTGACTAGAGCCACTTTTTGAGGTGAGAGACCCTGTTTGATTAGCTCGTGAAAAAGAGGAACGTTCCTTCTGATTTCCCCCTCTATTATGTTGGAGCCCAGAGAAGTCCTGGGAGAATCCTGAAGCACCGTGTACACCTCCTCGGGCTTCCGGGAGACACCTCTTAAGTAGAAGTATAGGAAAGCCCAGAAGATGAAAAGGGAGACCAACAGCACCAGCGAGTATCTTCTCAACCTCACAAACCTTGTCTGAGCTTCTGTGCTATCCAGGTTGACCTCCGCTGAGATTGAGCTTTTCTGAGCCCGCCGATTGGGGCCACGGGTGGCGGAGATTTTTCTTGTCGGTCTCTCTGTCCCGAATGGGCTTGCAAAAGGCGTTCACGATCTGATCCACCTCGGGTTTGGTTCTCAGGCTCTGAAGCACGGTTTGGGGGAATTTTGGAATTTAGGAGCCTCCTCAGACACTAACTGAAAACCTCCGCTGAGAAGAGATAGAGCTTTGCCTTTTCGTCCTTATAAGCCGCCGGAGGCAATCCCGCCTTCAGGCAGGTCTGCTCCAGAAAGGTCTCTCGATCCCAGCCATTTTCGGTGGCCACCTGAGGTAAAAGCAGCCCCGAAAAAGCCCCCAGGGTGAGGTATAAGCCGTGCTTACCGACCTCGATTTCCTCTAGCTCTCTGACCTCCTTTAGAGGCGAGAGAACCGATATCTCCAGATCCAATTCTGGCAGCTCCTCGGGGGTCACCGGAGGGAAGCGAGGGTCGTCGAAGGCGGCGGCGGCGGCCATGTCGATAACTGTCTCGTACAGCGGTCTAATCCCCTGGATGTAACCGATGCAACCTCGCAAGCGACCATGTTTGTGCAGGGTGACGAATGCTCCCCGCTTCTGCTTTAAGGTCTCGGAGGCGATCTGGTGTCTGGGCAGAGGTGACTCCTCCAGGCGACGCCTGATTGAATCTGACGCCAATCTGAGGAGGAATTCCCTCTCGCTCTGGCTGAGCTTATACTCTTTCTCCGCCTCCATCTTCAGCTACTTGTAAATCACCCCGGCCATATATCCCACCACGCTGGAGTAATCACCGGAAACATGACCGGAGTGAGCATATTTGATGGTCTCACATCGAGTGGCGCCCAACTCCTTTGAAGCCGTCATGGCGGCAACCATGGGGCCACCTCCGCAGGCTTCGGCTCTGCCTCGAGCGAGGTCACCAGCCAGAAGCCTGTGATCGAAGCCGTTGAAATCATCAATAACCACCTGGTCCAATCTCTCCGCGGCCTCGGAGGGATGAAAGTGGGAGAGATCTGAGCTGGCCACAATTAGCGCCCTCTTGCCAGAGGCCACCACCGCAATGCTCTTGCCCAGGGCCTCTGAGGTGGTCAAATCCTGCTCCCCCATAACGATCGGCACCAGTTTGACGTCGCCCAACACAATCTGCAAAAAGGGGAGTTGAACCTCCAGGGCGTGCTCGCCCCGACCGTATTCGGAGGAGTGTCCCGCATCGGAGAGTTCCACCACCTTCGACAGCGAGGCCAGCTGCTCCGCCGACTCTACATCTGTCGGAACCTCCCCGAGGGGAGTCTGGTAGGCTCCGCCATTATACACAGATGCTCCACGGAAATAGGCACTATGGCTGGGAGAGATGACGAAGACAGTATCATAATCCAGCCCCTCAAGTTCTTTGTAGGCGTGGGCCGCCACCAGTCCAGAGTAAACATATCCCGCATGAGGCGCAATCAGACTTACTAACCTGTCGCCGAACCCCTTTTTGGTGACCTTGCTGAGAAATCCGGCAATCATCTTGGAGAGCTCAACGGAGTCCGAAGGATAGAAACTCCCAGCAACTGCTGGTTTTCGAATCAGGGATCTGTCGATGCTCTTTTTCACCATCTCCCCCTTGGGATGGATACTTCTTTCTCCCTAAGTTAAACCGATTCGGAAATTTCGCAACCCTTTTCTGTTCTCATGCCGTTGTTCATCCAAAAAAAGGTGATGAGCTCCTTTTCAGTGGAACCTGTGAACCGGGGCTTATCTGAAAGGCTCGGCCCTGACCATTGGTCCGGCTTTGCCACCACTCTCGGATCCCGGCGGCACTTCCAGCGAGTTGTTCGAAAAAAATGTAACTTCGGTCGGGCGGCTCCGTTTTATCTGAATGGAGCCTTTAGCGCTGAGGTTTTGGGTGTCATTGAGGTACCGAGGCCAGGGCTTCTGGCAGACAACACTGGCAGTGCCTCCTGGCCTCAAACTCCCATACAGTCTCGATCTTACTGCTGAGTGCTGGTGAGCTCCCATCGAACGCCGGATACTGCAAGCACCAGGTTCGCAACTGCCTATCCCGGAATTGAGCTCCCGGGCGAGCAACTGCCTCAGCTACCAGATCAACTTCAAAGGAGATGTGGATATGATCCCAAGGAGCACTCCGTATTTTATCGCCTTGGCGACAGCGCCAAAGATCACTCAGATGCCGGGGCTTGAGACGACGGTCCTCACAGGTCTCCACGACGAAAGGATGATGATGGTTCTTAACGCCACCATGCCGGGCCACATGGTGCCGGCTCACTCTCACCCTCACGAGCAAATCGGGATGGTCTATTCCGGCAAGGCCATATTGCGCATCGGGGAGGAGGAGAGAATTGTTGACAAGGGGGATTTCTATCGCATCCCGGCAGATGTCCCTCACAGTGACACTTGCATCGGCGGGGAACCGTTTGTGGTGCTGGATATCTTCTGCCCCCCGCGTGAAGATTTCATCGAGAAGGTCAAGCGGAGCTCAACTACAGACGAAGCCGCAGAATGAAGTTCATCCAGACCAAAGAAGACGTGAAGAGTGTGATCAGGAGAATATGGGATGTCACCCTCGCTGCCTCGGACCTAACCAGAGCCGTGGATTTCTATGAGGACACCCTGGGGTTACAAGAGAAATACAGTTCAACGATTACGCCGGTTTCGATTGCGGAGGCGTGGAGGTTGGGTTGAATACTTGGAGAATATGAAAAACCGCGCCAGGGAGAGTTTTGCCTCAACTTTCTCGTGGAGGATCTCGATCAGGCTTATCAACCTCTCAAGGATAGGGAGGTGGTCTTCGCGGATCTACCCAGGGGGACACAATGGGGGAGGAGCATTGCTGTTTTCTGATCCCGATGGTAATATCCTGCAAATGATAGAGGTCGATTGGGGAGAGTATTTCGCTCGTAGCGCCCACGCTGACAGGATTTTGGATAAGCGGGCATTGTGAACCGCAGGTTTTCATAATCTCAAGTGACACCTTGTATCCTGAGAAGCTAACATACGATAAGGGATATGAGAGATCTGCCCACCTGTACGACTTCTTCGACACCAAGAAAAACGTCGAGTTCTTCTGCCATTACGGCTCACAAGCCGGAGAAATCATCGACATCGGTGCCGGAACAGGACGCATCGCAATCCCGATGGCGAAGAGGGGAATCAGGGTCTTCTGCGTTGAACCCTCGCCCGCCATGAGAAGGGAATTTCAGAACAAACTTGCTCCAGACCCCGCGATGTCAAAAAACATGAGACTGTGCGGTGGTGACGCCACCTCTTTTGACCTCGGCCGGACATTTCCCGCGGCCCTACTTTCCGGGTGCTTCGACCACTTTTTAGACGACAATGAACGATTGTCCGCACTTTGCAACATCAATAGACATCTGGAGCCGGACGGTAAGTTGGTCTTCGACCTGTTCCTGGGTCTCATGAGGAACGCGCCTTTGTCTCCCGCGGGAGAAGTCACCGTCGGCGACATCGAGTATCGCCGCTTCCATGGATCGAAAACCCTGCGGGGTCGAAAAATGGAAGTAGTTCTGATCTTCGAAAGACTTCTTCGTGGAGTTGTGGTGGAGAGGATCGAAGAACGCTCCCAGGTGGGCATAATCGGCAGGAAGGAGGTTCAGAAGCTGCTCAAGGAAAGCGGCTTTGAGATTGAACGAGAGTTCGGCGATTACGATTTCAGTCCTTACCGGGAAGGTGATTCTCTGTTGATAATCGAGGCCCAGAAGAGGTCCCAATGATAAGGAAGCTGACGAAGAGAGATCGCAGGAAGTTGATCGGGCTTCTGCGACAGCTATGGCCTAATCGGAGCCTCGATTCTGAGGGGCTGCATAACGTCATCGAAAAATATGCCGCGGGGAGAGATTATCGGATCTACGGCTATGAAGATAGAGCGGGTGTCGTCGGTATCATAACGATGTCGTTCCGATGGTCGCTGTTCTATGAGGGCAAAGTGGCCCTCATAGAGGATTTGGTCGTTGACGAATCCTCCCGCCGCAGAGGCATTGGTCGCAAGCTGGTGAGATTTGTCGAAGAGCTGATTTCCGGAGATAACACCATCAGGGGAATAGAAGTAAACACCGACCTTCAGAGAGAGGATGCCCAGACATTCTGGGAGAGCTGCGGATACTCACGATTGGCGTTTCAGTTCAGAAAGAAGAAAAACGATGCCCAGACAGGCTAGGTTCGTTAGCGTCCTTTCAGCGGATCGTTTGAACGATGTCCGACGGCTATTTCTGGAATATGCAGATTCTTTGGGCTTTCATCTATGTTTTCAGGATTTCGACCAGGAGCTTGAGGAACTCCCAGGGGAATATGCGCCACCGGAGGGGCGTCTCCTCTTGGCTCTCGAGGGGAGACGGATAGCCGGCTGTGTGGCATTAAGAAAGTCTTCCGAAGGTGTCTGCGAGATGAAGAGGTTGTACGTCAGGCCCGAATTTCGGGGCAGAGGCATCGGCAGAGATCTGGCGGTCAGGGTAATTGAGGCGGCTCGCAGAATCGGGTATGTGCGGATGCGGTTGGATACGGTCCCCAAGATGAAAGAGGCCATCGCTCTCTATCGCTCCTTAGGTTTTAAGAGCATTGAAGCTTATCGATACAACCCTGTTGAAGGCTGCATGTTCATGGAGCTGGATCTGCGGGAACCGGATCGACAGTCAACAGCCTCCTGATCGAATTATGGAGCGATGCCAGGCCGCGCCAGGTTGAGGGAAAGCATGCTAAGAATCTCCGTCATGACAAGGGACGACACCTCCTTCGCATCCCGACTCGCAGAAGAGGAAAGGTGGGCACACCGGGAAGCGGATTTTCAAAGATTGCTGAATTTTGAACCCAAAGGATGTTTCATTGCCCGGAAAGATGGAAAACCTACCGGGATGGTGACCACAACTTCCTATGGAGACTACGCATTTCTCGGCTGCCTGATTGTAAAGAGGGAAGCGAGAAGACAGGGTGTCGGAAGAGCTCTGATGGAGGCGGCCATCAAGTATCTCAGCGGGAGGGGGGTGAGGACAATAGAACTTGACGGACTCTTCCCGGCAGTCGACCTGTATAGAAAGCTGGGCTTTAAGGATAAATATCTCTGTCTGCTATTCAGGGGAAAAGGGGAGGTGCGCAGGGCGGTCACCACCACTTATGAGCCTCAGATGGCTGAGAGTATAGTCAGGTTTGATGGAGAGATGACCGGATTGAATCGTGAAAGGGTAGTGAGGAGGTTTCTTGAAGATTTCCAGGATTCGGTCTTCGTCATCGGGGACAACAGAATATCAGCGTACGCGGTGCCGAAACCGCGGCCCGGCGGTTTTTTCACCGTCGGTCCGTTCATTGCCAGAAACGGGGAGGTTGCGGAGGCTCTCCTTCACGCCATCATGAACAAATACCAAGGCAAGCCGTTAGCCTTGGGGATTCCGGAGGGGAATCGCCCCGGCGTCGATCTCCCTCTAAAGAATGGGTTTGTCCATCTCCCACCCTCGCTGAGGATGTATCTGGGGGAGAGGAGAGATTACCACCAGCATGTATACGGGATCATTGCCCCGGAAAAAGGTTAGCGACACGTTAACGTATCCGGATATCAGACTATGAAGCGAGCAAATCAAACAACAGCTACCTCGAATGGGTGGCGACTTCACGGGAGGTAAGTTATGACCAGCCTAACGCCAGGAGGCTACCTGGATCTGAAGCAACTCATCTTTCTGCTGACGGCCGTCTTTGTCTTGGCAGGCCTCTGTTATTCCATTAGCAGTGCCGGGGGGAGCAGACGGCCCCTTTCAATAAGGGAGACCTTTGATCTGTACGTGCGATCCGCTCAGAATGCCGATCTGGAAGGCTTATTTAGCACCGTCACCGATAAGGACAAATTCTTCTTCGTTACCGGCGGGGGAAAACTGATCGACACTCGCCAGGGGTACTACGAATTTCACCAGCGGTGGTTCAACGCCACCGGCTGGGAAATGCCGGTGGAGTTACTGGAGGTTTACGAGGGAGAGGACTACGGTTACACCAATGCCATTTTCCACTACCGCGAGGAGATTCCTGAAGGGGGGAGCTACATTCTCGATTCCTACTTCACTCTGATCTTCCACAAGGAAGATGGGAAATGGAAAGTGGTTGCTGATATTTGCGCCCCCATCAGCCGGGCCGTCGCTGAAGCCAACCCGGAGATTAGATATGACCTCGACCAGGTCTATCTCTTCGATACAATAAAACAGCGTCGCACCGTGCGCAAATTCAAACCCACCCCGGTTCCCGAAGAGCACATCATGAAAATCCTGGATGCGGCTCGTTTTGCACCCACCGCCGGCAACCAGCAACCCTGGAAGTTTCTGGTGGTCCGGGACCGGGACACGCTCAACCGATTGAAAGGCGAAGCTCTGGGATGGTTTCTGGAATCTTATGAAAACGAGCGTAAGCCGGACAGAGAACAGCTTGACCGGATGCGAGAGGGAGTCAGAGAATCCCTGGGCGGGGCCCTTTCTGCACCTGTATACGTGGCAGTCCTGGTCGATTCCGAAGCGAGCTATCCTGACTACGTCATCTACGATGGGACCTTAGCGGCCGGCCATCTTATGATCGCTGCCAGAGCCTTGGGCTATGGCACCGGATTTTTTACAACATTTTTCCCTGAGGACAAGGTGAAAAAATTCTTCCATATTCCGGCAGAATACAAGCTGATCTGTTTCACCCCCGTCGGTGTTCCCGAGAGCTGGCCAGAGATGCCTCCCAAAAAGAGTCTGGAGGAGATCGCAGTCTTTGAGGCGTTCTGATTGAATCGCGACCGCAAGGAGTATCAGAGCGAAAATTGCACCTTTGGAATCCCTGACTACACAAAACACAGGACTTTCAAATCTGCATTTAGCTTGGGATCTTTTGGAGTTGTTCAGGTTCGGCCGACTTCACTCTCCAGACTTCTTGGATCTTGAGGTTGAGATCTTAATTGGCTATAGGGGTGCCGGGGGGGAGCTGGAAATCGATCGCTTGTAAGGCAGCCCGAATACGTGGCTAAAATGATTGGTGGATTCTGCAACTGTGCGACTGAGCAGCAAGCACTATTTCAACAGCAACATCTTCTTGGCTTTGGTGAAATCTCCTGCATGAATTCTGTAGAAATACACGCCGGATGATATCTCCTTTGCATCCCAGATCACGTGATGGTAGCCGGCCTGCTGCTGCTTTTTAACAAGCGTGCTAACCTTGCGGCCGAGGAGGTCGTAGACCTCGATAGTGACATCTGAAAACTCCGGCAAGCCGTACTTGATGGTCGTCCGATCATTGAACGGATTAGGATAACTTCCAAGCAGGGCAAATTCGCGGGGAAGCCCACTCTCATCTGGTGGACTCGCGACAGAAGTCTCCTCACAGTCGAATTGAACCACTTTGAAGGCATCAATGCCGGCCTCGACAACGGATCCACTGTCAAGATCGGAGGCCTCAAAGCGGACCCGAATCTGGTCAGTGGGGGTCACAAAGTCGGTGACATTGAAGGAATGCTCTGTCCAACCGCCGATGCTTGAGGGGCCAATCGTCTCAGCCAGAATCCAGCTTGCGCCATCGTCGTCGGAGATATAGGTCTTGAACAGATCATTGTTGGGATGATTGCCCACGTTGTTGGTGTACCACAAGGCGTACTTGACTTGAGGGTCTTCAATCGCGCTCAGGTCGATGGTTGGAGAGGTCAGGCAGGTGTATCCACCGTCAACATCGGAGTCTCCGACTTCGTTGCCGGTAAGATAACACTGCCCGGAGCCGTCGAAATCTCTCGGCGGATCGCCCCGCCCGCCACCGCCCACCGGCACACCTCGCTCCCAGTGACCCTCCAGAGCATCGCCGGAGACGGTCCAGCCTTGATGGGTTTCGAAATCGTCCTCCATGACTATGGTTATGGTCCCGACTACTGCATTGTAGACTGAATTGGGCGCATCCGGCGGACT
>Ga0111228_1008_pt1 | contig 14822 bp, 13 predicted proteins | sample DeeMarSWOR152_54_FD_80382 | JGI IMG/M metagenome (GOLD analysis project Ga0111228, IMG submission 80382) | candidate division Zixibacteria bacterium DG_27
TGGCTCTTAGGAAAGTCTTCCATCCGATCTCCATCACCCTCTTACTGCTTGTGGGCATAAACGGGAAGGCTTTGCCCGAGGCTACTGGCGAAGGTCGAGGGCCACTGGTCAACGTGGTCTATCCCCTCGAGGGGGCCACAATCGCTGCTTGTGATTCTACTTTCATATTCGGGCAGGTCACTCCAGGTTCGGAGCTGACCATAAACGGTTACCAGGTCAAGGTTCACGACAACGGCGCCTATCTGGCCTTCCTGCCGATTGAGCCGGGCGATTTTGTTTTTCACCTGGAAGCCCGAAATCAGTTGGGAGTGACGACCACAGATTTGCACGTCAAGGTCCCTGAGATCCTAACCTTCTCTGATGACAGCTTAATCATCACAGGCGTCTTGCCCCGGTGGGATCTGACCTTGACGGAGGGAGACATCCTTCAGGTTCGCTTCCACGGTACTCCTGGCTGTAGTGCTTTCTTCTCCATTCCCGGCCTGCGCCAGGGTATACCGATGATTGAGCTCCCGAGACGGGAGGTGCCTAGCTGGGGGGAGGTTTTCAGGAAGAAAGAAAAGGGAATGGAAGAAAAGCACAGTGGCATCTACTCGGGAGTCTACCGTATCACCAAGGCGGACAGCACAGACTCTGTCCGGATCCACTTCAAGCTGGTGCGGGAGGACTCAACGTGGGATTCCACAGAAGCGGTCGTCACCATTGAGCAATATGATCTCCCCCGAGTAGTGGAGTTTACCGGGGAAAAGCAGGTTGTGCGGACCGGCCCCCAAAGAGGGTATCTGCTTTTGTATCAACCTCCGGGAGTGAGAGCAGAGGCCACCGGACAGATCGGCGAGTGGGTGAGGCTGTCTTTAGCGCCGGGGGTGGGAGCCTGGGCGCATAAGGACAGCATCAGGTTCCTACCGGAGGGAACCCCAATCCCCGAGAGCAGGATAACTCATGTGCGCACCCGGAAAAGTGGGAAGGGTGTCCAGGTAAGGGTCCCTTTACGACAGAGGTTACCCTATAGCGTTGAGCAAAGTGTGAATCCCCAGATGCTGACTTTGAACATCTTTGGCGGTGTCTCCGACACCGATTGGATAAGATACGATTCTGATGACGACATAATTGATCAGATTCGCTGGCTGCAACCTCAAAATAGGGTGTATGAGCTCAAGATCAATCTCAAACAGAGACAGCAGTGGGGATATGATATACTTTATGAAGAGAACACTCTGGTCTTGGAGATAAAGAGGCAACCGACATTGGGGGGAGCTTTGAAATCATCAGTCTCCGGTTTGACTTTCATAATAGACCCCGGGCACTCTCACGACAGCGGCGCCATCGGCCCCACCGGACTGAAGGAGAAGGACGTCAACCTCTGGATCGCCCACAAACTCAGGAAGGTCTTAGAGAAGCACGGCGCGACGGTCTATATGACCAGATACGGCCACGAGCATTTACAGCTATACGACCGCCCCGAGAAGGCGATCGGCCATGGAGCTGACATATTGATCTCAATACACAACAATGCCCTTCCCGACGGCGTCAATCCATTCGTTAACAACGGCACTTCCTCCTATTATTATCATCCCCAGAGCTATCCTTTGGCACACGCTATACATGAAAGGATGGTCGAGAATTTAGGCCTTCCGGACCACGGTCTGTATTACGGCAATCTGGTTCTGACTCGTCCCACTCAGATGCTTGCGGTTTTAGTGGAGTGTGCCTTCATGATGATCCCCGAACAGGAAAAGATGCTCCGGACAAAGGGATTTCAAAACAGATGTGCTGAGTCCATCTATCAGGGGATTTGCGATTTCCTAAAAAGCGAAGGCGACCGTTAGTCTCTGAAAGATAACCATAGATGATCGCTTTTCTTGGCGTCGGAATGGTAGCTTCCGTTGTACTCAAGCGTATAACGTTTCGCAGAAGACTTCGTTGAAGAAATAGAAGATGAGTTCTGGGATCGTTAAAGGAATTATCCGGCTATCCGCTTCAGTCTGTCTATTGTTCTTGCTCCTCTCGAGCGCTTCGGCACAAAAACTCCTTATCTTCATGGACTTTGATCAGACCGACCACCTGAAGGCCTATGGAGTTGCCTACCGGTGTTTAAAGCAGGGTTACAACGTCGAATGGCTTCTGAACTACCGTGGAGGCTCCTTTATGAGCGATTACGCCGACGAAATCGCTCAGGTCTGCAGGCTTCGGGGGGTGGCCTATTCAGTGGCCTCCCCGGCGGAGGAGGCTTCTATCAGAAAGACGATCGAGGATAACAACATGGAATCGGTCCTCTTAGAGAAGGCTCCGAAGGTCGCCATTTATGCTCCCCCGATCAGTAAGAGTGAACCCTGGGATGACGCCGTCAATTTAGCCCTGACTTATGCTGAAATCTCCTTCGAGGTCATCTGGGATGAGGAGGTCTTGGCCGGCAGGCTTCACGACTACGATTGGGTTCACCTTCACCACGAGGATTTCACCGGCCAATACGGGAAGTTCTACGGCTCCTATCGCAATGCCCTGTGGTATAAACAGAACAAGGCTTTGAATGAGGCCACCGCCAAGAAATTAGGATTCAGAAAGGTGTCCCAACTCGAATTGGCAGTGGCCAAGGCCATCAAGGAATACGTCGCTGGGGGTGGATTTCTCTTTGCTATGTGTTCGGCCACCGACACCTACGACATCGCTCTGTCAGCGGAGGGGGTGGACATCGTCCCCACCGAACTGGACGGTGACCCCGCCGACCGCGATTGTCAGGAGAGACTGGACTACTCTAAGACTTTTGCCTTCGAGAACTTCAAGGTGGAGTTGAATCCCATGGTTTACGAACATTCGGACATAGACACCTCTCCCACTCGGGGGATGAGAATTCCCGGACCGGAGACGGACTATTTCACCCTCTTCGATTTCTCGGCCAAGTATGACCCGGTGCCAACGATGCTAATTCAAGATCACCTCCCGGTGGTCAACGGTTTTCTGGGACAATGCACCGGTTTCCACAAAGACAAAGTGAAAAGATACATCACCATCCTGGGAGAGACCGAGGGCAAAGGAGAGGTGAAGTATCTACACGGAAATTTCGGCAGGGGTACTTTTACTTTCTTAGGAGGCCATGACCCCGAGGATTACCAGCACATGATCGGCGATCCCCCGACACAGTTAGAGCTGCACAAGAATTCCCCCGGATATCGGCTGATACTGAACAACGTTCTCTTTCCGGCGGCGAGGAAAAAAGAGAGGAAAACTTAATCAAGGAAACAGGGAACAGGAGACAGGAGACAGGAAATAGGGGTTAGGGGTGGACTATCCACCATTTACCATTCACTACTTTACGTTGCGTCAGGACCGAAACGGAGCGTGTCCTGACGTTAAAGGTTGTCGGGACTCACTTCGTTCTCCTCCCGACACAACCTCAAAAAAGAGAGGAACACTCAGCCGAAAGGTTTCCTGTTCAGTTGACCTCCCTGTTCCCCAGGGTAGCCCCCTGGCCTCTGCCAGGGGTTGTTCTGAACCCGTAGAGCGGTGAATTCATCACCGCTAACACCTGGGCGGATGAATTTCGCCCACTACAGATTCCCCTGCTTTTATTCCTCTTTCGTCGTATTGTATCGATATTTGGGATTTGGATATGCGGGCCGGAAGCTGCTCAACTCTTCAACGCTGTAGCTGATTCCCAGCCTACTGGCGACAGTTTCCACACTCTTCGTGACTGCCTGACGCAGCAGGTCCGGAGATAAGTGGACGCGTCCATTGATTGTTAAGGTAGCCTCATCAATTACGTCTCCCCCCTCTTGGCTGATCTCCGGTTGAGCCTCGTTTCGGACTAAACTGACCATGGCACCTCTCCCCTCGGAGCCGAGAAACATCTTCAGGTGGGCGATCTCAGCTTTGTGGAGGAGGAAACGTTCTCGAAGATCAAGGGCCAGTTCCTGTAAGAGGACGCGGGCCCTGAATCCCTCCCTTTGTGATACCTTGAAAGTGGCATTGAGCCAGCCGAGTTCTGCCTCCGCCTCGGCATAGCGATCATAATCAATATCCAGAGCCTGTTTTCCTGCAGAAAGGTCTTGCTTCAGAACCCCCAGCCAGCGGTCTAAACCCTCACCGGTGCGGGCAGAAACTAAAACGACTTCGGCACTGGCAAATCGCTCCTTCAGAAACCCCAGCATCGATCTTCTGTCCGTATCGGAGAGGAGGTCAACCTTGTTTAAGAGAATCACATCCGCCTCCTCCAGCTGTTTGGTGAAAAGGTAGGCGATGGAGGCCGGGAATCTCGGTTTTTTTCTTTTCAGGATGAATATTTCAGTGAGGTAGGAGAGAACAGTCCGGAGCTTCCCTCTCCCTTCCTTCAGGAGCATATCTTCCAGACGCAAGGGATCGACCGCCACCGAGAAAGGGGCGAGCTCGAAGAGATCCTTGCACTTCCTCCTCAGCGGTTGAATAACCGTCGCCGCCAAGTCCGCACAGCTCCCCACCGGCTCACCCAGCAAGATCTCCAGCCGGGTCTGGTCAACAAACTCCTTGGCAGCTGCAATCAACTCATCGAAACGGCAGCAGAAACAGCCGCCGGGAATCTCTTTGGCTTGAAAGCCGCGCAGTTCGACCAGCTTGGTGTCGACCAAGTTGTCGGCCTGGTCGTTGGTGACAAAACCCACCTTTTCCCCAAGTTCAACGTAACGCTTCGCCAACCGGCACAGCAAGCTGGTCTTGCCGGCGCCGAGGAATCCGCCAACGACGATGAATCTGACTGGCTTCACAACTGCAATCGTGGAACCACGCGCTAAACTATCGAAGCTGCGACAGCTGTTCTTTTCAGAGGATCACTTCCCGATGCAAAACTTCTCGAAGATTCTGCTTAGTATCTCCTCGTCGACGGTCTCCCCCACAATTTCTCCCAGATGATTTAGAGACGAGCGGACTTCCGCAGCAATGAACTCCGAGGACAAGTGCTCATTTATAGCCTTCTCTGCCGATAGGAGGCTTTCTTCCACTCTCAGGAGAGCCTCCCGATGGCGAGTATTAATCGAGACTAGCCGCTGCTCATGCCACTCCTCTAAGAAACTCGCCGATTCTCTGATCGCCTTCTTGAGGATATCTAAATTCGTGCCGTAGAGGGCAGAAATCCTCATGCTGCTTTGGTTGCCGAACTCTCTTTCGAGAGCTTCGACATTCTCCTGGGAGGCGATGTCGATTTTGTTTATCACCGGGAGGAAGCGGTAACCAGAGATGGTTCTGAAGGCCTCCTTATCCTCTTCGTTAGGTTTCTCGGAGGCGTCAAATAAGAGGAGAACCAGATCTGCCTTTTCGATTTCCTCTCGGGTTTTGAGAATCCCGAGATTCTCTATCTCTCCGGAGCAGGGCCGAAGTCCCGCGGTATCGATTAGTCTGACCGGCAGCCCGGAAAGGTCCAAGTACTCGCTGATGACGTCCCTGGTGGTTCCCGGATGGGGAGTGACGATGGCCCGCTCGCTCTCCAGGAGTTTATTCAGAAGCGAGGATTTGCCCACATTCGTCCTTCCGGCGATCACAACCGAGAAACCGTGCCTCAGAGTCTGTCCCACCTCATAACTGTCCAGGAGTCGCTCGCATTCCCCCTTCAGGGCCGCAATTGCCCTTAGGGATAGAGCGGCGTCCATCTCCTCGATCTCCTCTTCCGGAAAATCTATCTCTGCCTCCAGTTGCGCCAAAAGGTCTATGAGTTTCCCGCGCATCTCTCCGATTCTGGAGGAGAGCTCCCCCGCCAATTGCTCTAAAGCGGCCTTGAGGGCCAGATCGCTTTTGGCCCGGATAATCTCGGCAACGGCCTCCGCCTGAGAGAGGTCTAGCCTCCCGTTCACGAAGGCCCGCAAGGTGAACTCCCCGGGATGAGCAAGCCTGGCTCCGGCCCAGATGGTTGCCTCCAGAACCTTTTGAGAGACTAAAAGTCCTCCGTGGCAGTTGATCTCGACTACCTCCTCGCCGGTGTAAGTTTTGGGGGAGCGCATCACCGTGAGCAGGACCTCATCGATCTTTCCTCCACTGTCGGGGTGGACGATTCTTCCGAGGTGAACGGTGTGGGATTTGGCCTTCGCCGGGGAGACCTTGCCTCTGAAGACTCTGGCGGCGACCTTCAAAGCCTCTTTCCCGCTTATGCGGACGATGGCTATTCCTCCCTCGCCGGGCGGAGTTGAAATCGCCGCGATTGTATCTTCGGGGCAATAGTCCAAATTCACCATATGAGAAATTTGATCTAACCGGGGTCGGCAAAAAAGCTATTCCAGGATGAATTGCTCTATCAGTCTCTTGAAGCGGTTTCCGTAAATGAGATCGTAGAGCTCCATATCCTCAGGAACAATCCTCTCTGCCTTTTCCCTGGCCGCCTCCACCAGCTTCAGTGCCGTCGATTTGGGTATCACCCCGGAGGTGAGTTGCTCGCTCACGAAGTCGACCAACTTCTTCAGGCGGGCGGTCTTTTCTGTCTCTTCCATCGCTTTATGGCCTCTTTTCTACACAAGATATCGCACAATGGTGTCTATTTCTCCCACTCCATTTATCGTCTGAGCGTTCAATTGCCGTTGATCTTCAGGGGTTAGCCTCCGCTCCGGGTCCAAGATGTAGACCGGCTTCCCCTGTTGGTGAGCTCTGTTCACCGCGTCCATGCTGCCGCTTTTGTCTCTATTCTCATCCTTTGTTTCCACTACAATTACCGCCTGGGAAAACCCCACCACGATCCGATTTCTGGACATAAGGCCGCCGACGGAGACCGGCGTGCCCGGCAAAAATTCGGTCAATAGCACTCCATTCTCTGCCACCAGCTCGGAGAGCCGGATGTTCTCTGGAGGATAGATTTTATCAAATCCCGATCCTAAGACAGCATAGGTTCTCCCGTTGGAGTTTAAGCTTCCCAGGTGGGCGGCGGTGTCAATTCCCCGGGCCAGCCCGGAGACAACCGTAACCCCTAATTCGGAGAGTCTGCCGGCGATATCCACGGCGTAGCGCAAACCCTCCTGAGAGGCTTCGGTAGTCCCCACCACCGCCACCCGAGGTCTCGTCTGCCGTTCAAATTTGCCCTTGAAATAGAAAAGGGGAGGGGGGTCAGCCAGCTGCATCAGGCAATCAGGATAACCTTCGTCCAGAACCGTGGTGACGTTGATTCCCTGGCCTGCCATTTGCTGAAGGATTTCCTCCGCTTCCTCAAGGCGGCTTTGGACTTCCAGGATTTTCTGAGCTTTCTTTTGCCCTATCCTGGGGAGAGAGGTGAGCTCCTCGATTCCGGCCTTTAGAATGTTCTCGGTAGCACCGAAGCGCAGGGTCAACATCTGAAAGGTCTTGGGACCAACTTCGGCATAGTGCCTCAAAGCTAAAACATATTTGGCACGATTCGTATCCATATCATAATCTCTCCAAGAATCCCCGGTGCCCAACCAGCTAACCCTCCCTTTTAATATAACTCCCAGATGGGTAAGGTCAATCCCCTGAAAGCTTATTTGCGGTGAGTGGCGAGTAGGGAGCAGTTAATGGCTAATGGTGAATAGTGAAGAGTAAATGGCCTGCCCCCACTCACTTTGTGCCTGGAATTTGCTTATTGCACTGCTCCCTATAACCTATTTCCTATCTTCTATTTCCCATTCGCTTTCCCCTTTTTCTCGATCAAACCGGCATTAGGCTGAAAAAAAGCTCTCAGGGCCAGTCGGTTAATCTGGTACGATGAAATTTGAAGGACTTCCGGTGGATGGGGCAGGGACCGAAGCTCCTTAGACCCTCCGCATGGGCGGGGGTGGGATAGCCCTTGTTGTTGACGAAATCATATTGAGGATAGAAGCGATGCAATTCCATCATGAGGAGGTCTCTGGTTACCTTGGCGACGATGGAGGCAGAGGCGATGGCATGGCACTTGCGGTCGCCGGAGATAACTGTCCTCTGCGGCAGATCAGTATTGGGAATGGAGCGATTACCATCTACAAGAATCAGCCTGGGATTGACGGTCAAGCTCTCCACGGCCAATCTCATCGCTTCAAGGGAGGCTTGAAGAATGTTGTGTTGGTCGATATAGTCCGGACCGACAATGCCGACTCCCACCTCCAGGGAGCTTCGCAGGATGCTTCCGCAAACAAGATGCCTCTTTTTGGGAGAAAGCTTCTTGGAATCGTCGACGCCGCCTACGAATACGCCGCCGGGGAAAATCACCGCAGCGGCCACCACCGGTCCGGCCAAGGGACCCCGCCCAGCCTCGTCCACCCCGCAGATGAGCTTCACTCCCGATCGATAGAGACCTCTCTCCAGCTTCCACAGAGGCGGCGGTTTTGAGTTCGACTTCGGCAGATCAGAACCCCTACTTCTTCGTCGACTTTTTCTTTTCTGCGATACGAGCCGATTTGCCGGTCAATCCTCGCAGATAGTAAAGTTTGGCCCGCCGCACCCGACCCTCCCGCACCCGCTCTATCTTGGACAGATTGGGGGAGTACAGCGGGAAGATCCTCTCCACGCCGATGCCGGAGGTCACCTTTCTGACGGTGAAGGTTTCTCCCAGGCCGGAACCGGAGCGAGCAATGACGGTGCCGGTGAAAATCTGGGTGCGAGTTTTGTCCCCCTCCCGAATCTTCACATGCACCCTAACGGTATCACCCGGCCCAAAGTTGGGGATCTTTTTCTTCAGATATTTGCTCTCGATTTGTGCCACCATCGACATCGCGTTCTTCCTCCAGCGCTCAAGAAATGGGAACCTCCGTAGTTTGTCAATAGGGAACCGAAGGGGTTTTACTCGCAGTCTCCCCCTCCCAGAAGGTCGGGGCGATGCTTTTTGGTTCTTTCAAGCGAGATCCCTCTTCTCCACCTCTTTATCTCTTGATGATCCCCGGAGAGGAGCACCTCCGGGACTTTCAACCCTTTGTATTCGGCGGGACGGGTATATTGGGGATAGCTCAGAAGCCCGCTGTGGAAGGAATCGGTCTCCGCGGACTCAAGTTTACCGATGACCCCGGGGAGGAGCCGCACCACCGCATCGATTATCACCAGGGCGGCAAATTCCCCTCCGGAGAGGACAAAATCACCCAGAGAGATCTCTTGAATTTCGTAGAGGTGCTTGATCCGTTCATCGACGCCCTTGTACCGGCCGCAAATGATCACCAGATGTTCTTTCCCAGAGAGCTCCTTCACCAGCTTTTGGTCAAACCGGTTCCCGGAGGCCTCCGTTAAGATTATGTGAGGATTTGGGCTTTTCTCAGTTATGGAGCCTAAAGCCCGGTCGAGCGGTTCCACCTGGAGCACCATCCCCGCTCCCCCCCCGAAGGGGCGGTCGTCTACGGTCTTGTGTTTATCCCCGGCGAAGTCTCGGAGGTCGATAATGTTGATCTTCACCAGTCCCCTCTTCTGAGCCTTACCCAGCAGGCTCTCGCCCAGCGGTTGCTCGAAGATCTTGGGAAAGATTGTCAAAACGTCGATTTGCATGTCGTCAGGCTCAGTCCAAAAGGCCTGGGATGAGTTTTATCTCAATAAGGCCTCTCTCCAGGTCGATCCTTCGGACCACCTCTTTTGTTGCCGGAATCAGTATCTCCTCTTTCTGCGAGGATCTGACAACGAAGATGTCGTTGGCGGGATTCTCCAAGACCTCGACTATCTCCCCGATGACCTCCCCACTGGTGTCGACCACCTTCAGTCCTATCAACTCATAACAGTAGAAATGCTCCCCCGGCAGACCCGGGAGGTCTTTTTCTTCTATCGCCAACTCATGCCCCACAAGTTGCGAGGCTTCCTCGGCAGTGTCTATCCCCTCGAACTTCAGAGCCATCCGGTTTTTCAACGTTACCTTTCTTTCGATTCTGAGCGTCTGTTCAACCTTGCCTCCTGAGATCTTCACCTTGGCAATTTTCTCAAAAATGGAATACTCTCCCGTCGAGGAGATCACCACCACTTCCCCCTTTAGCCCTCGAAGGCGGGTGATTCTGCCGATGGTTATGAGCTTACCGTCCAGAGCAACCCTTCAATATCTCACTTCTCTGGGGGTTTCTCTTTGGCCGCTTCAGCTTCCGCAGGCTCTTCGGCCTCTGCTTTGACTTCCGGGGCCTTCTTGCCTTTCTTCTTTTTCTTGGACCGCTCTTTGATCTGGGTGGTGATTGTCAGACCGGAGACGTCTTCTCCCTTCTTCATCAATTCCCATTTCTTCCAGAGCCCCACCTGTCTGAACAAAGAGGCAACGGTCTCGGTCGGTAGTGCTCCCTCTTTAAGCCACTCGTAGATTTTCTCCTCCTTGAGGTGCACCTCGGCGGGTTTCAATATGGGGTTATACCAGCCTAAGTTTTCAAGGAAGCGTCCGTCGCGGGGGCTTCTGGAATCGGCGGCCACAAAGCGGTAGAAGGGCCTTTTCTTGGCACCCATTCTGCGAAGTCTGATCCTAACTGCCAAACCTACCTCCGAAATCTGTTTCAATTAGATTGTTTCTAAAAGGGCAACATCCCTTTCGGAATTCCCTTCAACTTCCCCTTGGTCAGGGTTCTTATCATCTTTTGCATCGCAAAGAATTGTTTCAGAAGGCCGTTGACCTCCTGAATGCTGGAGCCTGATCCCCGGGCGATCCGGCGGCGACGGCTGCCATCAATGAGATGGGGATGTCGCCTCTCCTCGGTAGTCATGGAGTTTATTACGGCTTCAATCTTCACCATGGCCTCATCGTCGACCTTCAGCCCTCTTAGAGCCTTGGTGCCAACGCCGGGAAGCATCTCCAACAAGGACTCCAGTGGTCCCATCTTTTTCAGTTGCTGCAGCTGTTCGTAGAAATCCTCCAGGGTGAATTCCTCTTTCCGGAGCTTTTTTTCTAACTTCTCAGCCTCTCTTAAGTCCACAGCTTGCTGAGCTTTTTCCACCAGGGTGACCACATCCCCCAGGCCCAGGATTCGAGAAGCCATCCTATCGGGATGGAAAAACTCCAAGGCCTCCAGTTTCTCGCCGACGCCGACGACCTTGATCGGCTTCCCCACGGTCGCACGTATGGATAGAGCCGCTCCCCCGCGGGCATCTCCGTCCAGCTTGGTCAAAGCCACACCGTCTATGCCGACGCGGTCGTTGAATTCCACCGCGACGTTGACGGCCTCCTGGCCGGTCATGGCGTCGGCGACCAGGAGAGTCTCGCTGGCGGAGATTGCAGATTTGATGTCGGTCAGCTCCTGCATCAGGCCCTCATCGATCTGCAAACGCCCGGCGGTGTCGATAATCACCCACTCGAAGAACTCCTCCCTGGCTTTCTCCACAGCATTGAAGCAGATCTTGACCGGATCCCGCTCTTCCCAATAGACTGGTGCCTCTATCGACTCTCCCAGGATTTTTAACTGCTCGATGGCGGCCGGACGATAGGTGTCGGCGGCGACCAGAAGTGGTCTTTTGCCTTTCCCCTGGCAGAATCTCGCCAACTTGCCGGCCAGGGTGGTCTTTCCGGAGCCCTGAAGCCCTATGAGCATGAGAGTGGCGGGGGGACTGCCGGAGAGGTTCAACGGAGTCGCCTTGCCCCCCAGAAGTTCGATCAGCTGGTCGTGGACAATCTTTATCACCTGTTGTCCGGGGGTAATGCTCTTCAGAACCTCTTCTCCCACCGCTTTGACCTGGATCTCGTCGATGAACTCCCTGGCGACTTTGTAGTTGACATCCGCCTCCAGGAGGGCTCGCCGCACCTCCTTTAAGGCCTCTTTGATGTTTTTCTCCGTCAGCTTCCCGTGACCCCGGAGCTTTTTGAAGACGATCTCTAATCGGTCTGTAAGCTCTTCGAACATCTCAGTCGTATCTTGACGCCAGACTCCTTATCGGAAAAGCCCATCGTGAAGCTTAACCGACAGGAATAGTGTGCTCTAAGGCTACATAATATAAACCTTCCCGGAAAATTGGCAAGCTTTGATTTAGTGTCGCTCTCAAAGAAGAACGGAGGCAGACAAGCCCCTCCCGACGGTGTATGACTGCTTATGAATTTCCTGTCTGCTGTCCCCTGTTTCTTGATATGTTCTTCCCTTCAATCGCTTGACGCGGAGTATGTAGCTAGATCCCTCATCCATCGAATAGGCCAGACTGTGAATCAAAGGCAGCTGCTGAGAATAGTGGAGGATTTACAGGAGAAAGGAGATGATCGAGTCTTTGGCGAGCGATAGCCACCGCTCCGGCAGTATCCCCAGCTGGAGAGTGCCCCAGGCAGCAATAATCAGAGCTATTATAGCGGGGACGGAGTAAGTGAAGTGGAACTTCTCTGCCGGCTTGGCGCTCATGTACATCACCACCACAACACGGATATAATAGTAAACCGAAATCAAGCTGTTCAAGACCCCGATCACCGCCAGGGTGACATAACCTTGCGAGACCGCGGCGGAGAAGACATAGAACTTCCCCATGAAACCGGCGGTGGGAGGGATCCCCGCCAACGACAGCATAAACAACGTCATCGCCAAAGCTCCCAGCGGATATTTACTGGCCAGCCCGGCATAATCGGAGAAATTGAGGTTGTCCTCACCTCTTTGGCCGAAGACTATGAGGATGCTGAAGGCGCCGACGTTCATCAAGGTATAGACCAGAAGGTAGAACATCGCCGCCGAGGTTCCCGCCGGACCACCGGCAACCACCGCCACCAAGACATACCCGGCATGGGCGATGCTGGAGTAAGCCAACATCCTCTTGAGGTTGTTCTGGGCGATGGCTACGATGTTGCCCACCGACATAGTGACCACCGCCAGGATCCAGAAAAGACTCGTCAGCTCCGGTGAACTGATACCGAAAGCGTATATAACCGTGCGCAAAAGCACCGCAAACCCGGCCGCCTTGGGACCTGCCGACATGAAGGCGGTCGCGGAGGTGGGTGCGCCCTGATACACATCCGGCACCCACATGTGGAAGGGAACAAAGGCGATCTTGAAAAAGAATCCGATAAGGACCAGAACCACACCGAACAGGCCGATGATCGACAAGGAGTATTCGCCCGAAAGGAGCACGAATATCTCCCGGAGGTTGGTGGTCTGGAAGTTTCCATATATGAGGGCGATGCCGTAGAGGAGAAAGCCGCTGGCGAAGGCTCCTATCAAGAAATATTTTAGGGAAGCCTCGTTGGAACGGGGATCGGTCCGGTTGAAGCCCGCCAGAACATAAAGCGCTATCGACATTACCTCCAGACCCAAAAAGATGGAGATCAAATCTATGCTGGAGGCCATAATCATCATCCCCACGGTGGAGAGCAGAATCAAAAAGAAGTATTCTACATGATAGATCCCCTCTCTTTTTAAGTAATCGACGGAGATCAAGGTCACCAGCAAGGCTCCCAGAAGGAAAATGAACTTGAAGAACAGCGCGAAGTTGTCGGAGGTGACGCTCTCGCCGAAGGCGAAGACGGTCTCTCCCCAGAGGCGGGCGAGGGCGTAAAAGCCAACCAGAAGGCCCACAAAACATATGATAGGAATGCTAACGCTCCACTTCTTGGGCGTAAATAGCTCCACGAAGATAATCACAAACGCGGTGACTGTCAGTATTATCTCCGGCAGGATGGCGCCTATGTTAATCGAAGGTATCGATATTGACATGCTACACCTGTGGGGAAGCTAGATCCTCCGTGACGGCGACCGCCATCTCAGAAATCTCAACCTCCGCCTTGAAATCCGACCGTTATATTGTCACCATCCACGATCACCGGGACCAGACGTCTCCCGGCCAACTCCACCACTTTCTTCTTGGCTTCCGGTTTCTCGTAAACGTTGATCTCCTCGAAACGGATATTCCGTCTGTCCAGATCCTCCTTGGCGGCCACGCAGTAAGGACAGCCGGTCTTTGTGTATATGGTGACCTTCTTATTCATAATAGTCGCCCTCAGTACAATTCGCGCTCATCAAAACTGCGGGCCAGAGTCTCCAAGTCAGATTCATTAATCTGAAAATTCCTATCCGGTTGCACCTGTGGTGTTACCTCTTCGACCCGGTATTTCTCATTGACGGTCTCCATCAGACTGGCGACGGAGGCCTCCATTCTGCTTGTAAAGGTGGAGGGGTATATTCCGATCCAGAAAATAAGTATGACTATCGGAACCAGGATCAGTTTTTCTCTGAGCGACAGATCCTTCAAGTTCTGATTTTCCGGTTTGTCCACCTTCCCGAACATCACCCGCTGATACATCCACAACATATATACCGCTGCCAAAATTATGCCGGTGGCTCCGAAAGCGGCGTATAACCAATTTTCGCGGAAGGTCCCCAGAAGAATCAGGAATTCTCCCACGAAACCATTAGTCCCCGGCAGTCCAATTGAGGAGAGGGCCACAATCATGAAGAAGGCCGCAAAGACCGGCATCACCCTGCTTATGCCTCCGAAGTCGCTTATCAGACGGGTGTGGCGACGTTCGTATAGCATACCCACGAGTAAGAACAACGCTCCGGTCGATATGCCGTGACTCAGCATCTGAAGGATAGAACCCTCCAAGCTCTGCATGTTCAGAGCAAAAAGACCCAACATCACGAAGCCGAGATGGGAAACCGAAGAATACGCCACCAGGCTTTTGACATCCTTCTGTACCAGGGCGACGAAGGCTCCATATATTATGCCTATTATAGCAACAATCGAGAACAGCGGGATGAAGTGAATGGTCGCTTCCGGGAAGAGGGGGAAACAGAATCTCAGGAAACCGTAAGTGCCCATCTTCAATAGAACTGCGGCCAAGAGAACGCTCCCGGCGGTTGGAGCCTCCACGTGGGCGTCGGGCAACCAGGTATGCAGGGGCCACATCGGGACTTTGATGGCGAAGGCTAAAGCGAAGGCCAAGAACATCCAGATCTGATAATTGAAAGGTATCTGTATGCCCTGATAATCTAATAGGTTAAATGTCGCTACTCCGGTATAGGATTGATTGACGAAAT
>Ga0111228_1009_pt1 | contig 14475 bp, 16 predicted proteins | sample DeeMarSWOR152_54_FD_80382 | JGI IMG/M metagenome (GOLD analysis project Ga0111228, IMG submission 80382) | candidate division Zixibacteria bacterium DG_27
TCTCGGTGTCAAGGAGGAGATTCATTTGATATGCCACCTGTTGTTGCCACGAACATGCGAGTTTCAGTGGGAGGAGTGCAAATACTATGACCGCCAGATAGCAGAGGCTATAGTGAGGTGTAGCTGCAGAAGTCCTCATCTCAGCAGGGATGTTCCTCCTGAGGGCGGTTCAATCCATCGGGCATCTTCGGGGATTCGAAGTTGAAAGAACCTGTCAGGAATCTCTACGTTGATCTTCTCTTGATGCAGCTTTACCCTGATTCTGAAGCCCTTGGCCGGGCAGAGCAGCGTGATTATCTTAGGACGCCAGCGATCATCCATTTTGCGGAAATCGTAGTAACTGATCCAGAGATCGTAAAACTGATCTCGATGTCGCCAGTGGCATTTGGCCACAGTAACAGTGGCGGGGTTTACCCAGAACTGCTTATCCCAGATGGTATCCGCCACCTCGTACAGATAGAAACCCTGTTGCCTGCCGACGAATTTGGGGTTGTCTCGGTCGAACCCGAATTTCCCGATTGAGAACTCAATGGTGCTTACAAGGTCAAATCTCTGCTGGCCGAATTCCACAAACCTCCCCTCCTGTAGCTTTTGCTCGAAATATGAATTCCTGAACGGAGAAAAGACCTTAACGGTGTCGTTACGGAGAACTCCTTTGGCTACATCAATCCCGAGAATCATCTCGAGCGTGAAGGCAAGCTCGGAGGCTTCACGATAATACAGCTCCATACCGAAAGAGAGGTTCATCTTTTCGCTGTGAAAATCTACCTCTATGTCCCCGGCGTAAGTGTGGAGGTGTGCTTCCTGGGTCGCAAGGAGAGCAACCACTTCCCCAGGGGTTTTGACCTTCGGAGGCGGTTTTATGATTCTCCTGGGGGCGCAGGAGGCGAAGATCACTAACAACGCTAATGCCCAGGCCGTAATACACAAATGCCGCCGCTTTAAACCGGACCACACTTTCTCCGAGCAGGTTTGTGATTGGATGATAGCCGGTTCCAAAGTTATGGCGCTATTGAGATGTGAACGTTACAATGGCAATCCCGTGAAAAGGTAGCCGAAAAGCCTCACAAAGGGAATGAATATGTAGGCAAAGATATTAACTCCGAACACATATCCGCCCATGATTATCCCCACCAGGACCAGCGGACCGTAACGCTCCAGCCGATAGTAGAATCTCTCCTCCTGGGGAGGCAGGAGCCCGAAGAGGATCTTGGAGCCGTCCAGAGGCGGAATCGGAAGCATGTTGAATACCGCCAGGATGATGTTGATCTGAACTGCAAATATCAACATCCGCAGAAACACTCCTACAAACGGTGTCTGGAAATCCAGGCCGCCGCCGGTGCCAAGATAGACACGCAAGACCAGACCGAAGAAGAATGCAGAGAGCAGGTTGGCAAGAGGTCCGGCGAAGGATACCCAGATCATGTCCCTTTTGGGATCGCGAAGGTTGTAGGGATTGACCGGCACCGGGCGGGCCCAGCCGAAACCAACGAAGACCAGCATTATCGAACCGAGGATGTCCAGATGAACCAGGGGGTTGAGGGAAAGCCGCCCCATCATCTTGGCGGTGGGGTCTCCACTACGGTAAGCTATGTAACCGTGAGAGAACTCGTGGACGGTGATGGCGAAGAGAAAGCCGGGAACCATTATGGCGATTTGCTCGAGACTGTACATCGTTACGAAACTACCCTCTCTCAGCCATGACCGTGGCCGGTAAGGTTAACTCCAATCCCAGAGGCGCCAGCGACTCGAGGGCCCTTTTGATTTCGTAGCCGACCTCCTCCGGGTGGTGTGCATCCGAGCCTAAGACGGCGACCTTCACCCCGTACTCCTTGATCAGCTCCAGAATCTCATTCGAGGGATAGAAATCTTTGAATCCCCGGCGGAGGGAACCGGTGTTCACCTCCGTTCCCAGATCGTGGTAGCGCATGAGCTCTAAAACCGGTTCGATATAGTCGCGATGGGCAGTGAAGATCTTCTTCCCGTAATAGGTAAACCCGTATTTCTTGTAACCGTCGAGATGGGCGACGCAATCGAAAAGATCTGATTTCACCAGTGAGGTCATATTCTCGAAATAGCTTTTGCACATCTCCCTGACGCTTTTTCTCTGGAAACATCTCTCGTATTCCCTGCGGTCGGTGAAGGCAACCCCCTCCAAACAGTGGATTGAGCCGAGAAGGAAATCGACCTCGATTCCAGACAGGGTTTCGCGCAACTGATCTTCGAAGTGGGGAGCGTAGTCGACTTCCAGACCTAACCTCACCAGAAGTCCCCTCTCCTCATATCTTCTCCGGGCCCCTTTAACCTCCTGCATATAGCTGGGCAGTCCCTCCTCCAGCGGCACCTGCCGACCGTCAACAATCATGAAGGGGTCGATTCTTCTTCTCAGAGGGTCGGTGTCGAAATGGGTGGTGAAACAGATCTCCTTCAATCCTCTCTTCAGTGCCTCCTGACAGAACTCTTCAATGCTGCCGGTGGCATCCAGGGAGTATCCGGGATGAATGTGATAATCGATCAAATCCACAGTCACTGCCGCAGAGCCTCCAGCACGAAGGGATTGAATTTCCTCTCCTGCCCGATGGTCGATTTCGGCCCGTGTCCGGGATAGATTGTGGTGTCGTCGGGAAGGACCATAAGCTTCTCTCTAATCGATCTCATCAGGGTATCATAGTCGCTACCCGGGAAATCGGTGCGACCGATGGAGCCGGCGAAGAGGGTGTCGCCGGTGAAGACAATCTTATCCGACTTAAGACAGATCCCCCCTGGAGAATGCCCCGGGGTGTGAAGGATTTGAAACTCCAGATTGCCGAGCGATATCTCCTCTCCGTCCTCAAGCAATCTGTCGGCCCTCGGCGCTTTTATGTTCTCGCCGCTGAAGGCGGAGAGATTCTCTCGGGGGTCTGTCAACATCCGGGCATCTCCGCGGTGGATGAGAAGTTCGGCTCCAGTCTTGGACTTCAACTCCCCCACCGCTCCGATGTGATCCAGGTGTCCGTGGGTGAGAACGATCCTCTCGATTTTCAGGTTTAGAGACCGGATTCCCGACTGGATGGTCTGCGCCTCGAAGCCGGGGTCAAGGATCATTCCGACCTGGGTGGCTTCATCTCCCACTATGTAACAGTTCGACAGATACGGTCCGACCTCGAAGACCTTTATCAGCACCTACTCCCCCTCCGGATGAAAATGGCCGTAGACCGTTCCTGCCACCTTGGCGGGGATGCCCGGCGTCTCCAGGAGTTCCGAAAGCTTTGCCTTTCTTATCCTCTCAACGGAACCGAACTTCGCCAATAGATCCAGCCTTCTTTTCTCGCCGACTCCCTTTATCGCCTCCAGCTCCGATTTGAAGCTCTCCTTCTTTCTCAATTTCCGGTGGTAGGCTATCGCGAAACGATGAGCCTCATCCCGGACCATCTGAAGAAGCTTGATGGAGGAGGAGGTCTTTGGAATCATCAACGGTTCTCTTCTGCCGGGCAGGAAGACCTCGTCTAATCTCTTGGCTAAGGCGAGCATGTCGACATTTTCTACTTTGAGGTTTTTTAGGGCTCGCAGGGCAGAGGTTAACTGTCCCTTGCCTCCATCGATGACAACCAGATCCGGGAACTTCCCCTTCTCCTCGATCAGGTGACGGAAATACCGCTCCACCACCTCCGCCATCATGGCGTAGTCGTTTTGACCCTCCACGGTTCTTATTCTGAAATGCCGGTACTCCCCCTTCCGCGGTTTGCCGTCCTGGAAGATGACCAGAGCACCGACAGCTCCGTTGGACCCCAAATTGGAGATGTCGAAGGCCGCCAAGCGGCGGGGGGGATTTTTCAGATACAAATCTCTTTTCAAGGAATGGATTGAGCGCGGCAGGCTTTTCTTCATCTTACTCTTCTGGAGCAGCAACTCCTCCAGGAGCAGGCTGGCGTTCTGAGAGGCCAGATCCAACAGGCGCGCCTTGTCACCTTTTCGAGGTACAGTGAGTTCTACTCTAGACTCAGCCTTAGAAGAGAGATACCCGCGCACCAGAGCTTCGTCCTTGGGCTTGGAGGGGAGCAGAATCTGCGGAGGGATGGCCTCGGCGGTGTTGTAAAAGCGCATCAGGAAGGTCTTGAGCAGTTCCCCGTCCTCGGAGGTTTCCGAGGCCACCAGGTAGAAGTGCTGTCTGCCGATTAAGACCCCCTCTCGCACCTGCATGGTCGCACAGCAGGCGTCGGTGCCCTCCCGGCTGAAGGCGATGAGGTCGCGGTCGGCCATGTCGGGGTTCAACACTCTCTGGCGGGCGATCAATCCCTCTAAGTTCTGCAGTTGGTCACGAACTCTGGCGGCGGTCTCATACTCCTCCGCCTCCGCCAGGCTCTTCATTCGGGAACGGAGTTCTTTCAAGAGCTCCACCTTACGACCGGCGAGAAACCGTCCGACCCCAAGGGCGATTTGACTGTATTCCTCTCGGGAGATAAAACCCTCACACGGACCGAAACAACGTCCGATGTGGTAGTTCAGACAGACCCGATTTTTCCTTCTGGAGGGGAGCTTGAGGCCACAGGTACGCAGCGGAAAGATCTGCCGGATCAACCTCAGGGTCTGGCGCATCAGTTTCACCTCGGTGTAAGGCCCGAAATATCTGCCGCCATCCTTCTTTAAGACCCTGGTCACTAAAAGTCGAGGAAAAGCCTCATTCGTGATTTTCAGATAGGGATATCTTTTGTCATCTTTCAGGTTGACGTTGTAGCGGGGACGGTGCTCCTTGATGAGATTGTTCTCCAAGATCAAAGCCTCCATCTCGCTGTCGGTGACCAAGACCTCGAAATCGGAGATCTTTGACAAGAGAACGTCAGTCTTCAGATCGCGCTGGCGTGATTCCTGCCCGAAGGATCCCTTTTGGGAGAAATACGACCTCACCCGGTTTTTCAGTATCTTGGCCTTGCCGACGTATAGAATCCTCCCGCGGGAGTCTTTCATCAGATAGACTCCCGGACCCTGGGGGAGGTTCGTCAACTTCGTCTGCAGCGTCTCTTTCATATCTTAATGGGTTAAACGGCGAAGCCCCTTTAAAGTTTCGTCACTGAACGAGCCTCCGTCCCCCTCTATATCTTCTACGATAATAGTCATCCTCTAGGTCGGAGATAATGGTGCCAAGGGATTTGGAGACGTGCACGAACTCTCCGGAATCTAGATAGATCCCGACGTGGCTCACTCTAAAACCCGAGGTGGCAAAGAACACCAGGTCACCGTAGGAGAGGCCAGGTCTGTCGGTTGGCCTCCCGATCCGATAGAGCTTTTCGGAGCTATCAGGGAGCTTAACCCCGAAGCTCCTCTGGTAAACCAGGCAGACCAACCCGGAACAGTCTAGTCCCTCAGAAGTGTTTCCACCCCATTTATATGGAGTTCCCAGAAGCCTGTCGATTTCGGAGGACATCTTCATAAAACCGAGCTTTTTGCCCTGGCTTCCCAGACGGATGGTGCCGTGATCCTGCCAACGGTCTAAGTTGGGTTTGCGGGAGCTGCAACTCCAGAGGGGTAACGTCAGGGCGACCGCGACGATTACAGATCGAAGAATTTTCTTATCTTCCGCAACCACTTGACCGAAGCCTCCTTGATTTCTGTCTTCTCCTCCCACTCCCTCTTATCCTCGACTCTCTTCTCCTCCATCTCCCGCAGACGTTTTTCCAATTGGAGGCTTAAGCTTTCGGCCAAGGAGGGGGTCTCCTTCATGATCCCCTGCAGGTCCTCCTTGGTGACGACAACGGCCTCGGTGTCCTCCAGCGCCTTCACGGTGGCAGATCTCTCCTCTCCGGTGAGAAGTGACACCTCTCCGAAGCTCTCCCCGGAACCGAGCTCCGCCAGCGCGATCTTGGAGCCGTCGGCTCCTAAAATCGAGATCTCCACTCTTCCCCGGTCTACTATGAAAAGAGAGTCCCCCGCCTCTCCCTGCACGATGAGGAACTCACCGGTGCCGAAGGGGAGAAGCTTGGCGTTTCTCGAAAGGATCACCAGTTGTTCTTCGGAGAGGGGCGCGAAGATCTCACACTTCTTGAGAACCTGGAGGATCTCCTGCCACAGGTTCTGAGCTCTCTCGGCTTCCTTTTGCCTCACCCTCTCCATGAAGCGCAGGGTCCTGATGGGGAAGGGGATTTCGATCCCCATGCGCTTGAACTGATACCAGATGCGGCTTTTGAGATCGTCCTGGATTAGGGGATGGCGCTCGTATTCGTCTATCCAGAACTTGAGCTCGTATTCGATGGCGAAATCCCCATAGTCGATAGTGCGCATGTGAGGGGCAGGGTCTTTTAACACTCCTGGAGTCTGATCAGCAATCTCTAAGATGGCTTTCTTCACCTTATGGGGTGGGGCTTCGTAGCTAGTCCCAACCCGAAGATACAGAGCCACAACCGGGGAGGGGGCCTTGTAGTTTATGATCCTGTCCTTGGCGATGTTGGAATTCGGGATGACCACGTAGTTGTTCTCCAGGGTGCGAATCCTGGTCGCCCTCCAGCTCATTTCCACCACCTCCCCCTTCTGGTCGGCGACCTCCACCCAGTCTCCCACCCTGAAAGGTCTCTCAATGTGCAGAGCCACTCCGGAGATGACATTCCCCAGAATATCCTGCAATGCCAGGCCGATCACCGCCGAGAAGACCGCCGAAGAAACCAGAATGGTGGTCAGGTCTAGCTTGAACACTCCGGAGACTACCAAAAAGAGGATCAAAAGCAGGACTGCCATCCTGGAGACGTCGCGCAGGAGCTTGGAGGGGGGGAATTCCTGTCTCCGGGAGAGGACGAAGTCGAAAAGGAAATACTCACCCATCACCACCCCCACGTAGGCGGCCACCAGAAGGACAAGCGCGGTCAGAATCTGGTTAAAGGCGTTATAGGCTGGAAGCCCCATCCGCCACAAAAAGATCAAAATCACAAGCAAAAAAACGGCGATGTTGGCAGCGGTCCTGGCTTTCACGAAGGCTTTATGCTTGGAAGCGAATCTGAGGATAAGCCTCAGGATCAGAAATGACCCCGCCGTCCAGGCTAGGGCCAGGGCCACGGTTTTCATGGTCTCCAGAGGGATATTCTCCATGTTCTACCTCGAAAATCTGCCGTCCTCGACTGCCTCGCAGTCAGACGCTGGCGAATTCCAGATCGGGAGCTGGGACTGAATTCAGCGCTTTCACTCGGGGCTCTTCTTCGGTACAACCGCGTCTGTGGTGCCAAGGCCTCTCAACGTCCCACAGAAAGCTCCTCGGTTCGAAGTCACACCCCGGAAACAGCTGCCTCGGTTCAGAGAAACGGCACTCAACTTCTGCAACCCAGAACTGAAAGGGATAAACAGTCCTCAAAGGTGATCAAATCCGTGCACCCGACAAAATCCCCCCCAAGATAGTGAAAACTGGATTTCAAATCAATATCGGCCTGAGGCTCTTCCGCGCTCAGGCGGGAAGGAAGACCCGCAGATAGTAGTAGACCACCGGCAGGGCGAAAAGGAGGCTGTCGAAACGGTCCAGCACCCCCCCGTGCCCGGGGATTATCTCGGAGGCGTCCTTCAGGTAACAGGCCCGCTTCAAAAGCGATTCCACCAGATCCCCGAAGAGCCCGGCGGCGAAAATCAGAAGAGAGAGGAGAACTATGTGGATGCTTGAAACTGTTCCCAGGAAAAGCGACCTCGCCAATAATCCCCCCAGGAGGGCTCCAACCGCTCCAGCAATCGCTCCCTCAACGGTCTTGTTGGGGCTGACCTTGGAGCTCAACGGCCGCTTGCCCCACCATTTTCCCACGAAGTAGGCGAAAGTGTCATCGATCCAGATGACCGCCAGGGTGAAGATCAGCCAGCCAGCGCCGGAGGGGTTTTTCCATCCCTCCAGATTGGAGATGTTTCTGACAGCAACAAAATAGGAGAAGAGCCCGGCGATATAGAGAAGTCCGAAGAGGTTAAGACCCAGGTTGGGGAAAAGGTCGGATATCTCCCCACGATAGAGGTGCGTAAGGCACAAAACGATGGTTGCAAGTGCGAGCACGAAGAAGAGGAACTCGTAAGCTCGGAAGTAGACCGACAAGATGAGCGCTGCTCCCAGAATCGCCATGTAGGGGAGACTGGCTCTCAGGCCCCGGCTCTCGGCCAGGCGTGAGAATTCCAAAAGGCCCAGATAAGTCGCAGCGAGAACGAAAACTAAGAGGAGAATCCCTCCAACATACGAAATCAGAAGGAGAAGCGGTACCCACACCAGGGCAACGTAGATACGGAGTTTCAGATTCCTTTCCATAAGGAAATCGGAGTAGCTTTCAGGGTTATCCGGAATTGATCCGTCCGAATCGTCTCTCCCGATTCAGATAATCCCATATCGCCGAATAGAAATCCTCTTCGGTGAAGTCCGGCCACAGAACTTCAGTAATGTATAGCTCGGTATAAGAGGTCTGCCAAAGGAGGAAATTGGAGAGACGCATCTCTCCCGAGGTGCGAACCAAAAGATCCGGGTCGGGCAGATCCTTCGTGAAGAGGTAGCGGGAGAAGACCGCTTCGTCTATCTCCGAGGATTTGAGCCTCCCCTTCTTGCAGTCCTGGGCGATTTTTTTCACCGCCTCCAGAATCTCGTCTCTGCCTCCGTAATTCAAGGCCAGGTTCAGAGTCAGGCCGGTGTTGTCGGCGGTTACAGCCTTGGCCTCCTTCAGAATCTGCCTCTGTTTCGCGGACAGCTCCTCCACCTTGCCGGTGGTTATCAGGCGAACGTTGTTTTCGTTTAGCTCCCCCATCTCCCTTTTTGTAGTTTCGTACAGAAGCCTCATCAGGGAGCCCACCTCGGATTTGGGTCTTCTCCAGTTTTCCTTTGAGAAGGTGAATAAGGTGAGGTATTTGATTCCCAGATCCCCGGCGGCGCGGACGATTTTTTTCACGGTCTTCACCCCGGCGCGGTGCCCGGCCATTCGCGGCAGACCCCTTTTCTTGGCCCAGCGCCCGTTGCCGTCCATGATGATGGCGATGTGGACCGGCAACTTTCCGTATCTTATGAGTCTCTCCTTCAAGGCGGTTTTCTGTTTCACCTTGGCCGCGAGCAACTAAAATCCCCTCCGATCTAGAGGGGTCCAGTTCACAGAGACTCTCCTGCGGAGATCCCCCGGCGTTGAACTAGACCTCCATGACCTCTTTCTCTTTGTTCTCAATCAGCTCCTCGATCTCTCCGATGTACTGGTCGGTTATCTTCTGAACCTCCTCCTGGCTCTTGCGAGAATCGTCCTCCCCGATCTCCCCTTTCTTCTCCCTTCGTTTCAGTTCCTCATTGGCGTCCCGACGGATATTCCGGACCCCTATTCTCCCCTCTTCGGCCAATTTCCTGATCAGTTTCACTGTATCTATCCTGCGCTCCTCGGTGAGAGGGGGGATCGGTATGCGGATGACGTTGTTGTCGGACTGCGGATTCAAACCCAAATCAGATCTCTGGATGGCTTTGACTATGTCAGGGAGGAGGGTTTTATCCCAGGGCTGAACCACCAGAAGCCTGGCCTCCGGTGCCGAGAGGTTGGCGACCTGCGACAGCGGCATGGTGCTGTCGTAACATTCCACCCGAATTCCATCCAGGAGCGAGGGAGTCGCCTTCCCCATCCTGATGCTGGAAAGCTCCTTGCGGGTGGCCTCCACCGCCTTCCCCATGCGCTCCCGGACCTCTCTTTCGAGCTCTTTTACTATCATGATCTCTCCTGGAAGATTCTTATGCCACCAAGGTGCCGATCTTCTCGCCCTGAACCACTTTCTTGAGGTTTCCCCTCTTTTGCAGGTTGAAGACGATTATGGGGATGTTATTGTCCATGCACAGGGAGGCGGCGGTGGCGTCCATGATTTTCAGTCTCTTTTCTAGGACCTCCAGATGGGTCAACTTGTCATAGAGGATCGCATCCTTGTGAAGCACCGGATCGGCGCTGTAGACACCGTCCACCTTGGTGGCCTTGAGGATGATCTCGGCTCCGATTTCTGCGGCTCTCAAGGCCGCGGCGGTGTCGGTGGAGAAGAAGGGACTGCCGGTCCCGGCCGCTAAGATCACGATTCTACCCTTCTGGAGGTGTCGGATGGCTCGCCTGCGGATGTAGGGCTCGGCCATGGCCTCCACCTGGATGGCGGTCATGACCCGGGTGTGATATCCCAGCTCCTCTAAGTGAGTTTGCAGGGCCAAGGCATTAATGAGGGTGGCCAGTATCCCGATGTTGTCGGCGCTGACCCGATCCATGCCCTTCCTGGTGGCGGCAAGGCCTCGAAAGATGTTTCCACCTCCCACCACCAGGGCGACCTCAACTCCCAAATCTTTGGCCTCCCCTATTTCGCGACTGACTCTGTCGGCGGCCTCGAAATCGAGCCCGAACTCCTTTTTCCCCAGCAGAGCCTCACCGGAGAGTTTCAGAAGGATTCTTTCGTAGGGAACCATTTACTCGGCGCTCTCCCCCAGGCGAAAGCGCAGGAAACCCTGGACCTTTATTTCCCCGCCCAACTTTCGGGCGGTCTCGTCTATTAGCTCCCCGACGGTCTTGTCTTGGTCTTTTATGAAAGATTGCTCCAAGAGGCAAGTGTCTTGGTAGTACTTCTCCAGTCTGCCGTTTACGATGCGCTCGATGATCTTTTCCGGTTTGCCCTCGCCTTTGGCTTGCTGGCGATATATCTCCCGTTCCCTCCGGAGGTCCTCCGGGGGCAGCTCTTGGCGCTCGATGACGCTGGGATTAGCGGCGGCCACCTGCATGCTCATGTCCTTGAGAAGGAGGCTGAAATCCTCCTCTTTGGTGCCGTGGTCTCCCGCCATCACCACCAGAACCCCCAATTTGTCTCCGGGGTGGATGTAAACCCCGACTTTTCCTTCGGTCCCTGAAGCGAGCTTCAAGGCGGAGAGGCGGGAAAGATTGATGTTTTCCCCCAGCTTGGCGACGACATTGCTTATCTGTTCAGTGACACTTTCATCTTTCCGCATCCGTTCGAGTGCGGCCTGTCCCCCGTCGGAGAAGAGAGCTTCCGCCCTCTTTAGAAGACGCTGGGTCAAGGCCTTGAAATCATCGGTTCGGGCGACGAAGTCGGTCTCACAATTGAGCTCCAGGATGACTCCGGAGCGTTTGTCCGGAGAGACTTTCGCGGCTATCAACCCCTCCCGGGTGGTACGTTGGGATTTTGCGGCAGCTTTGGCAATTCCCTGTTTGCGGAGGTGATCGACGGATTTCTCCATATCCCCCCCGCTCTCTTGGAGAGCTTTTTTACAGTCCATCATTCCCGCTTGGGTTTTCTCCCGGAGCTTCTTCACTAGGCTTGCGCTTATGTTCATGTCCACTGACAGTCTCTATCTCTTTTTCTCGGTGACTTCTTCTGTTTCCTTTTGGGGCGCAGCCTCTTTCTTCATCTCCTCCTCGCTCGCTTGTCTCCCCGCCTCCAGAACCGCCTCCGCAATCTGTGTGGTTATTACCGCGATAGATTTGATGGCGTCGTCGTTGGCGGCGATGGGGTAGTCAATGGGGTCGGGATCGGAGTTGGTGTCGATGATGGCAACCACCGGGATGTTCAGCTTGCGGGCCTCCGCAACCGCAATCCTCTCCTTTTTACAATCGACCACATAGACCAGCTCTGGAAGAGCGTACATCTCCCGGATGCCCCCCAAGAACTTATCTAGCTTCGCCCACTCCTTCTCTAACCTGAGGACCTCCTTTTTGGTCAGCTGCTCGAAGGTGCCATCCTGGCGCATCTTCTCGATCTCCTGGAGCCTCTTTAGATTGAGCTTGATGGTCTGGAAGTTGGTGAGAGTTCCTCCCAGCCACCTCTCGGTGACGTAGAACATCCCGCAGCGGACGGCCTCCTCCTTGACGACCTCCTTTGCCTGTTTCTTGGTCCCGACGAAGAGGACCCTCCCCCCCCCGGCCCGGACCTCCCGGATCTTGTCGCAGGCCATCTGAATGGAGAGGAGAGTTTTCTGGAGGTCGATGATGTAGATGCCGTTTCTGGCGGTGAAAATGAATTTCTTCATCTTGGGGTTCCACCTGCGGGTCTGGTGGCCGAAGTGGGCCCCGGCTTCGAGCAGCTCTCTGACGGTAATCATTACTTAAAGACTCAGTTTGGGGTTTGTGCCTCCACCCGGCTTTGCTCGCCAGCCCAGGGAGCCTTCCGACTTCTCGGGACCCCACGGCGGTGTGTCCGGGTGTGTGTATTTCAGACTTATCTCTTGGAGAATTGGAATCTCTTGCGAGCCTTGACCATTCCGTATTTTTTCCGTTCCACCATTCGGGGGTCCCTGGTGAGCATCTCCTCCTTTCGGAGGACTCTTCTACTGGACTCCTCGAATCTCGCCAGAGCTCGGGCGATTCCCAGCCTCAGGGCCCCGGCTTGTCCGGACATACCTCCACCATGAGCTCTGCAACGGATGTCGACCTTGCCCATCATTCCGGTCGCCTCCAGAGGGGCGACGACGTGGGTCACCAGGCTGTCCCGCCGGAAATACTCCTTGAGGCGACGGTTGTTTACTTTGATCTCGCCCTCGCCGCGACTGAGGGACACCGCCGCCACCGCGGTCTTCCGGCGTCCGGTGGCTCTCACAGCTTCGCTGGAGATTGGCCTGGACTTGCTTTCTGGTTTTACTTCATTCATCTTTGGAACTATCGACTGGATTTAGTTTGACTGAACTCTTTCGGGTTCCTGGGCTTCGTGAGGATGCTCGCCGCCGCGATAGACGTGCAACTTTTTCAAGAGCTTTCTACCCAGCCGATTGTGGGGCAGCATCCCCTTGACTGCATGTTCGATGACCCTCTCCGGTTTCTCCTTTATCATCTTCTCAAAGCTTATCTTCCGGAGACCGCCGGGATAGCCGGTGTGATGATAATAAGCTTTGCTAGAGCTCTTCTGCCCGGAAAGCTTGACCTTCTCGGCGTTTACCACGATCACGTAATGCCCCATATCCAGGTGGGGAGTGAAAAGGGGGTTATCCTTACCCCGGAGTTTTTTGGCGATCTCGGAGGCTAAGCGCCCCAGAATCTGGTCAGAGGCGTCGTAGAGGTACCACTTCTTTTGATGCTCCGAGAGCTTGGGAACGTAAGTCTTCATCTTTCTTCCGCTCTTCCGCCAGAGCCGGCAAGGCCCACTCTGCCTCGGGCTGAAAGGTTACTCAAAAATCCAAACCCCTAATATAAACGCCGTAGACGATATGTCAAGAGAATAAAGCGTTTAGTTTAAGCCCTGGGACAGGTTTGCCTCCTTGCGGGGCTTTTGCCGAGGGGGGTTAGCGCTCCGCCGCCTCTCTTTTAGGTGCTAAGCAAACTGGCCTCCAAATTCAACCTGCTCACCGTCTTTGAAAAAAAGTCGACTTCCCTCTCCCGCTTTGGGTTGTCTCACAATCGCTGTCCCTGTCTCCACCTCTTTCGGCAAAAAATTGATAGTCTCCTTGGGTTGTTTCCATTATCTTATATTTGATTCTCTAAAATCAAAAAAGATGCGCTTCGTCCACATTGCAGATACCCATCTGGGCGCCTCCGGTCCCACCCGCAAGGTGACCCCCTCCGGGGTCAATCAGAGAGAGCAAGATTTCTGTCTGGCCTTCAGCCGAGCGGTCGATACCATTCTGAAGATAAAACCAGATTTCGTCATCCACGCCGGAGATCTCTTTCACCAGGTGCGCCCCACCAACAGGATTCTGGCGTTTACGGCCAGAGAGCTTCAGCGCCTGACCACAAAGGAAATCCCAGTGCTCATCATCTCCGGCAACCACGACAGCCCCAAGCAACCATACGTTGGCAACGTCCTCTCGGTTTTAGAAATATTAGAGGGTTTGCACTTGGTCTATGGGAACATGTATGAGAAGATCGTCATCGGGGAGGCGAAAATCCACGCTATACCTCAGTGTCTCGACGAAGAGGACCTCAAAAGGGAGATGGACCGGGCCTGGCCGGATGAAAAATACCGTCACAATATCCTGACCATTCACGGCGCCGTAGCGGGAATGAAGGAATTCCAGATGGGAGAGATCCTGGAACAACAGATTCCCGACTCCCTTTTCAGACGGGGTTTCGATTACGTTGCCCTGGGGCATTATCATCTCCGCTTTGAAGTTCGGAAGAAGGTCTATTATGCCGGTTCGACCGAGAGGCTCTCCTTCGGGGAGCTGGGTCAGGAGAAAGGTTTCTGGGAGGTTGACCTTCAGGCCGGGGAAGAGGTTTTCCATCCCTTGAAGGTTCGCCCCATGATCGAGCTTGAGAGTATCGATTGCTCAAATTACGAAGGGGATGAGATTCCGAGAATCATAGAGTCCAGAATCGGGGGGAACGATATTGCCGACAAGATCGTCCGGTTGAAGGTTGTGAACCTCCCGGCTTCCTCCTATCGATCCTTGCCCTTGGGCGAGATCAGAAAGATGACCGAATCGGCCCTCTATTTCGACCTTAAAATTGAGAGGATTGTGGAGTCGGGGATCACGGGAGCTGAGACTGCAGCCATTGGCAAACTGTCACGCGAGTTTTCCGATTACCTCGAACGTCAGAAGGTAAGAGGAGCCGACAAAGA
>Ga0111228_1012_pt1 | contig 14250 bp, 13 predicted proteins | sample DeeMarSWOR152_54_FD_80382 | JGI IMG/M metagenome (GOLD analysis project Ga0111228, IMG submission 80382) | candidate division Zixibacteria bacterium DG_27
CAGATCCATGGACTTCTTGCTAGAGGGTGCGAGCTAACCCTTGATGTAGTCCAACGTCTTCACTAGCAGATTCACTGTCTCAGCTGCGTTGTCCTTGATCACCTTCGAAGGTATGTAGTCCCCAGCGCCAAAGAAGACGGTGTCACCTCGTCTGGTCACTGCTGACCCCACCTGGCTGGGCAAGTAGTTATGCGTCACAGTGTTTCTCAGGTCGGAGGCTTTCGTGAAATTGTCGTCTTCAAGAATGCTGTGCAACCTACCATGTAAGCCTGCATTGCTAGTTTTGAGCTTAGGTACGACGCACTTGAAGCTGACGCGTTTGATTCCCAGGTCGTATGCAAGATTGAGGACATGCCCTATATTGTCCCAAGCCGAAAAAATCTTATAGTAGAAGACATCCACATAATAATCGAATTGGCGTTTTATGAGGTGATGTCTCTTCTCAAAGTGGGGGAAATATTCAATTGATTCACCCCGTTTGCCCGGAGAAATGAACCATTCATCATCAGGAATTCCTTTTTCGTAGTAGTACATGAGCATAACATAGCTCTTCTGAACGTCAAACAATCTGTGTCCTAAGTGTTCCAGCCAAGTCTCAATTTGCAAATTTCCAACGAAATCATTCAGAGAATCACCCTTCTTCTTGAAATCACCTATGGATACAGCCAATTTTTCGTAGGGGATAGATGATATTAATTCGTTCCAATCATCTTTCGACGGATATTCAAAAAGCAACTTCGCTCACTCCCTGCACGGACTGCCGGTCAGTCTCGCGCGTATCAGCTCTTTCCCAGCTCATTCTTTAGGTAATCGATAACTTCTACCGGTGTCGGGCCTACCTCGTTCCATATCGCCAGATAGAGAATAATCAAACTCTCAAATTGGATCAATCAGAATATCTAGTACTGCCGTTCCCTCCAAAAGTGAATCTGATCAAGTAATGAACCACAAGCCCGGCCAAAAATCCATAAGCCATATTGCCGACCAGGGAGATAATAACAGTTACGCCGGCGGGAATCAAGTCCCAGTCGAGGCGAACATCCTTGGCGAATTTGACTAGCTCTATCCCGACCAGAAACATCATCGCTCCCAGTATAGAAATAGGGAAAGCGGCAAGCAACCCGGCGATGGAAGTCGCCAGAAAAAGTCCCAGGCAGATTTCAAGCAATCCCTCGATGACGTTGGTCCCGCCGGTCCGGGCCCCGAAGTAATACTGCCCCGCCAAACCACCAGCGCCGTGACACAGAGGCATCCCCCGGAAGAAGGGGAGTATCAGGTTCATGATTCCCATATTCAGGGAGAGCTGTTTCTCGCTCACTTGCCTCTCTGGCCAATAGGACTTGATGAGTGAAGAGGTGGCAATGACGGCGTTACTGGCGGTCAGAGGGATCTGAGCAAAGCCCGCAAGAAGGAGGGTCTGCCACACCTGCTCGAAACGGAAGCTGGTGAGCGTCGGGAGGCTGAAGGTAAAGACAACCTCCTCCTGGAACTGTCCCTTGAGAAGAACAATCGCCCCGCCGAGAAGCACCAGCACAATGGCGGCCGGAGCATAACGATTCTGCCGTAGGATTATCACTATGACGATTGAAATCAGGCCGAGTACCCACCAGGTGGAGATCATTTTGAAAGCTTGAATCGCCAAGAGCACCCCGAGAGCGACCTGGATGCCGCGAATGACGGAATTGGGAGTCACCTTCGCCACCCAACTCATAACACCGGTCAAGCCGAAGATGAACCAGATAACTCCCATCGCAAATCCGCAGGCATAGACCATCGACGGAGACCAGCTCTGTGCGATGGCGACCACCGCGATCACCTTCATCGGCTCGATGGGCATGGGAAGCCGGTAGATAAGGCCGGTGGCAATGTTTGCCAGACCCATCATGGGAAGAGGGTGCCGAAATCGCCCATCGAGCCGGCCACTTCCCTCAGATTGAACTCAAAAGACTTAATCTTCACGGCTTATGATAATGTCCAAGGCTGAGTTCAGCTGACTAGGCTTGCGCAAGTTGGGCCTTGCCTCAAATAGGCAGCCTCAAGAGGTCTGGGTGTCAAATCTTTGCCAACTCTGATTTCAGATGATCGATGACTCTCACAGGGGTGGGGTCGACCTCGTTCAATATGGCCAGATAGAAACTGATGAAATCCCCGAGCTGAATCAAGGAGAAGATCCTCTCCAGAAGGCAGCTTCCTTTACTTTCCAGCTCGTAAACCGGAACCTGTAGATCTTCTACTATGCCCTTTACAAGTTCCATTCTCCGTCTGATGCGATGGTGGTCATCTTCGTCTCTGAGAATCACGACCGCAAGGTGAGGTTGGAGATCGTAGAGCTTGTTCCAGCCTACCAATTCATTGTGGTTAAACTCCGGGAAGAAGTTGAAAAAGGAGAGCATCTTGCTATTCTCACAGAGTTGCCCCTTGAAGCGAGCCGCCACGGCGTCAAAATGATCGGTGGCAGAATAGATTATTGGCAACTTGCGGTGAAGCTTTGTCGCGATCTCTTTGGCCAGATTTTCAGAGAGTGGAACCTCAACCTTGTACTCCTCCACCCCCTGTTTCAAAATGTGCTCACCTCCGAAAAAGTCCATACATCTGTCAGGGGCAAGTTTCATTCGCCACAGAGAGACTAAAAGAGGCACAAAGGAATAACCGAGCGCGGCCCTTGGCGGAAGACCGGGGGGGATTTTAATCAGAGGAGTTCCATCGGCGTCTGCCTTCTCGGCTAATTTCCCTCCGGTAGTTATGGCTAAGAGTGTCGCGCCGGCATCCTTTGCCTGCTGGTAGACTTCGATTGTCTCCTCGGTGTTGCCGGAATAACTGGAGGCGATCACGAGCGAATCCGGTCCCACGAAGTCGGGAAGAGTGTAATTCCGACAAATCAAAAACGGTATCTTCAAATCTTCTGCTAAATAGGATCGAGCCAAGTCTCCCCCAATGGCAGAACCCCCCATACCGGCGAGCACAATGTTCTTCACAGAGGAGGGTTTTACCTCGGGCAGAGGACATCTCTGACCAATTGCATAGGCCGTGTCCACCTGCACCGGGAAAGAGAGAAGCAAATCATACATCCCCTGGGGGTCGATTTTCTTGATGTAGCTTAGATCGTCGAGAGATTTCATTGTCTACTCCAGATGGAAAAATTGTAGTCCCTCCACCCCGGAGAAACGCTGGCGGAAGTCCTGAAGCAAAATATCTTTCACCTCGGGGGCGCCGGAGCACCGGAGGGCTTCGGAGGCCAATTCCTTTGCCCTTTCGTATTCGGTTGTGCAGACAATCCTTTTCACCAGCGGGATGGTGGTGGGATTCAACGACAACTCTTCAATGCCAAGGCCGATAAGGAGAGTCGTTGCCAGGGGGTCACCGGCCATCTCGCCGCACAAACCGACCCATAGATCGTGACGGTGTCCAGCCTCGATGGTCTGTTTAATCAGTTTCAAAACCGCGGGGTGATAGTTCTGGTAGAGGTTGCTCACCAGCTCGTTGCCGCGGTCCACCGCTAAGGTGTATTGAACCAGATCGTTGGTGCCGATGCTGAAGAAATCCACCTCCGGAGCCAAAGCCTCCGCCATCAAGGCCGCCGAAGGGGTCTCTATCATGATGCCAAGTTCCACCTCCCCTTTGAAGGGGACGCCCTCCTTCTTTAAGGAGGATTTCACCTCCTCGATGATCTGTTTGGCCTTCAAGACCTCCTCTTTAGTGGAGATTAAGGGCAGCATTATCTTGATGTTACCGTAGTAAGAGGCCTTCAGGATGGCGCGGATCTGGATTTTGAAGAAGTCGGGCCGATCCAGGCTGATTCGAATTGCCCGCCACCCCAGGAATGGGTTCATCTCGTAGCTTCTTCCGAAGCTCCCCAAGAATTTGTCACCCCCAAAATCGAAGGTGCGGATGATCACCGGGCGACCGCCCATCCTTTCGGCGAGAAGCTTGTAGTCTCGGAACTGCTCCGCCTCATTGGGGAAGCGGGAATAGATCAGATAGAGATATTCGGTGCGAAAGAGTCCGATCCCCTCCGCTCCCCGCTCCAAAGCGTTCTGAATCTCAGAGGTCAGCTCGATGTTGGCTTGAACCTCAACTCTCCTCCCGTCCGGGGTGTAACCCTCTCTGGCACAGTACTCCCGATACGATTCCGCTTGTTTCTGCAGCGACGCAGTTTCCCGCCGGTAGCGGCCAAGGCTCTTCTTGGAGGGCTCGATGTGCAGCTCTCCGCGAAAGCCGTCCAGAATCAAGGAGGTGCCGTCTGGAAACTGGGAGAGGTCCTCTTTCAAGCCCACCACCGCTGGAATCCCCAACGCCTTCGCCAGCAAAGCGACGTGGGAGGTGCCTCCCCCCAATTCGAGAGCCATCCCCAGGATGTTCTCGTTGGCTATGTGCACCACCTCTCCAGGGGTGACCGAATGAGCCAAGAGGATGGCGGGCTTTTTCACTCCCAAGAGGCTACGACGTTTAATGCCCAGAAGCTTCTCGATGACTCGATTGGAGATAGCGTTGATATCCAAGATCCGCTCTCGGATGTAGGTGTCGCGGGAGGCATTCAAAGCTCTGATGGCCTTGGACAATTCCTGTTTGTAAACGAACTCGGCGCACCTTTTGGTCTCACGAATGCGCCTTTCCACCTCGCGGTTAACGACTTGGTCGTCCAGGACCATGACCTGGGGATCGAATATTCGAGCCAACTCAGGTGCTAACCTCTCCGACACTTTCTCCTTCAGAGCTTCCAGCTCTTTTTTGGTCTCGGATATAGATGCTCTGAATCTGAGGATTTCGGCCTCTACCTCCCGGCTGTCAATGATCTCTTCCTCGATTTGGAACTCGTCCCGGCGCATGAAGAAGCTGTCTCCGATGAGGATGCCCGGAGAGGCCGCCACCCCGAGAATCACTTTGCCTGTCTTTCTCAATTTCTCGACTCCAGCCCGATCTCACTCCTCGTTGAACTTGTCAGTGAATAGCTGCGCCAGGGCTTTCACCGCTTCTGCTTCGTCTTCTCCCGAGGCAATGATTACTATGGTGCTTCCCATCTCCGCCGCCAACATCATCACTCCCATGATGCTTTTAGCGTTCACCCGCAAATCTCCCTTATGGAGCTGCACCTCGGAGTTGAACTTGGTCGCAGTCTGCACCAGCATAGCCGAGGGGCGGGCGTGTACTCCTAAGTGGTTGATGACCTTTACCTCTTTTCTTATCAAGCGCTAACCTGCCGGCTTATCGCAGAAGGTGAGCCGTCTCCGGCAATGAAGCTCTGCCTATTCTCTGATAAATCTCTTCCCTGGCAATTGCCTGACTAAGCCCTTCAATTCCAATCCCAGAAGCGTTGCCAAAACCTCGGAGGTCTTCCTCTCCACAGTCTCTGCAAGCTCGTCGATGTGCAGGGGGGTCTCCCCCAGAGAGTCGTAAAGCTTTCTCTCTTCAGGCGGCAGGGATAGCTGCCTCTCCTCCTGCGCTTTTCTCTCTTTGCCCTTGATCCCGAGACCCTTCAACTCCTCCAGTATGTCCTCCAACCCGGTAACCAGCTTCGCTCCCTGCTTGATGAGGGAATTCGTCCCCCGGCTGGTGGCCTTAGTGATGTCTCCGGGGACCGCGAATACTTCCCTATTCTGCTCCAAGGCTTCTCTGGCGGTGAGGAGTGCGCCGCTTTTCTCGCCGGCCTCGACGACGACCACCCCGAGGGAAAGCCCGCTTATGAGGCGGTTCCGCCTGGGGAAGTTGACTGCCACAGGTTCGGTGCCCAGAGGCAACTCCGACAGCCAAGCCCCGGAGGAGAGAATCTCTTGAGCCAACTTTCTATTCTCCGAAGGATAGATGCGATCCAGCCCGCAGCCGAAGACAGCGATGGTTCGACCTCCGGCCTGCAGGGCGGCGCGATGAGCACAGCTGTCAATCCCCCGGGCCAGCCCACTTACGATGGTTACCCCCAACTCCGCCAGATGGCCGACGATCTTCTCGGTGGCCTTTCTGCCGTAATTCGTAAAGGTTCTGCTCCCCACCACTGCTATGGCCTTTTGATCTTGGGGCAGAACCTCGCCGCGCATATACAGGAGCGGGGGTGCATCCGGGATATTCCTCAGGTTCGCAGGGTAGAAGCCGTCGTCAAAGCTGAGAAACTTAGCCCCGATCTCGTCTGACCAGCTTAGTTGCTTTTCCACAAAATCCCAGCGGTCGAAACTTTTGATCTGTTGCGCGGTCTTGGGGCCTATCTGGGGCAGTTCCGCCAGCTCCCTCTGGGGTGCTTCGAAGACCTCCCTTGCTTCCCGAAAATGTCCGAGAAGCGACCGAAACCGTAGCGGCCCCACATCTGGCACCGTCGCCAGCGCGAGCAGGTATTTCAGGCTCTCGTGGTTCACTTCTTCAGGACTCCAACTGCCTCTCGATCAGGGAGAGAAGCTTCTGTTTCCCCTCACCGGTCGTGGCAGAAATTAAACAAAAAGGGACCTGACAGTCAATTTCTAAAAGGGATTTTCTTTCGGTTTCAGAGAGCAGGTCGGTTTTGTTCAAGGCCAAAATCGCAGGCTTGGCGGCAAGTTGGGGGCTGAACTTCTCAAGTTCTTCTCTTAGGGTCTGGAAGTCTCCCTGGGGACTTCCCTCGGCGGAATCGATCAGATAAACTAGGATTCTGGTTCTCTCTATGTGCTTCAAGAAACCTATTCCCAAACCTCTGCCCCGGTGCGCACCTTCAACGAGGCCGGGGATGTCCGCCATCACGAAGCTCTCAAACTCTCTCAATTTGACGATTCCCAGATTCGGTCTCAAGGTGGTGAAAGGGTAGTCGGCGATCTTGGGATGAGCGCTGGAGAGCAGGCTCAGGAGGGTTGACTTCCCGGCGTTGGGTTTCCCCACCAGGCCAACATCCGCCAGGAGCTTCAGCTCCAAAGAGAGGTTCCGTTTCTGCCCCGGTCTTCCCGGCTCCGCTCTCTTTGGGGCCTGGTCGGTGGAGGTGGCAAAGCGGGCGTTGCCCCGACCTCCAGTCCCTCCTTTGGCAACCGTCACCTCCTGACCCTTCGAGCTCAAGTCCCTCAATATCTGGCCGCCACTCTTATCCTTGACGATCGTTCCCAGGGGGACTTTTATGACCAGGTCTTCGCCTCTTTTTCCCTGGCATAAGGCCGCCGATCCATTTCGTCCCTTTTCGGCTTTGTACTTTCTGCGATAACGGAAGTCGAGGAGGGTGGATAGCTGCGGGTCGGCTTTTATGATTACGTTGCCGCCGTCGCCGCCGTCCCCTCCGTTGGGCCCTCCCTTGGGGACGTATTTCTCTCTGCGGAAGCTGATGCAGCCGTCTCCACCCCCTCCGGACTCAACCTCTATTTCCACATAGTCGATGAACACAAAAACCTCATTACAGCCCCGCAGTGAAATGGTTATCTGGTTTTGAAAAGCTTGGTCAATGCCGGCAGCAGCATCTCAACTTCCAAGCCTCTGTTGAGAATGCCGTCGTAGGCAACCGAGATTCTGCCGGTCTCCTCGGAGACCACCACCACGATGGCGTCGGAGTCCTCGGTCACCCCCACGGCGGCCTTGTGGCGGGTGCCGTAGGTATGATGAAAGGCAGGATTCTGAGTCAGGGGTAAGGTGCAGGCGCAGGCGACGATCTCGTCACCCCGGATCACCACCGCCCCATCGTGGAGCGGGGTGTGGGGAGTAAAGATCGTCACCAAAGCTTCAGATGAAAGGCTGGCATTGAGGATCTTGCCGGTCTCGATGATGCGGTTGAGGTTGGCCTCTCGCTCCACGACGATTAAGGCTCCATAGCGCCGGGAGGCTAACTGCTCTACCCCCTTGACAACCTCCTTCAACCTCTCGGGCGGCTGGTATCTGAAGAAAAATCGAAACAGCCGGTGTTGTCCCATCTGAGCCAAAGCTCGGCGAAGCTCCGGCTGAAAGACTACCACCAGAACAATCACTCCCACGGTGGCGACGTTGGTGATAAGCCACTTGACGGCCTCCAGCTGGAACCAGAAAGCGGCCACCCCGACCAAAAACACTAAGAAAAGCCCGATCAGAATCTGAAACGATCTCGTCCCCAGAATCAGAAGAAAGAAGCGGTAGACGAAGAAGGCAACCAGCAGGACATCCACGAGGTCAACGACCCCGAACTTAAGAAAGCTGATTCTGAAAAGCTCCATCTTGCTAAGCTGCCCTTTGAATCGCTTCGATAGTCCTCAAGGCTCTAACGGTAGCGGCGACATCGTGAACGCGAACGATATTGGCTCCCCTGAGAACCGCATACACAGAGGCCGCAATCGATCCCTCCAGACGCTCATCCACCGGCAGATTCAGGATCTTCCCCAAAAAGGATTTCCGGGAGACACCCACCATGATCGGCCTGCCTAAGACCTTGAAGCTCTCAAGCCCTTTAAGGATATCAAGGTTGTGGGCGAAGGTCTTACCGAAGCCGATCCCGGGGTCGATGATAATCTTGTCGGGGGGGACTCCCGCGGCGCTTGCTCGAGAGATACTCTCTCTGAAAAAAGAGAGGATTTCACCAATTAGATCCCGGTATTGTGGGTCCTTCTGCATATCTCGGGGAGTTCCTTTCATGTGCATAACGATTACCGGGACCTCATAGCGGCCAACAATCTCTTTCATCCTGGGGTCGAAGTAGAGGCCGCTGATGTCGTTCACCATCTCGGCGCCGCATTGGATACACCTCTCTGCCACCTCAGATTTCTGAGTGTCGATGGAGATCGGCACCTTCAGCCTCCCCGACAGCCTCTTAAGAACCGGCAGCACCCTTCGGAGCTCCTCCTTCAAGGGAACACCTTGAGCTCCCGGTCGGGTCGATTCCCCCCCGAGATCGATGAGGTCGGCCCCCTCCGCCTCCATCCGGAAGGCGTGTTCCACGGCAGCTTCAGGCTCAAAGAACCTCCAGCCGTCGGAGAAGGAGTCCGGGGTGAGGTTCAACACCCCCATTATGTAAGCTCGTCGGGAGAAGTCCAGAGTTTTATATTTCAGAACTATATCGGGGAGCATGATCCACCAGGTTGGCCCCTCTTGACCTGAGCCTCAGAATTTCAAAACTCCTTCGGCGACCTTCAGCACCGAACCTGCGACCTCAACCGCGACGATGTTTTTGCCCTCCAGGTGAATTCTGACGTAGATACGACTCGGGCGTCCCAATTCTGCGCCCTGATTTATGGTGAACTCCCGGGTCTTGGACTTCCCGAGCCTGAAGACCGTGACCATATAGCTTCCGAAACAGCCGGCGGCGGAGCCGGTTGCTGGATCTTCCGGCACCCCAAAGAAGGGGGCAAAGACTCTGGTGGTGACCTCACCAGCTCCGGGATGGTCAACCACGAAAGGCGCCACCGCGGTGGTGCCTGCGACTACCGACACTCTCTCCAAGACGCTCAAGTTTACCTTGACTCTCTTCAACGACTCCTCCGAGCGCAGGGGAATCATCAGAAACGGCGAGCCGGTGGAAATCACTTTTATGGGCAAATCCTCCGCCAACTCCGAGGTGGAGCTCAATCCCAAAAGTTCCACTATCTGTTTGCGGTCGCCACCGTAGTCGGCGAACTTGGGAAGGGGCTGCCGCATGGTCAGGCACTCTTCTGCCCCGGAGAACCTCCTCCTGGTGACCTCGATTTTGCCGATCCCGAGCTCAAAAACAAGCTCCGTCTTCCCCCGGTCGAATTCGAAGTAGCCCTCCGTGGATAGAATGTGAGCGGTGCCTATTACCGGATGGCCGGCGAAGGGGATCTCGTGAGTCGGAGTGAAAATTCTCAATCTGAAATCGGCTTCGGGCCTCTCCGGAGGGAAAACGAAACTGGTCTCGGAGAGGTGCATCTCCCTTGCGATTTTCTGCATCAGGCCCTCCGAGAGGTCCTCCGGTTCGGTAATCACTGCCAGCGGATTCCCCGCAAAAGGGGTTTCGGTAAAGACGTCAACTTGGAAGAACTTGTAAGATTTCATCTGCCACCACGAAAGACTTAAACTCCAAATCCAACTTCTGGGAAAGTGAGCAAGAACTCACTCAAAGCACAAGATAAAAACTCCGGTCTTTTAAGTCAACTCTGTGGAAAGTTTGGAATCTGTGAGTTAGGGCCTGTAAGATGGGAACCACAACCATCGTCGGTCTTCTGATTTCTACCTCCCTTTAAGCAGCGTTAAGGCCTCTGCCCTGGTGGTTTCCTCTTTCAGGATCCCGGTGAACGCTGAGGTGATCGTGACTATTCCCGGCTTCTTTAAGCCTCGCATGCTGAGACAGAGCTGTTCGGCCTCCATCAGCACTAAAACTCCCTTTGGCCTTAAAACCTCCTGGATGGTGTCCGCTACCTGACTGGTCAACCGCTCCTGCAACTGGGGTCGGTGGGACAAGACTTCCACCGTTCGGACCAGTTGGGAAAACCCCGCAATGCGGCCTCCGTCCGGGATGTAAACGATGCCGACCTTTCCGAAGAAGGGGAGAAGATCGTGCTCGCACAGAGAATGGAAGTTGATGCCTTTGGTTGCAACCATTCCCCCCTCGGTGGTGGGCGATTCTTTGGAGCTCTGGAAGATCCCCGATTCGAGCTCCGCCTTGGGGTCCCGGGAGAGCCCCCAGAAAAACTCCTGATAGAAATCCGTAACCCTGCGGGCGGTTTCCTCCAGCCCGGGACGATCAGGGTTCTCCCCCAAAGCCCCCAGAAGCTCCCGCACCGCCTTCTCTGCTTTAGCTCTGTCCACTCCCGGGAGTTACCTCTTTGGCCGATTCCAGTTCTTCCCCCCGCAGGATTTTGTCTATTTCCACTCCGTCCAGTATTTCCCTTTCCAAGAGCACTTCCGCCAGCTGGTGCAGTTTATCAATGTTGGCGCTCAAAAGCTCGGTCGCCCTCCCCTCGGCTCTGTCGATGATGGCTTTGACCTCCTGGTCGATTTCAATGGCGGTCTGTTCAGAATAGTCCCTCCTCTTGGCAATCTCCCTGCCCAGGAAGATCTCTTCTTCTTTTTTGCCGAAGGTCAGCGGTCCTAGCTTCTCTGACATTCCCCAGTCGCAGACCATTCTTCGAGCCAGGGCGGTGGCTCGTTCGATGTCGTTGCCGGCTCCGGTGGTATATTGATCGAAGACCAGTTTCTCCGCCACTCGGCCACCGAGAATAGAGGTCAGGGTTGTCTCCAGATACTCTTTGGAGTAAGTATGACGTTCGTCAATGGGTAAGTGATGAGTCAGCCCCAGGGCCATGCCTCGCGGGATGATGGTGACCTTGTGCACCGGATCGCTTCCGGGAAGGAGTTTCGCTACCAGGGCGTGCCCGGATTCGTGGTAAGAGGTGATCTTTTTCTCCTCGTCGGAGATCACCAGGCTGCGCCTCTCGGTGCCCATCATCACCTTGTCCTTGGCGTTCTCGAAATCTGCCATGGTGACCTGGTCGCGGTTTCTCCTGGCAGCTAAAAGTGCGGCTTCGTTGACCAGGTTGGCCAGATCCGCCCCTGAAAGCCCCGGGGTTCCGCGGGCTAAAACCGAGATATCGACATCTTCACCGACCTTGATTTTGCGAACGTGAACCTTCAGAATTCCCTCCCGGCCCCTAACGTCGGGGCTGCTGATCACAATCTGGCGATCGAAACGCCCCGGTCTCAAAAGGGCAGGATCCAAGACATCAGGACGGTTGGTGGCCGCCAGGAGGATGACTCCCTCGTTGGACTCAAATCCGTCCATCTCCACCAGTAACTGGTTTAGGGTTTGTTCCCTTTCGTCGTGCCCCCCACCCAGGCCAGCGCCGCGGTGTCTCCCGACGGCATCAATTTCGTCGATGAAGATTATGCAGGGAGCGTTTCTTTTCCCCTGGTCGAAAAGGTCTCGCACCCGGGAGGCTCCCACACCCACAAACATCTCCACAAAGTCAGAGCCGCTCATGGAGAAGAACGGTCCCCCCGCCTCCCCGGCGATTGCTTTGGCCAGTAAGGTCTTGCCGGTGCCCGGAGGACCCAAGAGCAGAGCACCCTTGGGGATTTTGCCTCCCAATTTCTGAAACTTGGCGGGGTCCTTGAGAAACCCGATGATCTCCGAGAGCTCCTCTTTGGCCTCGTCGCAGCCAGCGACATCACTGAAGGTGACCTTGGGTCGATCCCCCCCGGCCAGGAGCTTCGCCCGGCTCTTGCCAAAGGAGAAAACACCTCTGGCACCTCCCTGCATCTGCCTGAACATCAAAAACCAGAAAAGGAGCAAAAAGAGCAGCCAGGGCAGGAAAGACAATATTAGTGACCACCCCATTCCCTTCTCCTTGGCGTTTATCTCCACTCCCTTAGCCTCCAACCTCTCCACCAAGTCTGGGTCCTCAAAGGGAATATGGACTTTGAATTCACTGTATGCCTGGGTTTTCCCTCCTGCCAGCTTGGAATAGGCGGCCGAAAACTCCCCGCTCAAGTCCTTTTCGATGAAGGTAACCTCCTTGATATTGTCCTCGTTCAACTGATCTATGAACTCCGAGTAGGTTATCTCCACCATCTCCCTTTTGCCGGAGAGTTGATACTGGACGAAGAGGACCGTGATTAAGATGATCGCGGCCCAGAAGATCAAGGTCTTGGACATCCTCTTGAGGGGGTTACCGCCGCCCTTCCCCTCCGGAGGCATCTCCCCCCGAGGTGGTCTTCTGCGCCTATCATCTCGTTCTCCGGGAGGAATTCGCCGCAGAATCTGCTTTTCTCTGTCGTTTGACATCACTACTTTTTAACTCGATTCTACCCCTTTGTTCCCGCCGGTGCCTTTGGCCTCAATCCCGTCCAGCTCCGCAATGAAGGGAAGGTGGCGGTACTTCTCGTTGAAATCCAATCCGTATCCGACCACAAAGGTGTCGGGGATTCTGAACCCCACATACTTTGTCGGTAGATCGAATTTCCTTTTGATCTGTTTCTCCAACAGGGCAACGATGGTCAGGGAGGCGGGACTGCGAAGGCTCAAGTCCTTGGCGAGGTAGTCGATGGTCAATCCGGTGTCGATGATGTCGTCGATCAGAAGGAGGTGGCGCCCCCGGACATTAGTGTTTAAGTCCTTCAGGAGCCTGACCACGCCGGAGCTGGAGGTGCCATCTCCGTAGCTGGAGACGGAGACAAAATCGATCTCGTGAGGGAAATCCAGGAGCCGGACCAAATCCGAAGTGAAGATGAAGCCTCCCCGCAGGATGCTGACAATTATGGGGTCTTTCCCCCGGAAGTCGGCGGAGATCTCCTCTCCCAACTCTTCCACTCTTCGTTTCAACTTCTCTTCAGAGACAATAACTCGCACCAGAAACCTCAACCTTCATTATCTTTTCGGAATCTTCTCTGACCCGAAAATCGTGATGGGGCCTGAAGCCCACCACCCAGGCGATCTTTTCCCCACTTAGAAGCAGTAAGACCTCGTCACGCACAATCTTGGGGACGGCGCTGTCGATGAAGAAGTCCGACAATTTCTTCTCGGCCTCCATCCCCAGAGGTTTAAACCTGTCGCCGGTTCTCTTAGTCCGCAGCCTGTATGGGGGCGAAAACCGCCCCAAATCGAAAAAAGCTGTCCAGGGAGGAGTAGCTTTGAGGTCTTCCGGCAAATCTCTAACGTTAATCACCTCCCCGCGAACATCTATTCCCAGACCCTCCAGCTCACACTCTCCCGGCAAATCCAGCTTGTGTGTGGAGTTGTCTCTGCGGGGAAGAGAGAATATCAGCTTGTCCTTTCCCTTTTCAGCCAAAACTCCATCCGGGAGTTCTGCCCTGGCACCAGTTCTCGAGCCGCCAAGCGACAAAACCCTCGTCACCGACCGATAGGATAAAGGAGAGCTTCGAGGGCTCAATTTTGAGAAACAGGTGCGGACAATCACTCTCTTCAGGCTCAATTCATAATCCAAAAATGAAGCCAAATCAAGGACAATTTTGCTGTCTTGGAGATGGCCTCCAAGCTTAGTTATCACTGCCTCGGCAATTTCGTTCAAAGCGGCGAGGTCGGTCTCTAACACCTCTGCGGTGCGGTTCAAGACCTTCTTTAGATTTGGGTTGTAATTCTCCTTTAGATAAGGGATAAGTTCCCAACGCACCTTATTCCTTCGGATTTTGACATCGTAGTTACTGGAGTCGACACGATAGGAGAACTGACGCTCCTCTAGGTAGTTCAGGATCTCCTCACGATAAGAGTCCAGCAGGGGACGGATGAAAATGCCACGTTTGTGGGGAATCGAAGCCAGTCCAGAGGTTGCCGAACCTCGGAGCAAGTTCAGAAGGAAGGTCTCGGCGCGATCGTCGGCGGTATGCCCCAAGGCTACCTTGCTGAAGCCCTCCTGTTTGCAGATCTCCTCGAAGAATCTG
>Ga0111228_1010_pt1 | contig 13617 bp, 10 predicted proteins | sample DeeMarSWOR152_54_FD_80382 | JGI IMG/M metagenome (GOLD analysis project Ga0111228, IMG submission 80382) | candidate division Zixibacteria bacterium DG_27
GTCTTCATTAACGTCAAAAGAGAGGACGGTTCCGGGGTGGTTGAGCCGGGGAAGGAGTACGATGACCTTCGAGCTTTCATCAAAGAGAAGTTGTACACAGTTGAAGATCCCGACACCGGCGAAAAGGTGATGGACAAGGTCTTCTATCGAGAGGAACTGTATCATGGCCCTTCCACCAAGTACGCCCCCGATGTGGTCTTCATCGCCAAGAATTATGCTTTTCTGGGGAGACAGCACATAGGTTCCCCCAAGCCGGTGACCTCCTGGAGAGATCAGCCCACCGGCTTCCACCGTCCCAACGGGATTTTCATGGCCTACGGAAAGAACATCAAGAAGGGCTTTCAGCTCCCGAAAGCGGAGATGTGGGATATCGCCCCCACTATCCTCTACAGCTTCGGTTTGGGTGTGCCCGAAGACATGGACGGGAGGCCTTTGTTGGGTTGCTTTCAACCGGATCATGTCGCCGCCAATCCGGTCAAGAAAGTGGATGCCTCCAAATACGAGGGGATATACGAGGAGGTCTACAGCGAAGAGGAGACGGAGGCCATAAAGGAGCGACTCAAGGGTTTAGGATACATCGAGTAGGCTTTCAGATAGAAAAAACCTTCCACATTCAAAGGGAAGCATCCTCATTATGAAGAAGATCATAGTCAACCTCCTCAAGGTCTTGGTGACGGTTCTGATTCTCTATCTTATCTTCAAGAAATTCCAGATCGGCTGGACTGATGTCCGCAATGCTTTCACTCAAGGTAACCTCTGGTGGTTTGCGGCCTCCATTGGGACGCAACTGGTGGCGATCCTTTTCTCCATCTTCAGGTGGACGACGCTTCTGAGAGCGCAGGCGCTGGCGGTACCCTTTCCCCATCTGGTGAGAACCTACATGGTGGGGAGGTTTCTAGGAACCTTCACGCCCACCGGTCTGGGGCTGGAGGCTTACAAAGCTTATGATGTGGCCCGTTACACCCAAAAAGCTCCGGAGTCGGTGGCGGTGGTCCTGGTCGAGAAGGTCCTTACGATTCTGGCTTTGAGTTTCCTGGTAGTTTTAAGCCTCTTCTTTGTGCATCTATCGAAGCTGTTTCTGCTGATCTTTTTCGCCTTTTTCCTATTTCTTTTCTTGTTAGCTTTACTTCTGATTGTCAAAAGTGGGTGGCTGGAAGCTTTGCTAAGGTTCAACTTCCCGCTCAAGGGCAAGATTGAGAAACCGGTGCGGGAGGCGGTTCAGGCCTTCGGTCGTTATCGGGAGAAGAGAGCCAGCCTTGCGATTGCGGTAATATGCGGAGTGATCGTCTATTTCGGGCTTTTCAGCACCTTCTACACTAACGGATTGGCGTTGCGAATCCCCAGCCCCACTGGTGGCCAACTCCATACGTTGCAGTTGACAAAGGAAACCAAGGAACTTCTAGTCCGAAATCAGATCGAATTCATCGAGCGCGGAGAAACTACTGACGCCAATGAAGTGGTTACTGGTCAGTCCGGGGGTGAAATAGGAGAGGTGTACCTTTCTTCCGAGGAGATGCAATTTCTGACGAAGGCCGGAATCGAGCTTACCACAGCTACCTCTGAATTCCACCGGAAAGGGGTTTCGCTCTTCGATGTTTACAAGGTTGGCCCGCTGACTCAGATTGCGACCATGATTCCCCTTTCGATCGCAGGGATCGGCCTGCGGGAGGGAGCCTTCGTGGGGCTTCTGCGTTCCGCCAACATCTGGGTGGGGCCCAAGACTGTTCTGGCGGCGACGATGTGGTATTTTGTGAGCATCTCCATCAACATAATCGGCGCCATTATCTTCCTGACAAGAAGGACCGATTACCAGAAGATGCTCGCGGAAAGAAAAGCAGAGATAATGAGATAAAGTGAGAGTCTGAAGTCCCGCTCTTGCCCGACGTGATTGGTGAATAATAAATGGTGAATAGCAGATGGCGACTGATGAGCATTAACCTGTAAATGGTATTCAGCAGTCAGTGAGGAGTGTACTCTCGCTCAACCGTAGGGCGGCGAATTTATCGCCGCCTTTCTTGGTATGAACCAACTTGGGTCGGCCATACGCTTCACGAGATGAATTCCGACCCCTACGGATTGTTTTTCAACGAAACAGGTTACAGGGGACAGGGAAAAGAGAACAGGGAAAAGAGAAAGCGAAAGCGAAAGCGAAAGCTCCTCCAGCCCCTCAAAAACCTTCAGAAAATCGTTGACAGAAGGGGCAGTACCTGGTAATTTGAGATTGAAGTCTTTGATGGCAGTTCTGGTTCCCGTAGGAACTGCACAGTCGGAGTGACCGACTTCCACGGGGGTATATTTAACATCTTCATCAGCTCTCTGGATCTTCTCAGAAAGAGCCGTTCACCGAAGAGTAGATCTCTTGACCTCCAAGAATCTGAAAGGAGGTGAGACAACAGATGCTTATCCAAAAACATAGATGGCTGCTTCTTTTAACTTCGGTGGTTCTGTTCTCTCTGGGCTCGGCTCCAGTGGTCAAGGCCCACGTGGAGATGGTGGTTGACCCAAATTCCATTTACATTCCACCTGGTGGGGAGGTCAACTTCACCCTCACGATCACCAATCACGATCCGGTCTCGTATCGTTGCCGGCTGGCTGCAGAGCTGTGGACACCGGATGGCCGGACGATTCACTATTCAGACAGGGACTTCACGCTGAGGCCCCATCAGAGTATCAGCCGTGAGGTCAGCCGCACGGCGCCGTACGGTGCCCCCCTGGGGGTATACGAGCTCTGGTTCCATCTCTACGATAGCGATACCGGACAGCTGCTGGCCACAACTCATGCCCGCCTCCTTATTGGGTGACTGCTTGTGTAGCTCTGAGTTTCAGGGCAAGTTTAGACGGCCTCCTCACAGAAGTGAGGGAGGCTTTCTGTTTCCGCTGCTAGCAGGAGGCAAGAGACAGGGAACAGGAAACAGGGGACAGGAAGCAGGAGACAGGGAACAGGGAACAGGGAACAGGGAACAGGGAACAGGGGAACAGGAGCGCCGCAAAAAGGGTAGCCCAGAGGCCTCTGCCACTGGGTTTCTTGGAAACCTGAAGGCCATACGGCTCGTATGAGTTTCCGCTACAGTCATTGGTGGGTGTTGGATAAGGCGTCCGATACCAATAGCATTATGCACATTGAGCGGTTTAGGCCACTCTGTGGTCGATTAGTCGAAGGAGAAAATGGACGAGCCCCAGACCACTATCTGGCAGCTATCCTGAACTCCGAGGTTCAACAGATTCAAAGTCTCCTGCAAGGTCTCCCTCTCGGAGCTGGGTATGATGAGGTGCAGTTCCTTGGCCTCCCTGGCGAAGGCGACGTACTCCTTCATGGAGGCGTCGCTCTGGATGTCCTCAGAGATTTTCGCCTCCCCCAGACACAGCTGCTCTTCGGAGTTATTTGCCACTATGTCCGGCAGGCAGCCTCCGATGAGCTTGGGGGCGGCGTATTGAGTTGAATTATTCACTGCGATGACGTCGTATCCCCGGAGGCGGAGCTCCACCAGAAGCTCTTCCTTCAACATCTCGTGAAAGAAAGCCGGATCCATGGTTCTGAGCCTGATTTAACTGACAATGATAGTTTCGGCGAGAACTTGGCTGCCTTAACGGAAGGCGGCGAGAAGGGGGATTGATCGGAAGGGCCCTTGACGTTGATTTAACCTTTTCTTCCCCCTCTGAAATATTCTATAGTTGTCTTTAGCCCCGCCTCCAACTCCACCTTCGGTTCCCAGTTCAGAAGCACCCTGGCCTTGGAGATGTCCGGCCTTCTCTTTTTAGGGTCATCTTGAGGCAGAGGTCTATAAGCCGTCTTGCTTTTGCTGCCGGTCAACTCGATAATCTTCTGCGCCAGCTCAGCTATGGTCCTCTCGGAGGGATTGCCCAGATTGACGGGGGTGTGGATCTGGGCCCCCATGAGCCGATAGATGCCCTCAATCAGGTCGGAGACATAGCAGAAGGAACGGGTTTGCTTGCCATCTCCGAAAATGGTTATCTCTTCACCCTGGAGCGCCTGGTTTATGAAGGTGGGAATGACCCGACCGTCGTGTCTGCGCATTCTGGGGCCGTAGGTGTTGAAAATGCGGGCAATGCGGGTGTCAATCCCGTGGTGGCGGTGGTAAGCCGTGGAAAGAGCCTCCGCAAACCTCTTGGACTCGTCGTAGCAGGATCTTGGCCCGATGGGGTTCACATTTCCCCAGTATTCTTCCACCTGAGGATTGACCAGGGGATCTCCGTAAACCTCGGAGGTGGAGGCCAGCAGGAACTTCGCTTTTTTGGCTTTTGCCACCCCCAAGGCCTTGTGAGTTCCCAACCCCCCGACCTTGAGCGTCTGAATCGGCAGCTGCATGTAGTCGATGGGACTGGCGGGGCTGGCGAAGTGCAAGACGTAGTCGACGGCCCCGTCGATAAAGACATACTCGGTGACGTCGTGTTTTATGAAGTGGAAGTTCCCCCGGTCTGCCAGAGAGGCAATGTTTTCGACGCTGCCGGTGATCAGATTGTCCAGACAGATGACCTCGTGCTCTTGGCGCAACAGATACTCACAGAGGTGGGAACCCAAGAAACCTGCCCCTCCAGTGACCAGAATTCTCATAAAAGCCTTGACAAAGTTGACATCCGCTTTTATCTTAATATAGCAAATTCTCAACGCCGGTCAAGTTCCCCAAACGAGGACCCCATGGCCGGCGAATCAACTGGTCGTAAGCCACAGCTGTAACATCCTGCAGCGGCTTGCAATCGGAGTTTGTTTATGACGTTCTGTTTAAAACTCTTTCAGGGATTTCTTCTGGCGTTTTTGCTGGTGGCTTAAGCTTTTACAAGCAGACATTACTCTAAATTGACATTATTGCTGGAGCGTTTTGCTCATCGGTATGAGGCTTGCTCTTTCGCATGGGGAACCATTGGGAGTCGAGGAGGTTGACTCCACTTAGGAGAGAACCATGGCGATCCCCAGAGTGATAAACGGCGCCTTCGCCTACGAAGACAACGGCGAGGAAATCCTCACGGTAGTTACTGAAGAGGGGATGGTGGTCTTCCGCAAGGGACGGCTGCTGCTCTCCCTCTACTGGCTGGTCAAAAGGGTTTTCGACACTCTGTTCTCTGCTCTGGTGCTTCTGCTCCTCTCCCCACTTCTCCTTTTGGTGGCGATCTTAGTGAAGCTGGATTCCAGAGGTCCGGTGATTTTCAGACAGCAAAGGATTGGTCAGGACCGTCGCAATGGAAACAGTGTGCGGTTCAACGGCACCGACCGACGCCAAGTCAATCACAAGGGCAAGCCCTTTACCATCTGTAAGTTCAGGACCATGCGGGTGGATAGTCCCAAATACGCAACCACCCCTGATGAAGACACCGACCCCCGATTGACCCGGGTGGGGAGGGTTTTGCGCCGAACCTGTATTGACGAGCTACCTCAACTTCTCAACGTCCTCAATGGGGATATGTCGTTTGTGGGTCCCAGGCCGGAGATGCCCTTCATTGTTCAAACGTACAACAGCCTCCACTGCCGGCGGCTGAAGGTCAAACCGGGCCTGACTGGGCTGTGGCAGCTCAAGGGTTCAAGGAAGGTTCCCATTCACAAGAACCTCCACTACGATCTCCACTATATCAAGAAGCAATCGCCGTGGCTCGATTTCAAAATCATACTTCAGACCACGCTTTTCGCGCTCTCGCGTAAGAATTTGTAGATCTCTTTCTTATCGAAGCCTATCCGGGCTCTATCCAAACCTCAATTGTGTTCCCATTTCTTCTGCCCTGGTGAAACGCAGGAAACTCCTCGGTAGATTCTCTCGAAGTTGTCGGGCAGAGATAGTTTTTTCACAACCGTGGGATTTGGAGGTGATAAGTGCAGTCGGAGGTCACACCGGGTAATCTGCTGGTGGGACAGTGGAAGGCTGAAGCTCTCGGAAGTCGTCCGGTAGGATCCGTATGAATGCGACTTTCCGCTATATCCAGACTTCAGCCCCGATCGACTCTATCAGTCTGTGCGGCTATTTCGCCTCGCGGATGGTGATGCCCCAGTGGGAAGGGTCGCGGGGTCTGGCGGCGTTCCAGCCCTTGAAGGAATGAGAGCCATCGGTGACGAAGTAAACCAGATACTCCCCCTTATCCAGCATGATGGTGTCGTCGAACATCCGGTTTTTGCGAGCGCCACCGGCGGGATCGGTCTTGCGATAGGTCATCTCCCATACCACCTTTTTGGTCTTGGCATTCTCGATCCAGCCGTAATCATACATCTCATCTCGGTCCCCCTCCCCAATGGCGTAGATATGAAGCTTGGTGACCTTGTCGAGCTTGAAACGCTCTTTGCTCTTCACATCATCCCCCAGTCGAATCATTTGCACCAGGTAGGGCCCTTCTTTCTCCTCCTCCTCGAAGAGCTTAAAGTCTTTTTTGCTGAACTTCTCATCGAGGCTGGCTATGGTGATCCCCCAGCTCTTGGGGTTGAAGGGGGGCGCATCATTCCAGTCCTCGTACGAGTGACAATCATCGGTGAGGTAATAAACTACATAATCGCCCTTGGGCAGCTCCACCACCCCGTCGAAAACTCGGTTCTTGGCGGCTCCCCCGGCGTGACGGGAATTGTCCGGCGTCATCGCCCAGACCTTCCGGCCGGTCTTGTAGTCTTCGATCCAGCCGTAATCGACCATCTCCCGGTCGCCGCGGCCGTATTCACCCAGACAGTATAGGTGCAGCGACATCTCCCTTTCGAGGGTGAACCCCTGGCTTCGGTATTCATCATCCCCGACCTTGGTTACCTTGATTAAAGCAGTGCCGATCTCCCTCGGGGTGAATGCTTCGAAATCCTTTCTGTTGAAGCCCTCTTTGGCGCCGGTCAAGACCAATCCCCAGGCGTAAGGATCATAGGGGGGGGTGGCGTTGAATTTCTCTTCGGAGTGAGAGTCGTCGGTGGCATAATAAACCAGATAGTCCCCGGCGGGGAGCTCGATCTCGTCGTCAAAGACGCGATTCTTCTCCGCTCCGCCGGCATGAGCGGTGTTCCAGCGATCCATCTCCCACACCGTCTCTCGGGTGCGGGCATTCTTGATCCAGCCGTAGTCAACCATCACCCGATCCGACTCGGAATACTCCCCGAGGGCATATAGGCGCAGGCGGGAGGGTTTCTTCAGGGTGAAACCGGCCTCTCTGTAAAAGGAATCCCCGATTTCGGTGAATTCGATGAGCCCCTTGGGGAGTTGGTGTTTCTTGTCATTGGGAGTCGCTTTGGAGCCGTTTTTCACCTTGATTTCCATCTTGAATTCTTCCAAGAGCCGATTCCAGTCGCGGCTCATGTCTCCGGAGAAGAGATCCCCCAAAAAATCGAAGAGGTCTCCGGCACCTCGGATTTTGATGTCGAGGTAGTAATGCTCGCCAGCATAATAGTAGGCTTCGTAATCCCCGGGCGAGAGAGTGATTTTCGTTGTAGCCTCCCTCTTGCCGTGGTCTCTGCGACTGGGCCTGGAGCTGTCGACGGTCAAAGCCCAGGCCAACTCTCTGGTGTCGGCGCCTATGATCCATCCCGTGGCAACCATGTAATCGTTGGACCTCCCCTTGGCCCCGACGGCCTCGATCTCGACCTCGGTCGACTTCTCGACCGTGAAGCCCTGCATATAGATCTTCTCCTCGCGGATATCATCGAACTTGACCAGGGTTTTGGCAGCGGGGGCGGATGATACCAGAAACGGGAACAGAAGGCTGCAGCAGAATGAAACAACTAGCCTGTTTTTCGCGCTCATAACAACCTCCTCTCCTTTGCCAACCGAAAATCTTCGGTCGGAGGCAAAGCTTCTACATCTGCCTATACGGATTCGGAGGCATGGGGTTTCAATTAACGTCCCTGCCAGCGAAAATTGAGGATGATGGAGACGAAGCCGAGGACGCTTTTGAATTTGGTCTCCCCATCCTGAAAGTTGGAGCTTCCAGAGATGCTGGCTTTGGAGTAGGAGAACTTTAAGCCCGCCTGCCCGGAGAGGGAGAGGGCTCGAGAATAGACATATTCCGCGTAGAAAGAGGGGATAAAACCCCAGGGGGCATAGAGCTTTTCCAGATACTCCAAATCCTTGCCCGAATACACTGCTCCCTGAGAGTGCTTCAGTTTCGTATAGGTTTTGAACACCTCCAGCACCAAAGCGGGGCTGACCTTGTCCTGAAACCTAGGTTGGAGATAGTAGCGCAGCCCCAGCCAGGGGATGAACTGCCGGGAGTAGACTTCGCCTCCGGGCTCACTTCCCACGCTAAAGGTGGCATAATCGACCCCCAGGTATACGGTCTCCTTGGCGTTGACATCTTTCCCCAGAAAGCTTCCGAAGGAGGTGCTCATGTGATCTGCCTCGAAATCGGCCGGCAACGTCTCCTGATGTGAACCGCTGAACCTGACGCCGAACAGCATCTGTGAGAAACCATCAGTGCGAAGAGAGGTCGCAAGGAGGGTAAGTAGCAGCAGCTGCAACAGTGACTTTCTTTTCACAACAAAAAGCCTCCTTTTCCGCCAGAGGCGGCCCCTTCCCAGAGGAGTTCTAAAATCGATTCACCTCTCAAAAGCGGAGGCCTGAGCTTGCCCGACCTCGCTTCGGTGTAGAGCACTGCCAGCTCTAAAACTCGGTCTTTCCGCTGAAGTTAAAATCCTTCACCAGCATCGCTGGACATACCAGGGAGCCGATATCCTGCCACCAGGAATTGATTACCTGGCGTTCCCGCGAGAGCATGACGACGTTGGAGAAGGCCCTGACCATGCTGTCGGTGAAACGCAGATTTTTGAGCCCATGTTTGACTTTCCCCTCCTTGATCAGGAAGGTGCCGTCTCGGGTCATGCCGGTCATCAAAGCCTTGGTGGTGTCCAGATAACCGTTTATGTAATGAAAACGGGTTATCAGAAGACCTCGCTCCACAGAACTTATCATCCTTCTGAGGGAGCCGTTGCCTCCCTTGACGAAGAGATTCAGAGCCATGGGGTCTTCCGGGTATTCCGGGGTGAGGGCGTGCCCAGTCGATTGCCCCTCCTCGCGCTTGGCGGTGAGGCTGTTATGCACCACCCCCTTTGCGATCCCCTTCTGAATCAGCCAAACCCTCTTTTTGGGAACTCCCTCGAAGTCGAAAGGAAAGGCAATGCCGCCCCCGTCGTTGCCGTCATCGTAGATGGTTATGTTCTCCCCCAACACCTTCTTGCCGATCTTTCCAGAGACGAAGCTTGTCCCCTCGTGAAACTGTCTGGCTCCGAAGGCGATGTAATTGAGCCACTCCATTATCGAGCCCACCGCACACGGTTCTAAGATGACATCGTATCTGCCCGGCTTTATCTCCTTGGGGTTTTTGGAATCGAGGCATTTTCTGATGGCGGTGTCAGTGATGGCCTCGAAGTCGAGGTCCCTCACTCTCCGCGACAGCCCCTCGGCGTAGCCGGAGCTGTCCGGCGAAAGGGCAATTACGTTTATGGAGGCCCCAGTCAGGGGCTGATAGGCTCTCACACCGTTGGAGTTCACTACTGCCACCTCGGATTGGCTGGTGGAGAAAGAACCGGCAATATCTAAATCGAATTTCGCCGCCTTTTTGAAGATCCTCTTCACCTTGTCGGCTCTCTGTTTGGGGGTGAATGAAGCGGTGCTCTTGAGGTAAGTCTGCAGCTTGGGGTATGTGGCCTTAGGGGGCAGTTCCGGCAGATCGGGGTTCTGCCTCTGGTTTTCGGCGAGGTAATAGGAGTTCAAGAGGGTCCTCTTCAAGTCCTCGGGCACGAAGGAGTTGGTGGAGGCCACCCCCATCTTCTTCCCCACGGAGGTGCGGAAGTAGATCTTGGTGTCGGTCTCGGCGACATTCTGATGGATGGTGGAATTGGCGTATCGAGTCAGGCCGGAGGTGGTGCCGATCAAGACCGCCTCAGTCTGTTCCGCTGGGGATTTCTTCAGAATCGCCTCCAGGGTCGAGAATATTCTGTCCTTTCCAATCATCTGCTCACCCCAATCTTTACGTTGTGAAACCGAGCCGGAGAGGTTCCGTGAGCCACGTGCATCACTTGCTGCGGCTCCCCCTTGCCGCAGTTAGGAATTCCCCAGAGGTGCCAGTCTTTGCGGTTGCAGACGGCGTCACAGCTGTTCCAGAATTCTGGGGTTATTCCGGTGTACACGGGATTCTTGAATATGCCTCGCAGCTTGCCGTTCCGTATCTCCCAGGCAATCTCAGTGCCGAACTGGAAGTTCAACCTCTGATCATCTATTGACCAGCTCTTGTTGGTGTCTAAAAGGTAGCCGCTTTTGGTGTCGGCGATGAGCTCTTCCAAGGAGGGTTCCCCGGGCTCCAAGTTGATGTTGGTCATCCTGATTAAGGGCAAGCGGTTCCAGCCGTCGGCCCGCATGGTGCCGTTGGACCGTTGATTCAAGACCGCGGCGGTCTCTCGGGAGGTGAGGTAGCCGACGAATCTCCCCTCCTTGACGAGGTAGCTCCGCTGGGCTTTCACTCCCTCGTCGTCGTAGGCGAAGCTCCCCAGCCCCCCTTCCAGGCTGGCATCGGCGGTGATGTCGACCACCTTGGAGCCGTACTGCAAGTTATCGAGTTTGTCCAGGGAGAGAAAACTTCCGCCCGCCAGGCTGATTTCCGTCCCTAAGACGCGGTCGAGCTCGGTGGGGTGACCACAGGATTCGTGCACCTGCAGCGCCATCTGTGAGCCGGTGATTATGATTGTGGCGCTGGTGCTGGGGAGGGGTTTGGCTTTGAGCAGGGCCACCGCCTCCTCCCGAACCCGCTCGGCGCTCCCGACCAGATCCATGGCCCTTACGAACTCATAGCCTCTGGTGGCGAAATCCCCACCGTGGCTGCTGGGATAAGATCTCTTCTGCACCTCTCCCCCTTCGATGGCGGTAACCTCCATACCCACCCCGGATTCTAAGATTTCCTGTTCCAGCAAGGCTCCCTCGGTGGAGGCGAAGAATTTTCGGGTGTCGTAGAAATCCATACTGCTTTTCGCCACCTTGGCCCTTTTATCCTTCAGCAGAACGGAGTTGACCTCCAGAAGCAGCCCGATCTTCTCCTCCAGAGGCACTGAGAAAGGGTCGATCTCATATTTGCTGGCGTAGCTGTCAACGTAGGGGTCGCATTCTGCAAGGATCACCGGTTTTTTCAGGGTGGTGGCGCTGGCCTTGGCGATTTCTATGGCCTCCTCGGCCACCCGTTTCATCTCCGCCGGGGTGACGATACTGCTGGAGGCAAAACCCCAGGCCCCGGAGTAAAGGACCCTTATCCCGAATCCGTAATTCTCGTCCCGGGAGAGAGACTCCACGTTGTTGTTCTTTACCGCGATGGACTCCGTAGTCTTTCTCACCAGGCGGAGGTCCGCATAATCCACGCCACTTCTCTTGAGGTGCGAGACAGTGGTTCTTATCTTCTCTTTCAAATAAGCTCCTCCGCTTTAGCCAAGGTTAGTCCACCATCCGCACGATCTGGAATAGTCTGGGATTGCCAGAAATCACCCCACTATACGCAAAATCGCTGAAAGATAGACCTAAAAAACTGTTTGCCTGCATTTGACCGTAGTATGATATTATGTCTTCGCTGCGAAGTCAAGAGAGTTGACTTTGAAAACAGGGATTCTACAGCTTGGCTGGGAGGACCGATTTTTTTCCGGAGAGAACCTATGAAGCTCCTCAGACTGAATCAACTCTGGGCTGGGAGCGCTCTTCTGCTTCTGTTGGCAGTCCCGCTCCTTTTGAGGGCAGAAGGCCCCTCTTCAAGTGCCAGAATATCTGTGCGGACGGACCAGCCGTTGGGGGAGGTCAGCCCCTACATCTATTCCAGCGTGGTCAGGTGGGACCTGGGCAGGGGCCTGGCCCTCCCCGAGAGCGCCACCCCGGAGGATTTCTTTCGCCTGGCGGAGTGGGTGAAGAGTCTGAACTTGAGCATGCTGCGCTACCCCGGAGGTACTGTAGCCGACGCCTTCTATTGGAAGGAATCAATCGGACCCCTGGACAAAAGACCCCAGGGGACTACCACCGGTTTCGACAGGGACAGACATAACCGGATTACGGTCGGAATAGACGAGTTTCTGCACTTCTGCGAACTTGCCGAGGTCGAGCCGTTGATGGTGGTGAACTTCGGCAACGGCTCCCCCGAGGAGGCCGCCGATCTGGTGGAATATCTCAACGCCCCCGATGACGGCTCCAATCCCGGGGGAGAAGTCGATTGGGCAAGAAAGAGAGCCGGAAATGGTCATCCTCAACCTTATGGTGTCAGATATTTCGAAATCGGAAACGAGATCTATCTCCTCGAGGGGCGGACACATAGCTACAAGCAGTTCGGGCACACCGATGTGAAGGACTACGCTACCCGCCTGGTTCAGTTCGCCAGGAGGATGAGAGAGATTGACCGCTCCGTTAAGATAGGGTGCCCGGTGATCTCCCCCGGAGTGGTGGGCGCCTCCGATCGTGTTGCCCGCACCCGACGCCCCTGGAACAAAACCCTCTTCGAGATCGCCGGGAAGGAGATCGACTTCGTCTGTCCTCACATATATGGACCCGGGGAGAGGGGAAAGGAGTATCAGCCTACGGTGGAGGTCTTCGTCCAGAAGAGCTTTGCCTACCTTGAAGCCCGGGAACGGGAGTTGAAGGGGATGCGAAAAGAGATGCGAGGCGTCTCCGGAAAGGAGTTCGAAATCCTCATAACGGAATATAACATGACCCCCAGCAGCCTCGACCTTTTGAGTGGACTTTACGTTGCCCAGTTTCTCTCCACCTGTATTCAGGCTGGGGTCCAGGGGGCGATCTTTCACAACCTCTTCGGCTTCGGAGACAGGTTTCCCGCGCTCAGGTTCGTGAAAGAACATAACCTCAGAATACCTCGACCTACCTATTTTGCCCTGAAGCTATTGTCGAAACACCTCCGGGGGGTGAGGCTGGCCACGGAGGTTTTCTGTCCCACTTTCACCTCCGAGTATTATCCCGACCTGGAGGTTCCCTATGTGTCCGCCATCGCGGTCAAAAGGGGAGGAAACATTGTCCTGGAGGTGATAAACAAGGACATTCATACAGATTACCGGACCGAAATCGAGGCCCCTGGTCACCGGTTCCCCTCGGAGATAAAGGTGTTCGAGCTTAATGCCCGGGAGCTGAAAACCAACAACGAACGTGACCTCAATCCCCAGAGAACGACGGTCAGGCTTACCGAGAAAAGCGTGAGTGGCGGTGGAGAAAGGCTCACCTACACCTTTCCCGCTCACTCGGTAACCATATTGGAATTCTGAGGTCACACCTTTACCTTCTGTTATGAGGTTGTCCTCTTCGGTGGTAACTGAACTGAATTCGGAGGAATTCATGAGCTCTATTATTCGCGGCCGACTTTGGATCCCTTTTCTCATAGCATCCTTTCTCACTTTAACGTTTTTTGGCTGCGCGGCCAAAGATTCCGGCAGACTTGCACAAGTTGAGCCTTCGACTCCGGCAAATATAGAACTGAAGCCGATTTCGGTGATAGGCGGGGTGTTGGGGAGTAGCCCTCTGAATTCCCCCTCCGATTTTATCCGGGATCATTCTGGAGGTATCTATATCCTCGATGGCGGGAATAACCGCTTGGTGAAGTTGGGCCCCGAGGGGAAGTTCTTGAGGGAGGTCGGGGGGTTCGGAGGCGGTGTCAACCAATTCCGCAGGCCTTCGGCTCTGGCTT
>Ga0111228_1065_pt1 | contig 13174 bp, 9 predicted proteins | sample DeeMarSWOR152_54_FD_80382 | JGI IMG/M metagenome (GOLD analysis project Ga0111228, IMG submission 80382) | candidate division Zixibacteria bacterium DG_27
GACAGTTAGAAGAGGACATCTACGCCTTCAAGCCGAAGAACACCAGGTTAGCCTTCTTCTACTCTATGCTAATACCCGGTGCCGGTGAATTCTACGCCGGCTCCAAGCTAAAGCCTCTCCTCTTTCTGGGACTGGAGGCTTCTCTCTGGGCCGGATATTTCGTCTACGACGGGAAGGGGAACGACAAGGAGGACGAATATAGGCTCTTCGCGGACCAGAACTACGACCCTGATCGCTACTTTACTTGGTGGAACACCGTCGACAGTACCGAAAAAAGGGAGTTCTCGCACGACCTCCCCGTCGACGCACAGGGTAACGTGATAAAGAACCACGAGTACTACGAGAATATCGGCAAGTATAATCAGTTCGCTGTTGGTTGGGAGGACACTGGCATTGACCCAGTTCAGTTTGACCCAAGAAACCCACCGCCCAGTCTCTACCGTGAAAGCTACCTTGACACACGGGATGAATCCAACAGGATGTTCTCGCGCGCGCGCACTTTCACCGTCTGTGTTCTGGCCAACCACATCCTCTCCGGTTTCGATGCCGCCTTGACAGCCCGCTCTTACAATAAAAAACAGGAGAGGTTCGCAGGCCTACAATTGAAGATGAAGATGCGGGAGTATCAGAATGAAAGCATTCCCCAGTTGACATTGACCAAGAGTTTCTATTAAGTTAGGCTGATCTCATGAAGGTATCAACATAGAGACCAGCCTGCGGAGACAGCTTGCAGTTCTGCCCGATTTGGCGAGTGTCGATGAGGACTTGACCTGGGATTGGGCAGAACCGAAAGCGGGAAAACAGAAGTCGGCCCCCCTGGCGATGGCTCTCTCCTTGATAGTCCCCGGGACCGGAGAGCTTTACGCCGGCGCCAAGACCAGAGGCTTCATCTTTCTCTCCATGGAAGGCGGGATCTGGGGGGGATACTACGGCTTTAAGTCTTACAGCCGCTGGAGGGAGAACGATTACAGGAATTTCGCGGCAGTGCATGCCGGAGTGAACACCCAAGGGAAGGATGATACTTTCTACGAGAAGATGACCTATTATGAATCGCGCGACTACTACAACCAGATCACTAGGCTTTATGATCGCAACGAAGAGAACACCTATCCCGAAGACGATTTCTGGAACTGGGAGTGGGACAACGAGGCGTCCCGGGATCGCTTCCGGGAGCTGCGCAACGACAGCAAAAGCGCTAACCGGCGGGCGATCTTTATGTTAGGGGCGGCGGTGGTCAACCGCATTGTCAGCGCCATCGATGCTTACATCGCTATCAGATCCTTCAACCAGGCTCAGGAATTCGCCACTGTGAAGAACTGGCGGCTGCGGTGCAACGCCGATCTTTTGGGAAAGAACAAATCGGTCAAGCTCACCCTGAGAAAGAATTTTCGCTAGCTTCGATTCAGAAGTGAAGTTCAGCTTTCAGAAACCGTCTGCTCTAGAACCTGTCGAGGGGCCGCACCAAGATCGATTTTCTCCACTCTTCAAATCGAATTCGAAATCGGATAGAGCGCAGTCTCCCTTGTGCGAAGTGGACAGAAATGGAAACTGCTCAGAGTAACCTGCAGGCCTTACAGTTCGGGATGATCGGCAAGGTTATTCTGTTTGTCCTCCTTGTGATTTCTGTGACAATCTTCCTCCAGAGAATCGTCAAGCTTATCCGTCTTATGAGGCTGGGCCAGCCTGACGGTAGCTTCGGGGACGTTGGCAAGAGAATCGCGGGCCTTTTGAAGTATGTCTTCGGGCAGAGGCGGCTTTTGATGGTCCCCTACCCGGGCATTGCCCACTTCTTCATCTTCTGGGGGTTCGTCTTTGTCGTAATTGGGTACATAACCACGGTGGGACAGGGCTTTTATTCCCGGTTCGGCCTGCCACTTCTGGACGGAGCTCTGAAGCCCTACTACCTTTTCTTATTAGACCTCCTGCAGCTTCTGGTGATAGTCGCGGTACTGATGGCACTGTATCGGCGGCTGATCTGGAGACCTCCGGGACCGGTTTACTCTGCGGGCGCTAACATACTCCTGTTCTCGATTTTGGCGATAATGGTCTTGGACCTCGTCGGTGACGGTTTTAAGATCGCCATTGCCCCGGAAGGTATAGATCGATTCTCGTTTGCCAGCTCCGCCCTGGCAACTATTTTCAGCTCCTGGGCAGTGGGCTTCTCTCTGGGCAAGAATCTTTATTTGCTTTTCTGGTGGGCGCATCTGTTGGTGATCCTCTTCCTTCTGGATTACATCCCTTACTCCAAGCACCTGCACATTATAACCGCGCCGTTCAACGTCTTTTTCCGGGACCTGGGACCCAGAGGCCAGCTCACAAAGATGGATCTGGAAGAGAGCGAATCGTTCGGAACTAACAGAATCGAGGAGCTCTCTCGGAAAGGGATCTTGGACCTCTACACCTGCACCGAGTGTGGACGATGCGACCTCAGCTGCCCCGCACACCTCTCGGAGAAACCGCTCTCGCCCAAGGATGTCATTCTGAACTTGCAGCATCATCTGCTCGATTCCGGCGACGAGCTTCTGCGGCTCCGGGCACGACCCAAAGCAGAGAAGACCGAGGAGGAGAAAGGTCAGTTGATCGGCTCAATCGTTGAGGAGGAAGCGCTGTGGAGCTGCACCACCTGTTACGGTTGCGTTTACAACTGCCCGGTATTCATCGAACACATTGACAAGGTAGTTGACATGCGCAGGTATCTGGTTTTATCGGAGGGGAAGGCCCCGCCGGAGGCCGCCACCACCCTGCGCAATCTGGAACGTAGCCAGAATCCTTGGGGGCTGCCTCAATCCTCCAGGACTGACTGGACTGAGGGTCTGGACATACCGCTGTTGAGTGAATACAAAGAGGTGGAGTATCTTTTCTGGGTCGGTTGTTCCAGCTCCCTGGATGCCCGAAATTCAAAGATTGCCATGGCATTTGCCAAAGTACTGAAAGCCGCCGGGGTGAGCTTCGCCATTTTGGGTGAGGAGGAGAACTGTTGTGGCGATCCCGCCCGCCGGATGGGCGACGAATACCAGTTTCAGACTCTGGTAGAGGCTAACCTTGAGATTCTGAAGAATTACGGAGTAAGAAAAATCTTGACAACCTGCCCTCACGGGTTTAATACTTACAAGTACGAATATCCCCAGTTCGGTGGGGACTTCGAGGTCTGGCATCACAGTGAGTTCATAGGAAAGCTTCTCCGCGAGGGTAGAGTGAAATTGAAGGCGGGTTTAAAGGAAAAGATCACCTATCACGATTCCTGTTACCTGGGACGGTACAACGACATCTATGACTCCCCGAGGGAGATTTTGAAGTCGGTGACCGATTGCGGTCTAACAGAACTGCCCCGCTGTAAGGGAAAGTCCTTCTGCTGTGGCGCCGGCGGGGGCAGAATGTTTATGGAGGAGAACGTCGGCAAGAGGATCAACAACATGCGCACCCAGGAGATTCTAGATTCTGGGGCCGAAGTGGTGGCCTCTGCCTGCCCTTTCTGCCTGACGATGCTCTCTGACGGCGTCAAAGCCCTGGACGCTGAAGAGAAGTTGAAGGTCTTCGATATCGTGGAGTTGGTCTCGCAATCGCTGGAATTATGACTTCTGCAACATCGGACAGTGGAACATAAATCGGAAACCCAATAAACTTGCGGAGGTGAAAATGCAAATCAAATTGCATTCCAAGTTCAATTTTCTCTCTTGGGGGGTAATTATCCTTTTTCTTTTCACGACCCCGGTCTGGGCGGACCTCTACTACGAGATGACCAGCACGGAGTACTCTTCCACTCCGGGAGGAGAGACCACCAAAGTCGACTACGAGAAGGGGTATATAAAGTCTGACCGCATGAAAAGCGAGGATTTGACGAATAAAGAGGCCACCATCATCAGGCTGGACAAGGGTCTGGTGTGGGAGATAGACCACAACAGAAAAATCTATTCGCAGGTGACCTTCGCGGAGCTGGAGGAGCTTTACAGCCAGCAGGAGGCTACTATGAAGGAAAGCCAAGAACACATGGCCGAGATGATGGAATCATTGCCTCCGGAGCAGAGGGCGATGATGGAAAAGCACATGCAGCAGGCAATGGAGATGCAGGCTGCCACGAGCAAGCCGCCGGAGGTGACGAAGACCGGCAAGAAAGACAAGATCCTGGGATACACTTGCCAACAATACAAGATGAGTTGGTCAAACATGACCTGGGATATGTGGGTCAGTGAGGAGATCGTTCCCGAGATAGACTTCTCCAAGTTCTATAAGGGTTTAGGCATGGTCGGACCTCTGGCGGAGGGTTTCTCTGAAGTCAACGGGCTACCTTTGAAGATGGTCGTGGAGACCGAGGCAGCCGGGACCCACTCCAGAACCACCACGGAGACCACCAAAGTAAAGACCAAGAAGATCAGCGACGACGAGTTCGAGCTCCCCAAGGGATACACGGAGGTTCCCTACGGTCAAGGAGATTAACCGCTTCTGGTACCTACACACTTTTTCTCGCGGATCGGAGAGCGATTTTATCCGCGGAATGCCTTTTCCCTTGACAAGTCCCCTCGCCTTTTGATATAATAGCGGGAAATCCTAGGACGATTTGTGCCAAGCCAACACACGTGGAAACAGAATTTCTTTGTAGATTTCTCAAAAGGTAAGGTGTAGAAATGAAATATGCTCTGCAAATTTCGGTAGTGGGGTTAATGGTGACCTTACTTCTCCTTTTCGCTTGTACCAAGAAGGAGACCACCGGCCCTGTCAATCGCCCTCCGGAGATTTCAAGTGTCAGCGCCAGCTCCGATTCGGTCGGGACCGGGGAGCTGGACACCCTTTTCGTGAGTTATTCGGACCCGGACGGGGATTCTGCCACCCACATCTGGAGCTCTGATTCAGGGAGAGTTTTTCACGCCAACCGGGATACCGCCTTTTGGTCCGCTCCCAGCACGGCCGGTCTCTATGATGTGAGAGTCAGCGTCTTCGACGGCACCGACAGCACTGTGGCCACAGTGAGCATCCAGGTCGGCGAATACACCCCCTCCGAGACTCTCTATTATGTGGGGGCTCAGAGCTGCAACGAGGAATGCCACACCTCCATACTCACCTGGTGGGGCTCCACCGCCCACGCCGATGCCTATGCCTCCCTTTTGAATCGCAGCCGCGGCGACGATCCCCAGTGTCTGGTCTGCCACACCGTCGGTTGGGATTTGAGCGTCAACAACGGTGGCTTCGACGAGCAGATGGTGGATCGGCTCGCCGGGGTACAATGCGAGAACTGCCACGGCCCCGGTTCGTTTCATGCCTCCGCTCCCGACAGCCTGCGAGAGCCCTTAGAGTCTCCGTTAACCGCCCAATTCTGTGCGGGATGCCACCAAACGCAGCATCATCCCTACTTGACCGAGTGGCAAGCTTCCGCTCACAGTTACTCCGACACCGCCGCGGGAGGCCAGGCCAGTGATCCTGGCTGCGCCGACTGTCACACCGCCGAGGGCTTCTTGGCAACGCTGCATTACGATTACACCTTGCCCGGCGATCCTCAACCGCTGGTCTGTTTAGCCTGCCACCATCCTCACCGCGCCAACTATAGTGGTCAACTTCGGCTCCCCGCGGGTGTGGGAGAAACCGGGCTGTGCGAGCAGTGCCATATGAGGGACTGCGAGCTACCCGATACTATCTCTTACGAGACCCCACGCCACATCCAGTATTCCATGTTGACAGGCGGTGGCGGATACGAATACGACACCACCTACGAGAACTCACAGCATACCATCCTGTTCGAGTTGGATGCCTGTCTGGGCTGTCATTTCTATCGGGCCGAGGCTGACACTGCCAACAGCCACACCTTCCAGCCGAAGGTGGCCTCCTGTGCGATTGTGGGTTGCCACGCCGGGGCCTGGACCTTCAACATTGATTCCAAGCAGGACTCCATCAATACCTGGCTCGTCCAGCTCTACAACGAGCTTGACGCCTATGCTGATGTTACCGATACCTCCGGCGCATTCTGGTATGCCAGGTTCAACTACGACTTCGTGAAAAATGACGACAGTAAGGGGGTACACAACTACAAGTATGCCAGAAAACTGCTTTTAGATGCGATAGAGAACTTCGAACCGTAAGAGAACCGGTTTTGATATCTTGGAGGCCGCTCCCGAAAAGGAGCGGTCTTTTTTGATTCCGGGGACGGAGGATAAGCTGTTTTGTAGTGCTATCTACCACTAACCGGTCACTACTCACCACTGATCCCAGTCTCTTTCTGCAAATTCGATTTGCATTCTCAATAAGATATCATATATCGAGGGTGAACCTCACGAAATAAGAAGCTTCTTAAGTTTTAAACTCTCTGCAGCCAAAAGCCGGGAGCCTATGCTCCGGCCTCAGAATTTGGATGCGGCAGGAAGGCTTCAACGGTAGCGAAGAACTCTGCCAGCAAAAATCTTCAATCGCTTCTTAACTGATAACCCCAGCTTAGATCGAGGCTAAATAAGTAGTCTACCTGTCCACGATACTTGGATAACCAGTAAACAGTGGGCAAAATTGCCTTGACCTCCCTCTGTCAGGTAGGTATTATCGAGAGAAGAAAATCTAAAAGATTTGAAGTGATTTGTTTCTGTGCGGATTTCCGAGGCATTGAGAGAGAAGCTCACCACCGCTAAGAGGGTGGCGGTTTTGACCGGTGCAGGGATATCCGCAGAAAGCGGAGTGCCCACCTTTCGGGGGGAGCACGGACTCTGGAAGAAGTTCCGGCCGGAGGAGTTGGCTACTGTCGATGCTTTCATGAGAAACCCGGAGCTGGTCTGGGAGTGGTATTCCTACCGTCGGGAACTGATGAGCAAAATAGAGCCCAACCCCGGGCATTACGCGCTGGCGGAGATGCAAGAGAGCTTTCCGGAGTTCTCCCTGATTACCCAGAATATCGACGGACTACACCAGAGGGCCGGCACCCAAAACGTGATTGAGCTTCACGGGAACATCCAGAGGAACCGATGTATAGAATGCAATCGCTATTACCAGGAGGTGGAGATTACCGAGACAGAGAAAGTCCCTACGTGCGAATGCGGTGGATACATCCGTCCCGACGTCGTCTGGTTCGGAGAGATGCTCCCCCCAAAAGCTCTGGAGTCGGCCTTCCAGGTCTCCAGAAGCTGTGAGCTTTTTTTCAGCATCGGTACCTCCGCGGTGGTTCAACCCGCGGCTTCACTCCCTCTGGTGGCGAAGGAGTCGGGCGCTTATGTGGTGGAGGTCAACATCGAAAGGACCGAGATAACATCTATTCTGGACGAAGCTCTCCTGGGGAAATCGGGAGAGGTGCTTCCCGAAATCGTGACGGCGATAAAAACTCTAAGGGGTTGATTCCAAATCTGAAAAGCTCCAGGGAGTCTATAAGGAGATTTGACGATGAAGGAACAAGTGATCTGGTATTTGGCCACCGCCAACGAGGACAACCACGCGGTTCGAGTTCTGGTGAAAAAGAGGGAATTTGCTAAAGCCGGCTTCCACTGCCAGCAGATGGCGGAAAAGGCGTTCAAGGCTTTGATCGCCCAAAGGGGGAAGGTCCCTCCCGCCCACGACCTTCTAGGACTTATGCATTTTTTAGAGAAATGTAACCATTTCGAAGTCCCTGGCAAGGTAAAGGCCAAGGCCTCAAAGCTTGACGCTTTCTATCTCGGTTCCCGACACCCTCAGAGGGGAGGCGAGCAATCCACCCGCGAAGCTATCGAAGAGCTCTACGACTGTGCCCGCACTATCATGAGGTTTGCTGAAGACCAGCTCGAAGAGGAGATCACGCTTGCCTCAGACGTAGGTATCTGACTCCACCCTGAGGAAAGGGAACAGCCGGTCGACTACCTGTGAATCACAAAGGCCCTGAAGCCGTACGGCGGCGAACTCATCGCCGCCCTTTCTCTTGACCGTGAACCGTCAACCGTGAACAAACCGAGGGTAACCCGGTGGCCTCTGCCACTCAGTTGAATATTATGTAGCGCAAACCTTCAGGTTTCCAGAACTGTCTGCCACGCAAGACCACAGAGCAAGGGTCATAGAGACCGTATGAGGTTCCCACCTACCGTCCCCAGGGTCGGATAAATTCCGACCCCTACGGCTTTTTTTGCAGCCTGCCCAAACCCGTAGGACGGCGAATTCATCGCCGCCCTTTCTGTTGACCGTGAACCGTCAACCGTGAACCAGCCGAGGGTAGCCCAGTGGCCTCTGCCACTGGGAGCCGGAGCGACAGGAATGGCCAGCAGGGGAAAACACCTCAGCGGAAACTCATACGAGCTCCTGCGAGTCGTATGACCGTATGGCCTTCAGATCTCCACACTTGATTTATAGAATATTGGAAACTCAAGCAGGGGCATCGACTAGCCTGTTTCCTCATCGAAGTAACCCAGGCCCTTCAACATCCCCTTCATGGCGGCCTCTTCCTCTTTGGAGATTCTGGCCTCTTCTAACTCATATTCAGCGGGCTTGGAGAATTTGACCTCTCGGACCGCGGGGTCAGAACCCTCCCTGAAGATCTCCTTCAACACTTTGCCGTCGATATCCTCGGGAATCTCCAGACCGAGAAGATGCAGGACCGTCGGGGTGATATCCTCGATATTGGCACTCTCGATTTTGTAAGCCTCCTTTATATCCGGCCCCACCGCCATAAACAACCCCTCTCTGGCGGTGCGATGGGAGGCCACCTGCAGAGGCGTCACCGTCTTCGAGAGAATGTTCGTGGAGGGTCGAGTGCGTATGAAATATTCGTCGGAACCTAGAATCACTATATCGGGGATCTGATCCAGATATTTGCCGGAGTAAATTTCTCCCTTCTCCCAGGCGTCCTTTATGACCGGCTTCCCCTCCCAGTCTCTCAAAGATTTCAGCTCCTGAATGATTCTCTCCACAGTCTGGAGATATTCAGCCGGAGGCACTACCTCTCGATTGACATATACTCCCCAGCTGTTGTTGGCGTAAGCGACGGAGCCTTTCCAATCTGCGCCGGGGACAAAGGGCCTTCTCCTGAAAAGCACCTGGCGGACAGCTTCCCTCTCGGCTTCAGCCCGCTGTGGCTTTCTTCCCTTTAGATAGAGAGCCAGACCTAACAACCTGCGAAACTGGTGCAACAACCATCGGATCACTGCTCTGGCGACAATTGCCGGCACCCCCCTGAAAACCCGATTGAAGAGCTTATCCGCCACCGTGTATCCCCAGGAGATGAGGCCGGGAAAGAGTCTGCCGCCCTCTGTTTTGATGAATCCCTTTTTCTTCAGCCAATTGTTGATGTAGAAGTCTTTGGTGCGATAACCTCCGAAGCCGTGGTCGGAGCAGATGAGGATATTCTCGTTGGGATAGCTTTCTAAGAGATCGGAGAGGACCTCCTCCAAGCCTTGAAAGAAGGACAACATCAGCTCCGGATACCTCCAGCAGGTATGCTGCACCGCATCGGTGTTCTCTATCCATAAGAGGAGAAAATCGAAGTTCTCCTCCTGAAGTAGCCTTTTGGCCAGTTGGTAGCGTCCCCTAGTGACCTCCAAGAGTCTCTCGACTCCCTCCCTTTTCCCCTGGAGGCAGATCGAGTGAATCTTACGAGCCTCCGCCCAGGTGGTGATGAACTCCTCCAATCTAACTTTGGCCTCTTTAGGATATGCGTAATGGGGTTGCACCTTGGGGTTCTGGATGCTGGCGAACATCATCCCCTCCAGGGGTCGAGCGGGATAGGTGGTGCGGAGATTGAAAATGCCGCTTTTAAGCCCCTTCTCCGAGAGCAACTGCCAGACCGGTTTGGCCTCCACATCGAAGGAGGAACTAATGCCCCCGCCGGCCTTGACGAAGCCGAAAAGCCCGGTGTTGCCGGGGTTTTTTCCGGTGTATAGGGAGGGAAGCGCCGGACAAGTTTGGGCCGGGATAGTGCTGGTCAAGACCCCGTGGCTTCCAGTCTCTAGAATCCTCTCGAAGACCGGCAACTTGCCAGCCTCTATCCAGGGAGAGAGAAGGTCAAAGGTGGAACCATCGATTCCGATGAGCAATGTTTTCCTGGGAGACACTACTTTCTTCTAGGACAGGAGCGACTGATAAAGCTCCATCACCCGACTGTAGTACTTTTCGGGGGTGTACTCCTTCTCCATCTTCAACCGGGCAGCCCTCCCCATCTCGGGGAGACGGTGTCGGTTGGCGAAAAGGTGATCTATCTTTTCGGCTATATCTTCGGGGTCGCCGGGTTTGCAGACGAGCCCGTCAACGCCGTCGATGATCATCTCCGGCATCCCCCCGATGTTGGAGGCGATGACCGGTTTGCCCATAGCTAAGGACTCCAGGACCGAGAGGGGGTAGTTTTCATACCACTCCGAGGGCATTATCGTGAAAAGGGAGTTGCGGACGAGCTCCTTCAATTCATCCCCCGATTTCCAGCCCAGGAACTTGACATTGTCCAAACCCTTTTGGGAACAGTAAGCCTCCATCTCCGAGCGCATGTAGCCTCGCCCGATGATGTAAAGCTGGAGGTTTTTGGATTTCAATCGGGACATCGCCTCCATCAAGGTCATGAGTCCCTTGACCCGAACCAATCGCCCGAAGTGGACGAAATAGTCGTCCGCCTCATATTTCGGCTCATAACCATCCAGGACTATGAAGTTCGGTACCACCTCAAACCTCTTGGGCTTGAAGCCGAACTCTAACATCTTGTTTTTGAGGAAGTGGCTGGGGGAGATGAAGATATCGACATTCTTCTCGTAGATCCGGAGCCATTTGTGGATATACATCTCCACGCAGTTGAGCAGGCTGGCGGTCAGGGAGCCCCGATTGCAGCGCTGCAGAACCGCCTGATAATACTTGTGCTTTTTGCACCTCTCACAGACCTGGTCGTGTGCCGCCAAATGGTAAGTGGGGCAAATCCTCTTGTAGTCGTGAAGGGTGTGAACGATCGGGATCCCGAAACGCTTGATGGCCGGCAGGATGGAGGGCGAAAGCTGATGGTAGATAATATGCAGGTGAGCAATATCCGGCTTGGTCAGCCCCATCAGTTTGGTGATCTTGTCTCTCGCCTCCACGAAGTAGAGAATTCGAGAGGCGATCTTCAGCGAATCCCAGAGGCTTTTCTTGCCGTCGAAGAATTTCACGTTGCTGACGAAGAAATCGGAGTATTCGCTGGGAAAATCGTTATCGGCCCGCATCGCAAAGGGGACGAACTTGTGGCCATGTTCTACCAGAACCCGATTCCAGTCGTGGAAACAACGGTCGGAGCCACCGTTTAGACCGTAGAACTGATTTACTGAGAGGACTTTCATATCGTCACACCTAGGAATTGAATCTCATTGATGCGCCTCAAGAACAGTCCATCCTGAACCGGGACGAATTCCAGAAATCTTGCGGGGCAAAAGGAAACTGACTGTCTCCAACTTCGTTGCTGTCGCCTATAAACCACTACTCGATATATCCCAAATTCCGCAAACGCTCTTCGACCACCTCGGCTTCATCCTCAGTGTAGACTTGCTCTGGAGGCGGGGATCTGACCTCCCCCCTCTCGCTGGAGAAACTCACTGGACGCCTCAGGAGATAATCTCCAGCGATGATGTTGGTCAAGACCTTACCGTCCATATCCTCCGGGACCGCTTCTCCCAACAGGTAAAACACGGTGGGAATGACATCCATAATATCGGCGGACTCGAAAGCGAATTCACTGTTCACACCGGCTCCTTTGACGATCAGGACACCGTTGCGGCGGTGTTCTCCGGAGCGCTGGATTTCGGTCAGCTTGAACTGCCTGCCCGGCCTTTTGACCTCCCGGTATTTGCTCTTGTCGAGCAGGGCATTCCCGCAGAAATAGGCGTGGTCGTTCCAGAAGACGAAAAGGTCCGGCGCCTGCTCAAGGCACTCCCCGTGGTAAAGCTCCTCTCGGCGATAGACCCTATCGACTATCGGGAGGCCGGTCAACGGGTGCTGCAGCTGGCTCAGAGTTTGCACCAACTCCTCCCGGAACTCCTCATACTCTTCCCCGGGGCGGACAACTCCCTGAGGCTCCCGCCCCTTGAGGTTCAACCTGACCCCCCGAGACATAATCTCATCGTAAGTCGCGTACGCCTTGGTCTTTTCCCAATCGATCCCGGAGAAATAGGTAAACGACTGCATCCACTCGCGGGCACCGGGTAGGAGGGCTTTCAATCTCTCCTTCATCTTGGGGGAGAGATGCTTGCGCAGAAGCGCTCGAGACCCTCTCAAAAGGGACGCTATTTCCCCCTTTGCCCCGCTGGATTTCAAGGAGAGATAACCCTTCTCTACGAAGAAATCGTTCAAGTTCAGGTAGGGGACGCTGTTGTCGAAGGGACCGGCACCGTGATCCGACATGACTACGACATAGGTGTCCTCATCGATCGCCTCTAACAGCCGCCCCACAAGTTGATCCATTTTGACATACATCTCCGGGATGGCCTCCCGAAATCTCTCTGCTCCGGCTTCGTCGTAAAGGGGATGATTGGGCTCCATCAGGTGCCAGAAGAAATGCTGGACACGGTCCAAGGCCACGAAGACCACAAAGAAGAGGTCCCAGTCGAATTTCCTCATCAAGTGCAGGGAAAGCTGTAAACGTTTCTTTTCGGCCTCGAATAGCCTTCTCAATATCTCCTCCCGATTCTCCCTCTCTAGAGAGCCGACGAAGGAGTAATCGATGGTATAGTCTCCCAGAAGCTCTTTGATCTCCGATTTCAACTCCTTGGGATAGGTGTAATCGCTGCTGGTGCCGGGAGCGTCCATGCCGCAGACCAGGTAGCCGTTGACTTCCTCCGGAGGGTAGGAGAAGGGCATGTTGACCACCCCCACCTTGCGGCCTCGTCTGGACAGGATTCTCCAGAATGCCTCCGCCCGCCTCAAGCCGGCGTTGGCCAGGGAGATCTCATAACTTCGGGGCTTGCTGACCACGAAGCTGAAGATGCCGTGCTTTCCAGCATTTTTCCCGGTGGCAAACGAACTCCAGGCCACCGGGGAGAGGTCCGGGATGGTGGAGAGTAAAGTCCCCGAGGACCCGGCTTTTATCAGGCTCTGTAAGTTTGGGAGACTTCCGCCTTTCAGCATTGGAGCCACAAGGTCGAAGGTGGCGGCATCCAGACCGATCAAGAGAACTCTTTTTTTCTGTTTCCTCAAAGCTTCCGCCGAAGATAACAACCTATCTGGGGCAATGTTTTTGTCTCCGAGCAACTGACTCGGAGCTAACCTCGTCGTTTGGGGAGGGTAAATCCGGGATCAGTCCTTG
>Ga0111228_1011_pt1 | contig 12734 bp, 14 predicted proteins | sample DeeMarSWOR152_54_FD_80382 | JGI IMG/M metagenome (GOLD analysis project Ga0111228, IMG submission 80382) | candidate division Zixibacteria bacterium DG_27
GAATACGCGGTCTCTGTTCACAGCCAGCCGTATGATACCCCTCTCTGGCCAGGTTCCAGGCGGGACATAGAGGTTGCTCGTCATCCCCTCCGGCTCAAAGAGGAGAATCCCCCTCGGGGAGGCAAGCCAGACCTCCTTGCCCCACGTCTCTATCGCGGTGACAACACCACCCAACTTCCCCTCTGGAATGATAAACGATTGCCATTCCCCCCCAACATTCAACCTCCTGAAGATTCCCAATTCGGTGGCGATCCAGACGAAACCAGTATCCCTTTCGATATCGTAAATGTGAAGATTGGAAAACCTGTCCCCCTTCGGAAGACCTCTAAAGCTCAAGGAGTCGGGCTTACCCTTCTTGAGTTCCAGCAAATTCACCCCAGCGATGGTTCCAACCCAGAGGCCCTCTGGAGTTGTCTCCAGGCAGCTCACATAATCGTTTTCCAGGCCGCTGAAGGTGGAAAAGCGGGTGAACGAATCTCCACCCTTCTCGTAGCGGATGAGCCCCTGTTGGGTGCCAAACCAAGCGAAATCTTCATCGGCGGCGATGGCGGTCACCTCCGCATTGGGCAGACCGGACCGATAGGGAGCTTCATAATAAGACCATTCCTCGGAGCGGGTATCGTATCGGGTAATACCCTGCCTTCCGTCCTCGTCGATCTCGCCTCCGAACCAGATGTCGTCCCCGTCGAGACAGATGGCCTCCACATCTTTAGCGAAAAGCCCGAATCTCTTCAAAATCAAATCCAAGCTTCGCAGTTTGATCAGCCCCGGCCCCAGACCCCAGGTGCCGACCCAGAGGTTCTGCCAGTTGTCCTCCAGGTGGGCGGTGAGGTCAAAGCGCCGCAGGTGAGGCCCCAGGATGTAACCTTCGGAGACGTATGTGTAGCCGAACTCCATGAAAAGGTCGGTCAGATTCAGCTTTCCCTTGTCGCCTTGCACCAATCCAGCCGGAAAGACTCCCCCACCATACCACTCCTCGAAGGTCGGTTGATACATGGCGGTTCCGGAATAGGTATCGGCCCAGAGCTCATCTTTGGCGGGGTCGTAGGCCAAGCGCCGCACATGATTATCTACCATCCCATCGGAGGTTGTGAAGGGGGTGTTCCAATTCTCCCTGTATCGGTCGAGACGCAGAATCCCACCGGTAGTCCCGAAGTAGATATACTTGTGGTCGTAAGCTACGGAGGTAACATATCTGAAGTTGGTGTAGCTCACCCAGTCTCCGGGGCGATAGCGACCCCTGGCAAAGACAATCCCCGACCACAGAAGAATAAAAGTAAGACAAAGTGTGACAACGAGCCTAACGAACTTCAAGGTGAGTCCACCTTTTTGTCAAACATAAGACGGCAGGCTGGAGAAAGCAACTGATTTACGGCCTCTGAAGGGCAGGGGTTCAACCCCTGCCCGAGCAGGGAGGGGGCAGCCCCTGTTCCCGGTCTCCTGTTCCCTGTATCCTGTTTTCTGTCTCCTGTTTCCTGATTTTATCATTGCCTTTCACTGCCTTTTTTGTTAATATCTTCGAAGTGTCGAAGAGTTACAAAGTCTGGCATGACAGGAGGCGATTATGTCCGGCCATTCCAAGTGGTCAAGTATAAAGAGAAAGAAGGGGAAAGCCGACGCCGAAAGGGGGAAGGTTTTCACCAAGCTCATCAGAGAGATAACGGTGGTGGCAAGGGAGGGGGGCGGCGATCCTGAGGCCAACGCTCGTCTGCGCAGCGCCATCGCTGCCGCCAAAGCCGCAAATATGCCCGCCGACAACATCAAAAAGGCGGTCATGAAGGGGACTGGGGAGCTGCCCGGGGTCTCCTACGAGGCCGCAAACTACGAAGGGTACGGGCCCGGAGGGGTAGCGGTCTTGGTCGATGTTTTGACCGACAATAAAAACCGCACCGTGGCGGAGATAAGACACCTCTTCACCAAAAACGGAGGCAACCTGGGGGAGGCCGGCTGTGTCGGCTGGATGTTCCAGAAAAGAGGTTATATCACGGTGCCGAAGGCGAATGCCACCGAAGATGCTCTTTTAGAGATCATCGTCGAGGCCGGAGCGCAGGATATGGAGGCGGGAAACGACTACTACGAGATCACCACCCCCTTCACCGAATTCGAGAAGGTTCGAAAAGCCCTGGAGTCGAAAAGCATCCCCATCGAGGATGCCGAAATCACCATGGTCCCGCAGACAACGGTTAAATTAGAGGGGAAACATGCAGAACAGATGCTGCGGCTGATGGAGGCCATAGAAGACCACGACGATGTCCAGAACGTTTACGCCAACTTCGACATCGAAGAAGAGATAATGGAAAAGCTGGCGGTTTGACAGGCCCCTGTATGAAGATTCTAGGGATAGACCCGGGGTTGAATGTTACCGGTTACGGGCTGATTGAATTTGAGAATTCACATCTCCGGCTGCTCGAAGCGGGGGTGATTCGCCCAAAAACCAGGGATGGTCTGGAATCGAAAATCCTCACCATCTTTGCCCATCTGAACGACATTATTTCCGATTTCAAGCCGGATAACATGGTGCTGGAGAATCTCTACTCCCACTATCGACACCCGAGAACCGCAATAACTATGGGTCATGCCAGAGGTGTGGTCCTTCTAAGCGCTGCCACTAATGGAATTCCAGTGTCCTGTTACGCAGCCACCAAAATCAAAAAATCGCTGACCGGCAACGGTTACGCCAGCAAACTTCAGATCCAGAGGGCGGTCAAGGAGATTCTAAAGCTGGAGAAAGTGCCTAGTCCGTCGGATGTAGCTGACGCCTTGGCGGCCGCCATCTGTCACACTGGCCAGATCCATTCGAATCCGCAGCGGACATGATTTCCAAGATTCGAGGTCGATTGACAGACATCGGGGAAGAGACCGTCACCGTGGAGGTGAGCAATCTCTTCTACGAGATTCTGGTCCCCTCCGCCCTGACCGAACAGCTAAAATCGAACGGACGGTTGGAGCAGGAGGTCGAGCTTTATACCTTCTACTATATCGAATCCAGCGCCGGGATGGGAAACCAGTTTCCCCGCCTGGTTGGTTTCAGAGATCCGAACGACCGCGGATTCTTTCAACTTCTGATGACGGTCCCGGGCCTCGGCGTGAGAAAGGCTTTGAGATCGCTCACCCTGCCGATAAAGGAGTTCGCCTCTGCGATTGAAACCGAAAACAGGGGGGAGCTTCTGAAGCTGCCGGGAATAGGCCCTCGTATGGCAGAGAAAATCATCGCCGAGCTCAAGGGAAAAACCTACCTCTACGCCCTGATGAAAGAGGGGGAGGCTTTGAGCCTCAGAAAAGAGGCGGAAGTCGATTTCAAGGAGGAGGTGCTGAAGGCCCTTATGCAACTGCAGTACAGAAAGGGTGAAGCCGAAAGGATCATCGACAAGGCCCTCGCCACCGGCAGGAAATTCAGATCCCCGGAGGAGATGCTGCAGACCATCTTCCAACAACAGCTCTAGCCCGGCTTGTCACAAGCCGGTCCTACGGATCCGAACGGATTTGTTTAAGATGACCCGCGAGAGAATCGTTTCATATAAACCCGCCTCCGAAGAGGAAGAGAAGTTCATCTGGTCTTTGAGACCCCAGACCCTGGATGAATACATCGGGCAGGAAAAGATAGTCGAGAAGCTGAAAATCTCCCTGCAGGCCGCGAAGTCACGCGAGGAGCCGGTCGAACATATACTCCTGCATGGCCCTCCGGGATTGGGAAAGACCACCCTGGCGTACATCATCGCCAAGGAGATGAACTCAAAGATAATCACCTCCTCCGGGCCGGCTTTGGTGAGGCCCGGCGACCTGATGGGGATTCTAACGAATCTGAAGAAGTTCGAGGTCCTCTTTCTCGATGAGATTCACCGCCTGCCGACGGTGGTGGAGGAATTCCTCTACCCGGCAATGGAGGAGTTCAAAATCGATTTCGTGGTAGACAAGGGGCCCTTCTCCAAGACCCTGAACATCCCCTTAAAACATTTCACTATGGTGGGCGCCACCACCAGAGCCGGCTTTCTCTCCGCCCCCTTAAGGGATCGCTTCGGAATCTTCTATCATCTGGACTTTTATCCCGAAGGGGAGCTGAAGCAGATTGTCAAGCGCTCTGCCCACATTTTGGGGACTGAGATTGAGGAGGAGGCTGCGGCTGAAATCGCCAAGCGTTCACGGGGCACCCCCAGAGTTGCCAACCGCCTCCTGCGCAGAGTCCGAGATTACTCCCAGGTCAAAAGAGACGGAAAAGTCAGCCTGAATTCAACCCGCGAGGCTCTGAAACTGGAGGGAGTCGACGAGGCCGGTCTGGACGAGCTCGACCGGAAGCTTTTGCATATGATAATCGACTACTATAAGGGTGGACCGGTCGGAATCGAGGCCATCTCCGCCACCCTGAACGAAGAGGCGGACACCTTAGAGGATATGGTAGAGCCGTTTCTCTTGAAGATCGGCTTCCTGCAGAGGACCAGAAAGGGCCGGGTCGTCGGCGAGAAGGCCTACCAGCATCTGAGAATAGAATCTCAGGCCGGACCCCAGGAAGCTCTGTTCAAGTGATAAATGAAAATCCTCCTGCATATATGCTGCGCCCCCTGTGCCATCTATCCCTTCAGAAAGCTCACAAGCGATGGTTACCAAGTCGCTGGCTTCTGGTATAATCCGAACGTCCATCCATATACTGAATACCTGAACCGGCTGAATTCGGTGAAGCTTCTGGAACAGCTCTATGGGTGGGAGATAGAATATCTGGATGAATATGACCTGGAGAAGTTCCTCAAAGCAGTGAGTGACAACCCCGAAGTCGGAATCAGGTGTCGTCAATGCTATCGGATGAGGTTAGAGAAGACCGCGGAGTTCACCAAATCTAGCGGCATCGACCTTTTCACCACAACTCTCTCGGTCTCTCCGTATCAAGACCACAAACTGATAAAAGAGCAGGGAGAAAGGGCAGCTCAGAAATTCGGAGTGCGATTCCTGTATGAGGACTTCACTCCCGGCTACCGGGAGGCGCACCAGGAGGCCAAAGAAAAAGGTCTCCATATGCAGAAGTATTGTGGTTGCATCTACAGCGAGCGAGAGCGCTACGATAAGAAGGCCCAAAAACCGCCGCAGGCAATGGCACGAACACCGGGATCCGCGAAATCGACTTGAACTGGTTTATGCCTCTGAACGAATTTGGAAAGTTGTTCCTCATAGTCGGCGGGATAATTTTCCTGTTGGGGCTTCTGCTCTCTTTTTCTGGAAAGATCCCCTACTTGGGGCAACTGCCCGGAGACATTCTCGTCAAAAAGAAGAATTTCAGTTTTTACTTCCCGCTGACGACCTGCATTATCCTGAGCATTGTCCTTACAGCCCTGTTATATTTTTTCACCAACATTTTCAGAAAATAGATGAAGCTCTCGGAATACGATTACTACCTGCCGGAGGATTACATCGCTCAATATCCGCTTGAGAAGAGAGATCACTCCAAGCTGCTGGTCTTGAACCGCAAAAATGGAGAGATCCATCATCGACACTTCTATGACATAACCGAATATCTAAAGCAGGGTGACTGCCTGGTCATAAACGAGACCAGGGTCTTCCCCGCCAGACTAATCGGAAACGAAGAGAAAAGCTCTGATGAGGTTGAGGTCTTCCTTTTGAGGCCGGTGGCAAACCAGCACTGGGAGGCTTTGGTCAAACCGGGCAGAAAGCTTCCTGTGGGGAGCAGAGTCGCCTTCGCCGAGGGTAGATTGACCGCGGAGATAAAAGAACGCACCGAGGTCGGTGGGCGAGTTGTCAAGTTTGAATGCCAGCAGGACTTTGATCGCCTGGTGGAGGAGATAGGAATTGTCCCTCTTCCGCCCTATGTTAAGCGCCCTCCGGAGGAGCAAGACAAAAGGACCTATCAGACCGTTTATGCCAAGGTCAAAGGAGGCGTCGCAGCTCCTACTGCCGGATTTCATTTCACCGAACAGCTCCTTGAAAGAATAGAAGGGATGGGGGTGGAGATCGTCCCGATCGTCTTGCATCCCAGCGTTGGGACCTTTCGACCGGTCACCGTCCCTGCCCCCAGGAAGCACCGGCTGGAGCCGGAACAATACGTTGTCAGCGCTGAATGTCTGAAGAGGATTCTCGAAGCTCGAAAAAAGCAAGGCCGGGTCATCGCCGTCGGCACCACCGTGGTGAGAGTCCTTGAGACGATTTCAGAGGAGGAAGACCTCTCCGAGGAGAGGAATCTGGGAGATTTGAGCGGCTGGACGAATAAATTCATCTATCCCCCTTACGATTTCAAATTGACGGAGGCCTTGCTGACCAATTTTCACCTGCCGAAGTCGACCTTACTGTTTCTTGTCTCTGCCTACGCGACTCGTAAAATGATTTTCTCCGCCTACCGTGAAGCAATCGAGAGAAAATACCGTTTTTATAGCTATGGAGATGCGATGTTTATAATTTGAAGCGAGATGAAGATAAGGTCGGTCGCACCCTTAGAACATCAGCATTGGACTTAAGACAAGGAGTGAGGTAGTGAGTGTTATCTTGAGAATCGTTATCGCTGTTTTCCTGGGATTCCTTGTTCTGGCATTATCTAGCATGATGAATACGGTCAAGGTGTTCACAGAATTAAGCGAATCTCATCCCTGGATACCGATTACTCATACCGGGATGCTCCTTGCTTCTCTCATTTTGATATGCCTGTTGAGTAGAGGGAAGGTATCTACCTATGGTCTCAAGGGAATCAGATTGAAAGCTTTAGTCCGACCGACCGTTGTCGGTCTTTTCCTCGGGATTATCATTACTGGTTTGGGTGAGTTGCTGCCAATGACCGGATTCGAATTCATGGAAGATTTTACCCTGCTTCAGATAATCCTATTTGTTTGGATTTATGCCAGCGTGAGTGAAGAATTGCTGACAAGAGGCTTATTACAAGGTTTTCTCCGCCCTCTTGAAAAACACGGCCTGACCGTATTCAATTTCTATATGAGCGTTCCGGTGCTTGTTGCGGCTCTATTCTTCGGATTTATGCACTTGGGATTACTCACAATGGGCGCCAGCGGCTCTGCAGTATTTGTCATCGTCCTGTCAGGGATTATACTCGGAGTTATAGCGGGATATTATCGAGAGAGAACCGGCAGCATTGTTCCCGCGATAGTTGTGCACGCGCTGTTTAACATATGCGGAACTGTAGTCGGATCTCTGGGAGAGGCGGTCAAATCGTAGATGGAACTGGTCTGCCGACACCACAAATTGAAGGATTTTGACTTGTAGCGGAAACCTTCAGGTTTCCAGAAACTTCCTTAGAGGTCAAGATTTGAAAAGCTCCGGGAGAACCATTTGCGTAATAGTCGCCGCCGGCAGAGGCAAGCGGATCAACCAGACACTGCCAAAGCAGTTTTTGAAGATTGGAGACAGGCCACTCCTCGCTTATACTATAGAGAGATTTGAGGGGTGCCCACAGATAGCGGAAATCGTGCTGGTTGTCCCCGAAGACTATCTAGCCTTCTGTCAGCAGGAGATAGTCGATCGTTATGGCTTCAATAAGATCCAAAGGATTGTAGCCGGTGGAGAACATCGCCAGGATTCGGTCTGGAACGGACTCAAGGCTCTGCCCCAGAACACCGACCTGGTCGTCGTCCACGATGCTGTGAGGCCATTCATCTCCCCGGAAAAGATAAGCGAGGGAATAAGCCTATGTGCTGATAGCAAGGCCGTTATAACTGCTGTCCCGGTTAAGGACACCGTGAAAGAGGTAAGAGAGCTCAGGGTCGTTAGCACCGTCGATCGGGAAAAGCTCTATCTGGTCCAGACCCCCCAGTTTTTCGATTACCAGCTTCTGATGAAGGCTTACAAGAAGGCAAACCAGGAGGGGAAATATTACACCGATGATTCCGCACTGGTGGAGGCTCTGGGCGAAGAGGTCAAGGTCATCGAAGGCTCTTACGACAATATCAAGGTAACGACGGCTGAGGATCTGAAGTTTGCGGAGTTGTTGCTCTCGGGAGGATCAACGTAAATCCCACCGGCAGATGCCGGTGGGCTACCCATTGCGTGGATAGCTCTGAGGGCTAGCCCGGTGGCCTCCGCCACTGGGAAGAGAGCAGTCCATAGAAGCAGAGATCAACGAAATGATTCGTGTCGGTATTGGATATGACGTCCACCGCCTGGTGAAGGGGAGAAAGCTTATTTTAGGCGGTGTCCAGATAAGGTCAGAAAAGGGGCTTTGGGGACACTCTGACGCCGACGCTCTTTCCCACGCTATCGGAGATGCCCTCCTCGGTGCTGCCGCTCTTGGCGACTTGGGCACCCACTTCCCCGATAGCGATGAGAGGTATAAGGACATCAGCAGCCTGACACTCCTAGAGGAGATTCGCTCGAAATTGACGGACAAAGGCTTCCGGATAATCAATATCGACGCCACCATAGTTGCTCAAGCGCCGAAATTGGCACCCTACATAGAAAAGATGCGGGAGAGGCTCTCGGACACCCTGAAGGTTCCCCTTGAAGATCTCTCGGTGAAAGCGACCACCACCGAAGGCTTGGGTTTCGCTGGGAAGGGTGAGGGTATCGCCTGCTACGCCATTGCATCTGTGGAGAGAACCTAGTTGGCGGAAAAGATCGACGCCCAAATAGCATTTCTGGCCTCCCAGGGAGCCTTCTGGATATATCTGTTTCTCTTCTTCAGCTCCTTCATTGAGAATCTCTTTCCTCCTTATCCCAGCGATGTGGTGGCATTGACCGGAGCTTATTTCATTTACACTGCACAGCTCTCGATTGCACTGGGTTTCGTGATGGTCGTCATCGGAGGCTTGAGCAGCGTGATGATCTTGTATTTCTTGGGTCGAAACAAGGGGGTGAGGTTTTTTCAGAAGAACCGGGGTCCTTTCCTCAACATGGAATATCTGGAGAAGATCAAATCCTGGTTTGGGAGATACGGCGAAAAAGTCCTTTTAGTCTCCCGCTTTATGGCCGGCATAAGGACCGTGATTGCCCTGGGGGCCGGGGTCGGAGGCGTGAGGACCGGCAAGATGGTAGCCTACAGCGGCATAAGCTTCATCCTCTGGAATCTGGTGCTCTTTTCCCTCGCCTATCTTTTCCGGACTAACTTCGAGGCTGTGGTTAGGTTCATCGAAGTATACAGCACCACTGTTTTGATTTCCGCGGTTTTGCTTATGGCTGGGTGGTTGATATATTCGAGGCTGAGAAGGAAAAAACCTGGAGGCAAGCAGATTTGAAGATCGTAGTCCTGATGGGTGGAACCTCCGCTGAGAGGGAGGTCTCCTTAGCCTCCGGTGTCGGGGTGGTGGAAGCGTTGAGGAAGAGGGGGCATGAAGTCGTCCCCCTCGACACCGCCGGGGAGATGAGGATACTCGACATCAAAGACAAGAGGCTATTGGAGATAAAGGAGGCGCCCCCGGATACAAAGGAGCTTGCGAGAATCGAGGAGTCCTTCTCGGTAGAGCGTTTCAAGGCCGAGGATTTAAACGGCACCGAGGTGATTTTTCTAGCTCTCCACGGGGGAACGGGCGAGGATGGCACCATCCAGGCTCTTCTTGAGATGACGGGGATTCCCTACTGCGGTTCCGGAGTGTTGGGCTCCGCCCTGGCGATGGACAAGGAGATGGCAAAGATCATCTTTAAGGCAAGCGACATCCCAACACCAGACTGGATTGGTCTCGCCGTCGACAGCCTCCCACCAGAAAGCGACCTGATTGAGGACGTTGAACAGAAACTTGGGTTCCCACTGGTGGTCAAGCCCCACAATCAGGGAAGCACTGTCGGCCTCTCCTTCGTCCAAAAGAAGGAGGAACTCCTTCCCGCGATAGAGGAGGCCGCCAGATTCTCTGACAGAGTCCTGCTGGAGAAATACATCCCTGGGCGCGAACTCACGGTCGGTATCCTGGGAGAAGAAGCCTTGCCGGTGGCGGAGATAATCCCGGAGCACGGAATCTACGACTACGAATGCAAATACACTCCCGGAAAATCCCGATACCTCATTCCCGCGGAACTTCCGGAGGCGAAAGGGGTTGAATTGCAACGTCTGGGCCTGAAGGCTTTTCAGACCTTGAGATGCGCCGATTTCGGTCGGGTCGATTTCCGTATGGACGACGAGGGAAACTTCTTCTGCCTGGAGGTCAATACCCTCCCCGGGATGACGCCCACCAGCCTGGTTCCAAAGGCCGCCAAAGCGATCGGCATAGGCTTTGAGGAACTGGTGGAGAAGATCTGTCTTTTGGCGATTCAAAGGAAAAAGAGGGATGCCGGGAAAGCCTAAAGGCATACTATTTGACCTCGGGGGAACCCTCATAGAATATGAGAATCTCAGCTGGCAGGAGCTCTCCAGGCAGGGATTCAAACTGGCCTTTGAGATGCTGAGAGATTCCATCGAGGTTCTCCCGGACAAACAGGAATTCGTCCGCCTCTTCGACGGCTGCTTCGAATCCCGTTATGAGGATTCTCTAAAGACTCTGGTCGAGGTGAGGATTGCAGACCTGGTGAGGGACTGCTTTACCAGCTTGAACCTTTCCGGAGATGGCTTTGTCCAAAAACAGTTCCTGGAGGCCTACTATAGACCGATCACCGAGCAGGTAAGGATGGTTAGAGGCGCTCCTGAGATCTTGGATCAGCTCAAAAGCTGCGGGTATAAGCTGGCTCTAGTGTCAAATACAATCTTCCCCGGCGATTTTCACCGCCGAGAGCTGAAGAGATTCGGTCTAATCGATTTCTTTGACCACCTTCTTTTCTCCTGTGAGGTTGGGTTCAAAAAACCTCATCCGGTCATCTTCAAAAGAGCTTTAAAAGCCATGCAGCTCCAACCTCACGAAGTTGTCTTCATCGGCGACCGCCCGAAGGAGGACATTGCCGGGCCCAAAGGCCTGGGAATGAAGGCGATTCTGAAATCCAGAGAGCGGCGGGATTATTCTGAGGGCATTAAACCTGATGCCATCATAGAGGATTTGGGCGAAGCTCCGGAGGCCATTGAACAACTAACGCTTGAAAAATAAACCCTGCTCTGTTAAATTCCGTATAATCCGTTGAGAATTCAATCTAACCAAGCCGGAGGAAAAGTGGATAAGACTGAACTTCTATTGCAGGAGCTGACCGACGCTCACGGGGTTCCCGGACACGAAGACGAAGTCGCAAGGATAATGGCGGAGCGCCTCAAGGGGGTGGCCGATATCGAGCACGACCGCCTGGGCAGCTTTATTGCCAAGAAAGCCGGTACCTCCTCGAAACCGAAAGTAATGATTGCCGGACACATGGATGAGGTTGGCTTCATAGTGAGGGAGATCACCAAGGAGGGCTTCATAAAATTCCTGCCTCTGGGGGGATGGTGGGGGCACGTGGTGCTGGCCCAGAGAGTGATAATCAAGACCTCCAAGGGGGATGTCCCCGGAATCATCGGCTCCAAACCCCCGCACCTTCTCACCGAGGAGGAGAGAAAGAAGGTCTTGGATATCAAAGATCTCTACATCGATGTTGGGGCTCAGAAGGGGGTCAATATCACCAAGCGGTTGGGCATCCGGCCTGGTGACTCCATCGTTCCCGACAGCAAGTTCTCGGTCATGGGGAACAAGAATCTGTATCTGGCCAAGGCCTGGGACAACCGCATCGGTTGTGCAGTGGTGATTGATGTCCTCCAGAGGCTTTCCAAGATAAAGCATCCCAACACTGTATACGGGGTGGGTACCGTTCAGGAGGAGGTCGGTCTCCGTGGTGCCAAAACTGCCGCCACCTACGTTGACCCCGATGTCGGCTTTGCCGTCGACGTCTCCATCGCCATGGACACTCCCGGCGAGGCGGCAGAGCATCCGGAGAAGTTAGGGAGTGGCCCTTCGATAGCGGTCTACGACGGGAGCCTGGTTCCCAATCGGCGCCTCCGGGATCTGGTCATCGATACCGCCGAGAAGAGGAAGATCCCCTATCACTTCACCGCCTTAGCCCGTGGCGGCACCGATGCCGGCAGAATCCATCTCAATCGCATTGGGGTACCGGCTTTATACCTGGGAGTTCCCACCCGATATATTCACGGACACGTGGGGATTCTGCACCGCAAGGATTACGACAACCTGGTCAAGTTGCTGGTTGAGGTCATAAGGGCTCTGGACCAAAAAACCGTGAATAGTCTGACAAATCGCTGAGCCTCAGGGATGGCACTCCGCTTCTTCAACACCTTCACCAAAAAGGTTGAGCCCTTCGAGTCGATAGGGCCCGGCGAGGTGAGAATGTACACCTGCGGACCCACACTCTACGATTTCGCCCACATCGGCAACTTCCGGGCATACATGTTCGAGGATTTACTGCGGAGGTATCTGAAATACAAAGGATACAAAGTCACCCAGGTAATGAACCTCACCGATATCGACGACAAGAGCATCCGTGCCTCCAGAGAACAAGGGATAAAACTTCAGGAGCACACCGAGAAGTACAAGGAGGCCTTCTTCGAGGACATCGACACCTTAAAGATCGAGAGGGCGGAGCATTATCCGGCCGCGACCGAGCATATACCCGAGATGGTCGATCTGGTAAAGAGGCTTTTGGAGGCGGGGCACGCCTATCGTAAGGAGGGATCGATCTACTTCCAGATCAAGAGTTTTCCCAACTACGGCAAGCTCTCCGGTTTCGACATCTCGCAGCTCAAGGCCGGCGCCCGCATCGATTCCGACGAATACGAAAAGGAGACCGCCTCCGATTTCGCCCTCTGGAAAGCCTGGGACGAAGATGACGGGGAGGCCTTCTGGGAGACCGAGCTCGGTAAGGGGCGACCCGGCTGGCACATCGAGTGCTCCTCG
>Ga0111228_1013_pt1 | contig 12246 bp, 10 predicted proteins | sample DeeMarSWOR152_54_FD_80382 | JGI IMG/M metagenome (GOLD analysis project Ga0111228, IMG submission 80382) | candidate division Zixibacteria bacterium DG_27
TGCCTCCGGTTCTGTCTGGCCGGGCCTCGATGGTGAGCACCGGGCAACTGCCGAAGTTAGAATACGATATGTACGTTGTCGAGAAGGACGACCTCTTTCTGATTCCCACTGCGGAGGTTCCGCTGACCAACCTGCATCGGGACGAGATCTTGAAGGGTGAGGACTTACCTCTCTATTACACCGCCTACACTCCCTGTTTCCGAAGGGAATCCGGCTCATACGGAAAGGATACCCGGGGTTTAATGAGAGTCCACGAGTTCAACAAGGTCGAACTGGTAAAGGTGGTCAAGCCGCAATCCTCCTATCAGGAATTAGAATCGCTGGTGAAGGATGCGGAAGAGATTCTTCAGCTTCTGGGATTACCTTACCGGGTGCGGATCCTGTGCACCGGGGATTTGAGCTTTGCCGCCTCCAAGTGTTACGATCTGGAGGTGTATGCCGCCGGTGTGGATAAGTATCTGGAAGTCTCCTCCTGCAGCAACTTCGAGGACTTTCAGGCTCGTCGCGCCAACATCAGATGCCGCCCCCTTCCCAAAGCCAAACCGGAATTTGTCCACACCCTCAATGGCTCCGGGGCGGCGCTCCCCCGAACCCTGATTGCAATCATCGAAAATTATCAAACTGAAAGGGGCACCATTATGGTGCCGGAGGTGCTGAGACCCTATATGGGAAACCTTGACGAAATCGGACCCGAGCAGTGAGTGGTTAGAGGTGAGTTGTTAGTTGTTAGTTGTTAGTTGTTAGTTGTTAGTTGTTAGTTGTTAGTGGTGAGTACCTCTCGTGCTGTTTTCTTTCGATTGTCAGAAAGCAGCTCTCACCCCAGCAACTTCAAAAAAACTATGGGGTTTGAAAGACGAAAAAAAAGAGGTAGAGATGGCCAGAATTTATCCCTAGCTGCTAACGCTGTGGGGTTTCTCTACCACAAAGAGTTATGAAAAAGTTTCACCTGACTACCGGTTACGCCGGCTCTTCCTTCTATTTCAAAGCCTTTCTCGTTTTCGGGATTGTGCTGGTGGGGCTGATCTTCACAATCTACACCCAATTGATTGTCAGCCAACTGCGAAGAGAGATCGCCGAGACCTCCCGAGTTTACGCCCGATTGTGGCAGTTCGCGGCTTCAGAGGCCGCCACCGGTGCCGAGATCAACGTCATCTTCGAGGAAATCATCGAAAAGAGCAACTTCCCGATTATAGTGACTGACCCTCAGGGGAGACCCTCCTCCTGGAGGGAGGTGGGAGTCGCTCACGGAGATACCTCCTTGAAGGCGATGGGGAGATTAACCGAAATCTACAGGAAAATGGATTCGAAAAGGGACCCCATCCCGATCTATTTTGGGGAGCCGAAGACCATCATCTCCTATCTTCACTACGGCGACTCCCCCATGGTGGAGAAGTTGCGGGTAATGCCGCTCATCGAAGCGGGAGTTGTGGTGTTGTTCCTTCTTGTAGCCTTCATCGGCTATCACAACCTCAAAAAGAGCGAGCAGCACTTCATCTGGGTGGGAATGGCCAAGGAGACCGCTCACCAGCTGGGAACCCCCCTCTCCTCCCTCTTAGGTTGGCTGGAGCTTTTGAAAATGAAACGCCAGCCCGGCAGCTCGGAGACACTCAGCAGCTATCGACAGGAGGAGATCACGGATCGGATGCGAGCTGACATCAAGCGTCTGGAGAGGGTGGCTAACCGCTTCGGGCAGATTGGCTCGGTCCCGGAGTTGAAGCTCACCGACCTCAACGGCACCATAAAGGAGGTGGTTTCATATTTTGAGACGCGACTCCCGGGAGCGGGCCGGGGGGTGAGAATCGAGGAGGACTACGGGGAGGTTCGGGAGGTCAAGGTCAATCCGGAACTCATCTCCTGGGTGATGGAGAATCTGATCAAAAACTCTCTGGAGGTGATCAGTCCTGCCGACGGCTGGATTCGAATCTCCACCTCCACCAGCGACGACGGCAAAAGGGCGCAGATAACGGTCAGCGATAACGGGCGGGGAGTTCCCGCCAGAAAGCAGAGCAAAGTTTTTCTCCCCGGCTACACTACCAAGAAGAGGGGTTGGGGATTAGGTCTGACTTTGGCCAGAAGGATCGTGGAGGAGTATCACCGGGGAAAGATACAGTTGACGGAGAGCATTCCCCATCGCCGCACCACCTTTTTGGTTACCCTGCCGATAGAAACTTAGAGAGAATGCGAGCGTAGAATTGAAGAATCATGAAAGCAGAATCCTGGAACGTTCTCTGGGTCGATGACGAGATCGACCACCTGAAATCTCTGATTCTTTTCTTGGAGTCGCGCGGCTACAAGGTCACCCCCGCCACCAACGGCGATGACGGCGTGGCCCTGGTGCGTGAGAACGACTACGATTTGGTCCTCCTCGACGAGATGATGCCGGGAAAGGATGGATTGACCACCCTGGAGGAGATAAAGGAGATCAAGCCCAATCTGCCGGTCATCATGGTCACCAAGAGCGAGGAGGAGATGCTGATGGAACAGGCCATCGGCAAAAAGATCGACGACTACCTCACCAAACCGGTCAATCCCAGCCAGATTCTCTCGGCCTCCAAGCGTCTCTTAGAGGCCAAGAGAATTCGAGAGAGCCATCTCGCCCGGGAGTATGTCACGGGGTTTGCCACCATCGCCCGGAAACTCCTGGGACCCTTGAGTTGGAAGGACTGGATTGACATCCACCTGGAGTTGTCGAGAATGGACGTCGAGATCGAGGAGACGAGAGATGTCGGACTGCGGCAATCGCACCGGGGACAGAAAAAGGAGTCCAACCTGGAGTTCGGTCGCTACGTCGCCCGGAACTACCCCCGGTGGCTCCAGGATGAGGACCGGCCTCCCCTTTCGATCGATGTCGTCAAAACCTTCTTGCTGCCGCTTCTTCGGGAGAGACAGCAGGTTTTCTTCATCGTCATCGATTGCATGCGGCTGGATCAGTGGTTAATGGTGGAGCCGATTCTGGCGGAGTATTTCAACCTCAAAGTTGACTACTACTACTCCATCCTGCCGACCGCCACCCCGTATGCCCGCAACGCCATCTTCTCCGGGCTTTTCCCGGACGAATGTGCTCGCCTCCATCCGGAGCTGTGGAAACCCAGCTCGGACGACGCCTCCAGGAATAGATATGAAAGACAGAATTTGGCCCGGCAGCTGCGGCTCTTAGGGCTTCAGTATAAGGATGACCCCAAGTACGTAAAGATTCTGGACGCCGCCGAGGGAGAAAATCTGGCTAAAAAGATCTCCAACTATATGCAGGAACCGCTCTTCTCAATAGTGGTCAACTTCCTCGATATTCTCTCTCATGGGCGCTCGGAATCGGAGATCCTCCAGGAGATCGCTCCCGATGAGGCTGCCTTCAGATCCCTGATGAGATCCTGGTTTGTGCACTCCAGCCTCTTCGAGGTGTTGCAGTACCTCTCCGAGCACGATTGCACCGTCATAATCACCACCGACCACGGTTCAGTTTTAGGGACCCAGGGCACTATCGCCCACGGCAGAAGAGACACCTCTACCAATCTGCGCTACAAATATGGAGATAACCTCAATTGTAACCAGAAGGAATCAGTCCTGATCAAAGATCCAAAGGAATACCATCTCCCCAGCTACCGCATCAGCACCACTTACATAATCGCCCGAGAGGATTTCTACTTCGTCTATCCCACCAGCTATCACGAATACGAAAGACAATATCGTAACAGCTTCCAGCACGGAGGCATCTCCTTAGACGAGATGATCCTGCCGGTTGTCACAATGAAATCGAAGAAGTTTTAGGAACTATGAACGAGGCTGGCTTTCCGAAAGCCTCAAAAGAGGAGCGGCTCTCGATCTCAGCGGACAGAGAATCTACAAGAAGGGTTGTCAGCTCCTCTCCCGAAGAGACCGAGAGTCTGGGCGAGAAGCTGGCCGAGAAGCTCTCGTCCGGGGCCGTCGTCGCCCTTTTCGGGGAGCTCGGCGCCGGGAAAACCTGCTTTATCCGGGGGGTTTGTCGAGGTCTGAAGGTCAAGGAGAAAATCACCAGCCCCTCTTTCATCATTATCAATCACTACCGCGGAACTCTGCCGGTTTACCACATCGACCTTTATCGGCTGAAAAGCCACCAGGAGTTTCTCTGCCTCGGTTACGAGGAGTATCTTTTCGGGGAGGGGGTGACCTTGATAGAGTGGGCCGAGAAGGCCGAACCTTACCTGCCGCCCGAAACCCTGAGCGTCTCTATGAGAATCGTCGACGAGACGAGGAGGGAAGTGCGCTTCTCTCGGGAGCCTCGGTGATCGTGACGGCCTTTCAAACCCCAGGTTGAGTGCAGCCGATGAAAGTTCTGGGCATCGATGCCTCCAAACCCTTGGGTTCCGTTGGACTGATCGACGGTGAGCAGGTTTTGGGGGAGCACAAGTTTCCTATTGTCGGAAATCACAAAAGCGCCCTTTTGGGCAACATCGACCGCTTGCTTAAGGAAACGGGGGTGTCGATAGAAAAGATACAGGGGGTCAGCGTTGTCACCGGTCCCGGTTCCTTCACGGGACTGCGGGTGGCGTTGGCGACCGCTAAGGGTCTCTGCATGCCCAGAGAACTACCCTTGGCTGGGGTCTCCAGTCTGGAGGCTTTGGCTTGGTCTCTGCCTTATTGTCGATTGCCGGTTCTGGCCACCATAGATGCCCGGCGGGGAGAGGTTTATGCCGCTCTGTACAACACCAGAAGCGGCCTCCCCGTCAGGGTGGGGGAGGAGGTGAGCCTTCCACCGGAGAAGATGTATGAGAGGTTTGACGCCGAGGTGGTCATCATCGGAGACGGTGCGGAAACTTACGGAGGCAAATTCGAGGAGCTTTACGGGGATAAGGCTCACGTTGCGCGCACTTTCAGCTCCTTTCCCGGAGGCGCCCTGGTTGCCCTTCTGGGAAGGGAGAAGATCTTGGCGGGGGAGCTTCTATCTTTGGAGAGCTCCGTCCCGACCTACATAAGACCGGCAGAGGCGATTTTCAAAAAGCGTCCATGACGAAATTGACTTCGCAACAGAAATCCGTAGATTACCGACTGGTGGAGATGACTGGCGAAGATATCGAGCAGGTAGCCTTGATCGAGAGAAGTTGCTTTTCCAACCCCTGGCCTAAAGAGAGCTTCAGACATGATATTTCCAACTCCTTCGCTTACACCCTGGTCGCCAAGGAGGGAAGGGTGGTTTTGGGTTATCTCGTAGCATACCTCATTGCAGAAGAGTTTCAGATAGCGAATATCGCGGTGAGACCCCAATATCGTCGGCGCGGGATCGGCAGGAGCCTTCTGGCCGCGGCACTATCGGAGGGGAGAAGAATCGGTTGTCGTTATGCCATTCTGGATGTCAGGCCCTCGAACATTGCGGCCATGCAGCTGTACGACAAATTCGGGTTTGGCAAGGTTGGACGCAGACCGAAATACTATGCGGCTCCGAGCGAGGATGCCCTGATTATGGGGAAGAATCTGACCTGAGAGCTTCTTATGGAGTGGTTCAAGAAAGCCAGGGTGGGGATAGACTCCGCCAACAAAAGGGAGGTTCCGGATGGTCTTTGGACTAAATGTCCCGACTGCGGAGAGATAACCTACGTAAAGGAGCTGGAGAAGAGCTACTGGGTTTGCAGGATTTGCTCATATCATTTCCGGCTAAAATCGGACAATTATATCAAGATGATCTTGGATGATGGTCATCTAGAGGAACACGACGCCGATTTGGTTTCCGGCGACCCGTTGAAATTCAAGGACTCGAAGAGATATCCGATGCGGATCAGACAGGCCCAGGAGAAAACCGGGTTGAAAGAGGCGGTGCGTGCCGGAATTGGGAAGATCGACGGTCGCCTGGTCAGCTTCGCGGTGATGGATTTCCACTTCATAGGTGGCAGCATGGGTTCGGTGGTGGGGGAGAAGATCGCTCGGGCCATCGAGAGGTCCCTGGAGGGGGAAATACCACTCGTCATTATCTCCACCTCCGGGGGGGCGCGCATGCAGGAGGGGATCCTGTCCCTGTTTCAGATGGCTAAAACCTCGGCCCTGCTTTCTGAACTGCAGAAGACGAACATCCCCTATATCTCAGTTCTAGCAAATCCCACCACCGCAGGAGTGATGGCCAGTTACGCCTCTTTGGGCGATATCATTATTGCGGAACCGAAGGCGCTTTTGGGGTTTGCCGGCCAGAGAGTCATCCAACAGACCATCAAACAGGAATTGCCGGAGGGTTTTCAGACCTCGGAGTTTTTCCTCGAACATGGATTTGTGGACCTCATCTCCCCACGCAAGGATCTGAGAAAGAATCTCTCCCTACTTCTGGGCTACCTCTGTAACGATTAGAGTCTGGGCGTTCTTTTCCCATAGAGAGATGGATTATCGACAGGCGGTTTCTTACCTTTTCGATCTGGAGAAGTTCGGGATTAAACTGGGGCTTGAGAATATCACCCGCTTTTTGGACCTGATTGGCAATCCCCATAACTGTTTCCCGGCAATCCACGTCGCGGGAACCAACGGCAAAGGCTCCACCGCAGCGATCTTAGAGGCGATACTCACCTCCGCCGGTTTCAAAGTGGGGCTCTACACCTCTCCCCACCTGGTGGATTTTCGCGAGAGGATCAGAATCGGAAAAAGGCCAATTGACAGAGAGTACGTCGCGGCGTTTGTCAGCTCTAAGAAGGACCTGATCGAGGAGGTCCCAGTGACCTTCTTCGAGGTGGTCTCAGCGCTGGCGTTCAGCTACTTCGCAGAGCAGGGGGTCAACCTCGCCGTCTGTGAAACCGGCCTGGGGGGGAGGTTGGATGCCACCAACGTGCTGAAAACCGTAGTCTCTATCATCACCAACGTCGATTTGGAACATACCGACCACCTGGGGAGCAGTGTTTCCGACATTGCCAAGGAGAAGGCCGGGATCATAAAGGAGGCGGTTCCCACGGTGACGGCCTCCAACAACTTCGAGGTCAGAAGGATTTTGAGAGATAGCTGTAGGAAAAGGAAGGCGCCGCTGGTTTCAATCTACGACGAGGCTCAATGGCTGGTGAAGGAGGTGGGGATTAAGGGTTCCCGTCTTGACGTCTTCACCAGATCGAACAAGTATGTCGACCTGCGCTTGAACTTGATTGGCAGGCACCAGCTGGAGAACGCCATGTGTGCTCTTTTGGCCATCGAGATTCTTCAGGACAACGGTTGGAGAGTCACCAGCAGGGCCATTAAGGAAGGGCTGGGCCAGGTGGTCTGGAGGGGACGGTTGGAGCTGTTCTCTGAGAGGCCCATTGTCTTGGCCGATGTCGCTCACAATCCGCCGGCGATGAAGATCATCAAGGAGAACCTGCAGGAACTATTACCTCAAAGGAAATTCTTGGTCGTCCTGGGGATGCTCTCGGACAAGAATTACGTGGAGATGCTCAACGAGGTGGGAAGGTTTGCAGAGGTGATCTACCTGACGAAACCGATCACCGACAGAGCCGCCGACCCAGAGCTTCTGGCGAGCGAGGTCAGCAAACAGGGCTCGAATTTCAAGGTCATTCCGGTCGTGAGAGAGGCTTACAAATACGCCCTAAGTCAGGCTCGGACGGAGGAGGTAGTGTTGGTTACCGGCTCCCACTATACCGTCGGAGAGGTGATGGCTGCACTCAGTTAGGAGAAACAAATGAAAGGTCTATGTTCAACTTCCGTATTGCTTCTCGTTTTCTCAATTCTATTCACCAGCTGTGTTAAGAAGAAGGAGCCCCCGATGTCCGAGCCGGCGATCGAAATGGAGATGGTCTTGCTTCCCGGAGGAGAGTTTTCGATGGGTGCCCAAGATGGAGGGGTGGCTGATAATCCCGTTCACAAGGTCTATGTCGACTCCTTCTACATGGATAAATACGAGGTCACCAATGCCCAGTATTTCAGCTTCTGCGAGGAGACGGGGAGAGATCTGCCCGAATTCTGGGGTATGAAGGAGTTCCACTCTGGATCGAACTATCCCAACCATCCGGTTGTAGGTGTCTCTTGGAGAGATGCCAAGGCTTACGCAGAGTGGATTGACAAGAGGCTGCCCACGGAGGCGGAGTGGGAATATGCTGCCAGAGGCGGTCTGGTCGGCAAGGATTTCCCCAATGGCGACGATTTGGATTCCTCCACGGGGAATTTCTCCTCCAAGGGAACAGTCCCCGTCGGCAGTTACCCCCCAAACGGATTCGGGCTACACGATATGGCCGGGAATGTGGTAGAGTGGGTTTTCGATTACTACGACAAGGACTACTGCAGGGTCAGCCCTTACAAGAATCCGGCAGGTCCGCAAGAAGGGAGATTCCGAGTGATCAGAGGTGGCGGGTGGCACTCTGGAAAGGGCTGCAATAAGGTTCATTTCCGTAACTGCTTACTCGGCAGGTGGGTGGATTTCAATCTGGGCTTCCGCTGCGCCAAGGATCTGCGCTGATCTACGGCCTCTTTGCTGGGCTCGTCAGCCAGAGGCTGATCCGCTTGCCCGCCTGTGGCGGGCCTCCGCCGGAAAAGCCCAGCCTATTCGGTGAGGGGAATGGAATAGAGGGGGATTCCTGCCCTGGGCTTCTGTCTGTGAAAAGCCTTCTGGAAGCTTTACATACTTAGAAGCATTGCTTATTTTTGAAACGGCAACAGGCAACGAATTACTTCTGTCCAATGACGGATTTTAGACTAGTCTCTGATTATGAGCCCAAAGGTGACCAGCCCCAGGCCATCAAGGAGTTGACCCAGGGGCTGAAGCGGGCTAACAAGCATCAAACCCTCCTGGGTGTCACCGGAAGCGGCAAAACCTTCACGATGGCGAACGTCATCGCCAATTACGGTCGTCCCACCTTGGTCATTTCACACAATAAGACCTTAGCGGCCCAGCTTTACGGAGAGTTCAAAGGGTTTTTCCCTCACAATGCGGTGGAGTTTTTCATAAGCTATTACGACTACTACCAGCCGGAAGCCTACGTCCCCGCCAGCGATACTTACATAGAAAAGGATACCAGCATCAATGACGACATCGACCGCCTGAGACTGAAGGCCACCAGCGCTCTTTTGGAGAGAGAGGATGTGGTTGTGGTGGCTTCGGTCTCCTGCATCTACGGTCTGGGTTCGCCCAAGGATTACAGGGAGCTTTTGGTCTTTCTCTCCGCGGGGCAAAAGATAGAGCGAAATGAAATCCTGAGACAACTGATAGACATCCATTACAGCCGCAACGACATCGAGTTCGGTCGTGGCAGTTTCAGAGTCAGAGGGGACGTTATCGAAGTCCATCTGGCCTATGAAGAGGTGGCAATCAGAATCGAGTTGTGGGGAGACCGTATCGAGAAGCTCTCTTTGGTGGACACTTTGAGGGGCGAAGTCTTGGAGGACAGAAAGACCGTCGCCATATACCCTGCCAGGCATTTCATCACCACACATCCCAGGCTCGAAGTCGCTGTCACCACCATCGAGGAGGAGTTGGAAGAGCGACTTCAATACTTCCGTAAGAAAAACCTCCTCTTGGAGGCTCAGAGGTTGGCGACCCGCACGCGCTACGATTTGGAAATGATGCGGGAGATTGGATATTGTCCCGGCATTGAGAACTACTCCCGCCACCTCTCCGGGAGAAAACCGGGCGAGCCACCATTCACCCTGTTGGATTTCTTTCCCAAGGATTTTTTGTGCATCATCGACGAGTCCCACCAGACCGTTCCCCAGATACGGGGAATGTATCTGGGAGACCGCTCCAGAAAGGAGACTCTGGTGGAACACGGATTCCGCCTCCCCTCCGCCCTGGACAATCGCCCATTGTATTTCGAAGAGTTTGAATCCCGACTGCATGAAGCCATATTCGTCTCCGCGACTCCGGCGCCGTATGAACTGGAGAAATCAAAGGGTGTGGTGGTGGAGCAGATTATCAGACCCACCGGGCTTTTAGACCCCGTCATCACTGTCAAACCGGTCAAAAATCAGGTTGATGATCTGGTGGAGGAGATAAGATTGCGAGCCTCCAGAAAACAGCGGGTGTTGGTCACCACCCTTACGAAGAGGATGGCCGAGGACTTATCAGATTACTTGGCGCAGCTGGACATCAAGGTTCGCTATCTCCATTCAGAGATCGACGCCATCGACCGCGTCGAAATCTTGAGGGATCTACGTTTGGCGGAGTTTGAGGTTCTGGTAGGGATAAACCTCTTAAGAGAGGGTTTGGACCTGCCGGAGGTCTCTTTGGTCGCAATTCTGGATGCGGACCGGGAGGGGTTTTTGCGCTCCGAGACCTCTTTGGTGCAAACCGCCGGTCGAGCCGCCAGAAACAAAGCCGGGGAGGTGATCCTCTACGCCGAGGTTATGACGGACTCGATCAAGAAGGCGGTCGCGGAAACTAACCGCCGAAGGAAAATCCAGGAGGAATACAATCGCAAACACGGAATCGTCCCGGAGACAATCTACAAGACTAAAGAGGAGATCTTGAAGACCACCACTTTCGCCGACTCCCGGACTGCTACCTACGAGAAGAAGGAGAAACTTGATCTCTTCGAGAAACTGGAGTCAGAAGAGCGCCTGAGGGCCTTGCAGAAGGCTATGAGGCAGGCCGCCAAAAACCTGGAGTTTGAGAAGGCGGCAGCCTTCAGAGATGAGATCAAGAAACTGAAGAAGAAGGTGACCAGTAATCGTTAGTAAACGAGGGGGCGGTTCTCAGTTAAAGAGGCGGAGACTCAAATTGACCACGAGATTTTACGTTTCCCTGGTTTTCATACTGATATGTCTGATTCTATCAGGGTGTTCCAAGAAACCGACCTTCCCCTTCTATCCCGACCGGGACGCCATCGTTGATATGATTACCGAGGATCTGCCCGACATCTTCCAAAGCCAGACAATCGACCTCACGGTGCCGGACACCCTCTCTCTCTCTACCGCTTACTGGAGGGAGATTGACAGCGTCGGGCGTCGCATAGTTGTAAGCTTCTTCTATGAGGGAACCCCGCACGAGATTCCCCTGGCGGAGGTGGCGGTCCTAGACAGCATGTTCGGTTACTTCCACCTTGTTATTGAAGACACCTCATACACTCCGCCCACAAGGGTGCGAGTGAAGAAACCGCTGAAGGAACTCGCTACGATCCAGGCCAAATTCGAAAAGTGGGGAGAGGACCGGGATCCCAGAAAGGGATGGATATTGACGGACATCTCCGGCGTGGAGGTGCATTCAGAGGTCTCGAATCGATATCTGTCCGCGGCGACCCTCCAGGCTCTGAGCATCGGGGAGCTCACTCTCACCGGGGTGGAAATTCAGCACACCCGAAGCATAAACGAGATCCCCAACTTCTCGGAAAGGGAGTCCGTCAACCTGAACGCCACCGTCGGGGATTCGAGTGACATTGTCTACATGCATCACAACACCTCCTTCGGGCTGACCAAGACGGAGATGTATCCCATTGGAGAGGCGACTTTTCGGGGCAGCTTCCGTACTCCCCAAAGCCTCGGGTACTACCACCTCACGGTAGACCTCATTTCCCTTTCAACAGTCACCGACCCTGACACCACTGTATACGATTCCAAAAGATGGGGGATTCTCTACAAGGTAGACTCATCCAGTACCATCCCAGGGCTAACTTGTAGCGGGGAGCTTCAGCTTTGCGTACACGCGGTTGAATCCTACGGGCTTTGAACCGGCGCGCAAGAAAAGGGGCAGGAGTTGAACTCCTGCCCCAGCTATAATGCTTTGCCAGTCCTGCAACCTCTGGTTTACTTCAGCAGGTTCATAGACTTGTTGGCAGTGTAGTCACCACTGGTGAGCTTGTAGAAGTAAACGCCGCTGGAGAGATTGGAAGCATCCCAAGAGACGACATGCTCACCAGCCTCCGTCTGCCCGTCAACTAGCGTAACCACCAGACGGCCGCTGATGTCGTAAACCTTCAGGCTGACATTCCCGGCCTCGGCCAAATCAAAGCTGATGCTGGTGGTGGCATTGAAGGGGTTGGGGTAGTTCTGGTGCAGCTCGGTGACCATAGGGAGAGCAGCCTCCGGGCGGTCTGCCTGCACTAGCTCCCACTCGCTGTTGTCGCCCATCCTCCAGGGGACGCAATCGATAATGTCGGCGTTCATACAACAGTAAACGTCATTGCCGCTGAGGCTGCCACCGATTGCAGCGCTGTACTGCCCGGGAGTGGCAGAGTTCGGAACCTTGAGCATGTAATATTCCTGAGTGGTGCCGGCGGGGTAGGTTTTATTCCTCCCCATGGCGACCAGAAGGTTGGCCGGGTCGCAGCCGTAGCTGGCATAGCCGCTGAAGGTCAGAGTGCCAGAGATGTTACCGCCGGTGCGGTT
>Ga0111228_1014_pt1 | contig 11817 bp, 11 predicted proteins | sample DeeMarSWOR152_54_FD_80382 | JGI IMG/M metagenome (GOLD analysis project Ga0111228, IMG submission 80382) | candidate division Zixibacteria bacterium DG_27
TCTGGGTGTTGTAACAGGGGCCGTGGGGACGCTCATTTAAAACCCCGAGAACCGGAATGGGATAGGCATCCTGAATTCCGCTGGTCAGATCCCGTTCACAGGCGACGGCCACGATGGCGCTGGGTCTGGTATCTACAATGATTTTCCTCGCCAGGGTGCCCCCGGTGGCGACTGCAAGCTCGGCCTCGTATTTCTCCTTCAAAGCAATGATCTCATTCAATTGGCAGTTTCCACAACGTTTGCAATTGAGATAGGTGGCGGTTACCCGATGAGGACAATCGAAATTCTGGAGGCACTGGGAAAGTAGTATCAGCACCTTACCTCTCTGGAGACGCTTTCGAGAGGCTTTGACCAGGGAGTTGTTGACCTCCACGAAAGAGCTTCTGACGGTGTCCTTGGAGACTCCCAAGAGTCTTCCCAGAAGTATGTTAAGAGGGAAAAGAACCTTGACGGTAACCTGTTTCTCCCCGTGGGGCCAGAGGAAGTCCTTCTCGGTGGCAGAGGAGAGGACTATGAGACTCAACCCCACCGCAATTGTTCCCAGGGAAGCTACCAGCGCTATTCTAATGACCCAGGCCAGATAGACATTGGACTCCTCCAGCCGGGGCGCTATCAAATACCACAGGGCCACAAAAGAGATCGCAAGAATTGCCAGCGAGAGGATCGAAAGCCACAGGAAAATCCACTTGCTCTTCATCCTAAGACCTCACCAACCTCAACCCTATAACCACGAACAAACTCCTGACCACTTATTGCTCTTTTTCCCTCAAGCTGCAGCTCCTGAAGCCAAAGGGAAGCCTCCCCGCAGGCGATTGTCATCCCTTCCTTGGGACTCGACAATAACACCTCTCCCGGCTGTCCCCTCAGCTTGAGATCACCGCTTGGCTGCGAGCGATAGAGCTTCAAAGTCTTCCCCCTGAAATGGGTGTATGCCCCCGGCAGGGGGGAGAGCCCTCGAATCAGGTTCTTTACCTCCTCGGCTTTCTTACTCCAATCTATGCGGCAATGTTCCTTCACTATCTTGGGTGCTCTGGTGGCCATACCCTCATCTTGCGGGGTAGTTTTGACCTCCCCGCTTTGCAAGAGCTTCAAAGTGTCCACAACCAACTCCGCTCCCAGGTGCGATAACCTCTGGCTGAGTTCCCCAGAGGTTTCCTCCTCTTCAATCTCCACCCGCCTCTGTAAAATAGTATCGCCAGTATCGACCTTCCTTTTCAGGAAAAAAGTGGTCAGTCCGGTCTCGGTCTCGCCGTTTATGATGGCCCAGTTGATGGGGGCGGCTCCCCGATAGCGGGGAAGCAGAGAGGCGTGTAAGTTGAAGGCGCCCCTGGAGGGCAGCGTGAACAGCTCCGGGGGCAAAACCCTGAAGGCAACTATCACCATAATCTCGGCATTCAAAGACTTAACCTCGGTTAAGAATCCTTGTTCCTTCAGCTTTGAGGGCTGCAATACGCGAAGTCCTAACTCCAACGCTTTCTGTTTAACCGCCGGAGCTCGGAGCTTCAGGCCCCGGCCCTTGGGCCGGTCTGGAGAGGTAATTACTGCGGGGACTTCATAGCTGGCGCTGACGATCGCCTCTAAGCTAGGGAGGGCAAATTCCGGATTGCCGCAAAATATTACTCTCATTCCACCTCATCTACCGGCCTTCGGCAGGGGTAGCCGGGTCGTTGAGTCCTAACCTCTAAGGAGGGTTCCGGTTGGAGATTTTCCTCATCCGAGCCGAGATTAGCTGCTTTCTGATGGACCCCACGTGGTCGATTATGAGCTTCCCGTTCAGATGGTCGAGCTCGTGCAGGACCGCTCTGGCGACAACGCCCTCGCCTTCAAACTGAAACTCTTCGCCCTCCAAGTTCAAACCCTTTACGGTCACTCGCTGGGGCCGTTCGATCTTCTCGAAGATCCCCGGAAACGACAGACACCCCTCCTCCCCCACCTGCACTCCCGAGACCTCCACTATTTCAGGGTTAATCAATACGAAGGGCTCAAATTTGGGGGACTGCAAAGAGGCGTCCAGAGCGAAGATCCGATTCAGCTCTCCGACCTGATTGGCCGCCAGCCCCACCGCCTGGTTGTGCTTCATAGTCTGCAGCATGCTCTCGGCCAGCTTGGCCAATTCGCCGTTAATCTCCTTCACCTCTCGGGCTACCTGCCTCAGAACCTGGTCCCCGTAGATTCTCACTCTAAATATACTCACGGCTTCGCCTTAGTCCTGCAATCAAACTAGAATACCCCATTGGGTAAACTGTTCTAAGGGCCCGAAAGTTCTCGGGACCGAACCTCCCTCTTTATTTGTCGGCCTTTCCCGCGATCGAGGATTTCAGAAACTCCACCTTGGTGTTCTCCCCGAGCCTCAAGACCACGATGTTGTCCTTTTCATTTATCCCTACGATAGTTCCGAACATTCCGCCACTGGTCACCACTCGATCCCCCTTGCTCAAGGTGCCGAGCATCTCTCGATGTTGTTTCTGTTTTTTCTGTTGGGGACGTATCAAAAGGAAATAGAAAATCACGATGATGAGGATAAATGGGAGAAACGCCATCAATCCTCCACCTCCGGCGGACTCCCCGCCCCCGCCCGAGGTCCCCATGGCGTAAGCTACAGAGAACAAAATCTTAACCCTCCGTTTCTTCCCTTTCTTGGTATGATTCCAAAAAGCTCTTTTTCCAGCTTGCGAACCTCCCCTCCGAGATAGCCTCGCGAATTTGCTGCATCAGCTGTAGATAGAAATAAAGATTGTGCCAACTTGTCAAGCGCAATCCCAAGATTTCTCCGACCGAAAGCAGGTGGCGGACATAAGCCCGACTGTAGCGACGGCAGGCCAGGCAGCCGCATTCCTCTTCAATGGGGGCGGGATCACGAGCATAGCTAGCACCTTTTATGACCATCTTTCCCCGGCGGGTGAACACCGTTCCGTTGCGGGCATTCCTGGTGGGAAGGACGCAATCGAACAGATCCACCCCGGCGGCGACGGCTTCAACTATATCTCTTGGAGTCCCCACTCCCATCAGGTAACGGGGTTTCTCCCCTGGCAGGCACTCGGTGCATACCGGCAGGATCTCGAAGGTGGCCTCTATGGGCTCTCCCACCGCCAAGCCGCCGATAGCGTGGCCGGGAAAGTCGTAACTGAGTAAAGCTTCAGCACAACTCCGCCTCAACTCCGGATAGACACCACCCTGGAGTATTCCGAATAGAGCTGGACTTCGCTTCCCTTCGCTCAAGTTTCGATGTTCGGAGAGACACCTCTTGGCCCACCTCACGGTCCTCTCGGTAGCCACGGCGACGTAGCTTTGGCCGGCCTCATACGGGGGACATTCGTCCAGGGCCATTATTATGTCAGCCCCCAACTGGTGTTGAATCTTGATCGCCCTTTCGGGAGGGAATGAGTGTCGGGAACCATCTATGTGGGACTGGAATTCGATGCCCTCATCGTTGATCTTGTTCAAGACCTTGAGGCTGTAAAACTGAAAGCCTCCGGAGTCGGTCAAAAGTGGCCTTTTCCAACTGATGAAGCGGTGCAATCCCCCGCAAGACTCTATGACTTCTGAGCCGGGGCGGAGATAGAGGTGATAGGTGTTCCCCAGAATTATCTCGGCGCCCAACTCCTCCAGTTCCCCGGCCTCGAAGGTCTTCACCGTCCCTTGGGTCCCAATGGGCATAAAAGCCGGGGTATCGATCTCCCCGTGGGCGGTCGTAATCTTGCCGAGCCTCGCCCAGGAATCCCTGTCTTTGTATCGTATCTCGAATCTGAAAGCTTCCAACGGCTGGTCCCGTTCAGGCGGCTTCTTTAAGCCCCTTTAAGAGCTTTTCCCCTTGGTGAAGCCGTATTTCGCCAACATCTTCGAAAACCCTCCCCAGTATTCATGAGCTTTGGTGCAATAGACAAAGGGCTTTAGCTTGGGGATGTCGGGCCTTTCGGCTTTGTCAAGCACCTCTTCATCCATGTGGGTCGCCAGGATCTCCCCGATGAAAAGGTCGTGGCTGCCGAGCTCCAGAGTGTAGCGCACCGAACATTCATGGTTTATGGGACATTCCTTTATCAGGGGAGCATTCACCCTCTCCGCCTTCATGGGGGTAAGTCCAGCTTCCCTGAATTTGTCGACGTCCTTGCCGGAGACCACCCCGCAGAAATCGACAGCCTTGAGCTGGTCCTCGCTGGCGATGTTGACCACAAACTCGCCCGATTCGGAAATGATCTTGTGAGAATACCGGGTCTTGCGGATTGCGATTGAGATCATGGGGGGCTCGCTACAGGCTACCCCCACCCAGGCGACAGTGATGATGTTTGGCTTACCGTCGGGGAGAGCACAACTCACCATGACCGCTGGCAGGGGAATAAGTGTTGTCTGAGGTTTGAATTCTCGTTTATTGGACATTATTCACCTATGATACCTTGAGCCAATAGAAATTCTTCCCTATAAATCTGTCTGTTGCTTGCGTTGAATTCATGTTTGACTTGTACAAACATCGTGACTGTATCATACATTCTCCACCGCACAGGTATATAGACCGTCTTTTTCTTTCTCGATGCAGCCGGGATCTGAAAACTCAAGACCAAATGCCTACCGTCTGTAGTGACCTTAGAACTCTGCTTTGAAGCAGAAAAATAGAAAGCTCTTTGTGTGGTTCCCATATTCGCCAAATTATAGGTTTTGCACTCTAAATACGTAATCTCCTACCTTCAATTATCTTTCCGAAACAGTGCCCATGTTCTTCCGTAGAGACCACCACGGTCATATCCTCCACAAATAAAGCGATAGCCCCTGTCTTTTAGCCGAGGTTTCCACTCCTCATCAATTATCTTATAGCTTTCTTTTTCTGCATACTCGTAGCAAGCAGTTTCCTTCTCCTTCTCCGCCCCCTCACCTTCGATGTCTATCCTCATTCTCACCTGCTCAGCTTCGGTCTCACTCCATATTTCGTCAACGCAGACTGCAGTCCAGCCTTCATATATGAGCAAATACCCTTCGCCTAAATGATCTTCTCCACTCTCGTCTGAAGTCTCTTCCAAGATATCACACGCCCGTTTCCAAAGCTTCGGTGGTGCTATCTTCGCTTCAAGATCTTCCATTATCGTTTCTTTCATCCAATTGTGTAGCGCAAAGGATTCTTATTGTGTTTCTGAGTTTCTCTTTAGACGATTGTGGGGTGAACCGCAACGAATATTTGTTATCCTTCCGCTCTACTATCCCTAATAAATCGTGAGCAAGAAAAACTAGAAGACTTTCCATTTCCACTCTTTCAATATTCGCCACTCTGTTTTGCTCGCAATACAAATCTGTTCTACCTTTTATCTCGTCTACGTTTCTAGGTGTAAAATCGAGATTTTGAATCAAAATGAGCGGTTTAGCAACGAGGTCTCTTTGATACTGAATCGTCTCTTGTAATGTGCTAAGTTTTTCGCTAGTTATTATGCCGGGTTGCCTGAGAATTTCCACGTAGTCAAACGGTGAGAGTATATATTCCTTATGACTCTTTAAGAGGCTAATCAAAGTCTGAACGTCAATTAAGGTGGCTCCTTCCATCTCACCATCTTTACCAACTGCCGGGTCAAAGCCAACACTAACAATCACCATAAACTCAGCCTTATGTTCTTTCATATGTCTTTTTATTCTAGTAAAATTTATGGCCGACTTCACATCTCTCTTAGTACTCTTACCATCAACAATAAATCTAACGGGTTCTAGCACCAGAACGTCGGTCTCTCCCGCACGACCAATTCTCTTACATCGAAAGCCCATCTCCGCAAAAAACTTCTCAAGTGCCAACTCGAAATTCTTGGGATTGCCACTATCTTTTGCTGTTATGAACAACTCATCCTCTAATGGTATAGGTCGGTCAGAGACAGGGACAACCTCCTCCTTGGATACTTTAGGCTGCAATTCTCCCAACGAAGGCCAATAAGTTTTACGAAACTCGCTTGGAGAAAAATCAAAGTAGTTCAAAAACTGCGTTACCTCATATTTCCCCTTATTGGAGATTTGGAGGAACCATCTTTCCTCGTTAGTCTTTAGCAGGTTAAACTTCCACTGACCAGAGCGCAAAACAATGTCTTTTTTAATCTGGTCGAACTTCTGGGAAGGGAACACCAGATAATCGATTTCCTCTGGTGCGAAAGCACATGCACACACAATGAAGAGATTTTGGGTACAGTACTTTTCATACTCACTCTCGGTTATTCCAAACCAAAACTTCCCAATGAGATTTTTCGTGATACCAACGTTCTTACTGTAGCGAATGTACAAAATTGCCTTAGAGTTTAACGCAACAACGTCTGAACCTCGGATCGATTCAATTCGGTACTGTTTTTTTAGAGTTTCTAATAAGACCTGCTTCGCATTGGACTTTTTCATGGCGGTCACCTACACAATTGATCCCCAATAATTCGGCTTCAAGTGCTATTGTATCACTGCAATCTTAGAATCATAATTCCTAATATACTTGCGTTCCTTGCTTTGTCCACCTGACATTTAGTTCTTTAGCCGCTTTGGCCTCATCTAGCCTCCCGACCGGAGTGTGGTGCGGTGCGGATTTGACAACCTCGGGATTGGTCTTGGCCTCCTCCGCGATCTTTTTCATCGCCTCAATGAAGGCATCCAGAGTCTCTTTGCTCTCGCTTTCGGTGGGCTCAATCATCAAAGCTTCCGGGACAATCAGAGGGAAATATATGGTGGGAGCGTGAAAGGCGTAATCCAAAAGCCTTTTGGCAATATCCAGGGTTCTCACTCCCAGACTCTTCTGCCGATTCCCAGATAGGACGAATTCGTGCATGCAGGGGAGGTCGTAGGGGAGATCGTAGAATTCCTTCAGAGACTCCTTGAGATAGTTGGCGTTGATGATGGCGCTTTTGGCAACCTCTCTCAATCCCTCAGTCCCCAGGCTTCTAATATATGCGAAAGCTCGGATCATGACCCCAAAATTGCCATAAAAGGAATGAACCTTGCCGATGGAATCGGGATAGTCGTAGTCGAGGTAGAACTCGTCACGCTTCTCTCTTTTCTCAACTGTAGGCGCGGGGAGAAAGGGAACCATCTCCTCTTTCACTCCAAGAGCCCCCCCACCTGGTCCACCGCCGCCGTGCGGGGTGGAGAAGGTCTTGTGAAGATTGAAGTGGATGATATCGAATCCCATCTCCGCCGGGGAGGCATAACCCAAAAGGGCGTTCAGATTCGCTCCGTCCATGTAGAATTTGGCACCAACAGTGTGGATTATCTCCGCAACCTTCAGGATATCGATTTCGAAAAGCCCCAGGGTGTTCGGATTGGTGAGCATAAAGGCCGCTACCTCTTCGTCCACGTTTCTTTCAAGCTCGCCCAAGTCGATCATCCCCTGGTTGTTTGATTTTATCTGTACAGTCCTGTAGCCGGCCAGAGAGACGGAAGCGGGATTGGTTCCGTGTGCGGAATCTGGGATTACCACCTTCGAGCGGGGATTGCCGCTTTTTCGGTGAAAGGCACGAATCATCAGAAGGGCGGTAAGCTCTCCGTGGGCGCCGGCGGCGGGCTGAAGGGTTACCTTGTCCATTCCCGCGATTTTAGACAGATATTCTCCCAGATGATACATCAGTTCTAAGGCCCCTTGCGCTTGCTCTTCACTCTGCAAGGGATGAAGCTCTGTGAATCCAGGCAACCTCGCTACCTGCTCATTGAGCTTAGGATTGTACTTCATGGTGCAGGAGCCCAAAGGGTAAAACCCTCTGTCGATATGATGGTTCAGAACCGAGAGGCGGGTGAAGTGACGAACACAATCATTTTCCGAGACCTCTGGAAGCTCCGCCCGATTTTCTCTCAAGAACTCTTTTGGGAGAATTCTCGCCGCGTCTTTTCGGGGACAGTCAGGCTGCGGGAGGGAGTATCCTTTCCTACCCGGAGAGGAAAGCTCGAAAATCAATTTCTCGGCCATATTCAGAAGATCCAGTCTTGGAAACCTAAAGGTTTCCGCTACAGGATAATGCCGTAGGGAGGGGGCTTGTCCTGCTCCCTACGGTTTCTCCTTTTCAGTCAGTTTCTTTATTTCATTGTTGACCCATTCCACATTTTCGCCTTCGGGATAAGTTCTCAGATATTGATTGTAAAGCTTCAGGGCCCTCTCTTTCCTGCCCCACTCGGCGTAGAAATAAGGTATGTATACGATAACGTCCTCCTTGAGCTCAGAATCGGGATATCTCTTGATGAACTCGGTGTTAGTGTCAATCGCCCTTTGGAATTTCTTCTGTCTGTAGTATGAGAATCCCAGATTCATCAAAGCCTTGTCCGATTTCCCCGCCTCGTTCTGAGGGTCCAGCTCTAAGACCTTGCTGTAAAAGGAAGCCGACTTCTCATATTGAGAGCGAGCCTCATATTTCTCCGCCAGGGTGTAGTTGACCTCGAGGTCGTTGGGGTTAGCCTCCAGACGCCTGAGATAGTCCTGCAGGGTTTCCGTCCCCCCCAGATACAGATTGATTTGATTTATAAAGTCCGGAGCCGGCAAATATCCGTAAATGCGGTCGATCTCCTCCCCAGCCGGATTCATAAGGACAACTGTCGGATAACCACTGATACCGTAGTTCCTGGTGTTGAGCGTATCCTTTTCGGAATCGATCTTGATGAAGATCATCTCGGCTGACATCTCAATGATTTTAGGGTCGGTATAGACGGAATCATCCAAGACCTTGCACCACTTGCACCAGTCGGTGTAAAAATCCACGACCATGTTCTGGCCAAGCCGTTCCGCCGTTTCCTGACCCATCTCGAAGTCGTCGAACCAACTGATCTCCGTGGGCGTCTCCTCTTTGGCGCACCCCGAAAAGCAAAACAAAGTCATCATCATTACAATTAAGCTCGACCTCAAAGATCTCATCACAATCTCCTTGATGTTGTACCAGAGTGTCGGGGTAGGCCCCTGGCCTCTGCCAGGGGGTCCTGTCAAAGTTTCGACAAGACCTCCACAAGTGTATCTATCTCCTCTTTAGTTCTCTTCTCAGTAACCGCTATCATCAGGCACCTATCCATTCCGGGGAAATAGCGATCCAGATCCACTCCCGGGAGGATTCCCTGCTTGCCCAGAGATTCAACAATAACCTCCGCTTTGAGGCGGGTCTCAATCACGAATTCCTTGAAAAACGGGGAGGAGAACTTCAGCATGAAGCCGTCTAGCTTACAAATCTGCTCCTGAGCATAACGGCTCTTTTCCAGGCAAAGCTCTGCGACCTCCCTTATCCCCTCCTTCCCCATCAGGGAAAGATAGATAGCGGCCGCCAGGGCGCACAGGGCTTGATTGGTGCAGATGTTGGAGGTGGCTTTCTCCCTGCGGATGTGCTGTTCCCTGGTCTGCAACGTCAAAACGAAACCGCGCCTTCCACGGTGGTCCACAGTGGCACCGGAGAGGCGACCGGGCAGCCTTCGAACCAGAGAGCTCTTGGTGGCCATCAGTCCCAAATAGGGACCGCCGTAACTGAGCGGGAGACCTAGAGGTTGTCCCTCTGCCACCGCGATGTCGACGTTGTATTCCCCCGGAGTCTTCAGAATGCCGAGCGAAATGGGGTCGAATACCTGAACCAGTAAAGCACCGCTTCTGTGTACCTCCGGCTCGAAGAGAGAAATATCCTCCAACAGCCCGAAGAAATTGGGACTCTGGATGATCACGGCTGCAATCTTGTCTGAGATCTTGTCCTCAAAGTCAGCGAAGTCCACGAGCCCCTCTTGGAAGGCGATCTCGGAGAGCTCCACCTCCAAACCGGAGAAGTAAGTCCTCATCACTTGCAGATAGTCGGGATGAACATTGCTCCCGACCAACACCTGTTTTTTCCCGGTCTGAGAGCAGGCCAGAAGAGCAGCCTCAGCGGCGGCAGTGGCCCCATCATACATGGAGGCGTTCGCCACCTCCATTCCGGTCAGCTCACAAATCAGGGATTGAAACTCATAGATGCTCTGCAGCGTCCCCTGGCTGGCCTCCGCCTGATAAGGGGTGTAGGCGGTGTAGAACTCCGAGCGCAGAAGAAGCTGGTCGATCACTGCCGGTATGAAATGGTCGTAAACGCCACCCCCGAGGAAAGAGGTCACTTCCCCCAGATTCAGATTCTTCCGAGAAAGCCCGGTGAGAAGGGAACTCACCTCCATCTCCGAGAGGGCTGGAGGCAGGTCGGGCAGGTTCTCCTTTATCAGGGAGGCAGGCATGCTTCTCTCGAGAAGCTCCCGGAAGCTTTCCACGCCGATTCTCTTAAGCATCTTCCTCTGATCGGATTCGGTGCTGGGGAGGTAGTTGGAACCCATGCTCTATTCTGCTTTTTCTATCAAAGCTCGGTAGTCTGTCGGCGAGAGCAGGGAATCGGCCTGGGAGGCATCGGACATCTTAACCTTTATCATCCACCCTTCACCGTAGGGGTCTTTGTTCATGACCGCGGGGTCCTCTTCGATCTTGGGGTTCACCTCCGAGACCTCACCGCTCACCGGAGAGAACAGATCCGCCACCGTCTTCACGGCCTCGATAGTTCCGAAAGGCTCCCCCTGAGAAGCCGCATCGCCCACCTGGGGCAGCTCCACAAAGACTATGTCGCCCAACTCTGATTGAGCATAGTCGGTGATTCCTACGGTGGCGAGATCGCCCTCGGATCTAAGCCACTCGTGCTCTTTGGTGTATTTGAGTTCTTCTGGGACGTTCACTTGACCTCCTCATGAATTGAAAACAGACCTCAATATAAAGACTATTCGCCGGAGGGCAAGTATTTCAGATTTCGACCGACTGCCTCAGCTTCTCGAGGTTGAGCCGCTCGATGTAGGCGGTATCGTAGTGCCCGCTCAGAAAGAGCGAGTCTTCCAGAAGGAATCTGTGGAAGGGGATGGTTGTGGAGACTCCTTCGACTATGAACTCCTCCAAGGCCCGACGCATCTTCTGAATGGCCTCCTCGCGGTTCGGGGCTTTGACGACCAGTTTGGCGATCAGGGAATCGTAGTTGGAGGGGATACGATATCCGGCATAGGCGTGAGTATCAACTCTGACGCCGGAGCCTCCGGGTACGTGGAAGCTGGTTATCAGCCCCGGGTTGGGAGCGAAATCCTTCTCTGGATCCTCAGCATTTATGCGACACTCCAGGGCGTGACCACAGAAACTGACCTGTGACTGCTGGTAGTTCAAACGCTCCCCGTTGGCGATCCTTATCTGCTCCTTCACCAAGTCGAATCCGGTGACCTCCTCCGTGACCGGATGCTCCACCTGGATTCTGGTATTCATCTCCATGAAGTAGAAATTTCCGTGTCTGTCGAACAGAAACTCCATGGTGCCAGCGTTGCGATAACCGACCTCCTTCGCACCTCGGAGGGCGGCTCTGCCCAACGCCTCTCTTTTCTCAGGAGAGAGGGCCGGGGAAGGCGATTCCTCTATCAACTTCTGGTGGCGACGTTGGATGGAGCAGTCCCTCTCGCCCAGATGAATGATGTTCCCGTGCTCGTCGGCCAGGATTTGAACCTCGATGTGTCGAGGTCGTTCGATGAACTTCTCGATGTAAACCTCCGGGCTGCCGAAGGCGGAGGCGGCTTCCATCCGAGCGGTCTCGAACTGCTGGCCCAGCTCCTGCGGCGATTGAACCAGACGCATCCCCCGGCCCCCACCTCCGGCGGCGGCCTTGATTATCATCGGGTAACCGATCCCTTCGGAGATCTCTTGAGCCTCCTCGGGGCTCTGCACCACTTCGTCGCTTCCGGGGATAATTGGCACTCCCGCTTCTTGCATGGTCCTCTTGGCCAAGGATTTATCCCCCATTAAGCGGATCACCTCCGGGGGAGGACCGATGAACTTGAAGCCGCTGGATTCACATATATCCGCGAAGGAGGCGCTCTCGGCCA
>Ga0111228_1015_pt1 | contig 11783 bp, 8 predicted proteins | sample DeeMarSWOR152_54_FD_80382 | JGI IMG/M metagenome (GOLD analysis project Ga0111228, IMG submission 80382) | candidate division Zixibacteria bacterium DG_27
CCAAGACCCGCAGGGAACGTTCCACCTCCGCGGTGAAGTCCACGTGCCCAGGGGTGTCGATCAGGTTTATGCGGTGTTCTCTCCAGTAGCAGGTGGTTGCGGCGGAGGTTATGGTGATGCCCCGCTCCCTCTCCTGCTCCATCCAGTCCATCACGGCCGCCCCCTCGTCAACCTCTCCCATCCGATGAGTCTTGCCGGTGTAGAACAAAATCCTCTCCGTGGTAGTGGTCTTGCCGGCATCGATGTGTGCCATGATGCCGATATTTCTTACTCTTTCCAGAGGTGTTGTGCGTGACATATAAAAAAACCCCACTACCTGAACAGTCCCGAAAAGATGGCGCTTAACTCTGAGTCACCAAGTGGAGCGGGAGCTACTGCTCGATCTTTTCTCAGTCGACAGATCCCTCTCGGGAATCGGGAATCGTTACCCTTTCTTCTTCTACTACCTCTCTATTATCTGGCGACGCCTCACCACCGGAAGTGGGCGAAAGCCTTGTTGGCTTCCGCCATGCGGTGGGTGTCGTCCTTTTTCTTCATGGCGGCGCCCTCATTTTGGGAGGCGGCTATGATCTCGGCCGCCAAACGCTCTGCCATGGTGTTGTCCGGCCGCTGCTTGGCAAACGTTACCATCCAGCGGATTGCCAGGGCGTTTCTCCTCGCCGGTCGCACCTCCACCGGCACCTGATAAGTGGCTCCGCCCACCCTTCGGGATTTCACCTCTAAATAGGGCTTTACATTGTTGACCCCCTTCTGGAAAACCTCCATCCCCGGCTGCCCCGTCTTCTGGTGGATGAGGTCTATGGCTTGATAGAAGATCTGCTCCGCCACACTCTTTTTCCCCCGCCGCATCAAACCGTTGATGAACTGGGCGGCCAGGGGGCTATCATACTTGGGGTCCGTGGCCAACTCTCTTTTGATAACAGTCTTTCTTCTGGGCATGAACCTGACGACCTCAGGGATGAAACGGTGTCATTGTCTACTTCTTGGGCCTTTTGGCTCCATATCGAGAGCGTCCCTTTTTTCTATCCTCCACTCCGGCGGCATCGAGAGTGCCGCGGATGATATGATACCGAACCCCGGGGAGATCTTTCACCCGGCCACCGCGAATCAGGACGATGGAATGCTCCTGGAGATTGTGTCCCTCCCCAGGGATGTAAGCGGTTACCTCCATGGCGTTGGTGAGGCGTACCCTGGTCACCTTCCTCAAGGCAGAGTTGGGCTTTTTGGGAGTAGATGTGTAAACCCTAGTGCACACCCCTCGCCTCTGAGGACACCGGGTCAAAGCGGGAGCGTCGGTTTTGGAAAGCGCCAGCTTTCTTCCCTTTCTCACCAATTGACTTATAGTCGGCAAAAGACCTCCAACAACTAAAACCAAAATCTCAAATTCTTCGGCGAACCTTCATTTTATCGTTTTGCCCGCCAAAGTCAAGTATTATTTTATTACCTCTAGCTCCTTTTCGGCTTCGGCAGGGACCTCCTCCTCCAGAATCTCAACATCTCGGTAGACCTCCAAGCCGGTCCCGGCAGGAATGAGCCGTCCGATGATCACATTCTCCTTCAACCCCAGGAGCGTATCTGTCTTTCCGTGAACCGCGGCTTCAGTCAGGACCCGGGTGGTCTCCTGGAAGCTGGCCGCAGAGATGAAGCTATCCGTGGACAAAGAGGCTTTGGTGATGCCCAAAAGCAGGGGCTGGAAAGTGGCCGGCTCCCCGCCTTCAGCCAACACTCTTTCGTTCTCTTCCTGGAAGCGGATCTTATCGACCTGTTCCCCCTCCAGGAAATCGGTATCGCCCACATCCTCCACTCTCACCTTCTGCAGCATCTGGCGGACGATGACCTCAATATGTTTGTCGTTTATCTTCACTCCCTGCAGACGATACACCTCCTGAATTTCGTTCAAGAGATATTCCTGAACCGCATTGACTCCCTTGATCTTCAAAACGTCGTGCGGATCTATGGGGCCTTCACAGAGTCTCTCTCCGGCGGAGACGCGGTCCTCACCGTGGACGCGCATGTGCTTGCCGTGGGGTATGAGATACTCCTTGACCTCCCCCTGGTCACCGTGGACGATTAGCTGCTGGGCTCCCCTCACTATCTTGCCGAACTCGACCACACCGTCAATCTCGGAGACGATCGCGGGCTCTTTAGGATGACGGGCCTCAAAAAGCTCGGCGACCCTCGGGAGCCCTCCGGTGATGTCTCTGGTCTTGGAGATCTCCCGGGGAATTTTGGCCAGAATAGTGCCGGTGTGAATGCTGTCGCCGTCGTGCACCGCCAGATGAGCCCCGGTCGGCATCGGATAGGAGGCAATCCGCTTCCCTCCGGAGCCTCTAATATGTATGTGGGGTCGGAGGGTCTTCTCCCTCTGCTCGATGATCACCCGCTGGCGCAATCCGGAGGTTTCATCCAGCTCCTCTCTGAAGGTGAGATTCTCGGTGAGATCGGAGAACTGAGCCTTTCCCCCGGCCTCGGAAACGATGGTGTTGGTGTAAGGGTCCCACTCGAAGATGCTGGTTTCCTTTTCAACCTCATTCCCGTCTTTGACCTTCAAGGTGGCGCCGTAAGGAACGGAGTAACGATAGCGGATTCTCTCCTCCGCATCCTTGAGGTAGATCTCCCCGTTGCGGCTGATCACCACCTTCTCAGCATCCGCATTGGTGACGGTCTTCAGATCCTCGAAGCTCACGAACCCGTCGCTTTTGGCAGCCACCTTGGACTGCTCCGCGATTCTGGCGGCGGTGCCGCCGATGTGGAAGGTGCGCAGGGTCAACTGGGTGCCGGGCTCGCCAATGCTCTGAGCCGCAACCACTCCCACCGCCTCTCCCAGGGTGACCATCTTGCCGGTAGCGAGATTGCGTCCATAACATTTGGCGCAGACCCCCCGTCGGGATTCGCAGGTCAAAACCGAACGAATGAGAACGCTTTCAATCCCGCTCTCCTCGATGGCGTGGGCGGCCTCCTCCGCTATCTCCTCTCCGGCGGCGACAACGAGCTCGTCGGTGAGGGGATTGTAAACCTCCTCTAAGGTCACTCGTCCCAGGAGGCGGTCCTGCAGAGACTGTATGATCTCCTCCCCCTCCTTCAGAGCTGAGATGTTGACCCCCATGATGGTCCCACAGTCCTGCTCGGTGATGATGAGGTCCTGGGCAACGTCGACCAACCTGCGGGTGAGATAACCGGCGTCGGCGGTCTTCAAGGCGGTATCGGCCAGACCTTTCCTGGCCCCGTGGGTGGAGATGAAATACTCCAGCACCGTCAGACCCTCCCGGAAATTCGCAGTGATCGGGGATTCTATTATCTCCCCGATCTGGCCGGTGATCTTCTTCTGAGGTTTGGCCATCAATCCCCGCATCCCCGCCAGCTGCTTGATCTGGTCCTTAGAGCCCCGAGCTCCGGAGTCGGCCATCATGAAGATGGGGTTGAAACCCCGGTCGTCTTCGCGGAGGTTTTCGAACATCACCTCCGCCATCTCGTTGGAGGTGTGGGTCCAGGTGTCTATCACCTTATTGTATCTCTCCCCGTTGGTGATCAGCCCTCTCTCGTATTGCTTGCGAATTCTGTCGATCTCCTTGTATGCGGACCGAATCATGGAGTCCTTCTCCGGGGGGATGGCGATATCGTCGATCCCCACCGTGACCCCGGAGGTGGTGGCGTATTCGAAGCCGAGATCCTTGAGGCGATCCAGAAACAGGGCGGTGCGCAGGCTTCCCAAGACTCGGTAGCAGCGGGCAACCAGTTTCTCCAACTTGTCCTTGGTTGCAAGTTCGTTGAAGTATCCGAGCTCGGTGGGGATAATCTGGTTGAAGATGACTCGCCCCGCGGTGGTCTCAAGTAGCTTCTTGTGTCCCTCCAGGCGGACGCGGATTTTGGCGTGCAAACCGATGCTCCCCGCCTCGTGGGCCGCGATCACCTCCTCCGCCGAGCAGAAAGCCTTCCCCTCCCCCTTGTCCTTGGGACGCTCCTTGGAGAGGTAATAGCAGCCCAAAACCATATCTTGACTGGGGACCGCAATTGGCCGACCGTTGGCGGGCAAAAGCAGGTTGTTCACCGAGAGCATCAGAAGCCTCGATTCCAGCTGAGCCTCGAAGGACAGAGGTACGTGGACCGCCATCTGGTCGCCGTCGAAGTCGGCGTTGAAGGCCGCACAGACCAAAGGATGCAGGCGGATGGCCTTCCCCTCCACTAAGACCGGGTAGAAAGCCTGGATCCCCAAGCGATGTAAGGTGGGCGCACGGTTCAGGAGTACCGGATGGTCCTTGATTATCTCCTCCAAGATGTCCCAGACCTCCGGACGTTCTCTCTCCACCAGTTTCTTGGCGGTCTTGACGGTCTGAACGTAACCTTTGGCCTCCAGCTTCTGAATGATGAAAGGCTTGAAAAGCTCCAAGGCCATGTTCTTCGGGAGCCCGCACTGGTGAAGCTTCAGCTCCGGACCGACCACGATGACGGAGCGCCCGGAATAGTCCACCCTCTTTCCCAGAAGGTTCTGGCGAAATCTCCCCTGCTTCCCCTTGAGGAGATCGGAGAGCGATTTTAAGGGGCGACGGGAATCACCCCGCACCGAGCTGGTCCGCCGGCCGTTGTCCAGAAGAGCATCCACGGCCTCCTGGAGCATCCTCTTCTCGTTGCGGAGGATCACCTCCGGGGCCCGGATCTCGATAAGTTTCTTCAGACGATTATTGCGATTTATCACACGGCGATAGAGGTCATTCAAATCTGAGGTGGCGAAACGCCCTCCCTCCAGCGGAACCAAGGGCCGCAGATCCGGGGGGATGACCGGTATCACCCCCAGTATCATCCATTCCGGGGAGTTCTTGGACTGCCTGAAAGCCTCGATCACTCGCAACCTCTTCAGATTGTCCTTCTTGCGCTGCAGGGAGGTCTCCACCTTGACCTGCGCCCGCAGAGAGACCGAGAGCTCCTCGATGTCGATCTGGGACAGAAGCTCTCGAATGGCCTCCGCTCCCATCTTGGCCTCGAACTGCTTTCCGCTCTCCTCCAAATCTAAGTATTCTTCCTCGGAGATCAGCTGCTTGTATTTGAGCGAGGTGTTGCCGGGATCTATAACGATATAGGATTGATAGTACAATACCTGTTCTAATTCCTTCGCGGACAAATCCAGAAGATACCCCATGCGAGAGGGCACCGCTTGCCAGAACCAGATATGAGCGACCGATACCGCCAGCTCTATCTGTCCCATCCTCTCCCGACGCACCTTGGACTGCGTCACCTCCACCCCACAGCGGTCACAGACAATACCGCGAAATCGGATCCTTTTGTATTTTCCGCAGTTGCACTCCCAGTCTTTTACCGGGCCGAAGATCCTCTCGCAGAAAAGACCGTCCCTCTCCGGCTTGAAGGAACGATAGTTGATGGTCTCCGGCTTGGTGACCTCCCCAAAGGACCAGCCGCGGATCACCTGTGAGGAGGCCAGCTGGATCCTAATAGCCTTGAAATCGGAGGGCTTTTTGGAAGGTTTTAAGATTTTCTCGACCACTTATAACCACTCCTCTTTAAGTAGGTGGTAAATCGGTCTGGAGAGAGAAGAAAAGTCCCTCTCGATCACTCTCGATAGACGCCTGACTGCAAAATCGGTAAAACCTCACTTTTTCGTCGCCACAACTGTAGAGGTTCACTTCTCAATCAGCTCCACATCCAACCCCAGAGACTGGAGCTCCTTCACCAAAACATTGAAGGATTCCGGAACTCCCGGCTCCGGGGGGTTTTCCCCCTTTACGATGGCTTCATAGATGCGGCTCCGCCCGGCGACATCGTCAGATTTGACGGTGAGGATCTCCTGCAAGGTGTAAGCGGCACCATAGGCCTCCAGAGCCCACACCTCCATCTCCCCGAATCTCTGACCCCCGAACTGAGCTTTACCCCCCAGAGGTTGCTGCGTAACCAGAGAGTAAGGCCCAATGGAGCGAGCATGGATTTTGTCGTCGACCAAATGGGAGAGCTTCATCATGTACATTTGGCCCACGGTGATCTCACGGTCCAGGGGTTCTCCGGTGCGCCCGTCATAAACCTTAGACTTCCCGGATTCCGGCAGGCCGGCTCGCTTGAGCGTCTCTCTCACCTCCTCCAGGCTAGCCCCATCGAAAACCGAAGAGGAGACATACTCCCCCAACTTGTCAGAAGCCCAACCCAGGTGGGTCTCCAGAAGCTGTCCAACATTCATGCGGGAGGGAATCCCCAGAGGGTTTAAGATCATCTCCAGATGGCGACCGTCGGGGAGATAGGGCATGTCCTCCTCGGGAACCACCTTGGCGACCACCCCCTTGTTCCCGTGACGACCCGCCATCTTATCCCCCACCGAGAGTTTCCTTTTGGTTGCCACCAGAACTTTCACCAATTGAACCACACCCGGCGGAAGCTCCACGCCCCTGACCGCCTTTTCGATCTCCACCTCCAGCTGGCTCTTCTTGTCCTGAAGAGAATTGCGGGCCTTCTTCAAGAAGACGCGGACTTTGGAATTGAGGCGCTCATTTTCGCAGATCCCCCCGTCAAGAGTCAGATCCAGGGGATCTACCCCCTCGAAGCTTCCCTCCCTGAATCTATGACCGGAGCGGAAGACCACCGACCCCTCGGAGGCCAGCCTGACAGTCTTTGAGACCTGTCCAGAGAGCAACTCCTCCAGGCGATGCCGGACGTTTTCCAGTATCTGTTCTTCCTCCTTCTTATATCTTCTCCTCAGGCTGGCGATTTCCTGCTTCTCGGACTTCTTGGCCTCCTCGCTTCTCTCCTTTCGGGAGAAGACCTTGGTGCTGATGACTATCCCCTTCATCCCCGGGGTGGCCTTCAGAGAGGCGTCTCTGACGTCCCCAGCCTTCTCGCCGAATATGGCCCTCAAGAGCTTCTCTTCCGGGGAGAGTTCGGTCTCCCCTTTGGGGGTGATTTTCCCCACCAGGATGTCGCCAGCTTCGACCTCCGCCCCGGTCCGCACAATCCCCATCTCGTCCAGATTGGCCACCGCCTCCTCGGACACGTTGGGAATCTCACGGGTGAGCTCCTCGGCGCCGCGCTTGGTATCCCGGACCTGCAGCTCGAACTCCTCAATATGAATGGAGCTGAACTTATCGGTCCCCACCAACCTCTCGGAGACGATAATGGCGTCCTCGAAGTTGTATCCTCTCCAGGGCACGAAGCCCACCAGGACGTTGACACCTAAGGCTAACTCCCCCTGGCTCACGGCGGGACCGTCCGCGATCGGCAATCCGGCCTTGACCCGATCACCAACCTCCACATGGGGCCGCTGATTGATACAAGTGTCCTGGTTGGAACGGTGAAACTTGATCAGAGGGTACTCGTCAAATTCCATAAGATCGAGATCTTCGGGCCCCTTCCTGGTGGGCCGGATTACTACCCTGCTCGAGTCGACATACTCCACCAGCCCGTCCCTTTCGGCGATCACTACGGCTCCGGAATCGCTGGCAACTTTGGCTTCAATCCCGGTGCCGACGATAGGGGCCTCGGTGGTCAAAAGGGGAACTGCCTGACGTTGCATGTTGGAACCCATGAGGGCTCGGTTGGCATCGTCATGCTCCAGAAAGGGGATCAGAGCAGCAGCGACGGAGACTAACTGCTTCGGGGAAACGTCCATATAATGGATCTCCTCGGGGCTCACTACCGGAAAGTCACCCCGGTGGCGGGCCTGAACCCGGGTGTTGATCAAGTGTCCCTTAGGATCCAGAGGCTCGTTGGCGGGGGCGATTATGTGATGATCCTCGACATCGGCGGTGAGATACTCAATCTGGTCGGTGACCCGTCCGCGGATGACCTTCCGGTATGGGGTCTCCAAGAAGCCGTAGGAGTTGATCCGTGCGTAAGTCGATAAAGAGGCGATAAGACCGATATTGGGACCCTCCGGGGTCTCAATCGGGCACATACGACCGTAGTGGGTGTGATGGACGTCTCGGACCTTGAATCCCGCACGCTCCCGGGTCAGACCTCCCGGCCCCAGGGCGGATAGCCTGCGCTTGTGAGTCAACTCCGCCAAGGGATTGGTCTGGTCCATGAACTGCGAGAGCTGACTGGACCCGAAAAAGGCAACAATCACCGCGGAGACGGTGCGGGCGTTAACCAACTCGTGAGGGGTTATCCCCTCCTTGCTCTTCAGGCTCATCCTCTCCCGGATAGTGCGAGCCATCCTCGATAGTCCCACCGAGAACTGATTGGCCAGAAGCTCCCCCACGGAGCGCGCCCGACGGTTGCCGAGATGGTCGATATCATCCAGCTCCCCCTGGCCGGCTCTTAGCTTCAAGAGGTATCTTATGATGACGATGAAATCCTCTCGCGTCAGGGTGGTCTGCTCCAGAGGGGTATCGAGGCCCAAGCGCTGATTGATCATATGACGCCCCACCTCCCCGAGGTCGTACCTCTTGGGATTGAAAAACATCCTCTCGAGCAAGGCCCGCGCCAGCTCCATGGTGGGAGGGTCCCCGGGACGCATCAGGGTGTATATCTTGAATAAGGCCTCCTCCTCCGAGGAGGTGGTGTCTTTCTTGAAGGTGTTGGGGATGACGGCCGCTTCCCTCTGAGGGTCAATGAAGAAGCCTGCAACCTTGGAGATTTTGAACTCTTTGATTCGGCCTAAGACCTCCTCGGTGAGAACCTCTCCGACTTCAGTCAAAACCTCTCCGGTCTCCGGGTGAGCCAGAGTCTCAGCCAGACGAAACTCCCCGGCCTTTAGTTTCCTGCTGGAGGTAGACAGCGCCTCCACAGGGTAAAAGAGTCCCAGAATCTCCCTTCCATCGGAGTACCCCAAGGCCCTCAGGAGAGTGGTGGCGGGGAGACGGCGGCGGCTGTCGATATGAACGTAAAGACAGTCGTTGATGTCCATCTCGAACTCCACCCAACTGCCCCGGTAGGGGATGATCCTAGCGGAGAAGAGCCGCTTCCCGTTGGGGTGGATCTCCTCGTCGAAAAACACCCCCGGGGAACGGTGCAACTGGCTGACAACCACCCTCTCGGCTCCATTGATTATGAAAGTCCCCTGGAGGGTAATCAGGGGAAGCTCCCCCAGAAAGACCTCCTGTTCGATGACATCTTTCACCTCCTTGGAACCTCCAGAGGCCTTGGATATCAGTCTCAGAGTGGCTTTGAGAGGCACTGCATAGGTCATATTCCTCTCGCGGCACTCGGCAATGGTATAACGAGGTCTCCCCAGCGTGTATTTGAGGAATTCCAGAATGGAGTTCTCGTGCACGTCGGTAATGGGGAAGATACTCTCAAATACTGCTTGTAGCCCCCTCTTCTCCCTCTTCTCCGGCTCCACCTGCGGCTGCAGAAACTCCTCGTAGGAGCGAATCTGCACCTCCAGGAGGTGCGGCATCTCCGCCGGCGTTTTCAGCTTGGAAAAGGATCTTCTCTGGATCAGCTTTTTTTCTGCCACCTTCTTCTCACTCCCCGTGTAAAAAAGACCGTTTCGACTTCACCACACTCGGTGCAGTATCGGGATCTATTTCAGCTCCACCGTCGCTCCCACCTCCTGGAGCTTGTCTCTGGCGGCTTCGGCATCCTCCCTGGACACTGCCTCCTTCACCGCCCGGGGAGCGTTATCTACCACCTCCTTGGCCTCCTTCAAGCCCAGACTGGTCAGCTCCCGGACCACCTTGATCACCTGAATCTTCTTATCCCCGACCGCAGAGAGGACAACGTCGAAGGTAGTCTTCTCCTCCGCGGGGGCCCCTTCGGCGGCTCCGGGGGCCGCCGCCACACCTGCCACCGCCACTGCTGGAGTAACCCCGAATTCCTCCTGCATCCTCTTGCTCAAATCCGCCAGCTCCATGGCGGTCATGCTCTTTATGGTTTCCAGAACTTCGTCGACTTTAGCCGCTTTAGCCACTTTAGCCACTTTGACATCTCCTGCAATATCAGATTATTGACTCCTATTTCTCAATTCCGTCTATAAGCACTATATTCCTCGCCAGCTTCGGAGAGACTCGACTTCAAAGCTCCCCGAATCTTTTCCCTACTGCTCCGCTTTTCTGCTCTGGGCCACCAAGTCGATGGTGGAGACTAGCTGTTGAAACAAAGACCGAATGTTCGCGACGAGGTTGCTTACCGGAGCCTCCACTCCCACCACAAGTCCGGCCAGAAGCTCCGGCCGCGTCGGCAAAGTGGCGACGGTCTTGAAATCATCAAAGGAGGTGTAAAACCTCCCCTCCAGAAGAAAGGCCTTCAACTTCGGCTTCTCACCGCTCTTGTAAAAGTCCAACAGAACCTTCGCCGGAAGATTGGCCTGCTCGGAGGCGAAGACTAATCCGGTGGGACCGGTCAGGTGCTCCTCCAAGAAGTCGTACCCCACCTCCTTCGCCGCCCGGAGGATGAGGCTGTTTTTGGCGACCTGATATCGGGCCTGGACCTCTCGCAGTCTGCGCCGAAGATCGGTGAACTCCCCCACTCCCAGACCGGTGAAGTCGGTCAAGAAGACGTTGGGATGGTCGCGGAATCTCTCAGCGAGCTCTTTAACCTTCTCTGTTTTCCACTGTGGTGGCATCTTGACTCCGGGGCTTCTCGGTTGCAGAACCTATCTGATGAAAGCGGTAACGTCCTGGGTATCCAGACGGAAACCGACTCCCATGGTGGACGATAGAGTTGCGGACTTAAGGTATGTTCCCTTAGAGGCAGCCGGCCGGGCCTTCACTATGGCATCAAGAAAGACCTTCAGATTCTCCAACAGCTGTTCAGGTGAGAAGGAGACTTTGCCCACGGGGGCGCCGATGTTGCCGGCCTTGTCGACCCGGTATTCGATCTTCCCGGCTTTGAAATCTTTGACGGCTTTGGCGACCTCGAAGGTGACGGTTCCCGATTTGGGATTGGGCATGAGTCCCCTCGGTCCCAGGATCTTGCCCAGCTTGCCCACCTGAGCCATCATATCCGGCGTAGCTACGATGACGTCGGCCTCCAGCCAGCCTTCCTTGATCTTCTCGATGTAGTCTTCCCCGCCGACCAAGTCTGCGCCGGCCTCCTTTGCTTCTTTCTCCTTGTCGCCCTTGGTGAGCACCAAGACTTTCACCTTCTTACCAGTGCCGTTGGGCATCACCACCGTCCCCCTCACGATCTGGTCGGCGTGTCTGGGATCGACACCCAGGCGGAGGGAGAGCTCCACGGTCTCGTCGAAGTTGCCGTAAGCGGTTTCCTTGACCTTAGTCACGGCCTCCGCGACGGTGTAAGCGGTGCCGCCGGGATTGGCCTGTTTGACGTTGCGATATTTCTTGCCTCTTTTCATGTGCGAAACTCGTTTGATTGAGCCGATCCTTAAGTGGTAACCTCGATCCCCATGCTGCGGGCGGTGCCGGCGATGATCCTCTCGGCGGCCTCCAGGGAGGCAGCGTTGAGGTCTTTCATCTTGGTCTCGGCGATCTCCCGCAACTGCTTCTTGGTAACGCTGCCGACCTTGACCCGGTTCGGTTCCCCCGAAGCCTTCTCCACTTTGGCGGCCCGCTTTAAGAGAACAGCTGCCGGCGGGGTCTTGGTGATAAAAGTGAAGGATTTGTCGGCGTAAACGGTGATCACCACCGGGACAATGAGGCCCTCCTGCCCTTTGGTCTTGGCGTTATAGGCCTTGCAGAACTCCATGATGTTGACCCCGTGCTGTCCCAGGGCCGGTCCCACCGGGGGCGCCGGAGTAGCGTTCCCTGCGGGTATCTGCAGTTTTATAGTTCCAACGATCTTCTTCACGAGCTACTCCAAGACTAAGGCCTTATATTGATGCCGACAGAAACACTCGGCCCCGAAAGGTCCAAGGTATTCAATCGCAACTGGTCAAACCATGCCTC
>Ga0111228_1018_pt1 | contig 11449 bp, 11 predicted proteins | sample DeeMarSWOR152_54_FD_80382 | JGI IMG/M metagenome (GOLD analysis project Ga0111228, IMG submission 80382) | candidate division Zixibacteria bacterium DG_27
TTCGATGTAAATACCCGCGGACAGGAGAGAATGAGGAAAGCCCCCCGGCGAAAAAGTTCTTTGCCTTGGTTCGATCCCCCTTATCACTCCTCCAGAGTCGGGAGGGAGTCAAGGGGAGTCTCCATCATAAACCTGGCATCGTCGGCCAGATCGCTTTCAGGATAGTCGTCCAGGATCTTCTGGAAGGCCTCCCTGGCTTTTCCCTGGTCTTCCAGGTACTCAGAATAGATGAAGCCGATCATGAATTGGGCTTTGTCGTTGCGCTCATCGTCGGGATAGTCTTTCATTATCTGCTCGTAGACGCTGATCGCCCTTCGATATTCCCCCATCCTCTGAGCGGTCTCGGCCTCGCTATACAGCTCCTGAACAGTTTTTTTCTTCGCGCAGGAGAAGACCAGGCCCAAAACTAGAGTGAAGGTCACAAACAGAAAGATGCTTCTCTTGAAGAACATATCTCCTCCTCAGGATTCCATGATCTATCTCTAACTTTCTTTACCTCGCTGCCAACCCAGGAGAGCCGCCCCCATAAACCCCGCCCGATTGCCCAGTTTCGCTCTCAGGATCTTCAATCCCCGGGTGTTGGAACTCATGCCCCTCTTTCTCACCGCCACCCTGATTCTCTTGATGAAAACCTCCCCGGAATCGGCCAGGCCCCCTCCGATGATCACCGCTTCAGGATTGAGAAGGTTGGCCACCCCGACTATGCCTGCGGCCAAAGCCTCAACCAGTCTGTCGACGGCCTCGGTGGCAACCTGATCGCCGCGCCTGAAGGCCTCCATCACCAGCTCCGAGGTCAACTTCTTTGAATCATCCTGAAGCCATTCTTTCAGGAGGGATTTCTTTCTCCTTCGCAAGAGAGACCGTATCTCCCTCAAAAGGGCGGGGACGGAGGCGTAAGCCTCCAGGCAACCTCTGCCTCCGCAGGCACAGAGACGACCCTGGTAATCTATGGGTATGTGCCCGAATTCCCCCCCGAAATAGTGACTGCCGCGATAGATTTTGCCGCCTAAGACCAGACCCCCACCAATGCCGGTCCCCAGGGTGAGCCCCAAGATATCTTTGAAACCTCTGCCGGCGCCGAGTTTGTATTCAGCCAGAGCCATGACGTTGGCGTCGTTGTCTGTGAAGACCTTGTACTCTGGGAAACGCCGATTGATCCCCTGTTTCAGGTTCACCCCGACCCAGAAGGGGAGGTTGGGACTGAAACCCTGCACCTTCCCGGTCAGAAAATTCACGGTGCCGGGACTGCCGATCCCGATGTGTGAGATTCTATAACCCTTAGACTGTGCACCATCGAGAAGCTCAGCTATGGCAGAATGAATGACCTCCCACACCCTCCGGCGATTCTTGTCCTTCCCCAAGGGTTGGACATCTCTGCAAACGATCTTCCCCTCGCTGGAGATGACGCCGTATTTTACGTTAGTGCCCCCCACGTCGACTCCGATGGCGAACTTCTTTTTCATCTTATACTATTGTACTTCTCGATCCCCACCGCCAGGGCTTTCATGGCCCTCTTCAAATCCTCGACGTTCAGGACGTAAGCCAGCCGAGCTTCGTCCTTCCCCCTGCCGGGGGTGGCGTAGAATCCCGGGCCCGGGGCAATCATGGTGGTTTCGTTATGGAGTCGGAAATCGGTCAGCATCCACTGTGAGAAGACCTCGATGTCGTCCACCGGCAGTTTCGCCATAATATAGAAGGCCCCGGAGGGTTTCTCGCAGACCGTTTTTGGGATCTGCATCAGAGCCTCATAGACGGTGTCACGGCGGCGACGATACTCACCGGCCATATTCCTGAAGTAGTCCTCCTTCAGAGATAGCGCGGCCATGGCCCCGTGCTGTTCAATGCTTGGCGGACACAAACGAGCCTGCCCGAACCGCAGCGCGGTCTCCACAACCTCTCGGTTCCTGCTGGCCAGACAGCCGATTCTGGCTCCACAGGCGCTGAAGCGCTTGGAGACGGAATCCAGCAGGATGGCACGGTCTTCTATCCCGGAGATATCCATGATGCTGGTGTGAGTCCCCTCGTAGATGAACTCTCTGTAAACCTCGTCAGAAAGCAAGAAGAGATTGTGTTCGACAGCCAGCTCTCCCAGCGTCTCCAGCTCCTCTTTCGTGAAAACCGTTCCGGTGGGATTGTTCGGGGAACAGAAAATTATTGCCCTGGTTTTGGAGCTTATCTTGGACTCAATCTCCTTTCTGTCGGGAAGGTGAAATCCGGTCTCGGCGTAAGTTGTCAGAGGCACCAGATTGACTGCAGCCTCCACCGCGAAGCCGTTATAGTTGGTGTAGAAAGGTTCCGGGACAATGATTTCCTCTTCAGGCTCACAGACCGCCATCATGGCGAAGATGATGGCTTCGCTCCCCCCGGTGGTCACCACGATCTCCTGCGGCGAAAGCTCGATATCGTATCGGGAGTAATACTCAGACAGCCTTTCGCGGAATTCAATGATCCCCTGGGAATGCCCGTAGGCCAGGACTTTCTCGCCGAAGTTCCTGACAGCGTCCATAAACTCCCTGGGGGTGGGGATATCCGGCTGTCCGATGTTCAGGTGATAGACCTTCACCCCTTTCTTCTTGGCCTCATCCGCGAAAGGGACCAATTTTCTTATCGGGGAGGCCGGCATCATTCCGGCTCTATGGGAAAGCTTCGGTTTAGTGTCGCTGGGCATCTTCGGATTCTCCACAGTCTCGATTTGAGATCTCAAGGGAAAAGGAATTTATGTCTTGGGCTCGAGATTGTCAACAGGATTAGGTCAGAGCCGCCGCCTCGGAAACTTGACATCAACTTTGACGACCAGTATTTTGAGCAAAAATCATCTTGTGAGAGAGAAGTGAACCTTTCTGCGAAAAAAGTCCCCATCCTCATTCTTGTCTTGCTCTCTTATCGACTCTGTTCTGGCGCAGAACAGAGCGAGCCGGCTAAAGCATATGATACTCCTAACGATGCCGGGCGGAGCATAACTATCTTCTGGGGGAAGTTCGAACCTTCACTGTTGACCGTCCCGGAGGAGTGCAAAATATTTCGTTCGCCGGAGCAGGAGGGGACTTACGAGTTAGTGGCCACCGTGCCCTTCGACCAGCTCCTTTACCGCGACGATGACGTCGACGATGACAGCTCCTACTATTACAACCTGGTTTTGGTCAAAGAAGAGGCGATAGTAGGCTCATTCACGCTGGGGCCGGTGAGCTCCTCTCCCCAGTTGTTCAACACCGGTCGGCTTAACGTCCTGGTGGGGGTCCTCATCTGCGGGATCTTGGTTGCCTTCTTCATCGTGCAGGGAAAAACCGGTCGGGAGCTTTACGTTCGGCCTATAGCCGGACTTTCTGCCATTGACGATGCCATCGGGAGAGCCACCGAAATGGGGAAACCGATACTGTATTCCTCCGGTGTGGGAGAGATGTCCCGGGTAGCGACCATCGCCTCCATGAACATCCTCGGTTCCATCGCGCCCAAGATTGCCGAATACAACTCCAAGTTCATCTTCCCCAACTGGGATCCGGTGGTCACAACCGTCGCCCAGGAGGTCGTAAAGGAGGGCTACTACAAGGCCGGGCACCCGGAGGCCTTCGATCCCGACAATATCTACTTCGTTACCCAGTCGCAGTTCGGATACGTCGCCGCCGTGGATGGCGTAATGGTCAGAGAGAGACCGGCCACCAATCTGCTCTTAGGTACTTTTGAGGCAGAGTCGCTGATTTTAGCCGAGACCGGGAATTCAATCGGCGCCATCCAGATTGCGGGAACCGATTCCTCTATCCAGCTCGCCTTTTTCATCGTCGCCTGCGACTATGTTCTGATCGGGGAGGAGCTCTTCGCCGCCTCCGGATACATCACCAAAGACCCGATGGTCTTAGGCAGCCTCAAGGGGACCGACTACTCCAAACTGATAATCATCCTGTTCGTTGTCTTAGGCTCAATCCTGGGAACGTTCGGGGTAGACACTCTCGTGAACTGGTTCAGTGTGGGATAAGATTCACAGCGGACGAAGCAGATTGAGTAGATTCCCACAGAGTACAAGAGATGAGGCTATGGTTTGCCATTCACCATTGACTATTCACCATTCACTATTGACCACTAACCACTCACCACTAACCACTCACCAACATGCGTAGACGTCTTCCAGTAATAGTCTGCTTCCTCTTTGGGCTTTTCATGCTGGTGCAGTTTTTCGTCCCCCATCCGGTGGGGACGGAGGCTTACGAGACGGTGTTGGATTGGGTGCAGATAATATATGTGTTTGCTCTTTTCGTGGGGGTGGCGGGAATTATCAAGTTACATGGAAGCAAATTATCTCCGGGGAAGAAGGGCTGGTTTTACAGCTTGACCACAATCTTGGGTTTGGCAGCGATGGTGATTCTGGGTTTTGTATTCGGAGTGGGAAAGGGCACCCCCTTCAACTGGATCTTTCAGAACCTGCAGGCGCCGATGCAAGCGACGATGTTCTCGCTGCTGGCGTTCTTTATCGCCTCCGCAGCCTACCGAGGCTTTAGAGTTCGGAATGTAGAATCAGTTCTGCTGCTCGGGGCGGCGGTGATAGTGATGATCGGGCGGGTGCCGATCGGTAAGATGATATTCCCTTACTCTCCGGAGGTCGCGGACTGGATTTTGAGAGTGCCTTCCATGGCCGCCAGAAGGGGAATCTTCATCGGGATAGGTTTAGGTTCAATCGCCACCGCCTTGAGGGTAATTGTGGGGATCGAGAGGACCTATTTGGGCCGGGATTGAACCGCGGACGCAGAGTATAGACAACCGAACTTGAGACCAGAGAGTGTGCAAGAACTGCTCTCCCCTCCGAGTTCATCAGCGGCAGACCGATCTTTAGTGATTCACAGAGCAGACCCCCGGGCCGCTGGCCGGAAAGGCTGTCTGCCGCTTTTTGATTTATCAAAAATCTGTGTCCTGCGTACCTTGCAGTTGCAGATGGGGGCGCTTGGCATTATCTTAATAGAGGCATAGCTCATTAAACGCCTCGTGGCTGGTAGGTGTCTAAGTCTTGGGGAAGCGTTAGGCGTATATCCCCGGGCTGAGCTATCGTGGAACAAAAAATGGATTTATGCATTCTATTAGATGCGTGAGAACTGAAACTGGCAGGGTAACATGAGACTATCCAAGTGGCACTTCCTCGGGCTGGGTTTTATCATCCTGGTTGTGGCCGGCTTCTACATAACCAACAACGTTCCAAGGGGAGAATCATCCAGCAAGGGAGCTCGATACAAAGAGTATACCGTCAAGAGAGGGACATTTCACAGCACCGTGTCGGCCAGCGGGATCGTCAAACCGATCGATAGGGTCCAGATAAAATCTAAGGCCAGCGGACTCATCGAAGAACTGCCGGTCGAAGAGGGAGATTACGTCAAGAAGGGAGCGCTCATCTGCCGCCTCGACCAGACGGACGTCAAGGCCGAGGTGGAGCAAGCCCAGGCCGACGTGGATATTGCTGAAGCCGAGCTAAAGCAGGCTCAAAACACATACAATCGCCGCGAGCAGCTTTTCTTAAAGAAGCTTATCTCCAAGGAGGAGTTCGACCAAACTGACCTTCTCCTGGCACAGGCCAAGGGGAAGATGCTGCGCGCCCGGACCGCCTTGGATCAGGCTAATACCCGACTCAGTGAGACCATCGTTAAGGCTCCCATCGACGGTGTCATACTTCAGAAATATGTGGAGGCGGGGCAGATAATCTCCTCCGGCATCAGCAACGTAAGCGGAGGCACCCCCATTGCCGACGTAGCGGATATGCGATTGGTGGAGGTAGAAGCAGGTGTCGACGAAATCGATGTGGGGAAAGTCAAAGTGGGGCAATCCGCGGCAGTGATTGCCGAAGCCTATCCCCAGATGAGGTTTTCGGGAGAGATAATTAGAATTGCGCCGGAGGCCAACGTAGTCCAGAACGTCACCCGCTTCAACGTCGTTATCGAAGTGGAGAATACCAAAGGACTGCTCAAATCCGGCATGAACGCTACCGTAGAGGTCACCATCGCCAGAGAGGAAAATGCCCTTCTAGCTCCGGCCCTGGCGCTCACCGAACCGATGCAGCCTGGCGCCGGTAAGAATATCAGGCGGACCTTGCTGAAAAAGGGCGATGAATTTGTGCCCCACGAGGTCGAGATTGGTCTCTCCGATTTCGAGCAGACGGTGGTGACTTCAGGCTTACAGGAAGGGGACATATTGGGAGTCCCGATGGTCTCTCGCCTGAAAGAAGAGAATGATAGAATGGAGGAGCGCATAAGAAGCACCCGGAGTTTCGGAAGCAGTGCACCTCGATAAGAATCACGATTGATTTGTCTCACCTGATAATGCGGTAATCTCAGAAGGTATGATCATCTTCGAAAATGTGAAGCTGGGGCTTCAGAGTCTGAGATTCAACCCCTTGAGGTCCGTGTTGACTCTGATCGGAATAGCCGTCGGCATCGCCGCGGTCCTGTACGTGGTGATTCTGGGAGAAATCACGAAGAGGAGCATCAACGAACGCCTGGAAGCTCTGGGATCGAACGTCCTGACGATAAGGCCCCACGCCTCCCACTTCCACGGTATACGCACTGCTGTCAACGTCGAGAATCTGACCTGGGATGATGCCAGGGACATCGCCGCCAACTCCCGGGTCATCACAACCACGGTCCCGAGTTACTCCGGATCTGGTGTTATTGAGTTTGAGGACAAGAACACGAATTCACGTGTCACCGGTACAACCCCCGCGTATGCAAGCGTCAACAACACCCAAGCGGCGGAGGGCAGGTTCTTCTCAGAACTTGAGCAGGTGCAACGTGCCCGAGTATGTCTTCTGGGAGCTAGTGTTCACCAGGAGCTTTTCGGAGAGGGAACTTCAGTCGGCAGAACCGTTTATATCAATTCAAAACTGTTTGAGGTCATCGGACTCCTGGAAGCTAAGGGTGAATCCTGGTCTAGCCCCGACGATCAGGTCTTCGTTCCATTGACCACGGCCCAGGAACGGCTATACGGTGTGGATCATTTGGGCATGATCCTGGCCCAGTACAGCTCCCCCGACGAGTACGAAGAGGCGCTGTTTGACGTCGAGACCATTCTGCGACGTAACCACCGTCTCAGAGCCGACCAGGATAACGATTTCCGCGTCAGGCGTCAGGATTTCTTTCTTTCTACGATACAGGAGACCAATATCGAGCTGGCACGCTTTGTGATCATCATCGCCTTAGTATCGCTGATCGTGGGGGGCATCGGAATAGCCAACGTTATGCTGGTCTCTGTGACCCAGCGCATTCGGGAGATTGGCATTCGTCGGGCGGTTGGTGCAAACAGAAGGATGATAATTGCACAGTTTCTGATCGAGGCTTCAGTTCTCGGCATCGCCGGCGGAACTTTGGGTATCTTGGGCGGAATGGTATTCAACAAGATAATAATTGGGGCAGAACTGATAATGCCCTGGCTCTGGATCGGATACAGCATTCTGATTTGTGTGGGGATTGGTCTGGCGGCCGGGCTTTACCCCGCCTTGAGGGCGGCGCATATCGACGTCATCGAAGCTCTGCGATACGAGTAGGTCATTTTCTGGGTTGTGTCACATCTATGATCGATTGCCCCGGCCTGAGGGTCATTGTGGGGATTGAGAGGAGCTGTTCTGGTCGGGACTGGACTGTGAAACGCTACACTGTCCCGGGCTGCGCTTTCGGCAAATCATAAGAAAATCCCCTGGGCTTCAAGCCCGGGGGATATTTCATACATGGTTCTTCCCAGTCGGTCAAAAGACCCTTTGATTTTCGAAGGATTACCTCCTTCTGATCGCCCTGACCAGATCGCTGCGCTCTTTGATCTTCGCTACCAGCATATCCTGGGCGGTCGTGTCCGCGATGATCAGATCCAGCATCTTGCTCTCGAGCTCCTTGTTCTCGACAAAGTGCCGCATCATCTTCTCGGTCATATCGACTCTCTCGAAAGCCCGGTCGACCATGGAGTCTATCATCTCCTGATCGGCGGCGACGCGGTCGAGAATGCTCTGACGCAATACCGGGTCTTTGTAAATCTGTTCTAACGCCGCCTGCTTGTCGCAGGAGACCAAAAGCGGAAGTATCCCCACGAGAAACACAACCATAAGAAAGAGAGAAACTCTTTTCAATTTTACCTCCTCAAGCGATTAGAAGATAACCAGAACCCTTTGCTGGCGAAATGTTCCCTTGAGGGATTCAGTTCTCCAGCGGTTGAAATTTGTGTCTATTTATCAAAATCTGTATGAATTGTCAATATCTTTGTCCTTTGATACGAAATAAAAAGGGTGTCCCTACAAGAGGAACACCCAGCTAACTCAAATCAGCAGCGACTACGGCCCGGATTTATCCTTCTTTTGGGAGGTCTTCTCCTCCGTCGTCTTCTTCTCCTTCAGACGGTCATCTATGCCGTCGCCATTCTTGTCCTGAAAATAATCGTACGCTTCCCTGGCTTTCACCTTCTTCTCTTCCTGGAATGATCTCACCTTGTCCTTGCTGGGCAGTTTCTTCAACCTCTCCTTGGCCTTGTCTTCCTTGACCTCGGGCAGCCTCTTGTCCTTCTCTGCGGATTCTTTTCTCTTATCGGGAGTCGGTGCCCTTTTGACCTTTTCCTTTTGAGGTGTCAGTTTCTTCTTCTCCACCTGCTCGGTTTTCTTGGATTTCTTGGGCGGAGTGGCATAAGAAACCGGCGAGAGCGCAAGCCAGACAAAGCAGACCAGGGTCGTTATGGCTAAAAGCGGTGCTATCCTTCTAAACATATCCTCCCTCCTTCATCTTCGTCGAGCAGCCTTGGTGCGTGAGCTCTCTGGTTGAGATGAGGTTCCCTTTTCCACGCGAACGCTTTGTGTCTTGATGGTGGAAGTCGACCTCTCCTTGCCATTTTCACTTCTGGAATAACTTCGACTTTTCCCGCTCAAAGATTTAGTCTCTTTTGACTTCTCCTTCTCCTGAGCCTTAAGGGTCCGCGGTTTTGAATAAGTCACGGTCTTCTTCTTCTCAACTCCGCTGGAGACGGACTCACTCTTGGCAGAGACCTTGCCCGTGGACCTCACAGACTTCGACTTAATATACCTGCCTTCACTGCTTTTCGCAAGTGTGGTCTTCTCCGGTGGGGTATACGTCGATTTTGAGCCAGCCCGGTCACGTCGGGTGAACTTGCCCTCCGAGGGCGAAGTCTCCGGACTGGCCCACGGGGGTCGATCTTTGTATTTCTTTCCGCCCCAATCATAGTCTCGGAAGTAATCGCCTTTATATCTGCGCCGCTCGAATTTGCCGGTATATCCGACCTTCACCCTCACAGGCCGATACCTCTCCACGTAGACATATCTCTGCCAACAGGGATAGCCATTGTAGTAAACGATGATTATGTGGGGACCGATGAAGATGTTGGGAATGCACATCGGGGCATAACCCCAGAAGACACCGTCTATAAAGATCTCCCCACCGTACCAAGAGCAGTCGACCCAGACCGTCCCCACCGGCCAGTAGCGGTAATAGTCCCGGGGACGGTAGTAGTGATGATACACATCTTCGATCTCGAAAACACACCAGTCGGAGACGAAGTACCGATCCTCGAAAACCTTAAAATTAGCCTTGTCTATGAGGTCAAACCTCTCCTCCTCCAAGTAGGCACACCAGGAGGGATCATACTCCCCCTCGCTCCGATAGGGGAGCCACCGGGGAGGGGAGATTGGATGTGGAGAGGCGACTGCATAAAGCAACTCCTCTCCCGGGGGCCCGCAGATCCTGAACCTGTAGTCACGGTCGGGATTCGGCACTCGATAGGTCACCTCCCCGCTGACAGAGCAGTCCTCGTAAGGGTCGTGCGGATAGATAAGGTGGAGGTACCCCTCGGTGTCGATCTCATACAGGAGGACGTAACAGTCCATGTTGGTGCGGAAGTAAACGACCACGTCCTCGCCCAGATAGAATGTTCCTCCTCTCCCCTTGTTTGTCCAGACCTCGATTTCCAGTTCCGGTCCCGGATGAAGGGGAGTCACCCTGAAACCGTACTCCTCTGAAGTCTGAGAGCTCGCAGGTCTCGGCAATAGACTCCAGGTGAGGAGAACTATTAGAATCACAACATACCTTTTCACTTCAATCACCTCACTTCTAACTTCAATAAAGAGACGCCTCTCCCGTCGGAGGCAGACTGAGCTCCCGATTCCCGGGGTCGGTCTGATAGGCCCAGTCCAAAACGATCCGGTGCAGTGAAACACTCACAACAGTCAAACGTATTTTCGCATAATGATCATCTTCGGTCAGAACCACGTATGTGTGATACGGGATAGCCTCCGCCCTCCCCCACTGAGACCAGCCGCCCGCGGGAGCGTAACCGATTTCGTCTAAAGATTCGGTATATCCCATATCCTGCAGGTAGGTGAAGTCCTTGGCAACAGACATAAACAGGTTGCCGTTGTCATAATCGAGATAGAAATCGGCCTCGGTATTGTTATAGCTGTCGAAGCGCACCACTCTTTGAGTGGAGAGGTTGAACCCACAGCTGTCGGGTTTGCTGTCGAAATCATAGAGTGTCACATCATACCCCTCCGGTCTGGGAGTGTCGAAAACATCCTCGTAGGAAAGCTCGGATTCGTTCCCGCTCTCATCGAAGGAGGCCACCGCATAATAGTACATTTTCCCATTGAGCAAGCCGGTATCGGTGTAGTAATCCTGATACATACCGTAGAGTGTGACGAGAAGATAGTAAGGTCCTACCAGAGCGGAATCACCGCGGTAGACATTGTATCCGTCGCAGTCCGCCTCGATGACCGGAGACCAATAGACGGTGACCTCCCGGTCGCCCGTGACCGAATAGACCCCGGAGGGGATTGCCGGCGGCGTATCGTCTAAGTAATAAACTTCAGTCACTCTCCGGTCGCAGGATGACAGCAGGAGGATGGTAACAGTCATCATCGAAGCGGCTATTGTGAAGATGGTTCTGAGCATCAGTCAACGCCTCCATTCTGTCTTAGGGCAACTAATGTGCCAAAAAAGCTCAACATCTCCCGGTTGTAACACCTTGCCGTGCAGGCAGTTACCGTTGCCGTTGAGACGGACTCTCAAGCGCAGTTTTCTGCGCACAAATCCTGTTCAAGGAAGCTCATCTTTTTGTGCAACCCTTATGAGATTGAAGCTCTCTTTGCGGTAGGGAGTATCGGTCAAAGAACTTGCGCCCCTCGCAGCTTGCCTCTATATTTGGGGGTGACATCTGAGGGCTCTGTGGAATCAAGCCCCGGTGAGGCATTTGGGTTGCCTGCAAGCGGTAGCTTAGAGCCTCTCCCGGGGAGTTTTCCAGAGCCTTCAGCTGGGGAAAGTGAATCCGTAAGAAACGAAGGGAGGAGGAAAGCGATGAAGACGATTGCTACCGACAAGGCTCCTGCAGCGATCGGGCCTTACAGTCAGGCGGTGAAGGTTGGGAACTTCATCCACACCTCCGGGCAAATACCGATAGACCCCCGAACCAACCAGATCGTCTCCGGCGGAATCAGGCA
>Ga0111228_1105_pt1 | contig 11423 bp, 12 predicted proteins | sample DeeMarSWOR152_54_FD_80382 | JGI IMG/M metagenome (GOLD analysis project Ga0111228, IMG submission 80382) | candidate division Zixibacteria bacterium DG_27
CTGACTGAGCTGGAGACTCCACTTAGCCCCCAAGAAGCTGCCCTGTCTGAATCCTCTCAGAAGCAAGACTGAGACTCGACCGCCACCGGTTCAGGGTTTCTTTTGAGCCTCTGGTAGAGCTTTAGATATTCCCTTGCAGAGGCCTCCCAGGAGAAGTCCAGCGACATCCCGTAGCGCATCAGTTTTTCCCAGCGTTCTTTGTTGCGGTAAGCCTCCAAAGCTCTGTTGACCGCCCCTAAAAGCGCCTCCGGGGAGTATTCCTCGAAGACGAAACCGCTGCCCAAACCACTTTCGGGGTCGTAGTCTTCAATGCTGTCCGCCAATCCTCCGGTTTTTCTGACGATCGGGACGGTGCCGTATTTTAAGCTGTAAAGCTGATTCAAACCACAGGGCTCATACCGTGAAGGCATCAGAAACATATCTGACCCGGCCTCGATGCGGTGAGCCAAAGCTTCATCAAAGCCCAATTTCAAACCGACCTTCCGGGGATATCTCCTTCTCAAGCTGCGGAACAGTTTTTGATAGCGCTCTTCCCCGGTCCCCAGGACCACCATCTGCAGATCCAGCTTCATGAGCTCTTTGGAGCAGGCCTCAATCAGGTCGAACCCTTTCTGGGAGGCCAGACGAGAGATGATCCCGATAAGCGGGAGCCTCTTTCTGGGGTTGGGGAGACCCATCTGTTTGCGCAGAGCTAGACGGTTCTTTCTTTTTCCCTCAAGGTTATCCGCCCGGTACTTGAACGGGAGAAATCTGTCAATCTCGGGATTCCAGACCTTGTAGTCGATGCCGTTCATAATTCCGTGGAGGTCAGACCGTCGCGCCCTCAGAAGCCCCTCCATCCCGCACCCGAACTCATTGGAGGAGCTTATCTCCTGAGCGTAGCGAGGGGATACGGTGGTGATCAGGTCGGCGAAGTATATCCCCGATTTGAGGTAGCTCGTCATGCCCCAATACTCCAGGCCGGCGGCGGGGTAGAAATAGTCGGCGGGGAGGTTCAGCTTCTTGGAAGTCTCGGAAGGGAAATTTCCCTGATAGGCGATGTTGTGAATGGTGAAAACCGTTTTAGTCTCTGAGAAGAAGGGATCTTGTGAGTAAACGCTTCTCAGGTACGCCGGTATCAGTCCCGTCTGCCAGTCGTTCAGGTGGAGGAGGTCAGGTTTCCAGCCCAGAGCCTTTAACGACTCCAGCACTCCTCTGCAGAAAAGCAGGAAACGCTCGTCGTTGTCGGGGAAATCCTGTCCGGTCTTTTTATCGACGTAGAGGTCATCCCGTCCAAAGTATTCCGGAGAGTCGACGAAAAGCCACTCCACCTCAGAATCGGGGAGCCTGCAGCCTTTCAGACTGAAGTCTTCGACCCCATTTCCGACAGGCACCCGCAAGTTTGGAAGGACAGTCTCAATCCGGTAGGTATGTTCGTCGATGGAGGCATACTTGGGGGAAAACACCTTTACGTCTGCCCCCAAACTCGAAAGCGCCTTCGGTAAGGCGCCGGCGACGTCGGCTAACCCGCCGGTTTTGGCGAAAGGTACGGCCTCTGGAGAGACCACAGCTATTTTCATCCCTGGTGATTTCAACTTATCTGCGCTCCCTTCTGATAAACTGTGAACGCCCAGGATCTGGGAAGTACTTTATCTATCAGGACTCCGGTGGCATCTCAGTTAATGAACCAGCTCCGCCTGTTGCTCAGGCGCAGTGTTCTTGACATCCACTTCCCGGAGGTATCTTGTGGCCTCCTCCGGAGAAGTGGGGTTGATGTAGAAGCCCGTTCCCCACTCAAAACCGGCGACCTTCGTCAATTTCGGAATGATCTCGAAGTGCCAGTGATACTCCTTGTCGTATTCGCTGTCGACCGGAGAGACATGAATTATGTAATTATAGGGAGGTTCATTGAGAGATCTCGACAATCGCATCAAGGTCTCTTTCAACAGGCTTGCCAACTTGAGGTCATCTTCCTCGGGAGTCTTCTCGAAGCTGGCATAATGTTTCTTGGGAAGTATCCAGGTCTCGAAGGGGAACCGTGGCGCAAAAGGTTCCAGGGCGATGAAGGCCTCGTTCTCCACCACCACCCTCTCTTTATCGCTCAACTCCTGACGGATGATGTCACAGAAGACACACCTCTCCTTGTAGTCGTAATACCTCTTCGCCCCCTCCAGCTCCTCAGACACCCTCTTGGGAACAATAGGGGTGGCAATAAGCTGGCTGTGGGCATGTTCCAAAGAGGCCCCGGCGGCTTCTCCCTTGTTTTTGAAGATCATGATGTAGTGGAAGCGGGGATCCTTCTTCAAATCCTTGTAGCGGAAGCGATAGGCTTCAATCACGCCGACGATCTCCGCCTCCGAGAGGTTGACCAGATCACGGTTGTGGTCGCTGGTCTCGATTATGACCTCGTGGGCACCAACTCCGTTCATCTTGTCGAACATACCGTGCCCCTCCCGATTAAGGTCCCCTTCGATCTTCAGGGCCGGATATTTGTTCGATATGATCCGCAGCGTCCATCCCGGAGTGTCAGGTTTGGATCCGTCCGGTCTCAGGGCCTTGATCTCCGGAGGGGTCATCGATTCGTTCCCAGGGCAGAAAGGACACAGCTTACTTTCCTTCTTCTTGGGTGTTTTCTCGAAGTCGCTGGGTCTTTTGCCTCTCTCGGTCGAGATGATGACCCATCTACCGATGATAGGGTCTTTGCGAAGTTCCGGCATTATCCTCTCCTGTGATGACATCTCATATATCGACAGCTGTTATCCGAGCTTGACCCAAGCCATCCACGGCCCCGCAAGCTTTTTGCGCGACAACGCTGACCAATATAGCCTCGCGCCCCTATTTGTCAAGCCCTAGGGGGTCAATACCTAATGATGAATGGTGAATCGTCAACCACTCAAAACCCTGGAGAGTCAATTCACTGCAGCTTCCGCCTCAGGTGGAACCAAGGGATCGACAGATCCAGAATCCGAATCTCATCCACTCCCAGAAACTCCGAGAAAGGAGTGGACTGGGGAACCAAGAGAGGTTTTGCAGGTTATATGGGAATGATTACTATTACGAATAAGGAGTCCCGGTTGTCCCAAAACCGAAAATTCAGGATGACTCGCCGGCGCCAGGTCATCCTGGAGGAGATCAACAAAGTCGATACCCACCCGACTGCCGACGAGGTTTACGAGATGGTTCGGCGGCGACTGCCACATGTCAGTCTGGGCACCGTTTACCGCAACTTGCAGATTCTGTCCGAATGCAACATGATACAGAAACTGGACTTGGCCGGTGCTCAGAGGCGATTTGACGGCACCACTGCACTCGCTGTGGTCGTGTCGATGATGTGCCAATTGAAGCGGTGGTCAAAATCCAGACCACCTTCCAGAGTGCGAGCAACTATAAGATAACCGGGCACAAACTGGAGCTTCTGGGGTTATGTGCGCAGTGTAGGAAGGAGAAAAAAGATCCAACGAAAAGGTCCAGGGAGACGGCAGGAAGAAGAACTGACAATCTACCGCAAAAGAAAGAGCGTGAGTCTGCAAGCTCAGGAAGATGAATCATAACACCAATCCGCTGGTGCGAGAGGAGAAACAGAATGGGTAAACTGAAAGGAACGAAAACCGAGAGAAACCTGCTCACCGCTTTCGCCGGCGAGTCTCAGGCACGCAACCGCTACACCTACTTCGCCAGCAAAGCTAAAAAGGAAGAGTTCGAGCAGATAGCGGCTATCTTCCGTGAGACCGCTGATCAGGAGAAAGAGCACGCCGAGAGGCTCTTCAAGCTACTGGAGGGAGGCGAAGTTGAGGTTAAAGCTGCATTCCCGGCCGGGGTCATCGGGACCACCGCGGATAACCTCAAGGCCGCTGCCGGCGGAGAAAACCACGAGTGGACCGATATGTATCCCTCCTTCGCCAGGGTTGCCCGGGAGGAGGGCTTCAAGGGGATCGCCAAGATATTCGAAGCCATCGCGGTGGCCGAAAAGCAACACGAGAAGCGTTACCTCGGCCTGCTGGCAAACGTTGAAGCCGGTACCGTGTTCAAGAAGGATAGGTCCGTAGTCTGGCGCTGTCTCAACTGCGGCTATCTGCACGAAGGTAAAGAGGCCCCGGAGGTCTGCCCCGCTTGTGATCATCCGCGAGCTTACTACGAGCTTCTGTGTGAAAACTGGTAATCAGGGAATTGACAATCACCCGATTGTGACTTACATTGAGATCTAAAGGCAACTGGTTCGAATCACCAATCCTACAACCTGCACCGATTGCAACTGGGATAGAGTCAACTCTTGAGAGGAGGCCTCTACGACTCAGAAGTCAGAGGACGATGTGAGAGACGGATCCTTCAACATACTCATCGGTGGAGAGGCCGGTCAGGGACTGGCGACCATCGGGGACTTTCTCTCCAAGGCTTTTGGGCGCTGCGTTTACTCGCTGGTTACAACTTCGGCTTATGAATCGCGAGTTCGCGGCGGTCACAGCACTGTGGCCCTGCGGGTGAGCGTTGAGGAGGTCGCCTCCCCGAACGAATCCTTCGATCTTTTAGTCGCACTGAATCCCGAATCTGTGAAGCTCCATCGGCAGGACCTCTCCGCTCAGGGGCTTATCATCCTGGATGAGGCCTTTGAGGTCGACGACGAGGCCTGTATTCGGGTTCCATTTAAAGAGCTGGCCAAAGGAAAGTTCTCAAACATCGCCGCCGTGGGAGTTGTCGGTTTCCTCCTCGGCCTTGAGGAGCAAGCACTCCTCAGGGTGCTCGAGGACTTCTTCAGCAGGAAGAATCCCCAGCTGGCCAGAGAGAACCAAGAGGCGTTGACGAAGGCTTTCCGTTGGGCTTCCGAACTGCCCCCCTCGTTCCATCGAACACTCCCCCCTATCTCCGATCCACCCTCGCGCTTGATTATCAATGGAAACCAGGCCATCGCACTGGGAGCGCTGTCTGCGGGGGTGAAGTTCTCTTCCTTTTATCCGATGAGTCCAGCCACCTCCATCCCTCTCGAACTGATCGACAAGGGGAAGCAGATGGGATTGATCGTGGAGCAGGCAGAAGATGAGATCGCCGCCGTCAACATGGCCATCGGCGCCTCCTTCGCCGGCGCCCCCAGCATGGTGGCCACCTCCGGCGGCGGGTTTGCGTTGATGGTGGAGGCGGTGAGCCTGGCGGCGGCATCTGAAACCCCGTTGGTGATTGTGGTGGCACAGCGCCCCGGTCCGGCTACCGGACTGCCGACGCGCACCGAGCAGGCAGATCTGGAGTTCGTCCTCCACGCCGGCCACGGTGAGTTTCCCCGGGCCATCTTTGCTCCGGGGACTATCGAGGAGTGCTTTCATCTGACCCGCAAGGCCTTCGAGCTGGCGGAGCGATATCAGGGACCGATGTTCCTGTTAACGGATCAGTTCCTGGCCGACTCCTATCGTGCAGTGAAGCCCTTTGATCTGAAATCTATCTCCCCGGTTCAAGCCCCCAGCGAGGTCTCGGCGTTGTCAACCCCGTACCGCCGATATGCGGTCACCGACAGCGGGGTATCGCCCCGGCTCCTCCCCGGCAGAAGCGAGCACCTGGTCGTTGCGGACAGCCACGAGCATACCGAGAACGGCCATATCACCGAAGACCCCTCGGTGCGGAAGCTGATGGTGGAAAAGCGCTTGAGGAAGCTGAAGGCGATTCGGGCCGATGCCATTCCTCCGCAGACAGACGGAGATGTCAATCCAGAGCTGCTCTTGGTCTCTTGGGGCTCCAGCAAGGGGGCGGTGTCGGAGGCCGCCGCCCGGATGAGGTCAAAAGGGAGAGCTGTCGCGACGCTACATTTCTCCCAGGTGTGGCCGCTGGTGGAGGAGCAATTCACAGAGGCTCTCAAGGAGGCCGGGGAAGTGGTCTGCGTGGAGGCAAACGCCAGGCAGGTTTGATTCACCGCCGGACTGGATTTGAGATAACCAAGAGAGTGCTTCGATACGACGGGCTGCCCCTGACCCCGGAGTCGATCCTGCGGGAGTTGAATTAGGGCGAGGAGAAGGATGGTAACAGTCGACGATTACGGAACCTACCAGACCGCCTGGTGCCCCGGCTGTGGGAATTTCCCGATTCTCAAGGCCGTGAAACAGGCCCTGGTAGCCAGCGCACTCATGCCGCATCAGGTGCTGTTGGTCTCCGGCATCGGCCAGGCTGCCAAAGCCCCCCATTATATAAACGCCAACATCTTCAATGGCCTGCACGGTCGGGCCCTGCCGGTGGCCACCGGGTCTAAGCTCGCCAACCCCGAGCTCACCGTCGTGGTCGAGAGTGGAGATGGGTGTATCTATGCGGAGGGCGGGAATCATCTTTTAGCTGCTATCCGACGCAACGTTGATTTGACGCTGTTGGTCCACAACAACCAGGTTTACGGTCTGACCAAGGGGCAGGCCAGCCCCACCTCAGAAGGGGACTTCGTCACTAAAGCGCAGCCGCGGGGGGTGACCTCCTATCCCTTCAATGCCGTCGCGGTTGCCGTAGCCATGCAGGCCGGTTTTGTCGCCCGCGGATTCTCCGGAATGATAGACCACCTGCAGACTCTGATTCAGCAGGCTATCGCTCACCACGGCTTCTCGCTGGTCGATATCCTGCAACCCTGTGTTTCCTTCAACAAGATGAACACCTTCGCCTGGTACAAACAGCGATGTCAGGACTTGCCATCTGACTACGATCCCACCGACTTCGAAGCCGCCATGAAAGTGGCTCGAGAATGGGAAGAGCGGATTCCCGTGGGCCTCATCTACCGGAACGAAAGGACCGCCTTCGAGGATCGTTTTCCCGCTCTCGATCGGGGGCCATTGGTGGGGCAGGAGGTCGACCTCGAGAAGCTGAAAGAGACTATGGAGGAGTATCGATGACGAATCCTCGGTGCGGAGTTGCGCCTGAGGAATCAATTCGAGTAAGAGGATACAGTCAAAACTGAGAAGCTGCACGATAGTTTGCGGCCAATACAGAGGTGAGTTATGACCGTTGAGGAAGCAATCAGAACCGCCATCGATTATGAGACCAGAGTGCGGGATGTCTACGCAGATGCTGTGGGGCAGACTGCCGACCCCGTGGGAAAGCGCATCTTAGGGGTGTTGGCTAACGAGGAACAGCACCACCTAGATTATCTGCAGAGCAAACTCCAGCAATGGAAGACAAGCGGAGAGGTCACCTCTGAGGGGTTGAAGACTGCCATCCCCTCCAGAGAGGTCATAGAAGCCGGGGTGAACAAGCTCGAAACCCACCTGGCCGGTCAAAACCGTCGCGTCGCTGAACTGCAGATTCTCAAGAAAGCACTTGACGTCGAGCTTGAGACCGGCAACTTCTACAAGAAGATGGTCAAAGAACTGCCGGCTGCGGGACAGCGACTATTCGCCCGCTTCGTGGAGATCGAGGAGGGGCACCTGGCCATCGTCCAGGCGGAGCTCGACTATGCCAGCGGCACCGGCTTCTGGTTCGATTTCATGGAGTTCAATCTGGAGGGAGCATGAAAAAGGGTGTGCTTCTGCTCCTGAGCTTAATCCTAATGATTCGGAGATGGTGACACATGGATAAAGCGACGAAACGTACTGCCGAGGGGCTGCTGAAGGCCATCCAGTTGGAGGTTGACGGTCAACATTTCTACCGGATGGCGGCCAAAAGCACCACCGACCCCAAAGGTCAGGAAGTGTTTGAGAGGTTAGCAAGAGAAGAGGAGGAGCACGAGCGCTTTCTCAAGACTCAGTACAAGTCCATAAGCGAGACCGGCGCGCCCAGCAAAGAGGTCGAGCTTGGCTCTCCGGCCGACCTTTCCGGCACCAGCCCCATCTTTTCCGATCAGATCCAGACTCGGTTGGGAGAAGCTCACTACGAGATGAGCGCCCTCTCCATCGGCATCCAGCTGGAGCTAGCCTCCATTAAGCTGTATAAGGGAGAAGCTGAGGCTGTTGCTGATCCCACGGCGCGATCATTTTACTCCGAACTGGCAGAGTGGGAGTCCGGTCACCACAAGGCACTGCTGCGCCAGCAAGAGATGTTGAAGGAGGATTACTGGCACGCCAGCGGCTTTTATCCCTTCTGACCACAAAGCCTCAAATGGTTAGGAAGGCGAGTCTTGGCTTAGCCTAAAGGGGAGGTTGGTCATTATCTGATACTTTCCTCCCCATGTTAAAAACGTTATCATGGTAGTTGAAATCGGAATCTATCGAAGGACTTTTCACTGTTAAGGAGGTCTCAAAATGACAGAGAGATTACAGATCTACAAGTGCGAAATCTGTGGTAACATCGTGGAGGTGCTTCACGAGGGGGTGGGCGAACTGGTCTGCTGTAACCAGCCCATGAAGCTCTACCGGGAGAACACCGTAGATGCCGCCAGGGAGAAGCACGTCCCGGTGGTGGAGAAGACCGCCTCGGGTTTCAAGGTGACGGTAGGCAGCGTCCCCCATCCTATGGAGGAGAAACACTACATCGAGTGGATTGAGATAATAGCAGACGGAAAGGCCTATCGTCAGTTCCTGAAGCCCGGTGAGGCACCGGAGGCCACCTTCTGCATCGAGGCAAAAGAGGTCACCGCCCGCGAATACTGCAACCTGCACGGGTTGTGGAAGGCGTAGGGTGAAAGAGGAGCAACCACAGTCTCGTGAGCCGTTATTTTTCGATGCGACACTGACTTCCAAGATAGGAGATAGCGATGAAATTCAAATCCGTTGTTGAGATTCTCGACTTCGCAATAGACAAAGAGGAGGAAGCGGCTCAATTTTATAAGAGCCTGGCTACCAAGGCAGAGCACTGGACTATGGGCAAGGCCTTCGAAGATTTCGCCAGGGAGGAGGTGAAACACAAAGAGAAGTTGCTGAAGATCAAGGAGGGCAAGCTTCTGGCACCAGCCGTGGAGAAGGTCAAGGACTTAAAGATCGCTGATTACCTGGTGGACGTCACCCCCAGCCCCGAGCTTGACTATCAAGAGGCACTCATTCTGGCGATGAAGAAAGAGAAGGCCTCCTTCAAACTTTACAACGATTTGGCTACCTCCACTGACGATAGCAACCTTCGTAACACCCTGCTGAGCCTCGCCCAGGAGGAGGCCAAACACAAGTTGCGGCTCGAAGTCGAGTACGACGAGCACTTCCTCTCGGAGAACTGAAAACCTTGGCGCTGCAACAGGCAACTGGCAGGAATAACTCACGGAAAAGCGAATCGACCGCGGTCTTGGGATCGCGGCAGGAGATTTCAATGAAAGAACGAACCGGGATTGTAACAGTCGAAGGGAAACCACTGACCCTGGTCGGAGAGGAGGTCAGACTAGGCGATAAAGCTCCAAACTTCACGGTGCTGGATAATGATTTGACGCCGGTTGAGTTTGCATCGTACCGGGGCAAAGTCTGCGTTATCTCCTCGGTCCCCTCCCTGGACACTCCGGTGTGTGACGCCGAGACCAGGAGGTTCAACCAGGAAGCTGGCAGGCTCGGCTCCGATGTCGTCATTCTCACCATCAGCATGGACCTGCCCTTCGCCCAGAAGAGGTGGTGTGGCGCCGCGGGTGTGGACAAGGTGCAGACTCTGTCCGACCACCGGGAGGCCTCCTTCGGCACCGCGTACGGCGTGCTCATCAAGGAACTGAGACTACTGGCAAGAGCGGTGTTCGTGGTTGACAGAGAGGGCAGTATTCAATACATACAGCTGGTGGAGGAGCTCACCAAAGAGCCGGACTACAAGGCAGTATTGGATGCGGTGCGCAAATTGACTTGAGGGCCTGTCAACACCTGAGCGGTTTTCCACCTGCAGGCAGAACGGATTGTCTCTCAGCACCCGACTCTGTCTTTCGGTGAAATCCCAAAACACGATGTCAACTCGGGCGGCCTCCCCGTTGAGATCAAGACGGGGTGTCAGATCCCGATGGGCGAAACTGTGAAGCAAAAAGTCCTCTTTTTGTGTACGACGAATTCCTGCCGTTCTCAAATAGCAGAGGGCCTGTTGAGGGCGTTGGCTGGTGACCAGTTCGAGGCGTACAGCGCTGGCGCGGTTGCTTTCTCGATCCATCCTCTGGCAAAGACAGTAATGAGTGAGATCGGGATTGACATCTCCGGTCACAGAAGCAAGTCCGTGGTGGAATACATCACTGAGCAGTTCGACTACGTCATAACCGTCTGCGGTGAGCATGCTACAAAGCTCTGCCCTGCTTTCGTCGGAGAGGCAAAGCACAGACTGCACTGGAGCTTCATCGATCCCGTCGAAGCTGTCGGGAACGATCAGGAGGTGCTGGCGGTTTTCAGAGAGGCCAGAGAGGAAATAAAGGCAAGCGTTAAGAGGTTCGTAGAGGAATCGAAGGAGCTCGAGTGATGGGTAAACTGCCACCAGACAAAGAGGTTCTAAAACAGCTGATCAGAAAACTGCACCAGGGTGCCAGCCCCGAGGAGGTGAAGGAAGAGTTCAAGGAGGCCTTCAAGGATGCTGCTCCGACAGCGATAGCCCAAGCCGAAGAGGAGCTCATAAAGGAGGGCATGCCCAAAGAAGAGATCCACAGACTTTGCGAGGTTCATATCGCCGCCTTTAGAGAGTCACTGGAGAGGGAAGAGACTTTAGCACCCGCGGGGCATCCCCTCCATATCCTCATGGAAGAGCACAAAATACTCCTGGAGTTTGCTGCCGAGCTCAAGGATCTCTCCGGTAAGATGAAAGCGAAAAGCGACTTCGGTTCTGTCGGCGATGAGATGGTCGAGTTGAGAAATCTGGAAAGGCAACTGAAGGATTCGGAAAGCCACTACATCCGGGAGGAGAATGTCCTTTTCCCCTATCTGGAGAAGCATGGAATCACGCAGCCTCCCGCCATGATGTGGGCGGAGCATGACAGGATAAGAGAGCTGGAGAAGAACCTGTATCAGCTCCTCGATACCCACGAGAGCATGAAGTTTCAAGGTTTCGTGAAGCAACTGGAGGAGTCGGCGATTTCGCTTGCGGAGTTTTTGTCTGGCCATTTCTCTAAGGAGAATAAGATCCTGTTTCCGACCAGCCTGGAGGTCGTGGTCGCAAACGAGTGGGGAGAAATCAGGCGGCAGTTTGACGAGCTCGGCTACCCCGCCTTTACGCCCAGGACTGCAATGGTAGCCTTCGGGATGGTGGAACCGTTGAGCGCAAAAAAAGACCCCCCAGGACAGGTTCTCTTCGAGACCGGAATCTTAACTAAAGAGGAGATCAAATCGCTCCTGAACACCCTACCAGTGGACATCACTTTCGTGGACAAGGATGACACCGTGCGCTACTTCAGCGAGACTAAGGAGAGGATCTTCCCCAGGACCAAGGCCGTGATCGGACGAACAGTGCAGCTCTGTCATCCCCAGAAGAGCGTCCACCTTGTGAATCAGATCCTGGAGGATTTCAGAGCCGGTCGCAGAGAGGTGGCCGAGTTCTGGATCAACATGAACGACAGGCTCGTCTACATTCGATACTTCCCGGTTCGCGACAAGAACGGCGAATACCTGGGTTGCGTCGAG
>Ga0111228_1017_pt1 | contig 11355 bp, 5 predicted proteins | sample DeeMarSWOR152_54_FD_80382 | JGI IMG/M metagenome (GOLD analysis project Ga0111228, IMG submission 80382) | candidate division Zixibacteria bacterium DG_27
CCCCTATCTGGTGGCATACGACATTGTTGCCTCGGAGCTGACCGCGCCGGAGGACAGATTCGTCCGCCATCGCCTGGCGGCGGAGGCCATCCAGCTTTACCACTACCTTCCGGTTGCCACGCCGAACAATCACAAGACCGTGATGGCAGTGGCGGTGGGTGCGGCGGCGCTCTGCCTGAGCCCCCACCAGGACTACGAGATTTTCCCTGAGAGATGGATGGAGAGAGCAATAGAGAGTTTGGAGGTGGGGCTGTCGGAGATCTCAAGAGACGGTTCCTACAAAGAGGGCCCATACTACGCCACCTATATCGCTCAGCAAACGTTTGCCTTTTTCCTTTTCTTGAAGATATGTACCGGAGTGAATTATTTCGAAGACACTCGAATAAGGAAGTTCTGCAAATATCTTCTGGACATACGTGATCCCGGTGGACAGACAATTATCTGGGATGATTCCTACCACTCCAGGTATAACTATCTCCCGCTTGCCTCCGGAAACCTCCGCGAGAGCCCGAGCGTCAACTGGGCGGTGGTGAATGATCCCTTCATCAATCAGCGTGGTTACAATCTGGTGGCCTCCATAGCCAACTTCGACGACCGCCTCCCTCCGGAGAGACCACCGGAAGTGGAGGTCAACTTCTATCCCGATGGAGGTCAGGCAATATTCAGAGGCAGTCAGAAAAAAGGCGGAATTTATGCCGTCCTGTTAGGGGAGCCAGAGGAGGAATTCTCGACCGGGCACGAGCATTACGATCCCGGAAGCGTTCTCTTGAATCTTCAGGGACAGGATTTCTTCACCGCCTCCGGATACGGTCCCGAGGGGACTTCCTCTGCAAACAGAGATTACTATCTCTTGCCGGAATCGGAGAATGTAGTTCTGGTCAATGGTCGGGGTCCAAATCGCAATCCGCTCTCCACCGACGGTGCCGGCTCCAACCTCGTGGATCTCTTCCAGACCGATAAGCTGGCGGCCGCCTCGGTGGTCTCCTCTTACCGGGGAGCGGAGTTGAAACGCACCCTCTTTCTCCCGGACTTCAATTATCTCGTTCTGTATGACCGCGGAGAGTCTCTGGAGACCACTGATTTCACGCTGCTCTTTCATACCCCGGCCGAGTGTCAGTTCACAGAGGCGAGGTCGCTCACTCTGGAAGCTTCAACTGGCGAGAAGCTGAAGATGGTCAATCTGCGCGACCTTGAGAACTTCAGGATGACTTTCGGAAGTGGGGTTTTCTCGGCTGGTGCAAATCTGGAGGAGGTTTCAAACCTCATAAAGGTGGACTATTTCAAACAGAACGAGTTGAACAGCCCGATTCTGCTTTTGCCGGAAGATATCGATATCACCGAGCTGCCTCTGGTGGAGAATCGACGAGCGACGGCCTTTATCATCAAGCCCTTTGCGCCTCATGCAAGAAGACACGTCGCTGTGGCCTGCGACAGTGGGAGCTGCCAATACGCAGGTGTCACCACAGACGCCAGGTTCAGTCTCTTCGAGAAGAGTGCTGCCGGAGTGGAGTTCCTTTACGCCTTCAATTGTTCCGAATTCTCATACGAAAGGGAATTAGAATTCAGTAGCTCAGAAAGGATCGACATCTTTCTGCAGAACTATCGGCGAGGGTGGGCGGGCTTTATCTCAAGCGAAGCCGACAGCGTAGAAATCGAGATGTACGTTGGATTCAACCCCGGTCGAGTTGTCTTTGCGGACAGGATTATCCCTTATGGCTATGAAGCTGGTTCAGTGAGCTTTGAGGTTACAGGCAGCGGTTATCTGACTCTCGGGCCGGTTGAACCAGTTTCGGTCCCTTACAAATACAGAGAAAGTCCCAATGTCACCCGGAGGCTTCTCTACCATCCCGACCCGCAGTGGTATTATCATCATCTCACGCCGGAGATGCAGACTCAGGCAAATGAGGAGATCGCAGAGGAGGTAATGTCGGCATTCAATCAAGAAATCGATCACTGGATGGAGAGAGAGAGTTTCGAGAATCCTCAAGCCGGTCGCTGGGGGACCGCCCTGGCGGGATTTGTGGGACAGTTCGCCCACGCTAATGTCGGCGTGGCGCAAGAGTTGTCGGGAAGCTGGCGGGTCCAAGGTAACCAGATGCAGGTTCTCGAAGAGGGGCTCATAAAGGAGGAACGCCTCCACCTTCGCAGACTGTGGATGAACTACAACCTCGGAGAGAGTTTAACGGTTAACTTCAGAAGGAGGTCTCTTTTCAAGGGTCACGATTCGGAATTTCTCGGAGTTGACTCTCCTGGGCGATATGGAGCTTTCATCGAAAGGGAGGCCTTCGGCGAGAAGAAGGACTACAGCTTTGGAGCCTCCTGGCGAGAGGATTTCAATCTGTCTTTTCGGACCAACATTCAGAGGCCGGGGCCGGGGAGAGCGCACTACCTCCTCTTTCAGAGAGGCAGGAATAAAAACAGGGTCACTTTCGGCAAATCTCCCCAGGGAGTGAGCTTCAAGTCGTTCTACTATTCTTATACCGATGAACGTCTCTCTCCCTGGTTTTTCTGGTCTGTGAAGAACGATGATTCCCCTTCGGAATCTGGATTCGGATTTGTCGCCAGACCCTCGCCAGCAACCTGGGTAGAGACAAAGGTCGGCAAACCAGAAGCAGTAGTCTCGAGATTCAACTGGAGGGGGAATTCCTGGGGAGGGGAACTGCACCTGTCAGGCTTGCCGCCTGCCACTACCGGACTCCTCAGGACAGATTTGACTCGCAATCGCTGGCACTTCGAGCTCGGCTCCGAGTGGTCTGCAGAGGGGAGATTTCTGAGAGGTGAGAATCTTTCGGCGGACTGGTTGGGAGATCGTTCTCTCAGTGGAGGTCTGACTATTCGACATCTCGAAGATGACGAAGACTGGGAGTCTGAGCTCTACTTGAACAAAGGTCTCACCGAGAGAATCTCCTCCTTGGGGCGTGCTGCATATCTCTTCAAGAGAGGGGAGATTTCACTTATCGGTACGGGATTGTACTACTGTGGAAAGAATCAACTCGGCTGGGATTTCACGGCACGCAAATTCGTTGACGAATACTACTATTACTTGTCATCTTATATGAACTTCCATCTGAGGAAAGCTATGGGGCTGTCAATTCTTTCTGAACTGCAATTCGATGAGGGGTGGGATTTAGTCTCCGCAAGGGAGGTTGTCTGTCAACTTGGGGGTGGCATCTCTCCGGGGGTCTATCACCGTTACGATAGGTTTTTCGGACACGAGGTGCAGGGAGGTATCTCCTTTAGGTTTTGACAAGCTACTGTATGTATCCCAGTGCCTTCAGGGCCTCAATCTCTCCTCTGCTGATCTCTATGCTCTCCGCATACGCAGTCACAGTGTCGCCACTCACCCAGGAGAGGAGAAGTTCCTTGAGCCGGGCGAACTCCCGAGGGTATCGGGCGGAGAAGTCAACGAGCTCATCGGGATCTTCCCTCAAGTTGTAAAGCTCGAAGTGTTCGGCTTCCTGATAAGCCGGAGTGTACATCAATTTCCAGTCTGCGTCAATTACCGCCCTCAGTTTCTTCTCGTTGAGCACCTCTAGACCAACCTCCTTGGTGAGACTCCTTTTCTCCCCGGGGATGAGCTTATAGGGGTTCTCTCCTCCCCCCTTTATGGCTTCGATTCTCCTGGGGTCGAATGCGAAGCGCTCTCCTGATTCGGCGAATATCGCTGCGGGGTTTTTCTCCTCAGTCCGCTGGATCAAGGGGAGAAAAGAAACCGCATCTATCCTTTCGGCATACTCATCCAGGATTCCGAGAATGTCCAATACGGTGGTGAATATATCGATGTTGCTCAAGGTCGTATTGACAACACCTTTGAATCTCTGGTCCGGAAATCTTATGAACAGGGGAACATTTATATCTTCGGAGAAGATGAGGTGGGTGTGTCCACCATACCAGTAATGTTCGTCCGCCAACCCCTCTCCGTGGTCAGCGGTGAAGATTATGATTGTGTTTTCCAGAAGGCCCAAACTCTCAAAGGTCTCGAGGAATTGTCCTATTTCGTAATCCGCGTACAGTATCTCCCCGTCGTAGAGGCGGTGAATCCACTCGATCTCCTCCTCTTTAGGAGGGAGGTTCTCGTAGATGAGGTTGAAGTCCGCATAGGTGAAGTTATCGGTGAACCAGGTCTTACCTGTTACCTTGAATTCGTCCGCAAAGACCTTGGGGGGATTATAGGGGCAATGGGGGTCCATATAGTGGATCCAGAGAAAGAACCTCTCCCGGTGATGCTTCTTCAACCACCTTACTGCCAAATCGGTGCAATAGCCGGCTCCAAGCTTCCAGTGCCACAGGTTTTCGAGCCTGAGTTTCTCCACCGAGAACTTGTAAGCCAGAAGACCCGGAATCAGATAGGATAGCTGGTCATAAACAAAGCTCTCCCCGTAGTAATCGAACCCCTGGTCGAGCTTCCGGGTGGAGCGGATTACACGGTTGGCGACCACCGCCGCGGTGGAGTAGCCCTGCTCTTTCAAAATCTCCGCCAGGGTGAGATTCTTCTCGCTCAACAGGTAGTTCAAGTTGTCCCTGGCGCCGTGATTCTGAGGGTACTTTCCGGTCATAATCGAGCCCAGAGAGGGGAGAGTTATGGGAGAGCAGGAAAAAGCGTTGGAGAAAACCGCCGCTTCCCTTGCCACTTCGTCCAGATTCGGCGTGGTCTTGCGAAAATAACCGTTGAAGGAGCAATGGTCCCCCCGCAGGGTGTCGATGCTCAGAATCAGGATGTTGGGACGGTCGGATCTATGAGCAACTGCTTCCAGGCTGGATCCAGCTCCCAGGAGGGGGGGAATGATCATCACTGTCAGGAAAACTGCCAGCATGATTAGCCCCAGAGAGGCAAACAGCTTCAGGATGAGCTTGGATGACAGCAGTAAGAACAGATAAGCAATGCCCAGAAGTATGATCGCCGCCGCCAGAAACTTGGGGTCTTTAGGGCTGCCGAAAATCCTGAATTTTAACAGCTGATTGCTCTGGATGAGAAAACAGACAAAGAGAAAAACCAGCAGGTATAGGCGATAGAACCTCCCCCTCAGAGGCTTGAAGCTTTTATAGAGCAAGGAGAAAACGAGAGTGACTACAAGCGCTATGATGAGGAAAAAGGAGAAATTGTACCATGCCGCCATCCTGATGGCCAAAAGGCGGTCTCCGGCGTTTAGGCCTCCGAAATAGACATTCAGATAGAACTGGGTTAAGGTCAAGATGGTGATATATAAAGAGGAGACCAGCCAGAAAGTTGAGCCACAGAAGAGATGATCCTTGAGACCGAAACTGCCTTTCCCTTTATCCATCGGAACCTTCCCGCAATTTCAACTGAGATCTTAGGCCGTATCCCTCACCCGAGATTAGGGAATTCGAGTTCCAATCTCTGGGTCCGGAGTTGAGGTTTTTCAACTGAGAAATATAACAGTCTGATTTCCGGCAAACAAGGGTATCTTCAAGTCGGTATTAAGCTCAAGCTCTCCGAGTCTTATGAACTTTAATCAGGGGACTATTATGCCTCTTGAACTCGATTGGGGGCCTGAGCCTCAGATGCCTTAGATTCTTATCAGTCTAACGGAAATACCCGAGCGCTTTCAGAGCTTCCATCTCTCGTTCGCTGAGCTTGAAAGCTTCGGAAGGAGCAGGCAGGGTGTCGCTACTCACCCAAGAGAGGAGGAGTTCCTTGAGCCGGGAGAACTCTCGAGGGCTCTGTCGGGAAAGATCGATGCGCTCGTCGGGGTCCTCCCTTAAGTTGTAAAGCTCGAAGTGTTCGGCTTCCTGATGAGCCGGGGTGTAGATCAACTTCCAGTCTCCGTCGATGATCGCTCTCAGTTTCTTCTCGTTGAGCAGCTCCAAACCGATCTTTTTAGTGAGGGTCTGCTTCTTCCTGGGGATCACCCTGTAGGGGTTTTCTCCCCCAACCTTTATCGCCTCGATCCTCCTGGGGTCGAAGGCCAAACGATCCCCAGATTCAGCGAATATGGCGGGAGGGTTTTCTTCTTTTGTCGATTGAATGAAGGGGAGAAGGGATGCCGCATCCGTCCCCTTGCCATATTCATCCAGAGTTCCGAGAATGTCCAACACCGTGGCGAATATAGCTATGTTGCTCAAGGGGGCGTTGACAGTCCCCTTCCGGCTCTGCTTCGGAAATCGTATGAACAGGGGAACCTTTATATCCTGGGAGAAGATGAAATGTCCGTGTCCGCCGTACCAGTAATGTTCGTCTACCAGCCCCTCCCCATGATCGGAGGTGAAGATAAAGACGGTGTTTGCAAAAAGCCCCAGTTCCTCCACAGTCTGGAGGAGACGATCGATTTCGTGATCGGCATAAAGGATCTCTCCGTCATACAGCTGATGGACGGCACTGATCTCCTCCTGCCGGGGGGGGAGCCTGTTGTAGATGCGGTACAAGGTGTCTTTCGTGAATTTCCCCTTGAGCCGAGTTTTGGCTGCCGCCTGAAAAGTGTCCGCGAAAACCTTTGGGGGATCATAAGGAAGATGAGGTTCCATATAGTGGACCCAGAGGAAGAATTTCTCCCGGCAGTGCTCCTCCAGCCACCGCAGGGCTAAGTCGGTGCAATAACCAGCGCCTGACCTCCAGTGCCACAGATTTTCAAGCCCGAATGCTTCCACAAGGATCTTATAACTTATCAACCCTGGAATCAGATGGGAAAGATAATCGAAGGCAAAGCTCTCTCCATAGTACTCGAATCCTTGGTTGAGCTTCCGGGAGGAATGGGCCACACGATTGGCAACGACCGCCCCGGTGGAATAACCCTCCTTCTTCAAGATCTCTGCAAGGGTGAGATTCTCGTCCCCCAAGCGGTAATTCAAGTTGTCTCTCAGGCCGTGCTTCTGAGGATACGTCCCGGTCATAATCGAAGATAAGGAGGGGAGGGTTAAGGGGTTACAGCAACGAGCATTGGAAAAGACCACCGACTCCCTCGCCAGACGGTCTAGGTTTGGGGTGGTCTTGCGGAAATAACCGTTGAAGGAACAATGGTCTCCTCTCAAGGTGTCGATGCTGATGAGAAGGATGTTGGGACGATTGTACTTGTGATCGACAGCCTCCACGCCGGCAGCGGCGCCGGTGATCAAAAAAGCCACGCTCGCGAGCACAAAGAGCACGACGGAGACTGGTCCCAAGGGAGCCAAGACCCTCAAGATCACCTTGGACAACAGAAACAGAAACAAATAGACTATCCCCGTAAGGATGATTATCATTGCTATGAACTTGGGGTTACCAGGTTTACCCAGAACTTTGAACCTCAAAAGCTGACTGCTCTGAAGAACAACACAAATAAGCAGAAACAAGCTTAGGTAGACCCAATAAGACTTCCGCTTCAGAAAGCTCACTCTGCTCAACAGGAGAGAGGCTGCCAGCGTCAGCACAACGGTGAAGATAAAGAAGAAAGAGAAATTGTACCAGACTGCGATCTTGACGGCCCAAAAGCGGTCGCTGGCATTCAGGCCGACAAAGTAGATATTCCGCAGGTGGAAGTTTACTATCGTCAGAATGGTAATGTAAGTGGAGGAGATCAGCCAGAAGGCTGAACCGCACAAGAGATGATCCTTGAGACCAAAACTGTCTTTCCCGCTGTCCATCGCGCGGCCCTCGTAACATCAACCAGCCCCCTTTTTGTCATATCCTCACCCGAGATCAGAAGGATCGAATCCCAACCTCAGGTCCGGAGGCGAAGCTTTTCCTCCGTGGCGTATGCCCCCCGATTTCCAGCAAACAAGCGCCTCTTCGAATCGGCATCTAACTGAAGCCCCTCGGGCCTTGTCAATCCGAATCGGAGGGAAAGTCACCCTCCTAGATCCAGTTTGCAGGGAGCTTTCTGGTAGCCCAATTACGGCTTCAAGAGCGGCGGAGACTGATGCCCCCAGAGTCCATAGATACAGTCGAACTTCGAAAGAGCCCCTCTACCCTGCTGCGGCGATGATTACTATCCCGACCGCCAACCCGATTATGAACAGTCCCCACAGGGTGGAGACTCCCTTCTCTGGAATGCGGCTGGTGCCGGTTACCGCCTTGGCAAAGAGCGCCACCCCCGAAGCGGCACCCAAAGACAGAAGCACAATGCCAAGGGCCCTGAAAATATCGTAGTTCGACATCGCCTCTATGCCTCCTGAAATGTACCACTCAAAAAATACCTCAGCACTGACGACGACAAGACGCCAGAAAATTCAAATGTCTAAGAGCTATCAGTGCTCATTTGAATGATAGCATAAATCCATGAAAAGGCAAGAGAAATGTTTCCTCGATTTCCAGCCCCGCAAGCTTCTGGTTGCGCTTTGGCGAGTGTCTGGGCTTTTCCGGAGGGCTAGTGGAGTGCTTCGGAGACATCCTCATCTCCGGTTGAACTTTGACAGCATATTTTAGTTGTATATTTAGAATTAATGACTAATTTATATCGAATCCAGGTGGATCTGACTAGCGATGAATGACAGACAGCTAACTCCCAAACAGATAGTAGCGGAGCTCGACAAGTATATAATTGGGCAGGACAAGGCCAAAAAATCGGTGGCGATCGCGATGCGCAATCGCTGGAGGCGACAGCATGTCACCTCCGATCTCAAAGATGAGATAATGCCCAACAACATCATCATGATCGGCCCCACCGGGGTGGGCAAGACCGAGATCGCCCGTCGGCTGGCCAATCTTGCCGGGGCGCCTTTTCTGAAGGTGGAGGCCTCCAAGTTCACTGAGGTGGGGTATGTCGGTCGGGACGTTGAATCGATGATCCGCGACCTCACCGACCTGGCGGTCAACATGGTCAAAAAGGAAAAGGCCGAGGAAGTTCAAACCAAAGCTGAGGCCTTAGCCGAAGAGAGGACCTTAGACGCTCTCCTGCCACCACCCCCCTCCATGAGGAAAAAGGGGGTTAGCACCAACGCCCTTACTGCCGAGCAGAGGCAGGCCCAGGAGCGCTGGAGACGAACTCGGGAGAAGCTGAGATCGCAGTTGAAAGACGGGCTTCTGGACGAGCGCCAGATGGAGATTGAGGTTCCCAACGATCGCTTCCCCATCATAGAGATCTTCTCCCCGATGGGGATGGAGGAGTTGGGGGTCAATTTCCAGGAGATGTTCTCGGGGATGATGCCCCAAAAGACCAAAAGGCGCCGGGTGGCAGTCAAGGAGGCCGCGAAGATTTTCGTCCAGCAGGAGACCCAGAGGCTGATCGATATGGAGGCGGTTATCTCCGATGCCACCGCCAGAATGGAGAACTCCGGTATAATCTTTGTCGACGAGCTGGACAAGATCGCCGGGGAGAAGTCCAAAATGGGACCGGACGTCTCCCGGGAGGGAGTCCAGAGGGACTTACTCCCGATCGTGGAGGGGTCCAATGTGATGACCAAATACGGTCTGGTCAAGACCGACCACATCCTTTTCATAGCCGCCGGCGCTTTCCACATTTCCAAACCTTCGGATCTGATTCCGGAGATGCAGGGGCGCTTCCCCATTCGGGTGGAATTGGACAGCTTAAGTGCCGCTGATTTCGTGAGAATCCTCACCGAGCCAAAAAACGCTCTGTTGAAGCAGTATATCGCCATGCTGGAGACCGAGGGGGTGGAGGTCTCCTTCACCAAGGAGGCCATTCGGGAGATCGCCAGAATTGCCACCGTCGTTAACGAGCGCGCCGAGAACATCGGGGCCAGAAGGCTTCACACCGTGATGACTACCCTCTTAGAGGAGATAATGTTTGAGGCTCCCGAGAATGAAAAGAAAAGGATCAGAATCACAAAGGAGATGGTGGCGAAAAGCCTGACCGGGATAGTGGAGGACGAGGATTTGAGCAGGTATATCCTCTGAATTCTCCCCACAGCCTTTTGAGCTTTCCGACTCATTTGACATCCTCTTTAGGGAGAGAGCATGAAGAGAGATTTCCTGGCAATCACCGATTTCACTACCGAGGAGATCCAAGAGGTCTTTTCTCTGGCTGGTAGGTTGAAGGAAAATCCCTCCAAAGGGAGCGGGGTCCTCAAAAGTACCACCGTCGCCTGCATTTTCCATAAACCCTCCCTGCGCACCAGAATCTCATTTGAAACCGGCATTCACCAGCTGGGTGGAAACTCCCTTTACGTCACCGAGAAGGAGATCCAGTTAGGAGTCAGAGAATCGATTTACGATGCCGCCAAGGTGCTTTCCCGCTATGTCGGGATGATCGTGATTCGCACCTTCGAACAGCGTGACGTTGATCAATTGGGCAAACATGCTGAGGTGCCGGTCATAAACGGATTGACGGATCTATTGCATCCCTGCCAGGTGATGGGGGATATGTTCACGGTCCTCGAGAAGAAAGGTCGCCTGCAGGATATGAGAATCGCCTACCTGGGCGACGGCAACAATGTCTGCAATTCCTGGCTGAATGCCTGCACCCGATTCCCGCTGGATTTGCGAATCGGCACCGCCCAGGGCACCGAACCGAATCCAGAAATTCTGGAAAGGGCTCGGAGGACCGGCCTGTCGAAGATCGAGATATGTTATGAGCCTGAAGCCGCCATCGCCGATGCGGATGTCGTGTATACCGATGTCTGGGCCTCCATGGGTCAGAAGGATTTGGCCCAAGAGAGAGCGAAGCTGCTTTCATCCTTCCAGGTAAACTCAAAACTGCTTTCAAAGGCCACTCCCGACTGCATCGTCATGCACTGTCTTCCTGCCAACCGCGGCGAGGAGATAACTGATGAGGTGATGGACGGGCCTCATTCGGCGGTCTTCGACCAGGCCGAAAACCGCCTCCACGTCCAAAAAGCGATTATGATGACGCTGTTTGGCAGAAGCAATACGTAGCCCAGGTTGTCTCAACCCGGAGACTTCACAGTAGATAGTAGGCAGTAGGCAGGGCCACCCCCCACCCCGGCGGCTTGTTCTCGCGACATACGTTTGCCGGAGTGAGGGATGAGTTTGAGCCCACCTCAATTCCTAAAATAATCTTGCGCACGGTGTTCTAGAACTTTATATTTGAGCAAAGCGCCGAAGTGGTGGAACTGGCAGACACGCTGTGTTCAGGGCGCAGTGGGCTTTTGCCCGTGTGGGTTCAAATCCCACCTTCGGCATATCATTGCGAGGTTAGCTCCACCTCACGACGTCGACTCTATTTCTGCCAAGCAGCCTAGAGCGTTTCGTGACCGAGTCTTCTCTGGAAGCCTCCTCACTTATACCTTTTTTCGGCAACAATCTATGAACCCCATGAGAGTCGTTTTGTTTCGGTGGCAGTAGGTTAGCCTATGATAAAGAAGCTTTTGGTCGTCCTTTTCTGCCTTTGGCCTTCAGTCTGCTCTTCCCAGCAAATAGAGTTTTCGGGCAGTGCTCTGTGGCAGGGCGACTTCAATGATCTGCACGTTTTAGGTTCCTTCGGTTTCTGCGCCAACCAGCAT
>Ga0111228_1027_pt1 | contig 11238 bp, 16 predicted proteins | sample DeeMarSWOR152_54_FD_80382 | JGI IMG/M metagenome (GOLD analysis project Ga0111228, IMG submission 80382) | candidate division Zixibacteria bacterium DG_27
TTCGCCTGGGGGAGGCTTGAATAGTCGTCAGCTATTCCGACATCTCCTCCCTGATTCTCCACCATCTCCTTGAACTTCTCCAGTGCCTCGCCGTTTGCGATTCTCTCCCTGAGCATCTTTCGAGCTTCCCCTTTATCGGAGGTTACCTGCGCCGTTAAGAGCATTTGAACTCCCAATGCCTCCGTGACCTCCCGGAGGTCTTCAGGACCTCTCCCCTTCAGGAATTCAATACATTCAACGATCTCGAGCGCGTTTCCGACTGCGAAACCTAAAGGTTCGTCCATAGAGGTGAAAACTGCGCTAGCCTTCCGCCCCATTCTTTTGGCGACAGAGATCAAAGCCTCAGCCAATCTCTCAGCATCGCTGAGTCCCTTCATAAATGCCCCATTGCCGACCTTCACGTCGAAGACAATTCCATCACAGCCGGAGGCCAGTTTCTTGCTCATGATGCTGCCGACAATCAGAGGAATCGATTCGACCGTAGCGGTGACATCCCGCAAGGCATACATTTTCTTATCTGCAGGAGCAATCTCCCGAGTTTGCCCGATGATGGCCACCCCTATTCTCTTGAGAGCCTCCTTGAACTCCTCTAAGGAAAGAGAGGTCTTAAATCCCGGTATCGATTCCAATTTGTCCAAAGTCCCACCGGTGTGGCCCAGACCCCTCCCAGAGATCATGGGAACGACGACCCCACAGGAAGCTAAAAGTGGAGCCAGGATCAAAGAGACCTTGTCGCCCACGCCACCGGTGGAATGCTTGTCGATTTTAGGGGCGTCTATGAAGCTCAAATCCAGTATCTGACCAGAATGCAACATCGATTCGGTGAGGCAATGAGTCTCCTCCTCATCCATGCCGTTGATGCAGACCGCCATCAGGAACGCCGACATCTGATAGTCAGGGATCCTGCCCTGAGTGAAATCCGAGATCAAGAAATCGATCTCTTCTTTCCCGAGCTTCTTCGCATCCCTCTTTTTGGCGACGATACCGTATACGTCCATATTCCAGGTCATGAAAGGTGATAGTGAATGAACCGAATCGCCTCTTCTTTAGTGAGAGGCTATTGGGAAGGATTCCCTATTCCCTATCTACTACCTACTACCTACTACCTACTACCTACTACCTACTATCTACTGCCTACTGTCTCTCAGAGCTCAAAGGCTTCCGGCAGAAGCTCGCCAAGCTTGTGTTTGCTAATCTCTCCGTCGAGATTGGCACAAATTATCCAACAGTCGGGACTGAACTCTCTCAAGACCTGCAGGCAGGCGCCACAGGGTTTGGCCGGCGGCGATTTATCAGTTACCACAGCCAGGGTGGTCATCTCCTTCTCGCCGGAGGAGACAGCGCTAAAGACTGCCGCCCTCTCGGCGCAAACGGTGAGTCCATAGGAGGCATTTTCTACGTTGGCACCGGTGAAGACCTTACCGGAGGAAGTCAAAACCGCCGCTCCCACGTTGAATTTAGAATAGGGAGCGTAAGCTTTGAGCCGAGCCCTCTTGGCGCTTTCTATCAGTTTCCAAAAACTCTCTCCGCAACCAAAAGACGAAAATCCGAACGCCTCTGAGACGGTGGCACCCAGATCGCCCAAGCTTTCCCTGGTCCCCAGATCAACTCCAGATTTCAATTTGGGACCGAATACCAATAGGGGGACATATTCCCGGGAATGATCGGTCGAGGGGGTAGTAGGGTCACAACCGTGGTCGGCGGTGATTATGAAAAGATCTTTGCCTCCGAGTAGAGACAGAAACTCCGGCAGCCTCCGGTCGAAATCCTCCAGCCCCTTTGCGAAATTCACATAATCGTTGCGATGGCCCCAGAGCATATCGAAGTCCACCAGATTGGCGAAAATCAGTCCTCTCTTCTGGTTCTTTATTGTCCGATGAATTACTTCCATCCCGTGTCTGTTCGAGCTGGTGTGAAATGTACGGGTGAAGCCACGATGACCGAAGAGGTCATCAACTTTGCCAATGCTAGTGACCTCGACACCTTCGCCTTTCAGATAATCTAATAGAGTGTCAGCAGGCGGGGGGAGAGAGAAATCTTTGCGCCTCTCGGTTCTGGTGAAATTCCCCGGTTTACCGATGAAAGGCCGAGCTATGACTCGAGCCACACCGTGCTCTGCGGTCAGGATCTCACGGGCTTTTTGGCATATCTGGTGAAGCCTCTCTATCGGAATAACCTCCTCGTGAGCCGCCAGCTGAAATACGCTGTCGGCGGAGGTGTAAAGGATCGGATTTCCCGTCCGGCAGTGTTTCTCCCCCAGCTCCTTTATGATTTCGGTCCCGGAGGCGGGCTTATTGCCCAGAACTTCCAGCCCCGTCAGCCGCTTGAATTTCTCGAGGATCTCTTCCGGGAACCCGTTCGGGTAGGTGGGGAAGGGACGGGTTGTTACAAGACCCATGATCTCCCAGTGGCCGACAGTGCTATCCTTCCCCAAGGATAGAGTGGCCATCTTTCCAAAAGAGGCCCTGGGCCCCGAAGCTGGAGGCACGCCCCTGATGGGAACGATATCCCCTAAACCCAACCTCTCCAAATGCGGGAGATTAAGACCTCCGACAGCTTCGGCGGTGTTGGCAATGCTGTTTGAACCTTTATCTCCATATCGGGCCGCATCCGGCAAGGCCCCGACACCACAGCTGTCCAATATTATGATGATGACCCTTTCGAATGCCTCAGTCACGGGAAACTACCGAAGTCGAGCTTTGAAATGAAAAAACCGCTTTCTTCAACCTCCCTTGCGGGAGGCGAACCTCAAAGCGGCTATTGAGGACTCCTCCGACTATTCTTTCTCTTCGCTTTTCTCCTCGTCTGCCCTCTCCTCCGTCTCTGTCTCGGGAGCTTGTTCTTTCTTCTTGGAGGCCTTCGCCTCCGGTGCTTTCTTCTTTGGGATCTTTTTGCCCTTGATTTTCTTCTTCTCCTTTTTCTCCTCGCTATAAGTCAGAAGCCGCACCAACGACACCGAGGCACCATCCCCGAGCCGATGCCCCAGATGGATGATTCTGCAACTTCCACCGCTCTTGCCTTCCAGCTTGGGAGCTATCTCGTCAAAGAGCTTTCTGAGGACTACTCGGTTTTTGACAGTGGTTGCCACTAGCCGCCGGGAATGGAGGTCGCCTCTTTTCGCCAGAGAGACCAAGCTGTCGGCCCAGGTTTTGAGGGCTTTGGCTTTGGGGGTGGTGGTCTTGATCTGCCCATGCTCTAACAGTGAGGTCACCAGATTTGCCAGCATGGCCCTACGGTGGGAGCCGGCCACCCCCAATTTTCTCACTTTTCTGCGATGGCGCATGTCACTCTTTGGTTGAAGGCTCTCTGTACTTGGATATATCCATCCCGAAGTGAAGCCCCATCTCACCCAAGACCGCATTGAGCTCGTTCAAGGATTTCTTGCCGAAATTGCGGTACTTGAGCATCTCCGCTTCGCTCTTCTGGACCAAATCCTCTATAGACTGAATGTTGGCTGCCTGCAGGCAGTTGGAGGAACGGACCGAAAGCTCCAGTTCATCAACTCTCATCTTGAGGAGATTCCTTACTCTGATGGTCTCCTCGTCGACTACCTCCTCTTCGGGAATCTCTATCTCCTCCTCCTTGCAGATGAACACCATCAGGTGGTCTTTCAGCAACTTCGCCGCAAAGGTCAGGGCCTCCTCCGGGCTCATGGTGCCATCAGTCCAGATCTCCAAGAGGAGACGATCATAATCGGTCCTCTGACCCACGCGGGTGTTTTCGACGCTGAAGTTCACCCTGCTGACCGGGGAGAAGGTCGCGTCCAGCGAGATAGTTCCGATCGGCTGGTCCGGCCTTTTGTTCTGCTCGGAGGGGAGGTAGCCTCTTCCGGTGTCGACCTCCATTTCGATCCTGACCTCGTTGTCCTCATTAAGCTTGAGGAGATGCTGCCCCGGGTTGACGATTTCAATTGTCGGGTCACAAGCAAGATCGCCGGCGGTGTAGTCTCCTTTCTTTTTGACCTCCAAATAGATGGACCTAGGGCCGTCCTCCTGCATCCTCAAACGGACCTTCTTGAGGTTTAGGACTATCTCAACGACATCCTCGTATACCCCGGGGAGGGTGGAAAACTCGTGGAGGGCGCCGTCAATCCTTACGGAGGTGATCGCCGCTCCCGGGATGGAAGAGAGAAGCGCTCTCCGCAGGGCATTTCCCAGAGTAGTCCCAAACCCCCGCTCCAAAGGCTCTATCTTGAACTTGGAGTAAGTATCGGTGGCCGTGGACTCCTCCAAGACAACCTCTTTAGCCATCTGAAAGTTTTTCAATTTAGCGGTCACAAAGACCTCCTCCCGAAAAAAACCACCTATTTAGAGTAAAGCTCCACAATAAGCTGTTCTGCAACCAAAACCGGGATGTCCTCCCTCTTGGGCCGCTCCAACAGCTCCCCTTCCAGCTTGGCCTTGTCCAACCTCAACCAAGGGAGCTCCGACCCCCTGCCGGCATCTTTCAAAGCTTCGTGGATGACGTCTAAGTTACGGCTCTCCTCTCTGACGCTCACAATATCCCCGGGTTTAAGAGGGTAGGAGGGGATATCCGCCTTGCGCCCGTTGACCTGAAAATGATCGTGGCGCACCAACTGTCGGGCCGATTTCCTGGAGGGAGCAAAGCCCAAACGATAGACAATACTGTCCAGCCGACACTCCAACTCCTGCAGCAGGTTCTCGCCGGTTATCCCCCTCTGCCTCTCCGCTCTCTCGAAGTAGTTTCTAAATTGTCTCTCCAAGATCCCGTAAATTCTGCGGACTTTCTGCTTTTCCCGCAACTGCAGGCCGTAACCGCTGGTCCTTCTGCGGCGGATGGCGTTGCCGTGTTGCCCGGGAGGGTAACCACGCCGGTCGAAGGCGCATTTATCGGAATAACAGCGATTCCCCTTCAGGAAAAGCTTCATCCCCTCACGTCGACACAGCTTACAATTTGCATCACTATACCTGGCCATCAATCACTCCCGAAATCACGAACCAGTATCAACAGCATCTCCAGAAGCAACGACCCTAAAAAGAACTTCGAGGCCGCGGCTAGACCCTCCTTCTTTTGGGTGGACGGCAGCCGTTATGGGGTATAGGAGTAACGTCCTTTATGGCGGTTATCTCCAATCCGGCAGCCTGCAACGATCTGATGGCGGCCTCTCGTCCGGATCCTGGACCCTTAACCCAAACCTCCACCCGCCTCAGCCCCATCTCCATCGACTCCCGGGCAGCTGCTTGGGCCGCCCTCTGGGCCGCAAATGGCGTGCTCTTTCTCGAACCCTTAAACCCCATCTTCCCGGGGGAGGCCCAGGCGATGACGTTGCCGCCCTCGTCGGCCAGCGTGATGATGGTGTTGTTAAAGGTGGCCTTGATATGGGCGATGCCGGTGGCCTCTACCTTGCGCCCCTTCTTCTTCGTCTTTCTCTTCTTGCCCTCAGCCAACTAACCTCCTGCAGAAATCGATGTAAGCCTAAGATCCCTCACCCAAACGGCAGTTATCTATTTACCCCTTTTCCCCTTTTTTGTTCCTATGGTTTTCTTGGGACCCTTACGGGTCCTGGCGTTGGTCTTGGTTCTCTGTCCCCTCACCGGGAGCCCCCGGCGGTGCCTTAAGCCTCGATAACATCCGATATCGATGAGCCGCTTGATCCCCATCGCGACTTCACCCCGTCGGGCGCCCTCCACCTTGTAATTGGCCTCGATTTCACCCCTGAGCTTGGCAACCTCTTCCTCGGAGAGTTTGCTGACTCGGGTGTCGGCCTCGACGCCGGTGGCCTCCAATATCTTTTGGGAGGAGGAGAGACCAATTCCGTAAATGTAAGTCAGCGCCACCTCGACCCTTTTGTCGCGTGGCAGATCTATTCCCGCAATTCTCGCCATAGACCCTACCTGCTATCTAATAACTAACCTTGCCTTTGTTTGTGCTTGGGGTTGACACAGATTACCCGAACCACGCCCCCCCTCTTGACGATCTTACACTTGACACATCTCTTTTTCACCGAAGACCTGACTTTCATATCCGACTCCCGAAAACCAACTTCTCTAACATACTGCTACTTATATCGATAGATTATCCGACCTCGAGACAGATCGTAGGGAGAGAGCTCTAAAGTAACCCTATCTCCGGGGAGGATCTTTATGAAGTGCATTCGCATCTTTCCGGATATGTGAGCCAACACCCGATGACCGTTGTCCAGTTCCACTCTGAACATGGCGTTGGGGAGGGGTTCGATCACCTTGCCCTCGACCTGAATCGTCTCCTCTTTCTTTGCCATACCAGAAACCTAATCTCTGTAACCAAAACCCATCTTTTACAGATAAATCAACCAGCTGTCAAGATCATAGAGCCGTCGGAGGTGACGACGATGGTGTGCTCGAAATGAGCAGAAAGACAACGGTCCTTGGTCACCACCGTCCATTGATCCTTCAGAGTCTCTATCTCGTAACCCTTCGCGTTGACCATCGGCTCGATCGCCAGCACCATGCCCTCCCTGAGAAGGGGACCCCCTCCGGGTTTGCCGTAGTTGGGGATTTGGGGATCTTCGTGCATCTTCTTCCCGAGGCCGTGCCCCACCAAATCCCGAACCACTGAAAATCCGTTGCCTTCCACGTGACTCTGGATGGCCCAGGAGATATCGGTCAGATGTCCCCCCGGCCGGACAACCTCGATGCCTCGATACAAAGCCTCCTCCGTCACCCGGGCCAGCTTCCTGGCCTCCGGGGAAACTCCGTTGACCAGAAAAGTGTAAGCGCTGTCGCCATAGTAGCCATCGAGGAGAACTCCGACGTCGATCGAGACCAGCTGTCCGGCCTCGATTCTGCGTTCGCCGGGGATCCCGTGAACCACCTCCTCGTCAATGGAGATGCAGATGTTAGCGGGATAGCCGTGATAACCTTTGAAGGCCGCCTTGGCGCCGCGCCTTTCAATATACTCGTTCGCCAAGTTATCAAGCTCGGCGGTGGTGATGCCGGGCTTAAGATTGTCCCCCAACAGTTCGAAGGCTCCGGCCACAATCCTCCCCGCGGAACGGATCTTCTCTATCTCACCTTTGGTCTTCAGCGAAATCATAACCACCTTGGGAGGTAGCTTCTCCCTTCTTTAGGAAATGGCGATAACCTCCAAGATCCTCTCAAAGACAGAAGGGCTGTCCCCCTCGCCATCAACCTCCTTCAGCTTATACTGCAGTCGATAGAAATCCTCGATCGGTCCCGTTCGGTGGCGATAAACCTCCAAACGGTTCTTTATCACCTCTTCGGTGTCATCGGAGCGTCTCTCCAGCTTTGCCCCACAATGGTTGCAAAGCCGGTCCTCCTTCGGGGGTTTGAAGGAGAGATTGAAATCGGCGCCGCATTTGGGACAGAAGAGCCTCCCGGTCAGTCTCTTGATGAGGGTATCATCGGAGACCTTCAGCTTGATCACCTCGTAAACGTTTATACCCATCTCTCCCAGTATGGAAGTCAATCCCTCCGCCTGGGGGATGGTTCGAGGGAAACCATCGAAGATGAAGCCGGAGGCAGTCTCATCTTCGGACAACTTCTCTCTTATGATTTTCAGCATCACCCCGTCGGGAACCAGCTCCCCCCGGTCCATATACCCTTTCGCCTCCCGCCCCAAAGCCTTGCCGGAGTCGACCGCAGCTCGCAAAATGTCCCCGGTGGAGATGTGGACCAAGTTGAACTTCTCTGTCAGGAGCCTCGCTTGAGTCCCCTTTCCTGAGCCCGGAGGTCCCAAAATTATCAACTTCGGTTTCATAGTCACTTCAGACTCCAAGCGCTCTGGTAGCTAAGCGTATCTCCCCTTCAGCCTCGCTTTCTTCATGAAACCCTCGTAATGTCTCTCCAAGAGATGGGCTTCGATCTGCTGTAGGGTGTCTAAAGCTACGCCGACGACAATCAAGAGCCCGGTCCCGCCGAAATAGAAAGCGACGTGAAAACTGCTCGCCATCAGGGTGGGCGTTACCGCTATCAGGGCGAAGAAAATCGCACCCGGGAGAGTGATCCGCGTCAGAACCCGATCGATATATTCGGAGGTCCTCTTTCCCGGACGGACTCCGGGAATCTTTCCGTCCTCCCTGGCGATGCGGTCGGCCATGTCGACGGGGTTAACCGCAATTGCAGTATAGAAATAGGCGAAAAAGACGATCATCAATCCGTAAATGATGTTATACAGAAGGGCGTTAGGCTGAAAATAGCCGGCGAACTCCTGCATAACCTCCGAATTGGGGAAAAAGGTGGTGAAGGTGCTGGGGGCAAACATGATCGACTGCGCGAAGATTATCGGGATGATCCCGGCGGTGTTTACGGAAAGAGGCAGGTGAGTGCGGAAGGATCTGCGCATCCTGCGTCCATAGATTTTCTGTCCATAGTGAACCGGGATCTTCCTCTGAGAGCGGGTAACCAACACGATGGCGGCGACCACCACAAAGACCACGGTCAATATCAACAGCTCCGAGAGGAGATTCCGATAGCCCGCTAAGAACTGCTGAGCCTCCCCCAACACCGCCCCCGGCAGTCGGGCGATAACTCCGATGAAGATTATGAGCGAGATCCCATTACCTATTCCCCGCTCGGTGATCTGCTCTCCCAGCCACATGATGAAGATGGTGCCGCAGGTTAAGGTTATCATCGTCAAAAGCTTGAAGCCAACTCCGGGGTTGGGAACCACCATGGCCCCGGAGGCGGTGGTCAGGCTCTCCAGCCACAGGCTGGTGCCGAAGGCCTGCATTGCCGAGATCAAGACCGTCCCATAGCGGGTATATTGGGTGATCTTCCGGCGCCCCTCTTCCCCCTCCCGCTGCAGTTTCTGGAAATAGGGAAGAACCGCGCCCAAAAGCTGAATTATGATGGAGGCGGAAATGTAAGGCATTATTCCCAGAGCGAAGATGGTGGCACGACTGAGATTTCCACCGGCGAACATATCGTAGAGCCCGAAGAGGGAGCCCTTGGCGGCCTCGAAGAACTCCTGCAGGGCGCCGGCGTTGATTCCCGGGGAGGAGATATGTCCGCCGAGACGGTAGACAATCAGAATCCCCAAGGTGAACAGAATCCTCTTTCGTAGCTCCGGAATCTTGAATATGTTCCTGAAACTCTGAAACATCAGATGACCTCTACCCTACCCCCGGCGGCCTCAATCTTCTGCCGGGCACTCTGGCTGAAGGCGTTGGCGGCGACGGTGGCGGCGAACTTCATCTCTCCACCGCCGAGGATCTTTATGGGCAAATCGATTTTCCTTACGATTCCCCTCTGTTGTAAGGTCTCAGGGTCGATCCTTTCCAACCCCGTTAGAGCTTCCAATTGATCTAAGTTGACTATCGTAAACTCCCTTTTGAAGGGGGATCTGAAACCTCTTTTGGGGAGTCTCCTTGAGAGCGGCATCTGCCCCCCCTCGAAGTAGGCCTTGCTCTTGTAGCCGGAGCGAGATTTCTGCCCCTTGTGGCCCCTGGTGGAGGTCTTGCCGTGACCACTTCCAGGTCCCCGCCCCACCCGCTTGCGTTTCTTGGTGGAGCCAGGAGGTTTTCTGAGTTCTCCCAACTTCATAGATGCTACTCTTCTTCCACCTCCAGCAAGTGACGGATCTTCAAGATCATTCCCCGAATCTGAGGCGTGTCCCGATGGACTACAGTCTGGTGCATCCTCCTCAGACCCAGAGCCTGCAAAGTTCTCTTCTGTTTCCGAACAGAATCGTTGGAGCTTCTCACCTGCGTTATCTTCAGTCTCTTCGCCAAAGAACTGCTCCCCAACTGAGAGGTCTATGCCCGCTTTCGAGCTTTCTTCTCTTTGGGCACCTTCTCTCCGCCCAGGCCGCCTTTTCTGAAGTTGTCGATCTCTCCAATCCTCTTTAGCTCCAAGAGCCCGTTCATGGTGGCTTTGACGACATTGTGCGGATTGGGAGACCCTAGTGATTTAGTCAATACGTCCTGCACTCCCGCGACCTCCAAGACCGCCCGCACCCCGCCTCCAGCGATAACCCCGGTCCCGGGGGCGGCCGGTTTCAGAAGCACCCGGGCGGCGCCAAACCTTCCCACAATCTCATAGGGGATGGTACCACCAACCAGGGGAACTGTGGCCAGAGCCTTCTGGGCCGCTTCGGTCCCCTTTCTCACTGCGGCCGCGACCTCCTTTGCCTTCCCCAAACCGACCCCGACCCGACCCCGCTTGTCGCCGACAGCCACCAATGCGGTGAACCCGAAGCGCCGCCCCCCCTTGACCACCTTGGCGACCCGGTTTATATGGATTACCCTCTCCTCGTACTCCAAAACCGATTCTTCGAGATTTCTAATCATATCGGTCTTTTACCTTCCAAATGACGAATGCCTCAGAACTGCAAACCGCCTCCCCTGGCAGCTTCGGCCAGGGCCTTGACTCTCCCCCGATAGGCATTACCGTTACGATCGAAGACCACCCTTTCGATTCCTCTCTCCTTGGCTATCTGGGCCAGGTAAGCTCCAACGACTTTGGCAATTTCCAGTTTCCTCATGCCCGGCTTCAAACCTTCTCTGAGCGCTGGATTCAGGGAGGAAACCCCGGTGATGGTCTTCTGGGAGGCATCGTCCACAAACTGTCCGTATGTCTGTCTTAAGCTCTTGTACACCACCAGCCGCGGTCTTTCGGCAGTCCCGAAGAGCCTCTTTTTTGATCTCTTCTTCCTTCTTTGGGCCCTCAACTTGATCTTTTTCAATCTGTCAGGCATGCTTCGGCTCAAGCTCCAACCGTCTTTCCAGCTTTGTGACGAACGACCTCCCCGGCATAGCGAATCCCCTTCCCCTTGTATGGCTCCGGCGGCCTGACGGAGCGGATCTTGGCGGCAACATCTCCCACCAGCTGCTTGTCAATTCCGGAGATGATTATATCCTGGGTCGGGGGCTTGGTTCCTTTGGGGGAACCGACCGCTACCGTTATCCCCTCCGGAAGAGAGAACACCACCTTGTGCGAAAGTTGAACCTCCACCGAGAGAACTTCACCCACCATCTCCGCACGATAACCGGTGCCCACTATCTGCAGGGTCTTCTTGAAACCCTCGGTGACTCCAGTGACGCTGTTAGCCAAAAGGGTTCTGGTCAAGCCGTGGAGGGATTTACCCCTCTTGGAGTCGGTGGCTCTCTTCACCAGGACGTGGGAATCATCGATCTCGAGGCTCATCCCCTCTGGCAACTCGTGTCCCAAACTCCCCTTGGGACCCTCGACCGTAACCCTGCGATCCTCTAAAGTGACTTTGATCCCCTCCGGGATGACTATGGGCACCTTTCCGATTCTAGACACCGCTTATCACCTT
>Ga0111228_1019_pt1 | contig 11099 bp, 8 predicted proteins | sample DeeMarSWOR152_54_FD_80382 | JGI IMG/M metagenome (GOLD analysis project Ga0111228, IMG submission 80382) | candidate division Zixibacteria bacterium DG_27
CCGGGTGATTTCCATCAACCCCGGTGTCGAAGCTGCAGACTAATCGCCCCGCTCCGGTGTAACCCTTCTCCCAGGCTTCGGGAGCGCCAATGGCCTTGAGTCCAGACTCCGGGCCGGTGGTAACCTTGCTGCAATTATTGCCCAACAGAGGTTCTATAAGCGTAATCGGGAGGTCGGGGAAAAGCCTCTCCACCTCTGGAAGAGTCGCAATTCTCCACAATTCCTCTTTGGGAGCACGAACAGAAATGGTGTTGGAGATCCAGAAGGGTCGGTAATCTATCTCGAAACCGAGCCTCTGGCGTTCGTTCAGATAATCGACCAGATTAGACTGGCAACGGAGAGATGTCTTCTTCAGGGTGCCGACGATTTCTCTGTGAATGAGCGCTCTGTTTAATCCCGAGGCGACCAGCTTCCACTTGAAAGAGGAGATCTGCTCAGAGTCGGAGAGGCAGACCAGGACTGTAATCCTCTCATTTGGCTCCAACTCGGAGATGAAATCAGGAACCGAGGGAGCGCTTCTGGATGTCTGCGGGATAGAAAAAGAGAGGGCCACAATCAAGAGCGGAAATAACAGAATTCTCGCAAACTTCAAGCTGACCTCCTTAATAGAAGGTGAGGTGGACACAAAAAGAGTCTCTGCTTCAGAAATAGACAAGCGCAACTGCTGTGCCCTGAGGCATCTCTTTGCGGAGGCTTATCGCCAGCTTCAGCGGGACGAAGTCAGAGCCTCAGTAAAATGATGATTGGCAAGGGGATAAGAAGGAGGGGCGAAGTGGTTACGATTTCGGCTCTGTTTCAGTTCAGATCTTGGCCAGGGAATCGTGTGTAACGGTATTCACACAGGTGCAATCCATTTCGAAGAAAGAACATATCTTGATGGAACGGGATTAGAAAGAGGTTAGGGCTAATTGTCAGTGAAGAGAGATTCCGGGTGGCTTTGGACCCCCACCCGAGCACCTATGAAAATACGACCGGTCCAACCTTGGATTTAAGAGAAACCCCTCCCTGGGGTTCTCGACTCTATCCCATGAATCTCCACCAGAGCCCGATGACAGGTAGTGTAAAGCCCCCGCTCACGTCTTTGGGATTGTAGTAGCCGACACCTAATTTCAATCGGAACTTCTCCCACCCAAAAAGCACTCCCCCGCCCAATCGGAATCCCTCGAAGGTGAAGTCGTAACCTCCTTCTGCAAGGAACTTCGTTTTATGGGTGAAACTGTATTCTACACCTCCGGAGAGGGAGGTGCCGGTGGAGCTCCACTCCACCTCGGCATCTTCGATCTCCACATCACCAGAGAAATGGGTCAACTGTCCTGCCAGATGCAGATCGGTGTTTTCCGTGAGGTTTCGGGTAAAGCCAAGATAGGGGGAGAGAGAGGTAAAAGAGATCTTATCATCCGGATCATCCAAGAGGTCCAAGTCGAAATGGCCCAAATCGACTCCGGCGGCGAGAGCCATATCCGGCAGTTCGATGAGATTTACCTTGGCATTCGCGTTGTAATACTGGAACAGAAATAGCAGGACGTTCGTCCCAACCTGGACATTGTCAGTGACACCGAACCCGATGGAACCTATCCCCACAGTGAACTCTCCTTGGTTGAGAGTGTGTCCCGTGGGCATCCAGAGGTTATTTGTGGTGGGTCTCCCCTCGAATCCCTCCACTGCGAACCCAGGGGAAGCAGAAACCAAGAAAACTAATCCGATAGCAAAAGCTTTTCTCATGGCGTTCCTCCTTCTTTCTTTTAGTTGCCAGTTTTGTAATACGTTCGTGGATGCCGCCAGGTTGGTGATGCACGTCACAGTTGGTCGGATCTTCAGGCAAGCTCTGTGAGAGAGCGAGCCTCCTCCATGTATACGGGGGAACCAAGAGCCAAGTTACCAAACCGGTGATAGTCCAATCTGCACTTTGGAGTGGTCTCCGCTGGAGCCAACCCCAAGTCCCCACCCTCTTAAACCCCTTCCGGGCAGAATCCAGAGCCTGTTTCTCTTCTCAAAGTCCACTTTTTTCTTGAACAAACGCCCTCTTTTTTTGTATAATAACATTTCGATTTACGCAGGGACGCTTATCGATCGAGGTCTCTTGAGAGGTTTATTGGTATGAGTCTTTTTCGATACCAGTGGAGAATTCTGCTATGATAGAGGCGAAACAGTTGACAATGACCTACGGCTCCACCGTCGCCGTAAAGGAGGCCTCTTTTAAGGCCTCCAAAGGTGAGATCGTGGGGCTTTTGGGGCCCAACGGAGCTGGCAAAACCACCTGCATGAACATTCTGGCAACCCAGATAGTCCCCACCTCTGGCACCGCCACCGTGGGAGGCTACGATATCCACGAAGACCCCATCGAAATTAGGAGGCTGGTCGGGTATCTGCCGGAGATCAACCCCCTTTACGGAGATATGGAGGTGGTCGAATACCTTCAATTCGTGGGGGAGGGACGAAACCTGGGGGAAAATGGGTTAAAGGAGCGACTCGACTGGGTAGTGGAGAACTGCAAAATCAAAGAAGTTTACAGGCGACCGATCGGCGAGCTCTCCCGAGGCTTCCAGCAGAGAGTGGGGCTGGCGCAGGCTTTGATTCACGACCCCCAGGTTCTGATCTTGGACGAGCCCACCTCCGGCTTAGATCCTTTGCAGATCATCGAAATCAGAAATCTGATAAGAAAGCTGGCCAAAGATAAGACTGTCGTCTTCAGCACTCATATTATGCAGGAGGCCTCCGTCATCAGCGACCGTATCGTCATCATCAGCGAAGGAGAGATAATAGCCGACGGCACCGCCGAGGAGCTCCAAGCCAGAGTCGAGGTTTCCCCGACGACGATTCTCTCGGTCAAGGCGGAAAAGGAGGGCGTCGAAAGAGCTCTGGAAAGCCTCTCTCGCTGCAAGGGGTTCAACCTGATGAAAGAGGAGGATGGGGTTCTGACTTATCAACTGGAGGCTTCCACCCACGAGGGACTGTGGGAAGAGCTTGCCGCTTTGATAAGGGATAACCGCTGGGTGGTGAAGGAACTGAAGCCCCAGGAGCTCTCTCTGGAAGACACCTTCATCGCTGTCACCAGGGCTTCCAGAGGCCTGACTGTTGAGCGCTGAGCGGAGGAGAAGAGCATGAAGAACTTTTGGACCATTTTCAAGAGAGAATTCAGAGCCTATTTCAACGTCCCCTTAGCCTACATTTTCATTATCGTCTTTCTGGTGATAAACTGCGGGCTCTACATGACCGCCTTCTTTTTGGCGGAGATGGCGGACATGCGGGGATTCTTTGGAGCTTTGATCATCACCCTGATAGTCTTCATTCCCGCGATCACCATGCGCCTCTGGGCGGAGGATCGCAAAGGTGGCACCCTCCTTTTATTGCAGAGCTTCCCCATGAAGCCTCACACCCTGGTTTTAGGGAAGTTCTTTGCCAGCCTCGCCTTCTATCTTATCGCGCTGGCGGGCACCTTCCCGATTCCGGTGGTTTTGACCATCCTGGGAAATCCCGACCCCGGACCGATAATCGGAGGCTATTTGGGGGCGGCATTTTTGGGGGCATTTTTCCTGTCGGTGGGCATCTTCATCTCCGGGATGTTCAAGGAGCAGATTTTGGCCTTCATCCTGGGGATGGTGAGCTGCTTTGTCTTCTACATGTTGGGAACCGACTACATCGCCGCGGTCCTGGACGGATGGATTAGCGGTCTGGGGACCTTCCTTTTGGGGAGCATGGGAACCGCGTATCATTTCGCCTCCATCGAGCGAGGCGTCTTGGACCTACGCGATATCCTCTACTTTCTCTCCTACACCGTCGCTTTTCTGATTCTGAACGCCTACACCGTCGAACATAAGTTCCGCAGACAGGCGGGGTCCGCATTCGCACTGGCCGTGGTGATCTTTCTGGCGGTGACGGTCATGTTCAACGTGGTGGTGGGCAGAATGAACTTAGGGAGGTTCGACCTCACCGAGGATAAAGTCTACACCATCTCCCATTCTACGGAGAAGATCCTCTCCGAGCTCAAGGAAGCCCCGGTGCAGGTAAACTACTACGTCTCCCCCAAGGAGAAGCTCCCCTCCGCAATGCAAACCATGGACAGGGACGTGGGGGATAAGCTCCGGGAGCTGGCAGCGGTTTCGGATAGGTTTCACTATCAGATAATTGATCCCACCACCGATGCTGAAGAGCTCAAGCAGCTGGAGGAGAAAGGCATCCTCCCCTTCGACGCCCAGACCATCGAGAAGGACGCCTTCGGAATCAAAAGGATTTACTCAGCCATCTCAATCGGCTATCTGGACAAGAAGGACGAGATCATTCCTCAGGTGGTTCCCGCCACTCTGGGGAATCTGGAATACGAATTGCTCTCCAGAATCTATCGGCTGACCATGGAGGCCAAGCCGTTGGTGGGGATCGTCTCTCCGATGCAGGATGTCAATCCTCGCTATCGGGATCCCAAGATGCGGGAGTGGTTGCGCCGGATGGGACAGGAGGTTCCCGAAGTGCAGGATAACTACTCCACCTTGCCGCAGTTTTTGCGCCAGGAGGGCTACGAGGTGGAGCGAGTGGGGCTGATTAAGGGACAACCGATACCCGAAGGGGTTCGCACCCTGGCAGTGATAGACCCCACCAACTTAGCGGATCGCCAGCTGTATGAGATCGATCGCTTCTTGGCCTCCGGGGGGAATGTCCTCATGGCGGTGCAGAACTACCGTTTCACTTACGACCCCGACCCCAAGGGGGAGCTGCAGATAAGGCCGATGATGAACCGTCCGGCGGTGAACTCAGTCTTGGAGCATTACGGTCTGTCGGTATCGGAGGAGATTCTGATGGACAGCGACCAGGAGGTCTTGAGCATTCCCGTGAGGAAGACTCTCGGAGGTTTCATGACCACCACGGTAATGACTCCGGTCAAGCTTCCCATACAGATCCGGGTGACCCCCACCAACATGAACCCGGAGGTCTCCATCACCAATAATATCGGAGCACTTCTGTATTTGTGGGGGACGGCGCTCACGGTGAACAGAAGCCGTGTGGACAGTCTGGGGCTAACTTTCAGCCCCCTGTTCGAATCCAGCCCGGAGAGCTGGAGCATCCCCTCCACGTTGAGGCCCTTGCTGCCCGGGGACATAAATCCCCGAGAGCATGATTTCGCCGGCAAACAGCTCCTGGCGCTGCTTCTGACCGGCCAGTTTCCTCAAGCCTTCGAGGGAGAACCCCCACCCTGGCCCCAGCTGCCGGGTGACACCGAGGCGGAGGCTAAGGAGGAGGAAGAAGAGTTCCAGCCGATCGTTCCCAGACCGGGGAAACTGCTCCTCACCGGCTGTGCGGAGATGTTCAGCAATAACCTCATCAGCGCCTACGGCAACGGGCTCTTTTTCATAAACGCCGTTGACGCCCTGACCCTGGGAGAGGAGCTCATCAACATCAGAACCAAGTTTCAGACCTCCAGACTGATAAAGAAGACCTCCCCGGGAACCAAGATCCTTTACAGATTTCTGGTGGTGCTCTTGGTGCCTCTGATTCTGGCGGTGACAGGGATCGTCAGGTATCTCCTCCGTCGCCGTCGCCGGGAGAGCTATCAACGCCTCGTGAGCTCGGAGGGGTGAGAGCCAAGTCGGGAGAGATTTAGATGAAGAAGAAAACATTGTACACTTTGCTCGGGGCCCTGGTGGTCCTGATAGTCATCTACTTGATTCAGCTCAGCACCCATACCAAAGTCAGCGTGGAGGAGAGCACCGTCCGGATTTTCCCGGACTTCTCCCCGAAGGCAGTTGCCAAGATCGAAGCCTACCAGGACACCGCCGCCGAGAAGAGGTTAGTTTTAGAGAAATCGCACCAACGCTGGGTGGTAAAAAGCAACTTCAACGCCAAGGCTCAGGAGAGGCAGATCGAAAAGCTCTTGGAGAGTCTGAAAGCAATGCGGGGCCAACTCCGCTCCAGCAAGGAGGAGCTCCTCTCCGATTTCCAGATCGGGGAAGAGGAAACCTTCCATCTGGTGCTCTACGATAAGCAGGGAACAGAGCTTTCTCACCTCCTGGTCGGTAAGAAGGGGCCCGATTGGAAGAGCTCTTTTGTCAGGCACTTCGGGGAGAGCAAGGTATATCTGGCCAGCGAGAACCTCCTCACCCAGTTCGGAATCTACGGCGAGGGGGAAAGAAAGCTCGATTCTAACAGGTGGACTGACCTGAAGGTCTTCGACTTCACGGAGAAAGAGTTGACCCGGATGGCGATCAACACCCCCAAGAGAAAAAGGGTGTTTGAGAAGAGAGCGGAAACGCCGGGGATCAGCGAGGATACCACCGAAGTCCAGACACCTATGCTGCCAACAATCGAATATGAATGGGTACAAACCCTCCCGGCCTTCGAGAGCTTAGAGGAGATAAAGATCACCAGCCTCGTCAGGGCCTTGGCGAACCTCCAGGCCTCCGAGGTCGTGGACCCCGGTCAGGTGCAGCAATACGGTCTCTCGAAGCCCCACTATACCGTGGAGTTGACCTTGAAGGAGGGTCGCTCCGTGGTTCTTTCCGTCGGGGAGCTCAGTGATAAGAAGGCCGAGAGCAGATATTGCCAGAGCTCGGAGTCGGATCTGGTCTACATCATCCCGAACTTCCAGTTCCAGAGCATATTCGAAAGGCCCTTCAAAGAATAGAGGGGAATCGAAGAGGCAGCGATGGTCGACTTCGCCGCCAGCAGCAATGCGGCGGCTTTCATATTTCGAAGGCCGGAGGAAAACGGCCTTAAGAGACCTCGGCGTTATCGTTCGAAGATTTCAGTGAAGAGGTTTGCCGGATTATTGATGGCCCCTTAACTCTCATTTTAACACCACCATCCTGATGGTCCGGGACATTCCCCCAACCGATAGCTTGCAGAAATAGACTCCGCAGGGGACCTCAGTGGCATCCCAGGAAACCTCCTGGAGGCCCGCCGACTGATTCCCCTCGAACAAAGTGGTCACCTCCTCTCCCAACAGATTGTACACTTTCAAACTAACATGACAATCCTTGGGGAGGAAGTATCTCACCCCGGTTGAGGGATTGAATGGATTCGGACGGTTCTGCCACAATTCCACCGTTTGGGGCTTTTCCCTGTCGATCTCAGAGGGAGTTTTGTAGATGTCAGAACCATATATTAGAAGGTCAGACATCATATCCCTAGAAAGTGTGGGCCGACACTGAGCTGTTCCTTGACACAAACTCTCAATTGTCACCATTCCGGGATTCGTGCCTTCTCCCCAGGCAGACCAGCCGTTATAATCGGGGTCATACTGCATAAGCTGGTAGTTATTGCCATAATGCATAATCAGATGAGCGCTGCTACGCTCTCCGGCAGTGGTGCGAGCCGCCACCAAAAACTTGTCAATCCCGGGAAACGAGCGACATAATACAATATCGATCTCGCAGGGGAGTTGGTTCGGGAAAAGCCAGCCCAAGAGCACCTCCTGAAGGGTATCGGCAAGCGCTGGATACACTTCTACGAGGTTGTTCTGTTCTGCAGTATCTTCGGCCATGTTGTACAGTTCCTCGGTGAGATAATCGATACAGGGAGCCGACCAGTAGGGGTTATAGATATAATGCCAGGTGTTATCGCGCATCACCGAGTTTATTAGGCCGTGGGACCCTTCCTGAAAGGCGTAAGAGGAGTGGGGATAGCCGGGATCGGAAATCAGTTCCCAGAGGCTCTCCCCTTCCGACCCGGGCGGATGCTCTAACCCGACCGCATCCAATATCGTGGGCAGGATGTCAATACACTGCACTTGGCTCTCTACGACGCTCCCGGCAGCGATTGCAGCAGGTAACCTCATTAGCAAGGGAACATGCTGACATTGCCTGTAGATGGACTGGCCGTGATACATCGCCCAGCCGTGTTCTAGAAGCTCTTCTCCGTGGTCTGCGACAATAACCACCAGGGTGGAATCGGCGAGCCCCAGTGACTCCAGCTTATCCATCACCATACCGACGTAGGTGTCGGTGGAGTTTATCTGCCCGGCATAGAGAGCGCGCCAGTGGTATTTATCCTCTGGGGAGAGATCAATCCTGTCCCGGCAGATCAGCTGCGCCTCTTGGTGATCTCCTCTGTAGGGGCCGGTGTAGCCAGGGTCGTAAAGAGTGTCATAAGGTGGCGGGGGATGATAGTCCCAGTGGGGGTCTTTGTACATCAGCCAGAGGTAGAATCTTTCATCCTGATTCTCCTCCAACCAAGATAGGGCGTGAGCGGTAACGGTATCTTCCGTCTCCCAGTCCTCGAACCGATGGTATTCGAAGCAGTAGACGGTATCAAGCCCCCGCACGAAATGGTTGGAGCAAAGTTTAGTGAGAAAACCGGCCGTCAGGTAGCCGGCCTCGCTCATCATCTCACCTATGACCTTATGATGAGGGGCCAACACCATGCCATTTGCTGTTACTCCGTGAGTCTTAAGATACTTGGAGCTGAAGATAGAGGTGATACTGGGGTGGGTCAAGCTCCGCTGCGAGATGCAGTTCTTGAAGATCACCCCTTGCTCCGCGACTTCATCCATCCTGGGGCTGGTGTTCCGAAAGTAACCATAGCATCCCATGTAATCTGGCCGGAGGGTATCGATAATGATCAGAACAACATTGTAAGGCAGATCTCTATTGGATTTACTTGCGGGGAGATAGCCCCCACCCTCTGCGCAGGCGATAACGTAGCAGGCAAGCAAGCAGATGAGGATAGCAAGGGCGAGCTTTCTGTGTGTGAACATCATTTTCTCCTATTAGCAACCTTTCAAAGAAGTTTTATATATTATACCACAAATTTAGCAAAAGTCAAGCCCTTGATCGTTTTGGGGCTAAATCTGATGCCCGGAAATGTGTAATCTTTTTGAACCGACTGAAGGCTCCCTATCCTGTCACATTTCGCTCTCGCCGATTGAACCGGCGAGGAAGGGATGGGAAATCATCAAGGTTTGCCGTGAACGCCAGCAGCTCAAAAACCCCGCTCGAAGATTGAGCACTGCCCCGCTGAGATTGGATTGACAAGATCAGCCGGAATCTCCCCCGAATTAGAGCTTCAAGCCACGCGTTTGTAGCTTTCCTTGAGCTTATCCCCTCTTCTATTTGAGCAGAACCATCCTGTTCATGTCTGAGAAATCACCGGCGGTCAGCTTGTAGAAATAAACGCCCGAGGGGAAGCCGGAGCCATCCCAGATCACTCTTTTCTCTCCTGCCTGCTGTCGAGAGTCGACCAGGCTGGCAATCCTGTGGCCGAGCAGATCGTATACCTCCATCCTGACGTGGTTGGCAGTCGGCAACTGATAGTGGATGACAGTAGCTGCGTTGAATGGATTGGGGTAGTTCTGCGAAAGGAGACTTCTCTCTGGCAGCTCAGCTTCCACTAACTCCTCGACGCCAGTCATATAAGGTATAGCGCCCATGTCCTCTCCGCCTCTGCCGGTTCCTCTGCAGGGGGAACCCTCATCCAACCTGTAATCATGATTCTCAGGATCGACGAAAAGCGGATCTTCGTGAATCTCTCCCGTACCGGGATAAGGAGCAAACGGCTCCACCGAACCGCCCCCTCACCCCTCGCAGTATTTCATGTAGTTACCTTCGAGGTTATTCCACAGGTCGTTATAAGCGATGTACTCCGGGAGATATCCGTCGTCGCAGTAAATGCCGTAGGTGTTGTTCACGATGATATTGTTGAAGATCTCCACACCGTTGGTCAGGTTGATGTCATAGGTGCGGATGCCGTAGTCGTCGGCTCCCACAATGGTGTTGTTCCTCACTTTGCCGGAGGAGGCAAACCCGAAGAGGATGCCGACCCGGTCGGCCTCGATGACCAGGTGGTCAACATCCACTATGGCCCCAAAAGCCGCGATAGAATAGCAGCTCCCCCCCTCCGCAGTCACCAGGGCGCCGTTGCCGCGGATACAAACAGTGAGATAACCGCTTATCCACAGATCCCCGATGTAGGTCTCTTGAGGATCTAAGATCATCAATTTGTCGTAGCCCTCTCCGGGACCGGCGTTCTCGTAAACCTCCTGCAGGCTCACGGCGGCAAAGCCGGTCTGAGCGATGAGGAGGGCGATACCGATCAAGGCCACCAAGAATGACGATTGGAGGTTTTCTCTCACTTTCTGTCTCAAGCCCATCTTCTGCTTCCTCTCCTTATATGGTTACCTCTTCCACTCTCTCTTACTTTCGTCTCCCATTTCAACTTGCTCAACTACAATATACGTTTGAACCGGAGATTTGGAGCAAAAAACCGATCGAACGTTATGTCCGCGGCTACTTGATGAAGAACATCCTCCTGGTTTCAGTGTAGTCACCGACCGTCAGTCTGCAGAAGTAAATCCCGGAGGAGACTCTGGAGGCATCCCAGCTAACCGATTTGTATCCCGCCACCTGCCAACGGTCGACCAAGGTTGTCACCTTCTCGCCGAGGAGGGTGAAGACCTCCAGCCTGACCTCCCCGCCGGAGGAGAGCTCGTAGTTGATGGTGGTGGAGCTGTTGAAGGGGTTGGGATAGTTGCCCAGAAGCGAAGCCCTGACCGGTTCATCAGATCCTGAACGCTTCTCGAACCAACTGTCCACCAACCATCTACCCGCGGTTGATTCGCCGGCCTTGGAGAAGGCGAAGGAGGAGCTGTCCATCTTATCTGGATAGTTCCCCACGTAACCTATGTAATAGTAGTCGCCCGCCGGAGCGAAACCGGGAACACTCTGCGAGAGACTGGGACGGTAGATGGTCTGATGCGGAGAGAGGTGCAAAGTCCGCCTGAGGAGCGGTCCGTAATGACCCACACCGGGAACATCTGCCATCGTCCAGACCTCGACCTCCACGGCCATGTCGCTGTTGTTGGCGATGGTGGCTTCAAAGCTGAAAGCTCCTCCTTCGGGCGGGATGACGATGGGCGGGTTGTTAGGAGCTATGCTGACTTGCGCCGGATGGTTGAAAAAGACCGCTCCCATATCCGCAACGGTGCCGTCCGGGTCCGGGGGCGAGGTAGGATTCCCGGCGTCGATGCAGGGCGAACCGAGGCTTAAACGATAGTTCTGTCCGGAGGGGTCTCTGAAGAGGGGATCTTCGTGAATTTCTCCCGTACCGGGAGTGGGATCAAACGGCTGATCGCCGCCGCTTCACCCACAGTACATTACATAGTCCCCTCCAGAGTT
>Ga0111228_1053_pt1 | contig 10991 bp, 11 predicted proteins | sample DeeMarSWOR152_54_FD_80382 | JGI IMG/M metagenome (GOLD analysis project Ga0111228, IMG submission 80382) | candidate division Zixibacteria bacterium DG_27
GATCGGGTTTCCAACGGCATGGAGCCGGCCTGTGCGAAAGCCTGCCCCACCGACTGCCTGGTCTACGGAGATCGGGACATGATCCTGGAGATGGCCCACAAGGCTGTCAAGAGACTGAAGGCCAAGGGGAGAAACCCCCATATCTACGGTGAGGAGGAGCTGGGGACCGGGACCAGCAAAATCTACGTCCTCCCGGAGCCCCTGGACTATTTCCCCGACCTCCCCAAGAGGCCCAAGGTCTCCGAGGATCTGGGGCTGTTCCACGAGTTCTTGAAGCCCTTTGGCTCGCTGAGCATATCTGCCGCCGTGATTGGACTGGTTATATCCAGAGTGAAGGAAGCCAGGCGACCAGAAGAAGCAGAAGAAGTCACAGAGAAAGTCGAAGCTTAAATAAGAAAGGAGAAGTTAAAGTGAGAAAAGCTGTATTTCTCTCAGTCGCCATTGCTTTGATGTTAGTTATGAACGCCTCCGCGGGCGTCGATGTGAAACCTTACGGCTTCATCCTGGTGAACGTCGGCATAAACGACGTTCTGGGCACCGACATTCCGGTGAGCGCCGGGATTGCGGACACCACCACCAGGACCAGCTTCCTCATCACACCGCGGCAGACCCGCTTCGGGCTGAAGATGTCCTCGGAGTTGGAAGACTGGGATCTGGCCGCGGGCATCGAGCTGGACTTCTGGGGTCTGAAGGGGAGCGGAGCCAACGGCCTCGCGATGCAGTCTGCACCGCGCCTGAGGCGAGCCTACCTCAAGATGATGAGAGAGAATCTGACGTTCCTGGTGGGGCAGGAGTGGAGCCTCTTCGCACCCCTTTCCCCCACCTCCCTGGCGCACGTCTCAATTCCAGGATTCTCCAGTTGTGGAAACCTCTGGAATCGATTTCCCCAGATCAGGTTTGAGCACAGCCACGATATAGGCGAGAATGGTTCAGTGCTCTTCCAATGGGCCGCGATAAGGCCGATCGGGGCGGATGTCGCCACCGCCACCAGAACCCAGGGAGAGGCCTTCGGCGCGGGCGAGTACAGCGGCATGCCCTTCTTCGAGGGCAGAGCCTCCGCCAGCTTCAACAGCAATGTCACCATCGGTTTCTCCGGCCACTACGGCCAGGAGGACTGGGACAAGGCTTATCCCACCGGGGGCTTTCACACTGATAAGACCACCACCACCGCCGGAGCCGTCGACTTCAAAGCCCAGGCCGGGACCTTCGGTCTCTCCGGAGAGTGGTTCATGGGAAGCAACCTCAGGATGCTCTTCAGCAACGCCCACGTCTGGAACGAGTGGGATGCCGCCAGCGGCACCAACAAGGTCAAGGGAGTGGAGGCCAACGGCGGATGGGGTCAGCTCTCCTTCAAGCCGCAGGGGACCAATCTCTCCTTCAACACCGGTGCGGGCACCGAGATCCTGAAGGAGGAGCACGTCGATTCTCTGGCGGCCGGAGGCGGCGCCCAGCTGTGGAAGAACCTGACCTTGTTCGCCAACATCATGGCCACGCCGATGAGCAATGTTACCATCGCTTTTGAGTACGGCTACCTGAAGACCACCTACAAGTATCTGGATGCCACCAGCGCTCTGGCGGAGAGCGACGCCGACAACAGCAATTTCAACTTGGCCTTCAAATTTGACTTTTGAGGAGCAGAGAATATGAACGCCAATAAGAGACTTATCTTAGGGATCATACTTTTCGGCTCCATCTGGGGCGGGCTGGAGGCGCTGGGGATAGAGGCGATGCGGACGGCGAACTTCCATCCCAGCTCCCCGATTCTGGCCCTGATTGCGATTCTGCTTCTGGCATCCGCCCGGATGGTTTTCCCCAGAGCTGGCACCACCATCCTGATTGCGCTGGTGGCTGCGGGATTCAAGTTCTTAAGCCTTCCCAGTGTGTATTTCTGCCAGCTCTGCGCCGTCCTTTTGACCGGGGTGGTTTTTGACCTCACCTTCACTCTGGCGGAGAGGAAAGGCTGGATTGAAAGACTGGTCACACTGGGAGTTGTCGGGCTGGTCGCCAGCTATATCAACTACCTGGCCTTCGCCTTCTCGGAAGCTTACCTCTTCTTTAACCCCTACTGGACGGAAAGGGGAGTGGCCGGGCTTCTCAGGTGGGTTTACACTGACGGGAGCTATGCCGCCGCTTTGAGTTTCTTCGGCATCATGATCGGAGTCGGTCTGGGGAGGAGGTTGGCGCCCAGGTTCTTAAGGTGGCAGAATTTGAAGGAGAAAGCTTACGCCCGGGGACTTATTCTGACTTCACTCGGTTTCTGGCTGCTGGGGCTGGTGCTTTACAGCTGATCTCTTCTGGCTGAGTCAGCTTAACCTACACATCTTTTTGAATCGGAAAGGGAGAGGATCACTTCTCCCTTTCCTTGTCAAATCGGAGCGTCGTAGAAGAGGTAGCGGAAAGCTTCAGCTTTCCACATGGTGAAAAGATGGAGAATATCAAAGAAGTCAAGGTCAAGGTGAACGGAAAAGAGCTCTCTCTGAATCCCTTCGTGACCGGGCTGACGGGAAATCTGGTCTGGGCGCTTGTCAGTTCGCTGAAAGTCGAGGAGGAAGCTCACGAGGTCGTTATCGAGGTCTCTCGATAGCCCGGGGAGCGAAGAGAGACATGTCCACAGGTTCCCTGCGGGGAAAGCTACTACTGGTGGTGGGTAGAAAGAAGGTGGGGAAAACCACCCTCATGGAGAAGCTCCTTTCTGCATTGAAAGAGAGAGGCTACAGGCTGGGGAGCATCAAATACACCACCGGAGATCACGAGTTCGATACTCCCGGGAAGGACTCTTACAGGCACGCTCAGGCGGGGGCGGAAACGACGATGGTTCTTTCTCCGAACAGGGCCGCCGTCTTCTCAAGCAGCCTGCGGCACAGACAACTTGAAGAGGTTTTAGATTTCCTTTTCCAGGGATACGACCTGGTATTGGGAGAGGGATTCAGAAGCTCGCCATATCCGAAAATCGAAGTTCACAACCCGGAGGGTAACTCCTCTCCTCTCTGTTCGCCAGAGGATAATCTAATTGCTTTGGTCTCCGCGAAGAAGGTCGATATAGGCCTGCCCTGCTTTTCGCCGGAAACAATTGACCCCTTGGTGGAGTTCATCGAAGAAAGGTTTTTGAAGAAAGGTCTAAGGCAGTGACAGTAACAATCTCAAAGCCTTTGGCGGTGGCAACTCTTTTGTTATCTCTTCTTCTTTTGAAGGTCGCCGAGGCCGACACCGCCTCGGATTCACTGCGGACTTATTATCTGGGAGAGGTGGTGGTAACTGCAAAGAAATCCCCTGCAACCTTGACGACCAACCTGCGGGAGGTGACAAAGGAGGAGATGGCCTCCCGCCAGATTCAGACCGTGGCGGAGGCGATTCAGACCCTTCCGGGCGGCTACGTCTCTATCGGTGCCCGCAACGAGATGGTGGTGCAGCTGCGTGGAATTGAACAGAGGCAGGTTGCGGTGCTGTTAGACGGGGTGCCGATCTATGTGCCCTACGATGGGGTGGTCGACCTCGGGGAGATCCCCATGGAGGTGGTGGAAAAAATCACCGTCACCGCCGGAAATGCCTCCGTCTTGTACGGACCCAACTCCCTGGGGGGAACCATAAACATCATCAGCAGGTCGCCCGGAAGACTTCAAAGCCACGTTCAAACGACATTTGGCAGCGGGAATCTCCAGGTCTATTCATTGGGGGGAAGCGGAACCGTGGGGAATCTCGGTTATCTTTTCACGGGCTCTTATCGCCGGCAGGATCATTTCCGCTTGAGCGGTGATTTTCCTGAGGCTCCCAATGAAGACGGAGATTACCGCAACAACAGCGATTACGAGAAGTTCGATTTCCTCACCAAGCTATCCTGGCGTCCCAACAACCGTCGCCACACCGCGCTGTCTTTCTCTCATCTGACCAACAAAAAAGGTATCCCTCCGAAGATCTACGATGAGCGACCACGCTTCTGGCGTTTTCCGGAGTGGAGGAAATGGGTGCTCAATTTGACCACCAGCCAGACGTTCGGCGCCGGTTGGTTCCTGAAAGGGACCTTCTTCTACGACAAATACGACAACAGCCTCGATTCCTACGACGATGACACTTATAGCACTCAGACGAGAAGGTATGCCTTTCACTCGGTCTACGACGACTACTCCGCCGGCTTCAATCTATATCTAACCAGATCCTTCTCCGAGAAAAACGAGCTGACCCTGGGATGGGGTCTGAAGAGAGACGTCCACCGGGATCAGCCCGGCAGAGGTGAGCCCTTCCAGTGGTATGAGATCGAAAGTTACAACCTCGGTCTGGAGCAGGAGTGGACTGTCTCCAAGAGGCTGGCGCTCTCCGGAGGCCTGAGCCTGAATATGCTGCACCCCATCTTCGCCGAGAACGTCCCCCTGCGAGATGACATGAGCACCCTGGACGGGCGTCTGGGAGTTCATCTCTCCCTTACTCGATCCACGGCTCTGTTTGCCTCTATTGGGAGAAAAACGAGATTCCCGACGTTGAAGGAGCTCTATTCGGGCTATGCCGGAAAGAACGTTCCCAATCCAGATTTGAAGGAGGAGTCAACCACCAACATGGAACTGGGTCTCTCCCTGTTGTGGGGTCGCTCCGGCAGGGCTGAACTGGTGTTGTTCGACAGCGAGATCACCAACCTGATCGTTGACAAGGTCGTAATTGCGGAAGGCGAAGAGAAAGATATGCTGGACAACATCGGCAAGGCGCGGCACTTGGGGTTTGAGCTAGGAGGGAGTTTCTCTCCTGCGAAAGGTCTGTCTCTATCCAGCAGTTACACCTACCTCAAGGCCGAGAACCGCTCCCCCGGTCAGGAGGGGGAGGAATTACCGTACCGTCCCGAGCATCGGATCCTTCTGGGGGTTGAATATACTCTGCCGACAGAGTCAGACCTGAGGCTCAATAGCACTTACACCAGCGAGAGAAGCTATTTTGACAGTGATGATAACCTCCAGGAGCTGCCCGACTACTTCACCGTTGACTTCCTGCTCCGCCAGCATCTGGGTGAATACTTGACTTTCAGTTTTTCACTTTACAATCTATTGGATGAGTATTACGACTCCGAATACGGTATCCCCATGCCGGGGAGGAATTTTTCAGTCGGAATCGAGATGGATTATTAGATGACCGGGATAATCCTCGCCGGAGGCAAAAACACCAGAATTGCAAAACAGAAAGCCTTCATTCAGCTTGAAGGTGGCCAACCCCTCATCGCCCGGATCATCAAGGTCCTCAAAGCTCTCTTTCCGGAGATATTGATAGTCGCCAACAACAGGGATCCTTACCTGGATTATGGGCTGCCGGTAGTGGAGGATTTGATTAGGGGGAAAGGTCCTTTGGGAGGGATCCTCAGCGGCCTCTGCTTGTCCACCTCCAAATACAACTTTGTGGTGGGGTGCGATATGCCCTTCATAGAAGCCGCCCTCGTCAAGTTCATGCTGGAGGGCTGCGAGGATTATGATGTGGTCATTCCCGAAACCGGAGGGGAGGTCGAACCCCTCCTCGCCCTCTATTCTAAAAACTGTATCCCGGTTATCTTCGAGCATCTGATGAGGGACGATCTGAAGATCAGAAAAATACTCAAGAAGCTGAAGGTGAAGAGGATCGGTGAAGACTTAATAGAGCAACTTGATCCCCGGCATTTGAGCTTTTTTAATCTCAACACCTTGGAAGATCAGAAGAGGGCCCAAGAGCTCCTCCAACGTCATGCCTCAGAATAACTTGTAAGTTTCAGGAGTGAACTTCAGTTGGGACGCGCCACGAAGAGCTATCCGGTAGTCAGGATTAAGGGAGGAAACAGATCCGGCGAAAAGGATGCGGTTGTAAATGAGGGGCAACTGACCATTCTTCTGAACGGCCACAAGGTCGTCACCCTCGCCTGCACTCCCAGAGAGGAGAAGTATTTGGCTCTTGGATTCCTCTTCTCGGAGGGGATAATCAAAGGTAGAGAGGAGCTAAGGAGAGTCAGTTCATATCCCGAGAGAGAGGAGGTCAGGGTCTTCACCAAAAGGGAGGTCAGGCTCTCCAGCGACTTCCTTCGAACTGCGGTTCTGACTTCAGGCTGCGGAAAGGGCAAGAGCTTCAAATCCCTGGAGAAGATGAATCCTCTCGAAGATATTCTGCTCAACTTCGAGTTCAGCCTGACCCCTTCTGAGATTCTGTCTTTGATGAGGGAGTTCGACGGGAAATCAACTCTGTTCAAAAGGACCGCCGGTGTCCACGGTGCCGCCCTTGCCGACCGGGAGAGAATCCTGCTATTTGCTGAGGACATCGGGAGACACAACGCCGTCGATAAGGTTCTGGGCAAGGCCCTCATGAAGAGAATCATCTTGAAAGACAAGCTGATCCTCTCCAGCGGCAGAATATCCTCCGATCTACTGGTCAAAGTCTGGAGGGCCGGGGTGAGCCTCGTCTGTTCGAGGTCTGCCCCCACCGGCAAGGCCTTAGATTTGGCGAAAAATCTGGGAGTAACCGTGGTCGGCTTCGCCCGGGGGAGCAGAATGAACGTCTACACCTACCCTGTCAGAATCGCTACTCCCGATTGAGACCTCACAATAACCCCACCTCAGCAGTCCAAGACTCCCTCGAACAGAATCAGCACCCTTCGTAAATTCATCAGAAAAAGACCGGCAGTTGGATTGAACGGGGCCCTGACCAAAAGATCAGGACCCCGAAGGTCAGAAAGAATCTGCGATGACTCCGAAGAAGGTTGGCTTCACTTAACCAGCAGCATCTTTCTAACCTGCGAATAATCTCCGGCAGTCAATCTGTAAAAGTAAACCCCGGAACAGTAGCCTTCTGCATTCCAGTTCGCCGAATAACTTCCCGGTAGCTGATGTTCCTCCACCAGACTTTCCACCATTTGTCCCTCCAGGTTGAACACCTCCAACCTAACATGACCTGCTTTGGTCACGTTGTAGCTAATAGTGGTGGCGGGGTTGAAAGGATTGGGGTAACACTCCGCCAAGACCGGCTCCAACTGCAAGGACTCCTCCCAGCCGACCTTGGGCGCTCCCTTCGACGTTTCGATTATCAAGCCGCTGGGGCTGAAGTCGTGGAGGTAGTGTCCGCAGGCGGCATCATCGGTTACCAGCTCCGGTTCGCTCCAGTCTTCTCCGTGGTTGTCGGAGGTCAGGCTGACGATCTCTAAGTTGCTGTGGGGATACCAGAAGAACTCCAGTGCCAGATAGCTGTACGAACCGTTGATTGTCAGGTCGAGATAGCGCGGTCGGCTGCGGTTGAAGAAGGAGAGGTGCAGCGTCTGCTCCCATTGATTCGTCGATCTCGCCTTCTTTATGCTCAGTTCCCGGCCGATCCCACGATCCCCCCGGGATACCAGCTCTGAAAACCCCGGTAGCGGACCTCAAACCTCTCCCAGCAGACTACCACTATGTCGTCCTTGGCCGCTATTCTCGGCGTTTTAAGAAGCTCGCCGGGATTGGCGGTGGCGAGCGTCTGGATTGGAGACCAGTAACCCCTCCGTTTGTATCGGTATCTGATTTCCCGGTGGTCCTGGCACCAGGTCATATGGACCCTGCCGTTGTCGCCGATCGCAATAGCCGGGCTGCTACTGGTCACCTCGTCATCCGAGACCGGCTCTCCGCCTCCCGACTGTGGCCACCAATGTTCGTATTCCGGATAGAGCAGCCAGTCGGTGCGTATTCTGGAGGTGCGGGCATGGGGTGCCAGAAGTCCCAACATGTGCGCAAAGGTATGGGCAAATTCGGTCTGATAGACACGCTCCTCCACGGTGACACCGCTCTCGAAGTCGGGCCCCCACAGAACCCCGACCACGTGTCGACAACCGTCGCAATCACACCCGTGACCAACCAGGCCGTTGTTGACTTCATCGGTGTGTCTGCCGTGGTCGCTGACGATGAGAACGTTGGTCTTGCCGGCATATTTCGGGTGGTTGGGGATATAGTCGTAAAGGATCTCGTAGGTGATGGAATCTACCCTCTGGATGGAGCGGTAGTAAGCGGCTTCACCGGAGTCCGGGATCGTATGTCCGTAAGTGTCGACGTTGTGGAAATCGACGTAGAAGACATCCGGCTCGTAGGTGTCCAGGATGACCCTCATGGAGTCCCACAGCTCGGCATCGTAGATCTTGGGGATGATCCTCCTGGCGGCATGTATGGAGGTGTATGGAGTAGCATCATGGTAGTCGGGATGTTGGCTGTGGCCCCAGTTGCGATCGTTGTGGTTGTTGCCGAAGACCCAGGCCAGGACGCTGTCGGCGGGGCCGCTCCCCCTCTCCTTCACGTAGGTCTCCATCAGGGAGGGATAGTAATGGCTTAGGTGCCACCTGTCACCATAGTTCTTCTCGGGACCGAAACCCTTGCACTCCTCGCCGCCGGTATTGGGGTAGATGCAGGGATTCCCGGTGTGAATGTTGGGATGCCCGGGGCTGGTTATGGTGTTCCAGGCATTGCAGAGGTCCTCGAACAGAATCCCCTCCGGGATGATGTCGTTCAAGAGGTGCTCTGGAGTGCCGCGCTCGAGGGCGTCATACCGCATGCCGTCCCAGTTGATCATGAAGAGGTACTCCCCCTGATACCCCGAGGCGACAGTCAGACCCAGAAGTACCATCATGAAACTAAAGGTTAGTGATCTCTTCATGATAAATCCTCCAATAGCCAGATCTGCAGTCCTCCCAAATCAGGTGAAGCTCTCCATCGAGATAGTTTGCCCGCAGGGATCGAGCGATGGCCTGGCTTTCGCCAATGGTCGCCAAGGTCTCCCAGGTATCACCGAAATCGGTGCTCCTCCTCACCATGACGTAGGCGGAATCACCACTGACCTGCTTGTGAACCAACATGGCGCAGTAAATGGTCCAACCTGCCGCCATCAGGGTCGGCTCACTGTAGCCGGCGCGACCCGCCCCCGGATCGATGTCGGGGCTGACCCGCACCGTGTCGGTCTGCCCGCTCACTGTGCGGTGACACCATATCTGCCAGAGTCTATCGTCGTTTGACTGATAGGCAGCGATGTAACCCAGCCCCTTGGACTCCACCCCTTTCTGCTCGGGGATGAGATAGTCGGCGGCCACCAACAGGAGCGGTATCAAGAATACCAGGATTAAAAAGAAAAGGCGCCTCTTTATGCTCATTTTCTCCTCCTCTTCAGAGAAACCTGCAATCTGCTCTTTTGAGGCTCACTAATCTCAGTTGCGATTGAGGTTCTGGAAGGTGTCAGAAGACTTCTCGGTAATGCCGTGGAGCGGTTTTACTGAATTGCTCACCTCCTCTCATTATACCTTCATGTCTCTACATCTCTATCCGGAACCGACTGAACTCAACCTCCGGGAGAACCGCCAAGGGATCAGAAACTGCTGACCTCGAAGCCGCCTCCACCCTCTACCTATGGTTGAGCTCCAAATAGTCATCGTCAAGAGCACTCCCCATGACATGCTAGTCGTTAGCAACAGTTAAGCAATCCCTTCAACCCCTGCCCGAAATATAGATGCTGCTGGCAGAATTCCAAGCCTTTTTTAACACCGAGCAGTGGCGAATCGTTCGGTAGTGAGTAACGAAGGAGTGCTGATTTTGACTACTACGTTGGCAGTCAACGTCATCTGTTTGAGGAATTCCTCTGTCTCCGAAAGAGATATCCGATGATTTTGTAGACCAGGCTGGCGGTGAGGAAATCTGAAGTCTGATTTCCCGGTATGGGCGATAGCTCGACGACGTCGAAACCGACCAAGTTCTTCTCGGCAACCACTCTCCTCAGAAGTGATAGGACTTGCTGCCAGGAAAGCCCTCCGGGTTCGGGAGTCCCCACCGCCGGCACTAGAGAGGGGTCGAAGACATCCATATCAACGGTGAGATAGACACTCTCGGAGAGGCGATCCAGGCATCTCTCTATCCAATCTCCCCCATCGTCGATATTCTCAGCATAGATGGGTTGCAGTTTTCTCTCCAGTATAAAATCGAACTCCTCTTTACTCAAGTTCCTCACCCCTACCGGCACGATCCGACAGAGTTCACCGACGCGACGCATCACACAGGCGTGATTGAAGGGGCTACCCTGGTAGCGGTCTCTCAGATCTCCGTGAGCGTCCAGCTGCAGGACGGATAAGTCTCCATACTTCTCCCGGCAAGCTTTGACTGCGCCTAAACAGAGGGAATGCTCGCCTCCGAGCAGCGCGACTATTTTGTCCTTTTCGATGAATTTCTGACAGGCCCTTTTGACTCTTTCGATCATATATTCCGGTCCCCGAGTGTCAACCTCCAGAAAGTCGCAGGTGAAGATACCGATCTCGCTGGGATCGGCCTGGAGTTCGAGGGCGAAGGTCTCCACCTCCGGGGAGGCTTCCATTATGGCGGAGGGGCCCAACTTCGTCCCCGGACGATAAGTGACCGTGGCCTCGTAGGGAACCGGCAGAATGACAACCCTGCAGTTGTCGAGAGTCAAGCTTTGATTCTCTAGGCCCAAGAAACTCCGTGGACGGAAAGAGAGCTCTTCCATAGAACGATACCTCAGTGGGCGATGTACAGCAGTCTCTCTGCAGATTCAACCGCTTCGTGCCTATCGAAGCTTTCGATGACTACGTTTCGGAAACCGGCTTTCGCCAGAAGTTGAGTGACCTCTCTTTGAGGATAAGCTCGCTCCCGGATAACCTGTTTGAAGCGGTCGTATAGATCGCCGCGTTTACGCACGAAACCTTCAATTACGATTTCGATTCTATCCCCGGTTGGATTCCGCTTCCCCTCGGTTACAACGAGGTGGCCTGCCTCCCTGTCAATTTCTACCTCGTCCCAGATTTGCAGGCCTTTCGGAGTAATCATGTCGAAGATGAATCTTCCCCCAGGATGGAGATGTTTGCGAGCGGTCTGGAGTGCTGAGAGCAGGTCCGCTCTGGAGGTGAGATGATTCAGGGAATCGAAGAAGCAACATCCCAGGTCGAACCTCTCCCTTAGAGAAAGCCGGCGAATGTCGCCTTCGACAAATCTGATCACCTTTCCCCCTCTTTTTCTCCTGGCCTGTTCTAACATCGATTCGGAGAG
>Ga0111228_1020_pt1 | contig 10868 bp, 11 predicted proteins | sample DeeMarSWOR152_54_FD_80382 | JGI IMG/M metagenome (GOLD analysis project Ga0111228, IMG submission 80382) | candidate division Zixibacteria bacterium DG_27
CGGGAGGCTCCCTCCTTGACAATCATCCCGAAACTGCTACAGAAGGGAGCGAGGATAAGAGCTTACGACCCCATCGCCTCCAAGGAGGCGTCGAAACATCTCAACGATATCATTTATGTCAGGGACGTTTATGCCGCCGCCGAGGGTGTCGACTGCATAGTAGTGATAACGGAGTGGAATGAGTTTCGCGAACTGGATCTGCGGAAGCTCAAAAGTCTGATGCGACAACCCAACGTTGTCGATGGGCGTAATATTTACTCTCCGGCCAGGATGAAGGCATTGGGATTCAACTACGTCGGTGTCGGCAGAAACCTCTCAGGCTGAGCTCTTAACGTCTCTAGAGCTGGGCAGTATTGAACCCCCCTGAACCTGACAGGTGATTGGGGGTTGTTTATCTGGGGATATTTCCTGTGCTTCCAATCCGCTCGAATTCTAGCCCAAGGGTTATTTTGTGCCCTCCCCTTGAACTCCCCCCGAAAGCTTCCGATATACCGCTTCAGAGAGATCCGATTTCGAAGAGGGGAGAACGATGCTCTATCTCGTGGCTGGAGGGGCCGGGTTTATCGGCTCCAACATCGTTGAGGCCTTGGTCAACCGCGGCCTGAGGGTGCGCGTTTTAGATAATTTTTCCTCCGGCCGCCGAAGCAATTTGGCCGGTCTTGAAGATAGAATAGAGGTTTTCGAGGGGGATGTTCGTGACTACTGGACCGTCACAAACGCGGTGGAGGGTGTAGATCTCGTCCTTCACCAGGCGGCCCTGCCCTCCGTGGAGAGATCTGTTGACAATCCTTTGACCTCCAACGAGGTCAACATAAACGGGACCTTAAACCTGCTGGAAGCCGCCAGGCGAAACAAAGTCAAAAAGTTCATCTATGCTTCCTCTTCATCCATTTACGGCAACAGCAGCAGCCTTCCGAGACGAGAGCAGATGAAGCCTGAGCCGCTTTCACCTTACGCAATTACAAAATTGGCTGGGGAGGAATACTGCATTAGCTATCATCGTCTTTACGGATTGGAGACAGTCTGTCTGAGGTATTTCAACGTCTTCGGTCCCAGGCAGAATCCCACCTCGCAATACGCCGCCGTCATTCCGAAGTTCATCATGCAGCTCTCTCGAGGAGATGCTCCGGTGATTTACGGAGACGGAGAACAATCTCGGGATTTCACATACGTTTCCAACGTGGTCGCGGCCAACCTCCTGGCCTGTCAATCCGAGGGGATCGCCGGCCAGATCATAAACGTGGCCTGCGGGGTCAGCTTCAACTTGAATCAATTGGCGGCAATGCTAAACCAGATAATGGGAACCAATATCAAACCTAAATACGCCCCTCCAAAGCCAGGAGATGTGAGGCAATCCCTGGCGGAGATAACTAAAGCTCAACAGTTGCTGGGTTACCATCCCGAGGTGAACTTCCGTCAAGGGTTGAGGCTCACTGTAGAACATCTGGTGGGCAAGGTGGAAAAACCGGCCCTCCAAACCGCAATCAGCAATTAGTGATCGATAATCCCCGGTGGACACAGTGTTGCCGATAATCACCGGTCAGCCACTAACCGGTAACCACTTACTACTTACTACTGACTACTAACCACTCAGCACTTACTTGTCACTACCCATCACTGCCACAACTGGACGAGACAGAATCAGATTTTCGTTGACCAATCCTATCTTTCTTGTAAATTGAAGCTAGACCAATGCAGTCTCGGGGGGGAACGGCGGAGATGTGATCTGGTTCCCTTTTTCCGAAAGGAGGAGTCCCTCCGAGACTGTAATGGATTCTGAAAGACTGCTTTTCAGCTTGCCCAACTGCTGAAAGAGGTTATATTGTCTTGGTGATATCTGAAGTTGTAAACGGTATATCTTAGGAGACACAATGATGAAGCTGTTCTCTAAAAGGGGAGGGGGGTTCACCCTGGTGGAGGTATTGGTAGTTGTCGTTATCATCGCTATTCTGGCCGCCATCGCAGTTTCGGTATATTCCAGATACGTTGACAGCGCCCGCGCCGCCGAAGCTCAGGAGGCCATCGCCTCCGTGCTGGCCGCCGAGAAGGTTTATTTCTCCACCTACGGTGCTTACACCACCAATATCGATAATCTCAAGATCGACTTGAACCAGAGCACCCTCGACCGCTGGCGCCTCCAGGTTAATTCGAGTCCCTCGGAGTTGAGGACCATTATCGCTACCAGCACTGAGAAGATGCGGGGCGGCGCCGGCAGGAAGGTTATCTTCGACGCCCAGATCGGCGAGTGGACCCCCGACAGTTACGGTCAATAGCTCCAGCGGAGACCTACCTTGGCAATTGAGACCACTGAGAGTATCAAGAGTCTGCACATCGACCAGCTCCTAAAATTCACCAAGGAGCAAGGAGCTTCGGACTTACATCTGTCGGTGGGCTCCGAGCCGATGATACGGATCGACGGACGCTTGAGGAAACTGGAGCTTCCAGAGCTGACCCGAGAGGATATTCGGCGGCTGATATATCAGGCCATGAACGAGGAGCAACGGAGGAAATTCGAGCAGGGTTACGAGGTCGACTTCTCCAAGGAAATCGATGATAGCACCCGTTTCCGGGTGAATATTTACAAGCAGATACGTGGAGAGGCGGGAGCCTTCAGAGTCATTCCAGCTGAGATCCGCTCCTTCGAGGAACTCCGTCTGCCCAACATCCTGAAATCGCTCTCTCTAAAGGAGAAAGGGCTGGTGATTTTAACCGGCCCCACCGGCAGCGGCAAAACCACAACCCTGGCCACAATGGTGGACTGGATAAACCAACACAAGGAATGCCACGTCATCACCATTGAAGACCCGGTTGAGTATTTCCAGGACAGCAGGAACAGTCTGATAAATCAGCGCGAGCTCGGCACCAGCACTCGCTCTTTTGCTCACTCGTTGCGCTCCGCCCTGCGCGAGGACCCGGACGTGATCCTGGTCGGAGAGATGCGCGACCTTGAGACCATCTCTTTAGCCTTGACCGCCACCGAGACCGGGCATCTGGTTTTGACCACTCTGCACACCTCCAGCACCGCCAAGACCATCGATCGCATCATCGACGTCTTTCCGGCCTCCCAGAAGGCGCAGGTACGGTCGATGCTCTCGGAGTCAATCGAGGCGGTCATGACCCAAACCCTGATCCCCAGAAAGGATGGTCGTGGGCGAGTGGTCGCCTGCGAAACGATGATTGCCACCGTCGCCATCCGAAACCTGATCCGGGAAGACAAGATCTACCAGATCCCTTCCATAATTCAAGCTTCCGCCAAGCTCGGGATGCAGACCATGGACCAGGCGCTTCTCAACTTGGTCTCCGAAGGCTTGATCGACCGTTCCGAGGCCTTGAAAAGGGCCTCCAATCCCAAGCTCTTCTCAGCCTCGGAAGGGGGCTACCAGCCCGAACCCTGAATTCGAATGGTACCTTATGGCTCCTACGAGAAACCCTCTGAAAAGCCATGAAGGGGTGAGCCTCATTGAGGTGCTGGTTGCAGTGGTCATCATTGGGATCGGGTGTATTGGGCTCTACCAGATGTTCACCTACGGGGTGGAGTTGCTGGGGGAGCAGCAACACCGCCTCAAGGCCATCTCCCTGGTTCAACGGCGGATGGAGTATTTGAAGAACGAGATCGACGGCAAATTTCCCATAAAGCGCGACACTAAGGAGCAAGTTGTGATCGAGGAGCGTGGTCGTGGTCAGTACGATGATGTAAAAGGGTCGCTCACGATTAAGGCCAGGCCTGCCGGACACGAATACAGTGGAGGGAGTCCGACTTACAACGATGTTCACATAACACTGACGTGGACCGAGCAAAGCGGGAGAAGCTACACTGTCGAGATGAGATCGTATCTTATTCCCAGGCAGGGATAGATGGCAGTAACTTGCTGCCTGAGACTATTGGAAAGGCCATGTTAGGAACTTCAAATAGAAAAACAAGAGGTCTAACTTTGGTGGAGCTCCTTATGGGGGTCTTTTTGGCCGGGGTTGTGGTAGTTGGGCTGGTGAAGGTGTATGCCGACGCCATCCAAATCTGGCGAAGGACCGAAGGACGTCTCTCTATGGAGAGAGAGATGAGCGCCGCGGTCAGAATTGTGGAACAGGAGATTCGCCAGGGGCAATACCTGCGGATCTTAAACTACCACGGCGGGAAGGGCAACCACTTAAAGATATATTCCAGCGATGAGAGGGGCCCCTGTAACGCTGAAGAGAAAGTGAGTGTCTACTTCCATCCCTTTGAGAAGTGCATCTATCGGGATAAGACCGGAGAGTCTCTTCGCGGCAGGCTTCTTCCCATGGGAGGCAAAAACATCGATCAGGACCGCTACCAACTCCAGGTCGTGAATTTGGAATTCGAGATCCCGGATAACGCTTATCGGAAATCGGTATGCAACCAGTCTCGGGATTATTTGGTCGATTTTGAGATAACCATGACTAACAGGTTTGACGACAGCCTGTCGATAAGATCTGGCGCATGCTGTCGGGGCGACTGAAATCTGACAATTAGTTGTTTCCAACGGGAACTTATTCGTTATATTAAGAGAAACGTTGAGCGTTGGACGATGGTGTTGCCTCAAAGACAACAGTCCCGTTTCCGGCCAGAGGGGCAAGGAGGCTCGATTTTGGTCATGGCGGTGGTCTTGACCTTCGTTCTGGTCACCACCGGCCTGGCGTTCTTGAAATTCGTCGACAGCGAGGTGAACGCCGTTGACCGAGTCTTGGACCAGAGATTGGCGATGTGGGCCTGTCAAGCCGGCATCAGCGAAGGGTTGGCGAATCTGCAGGGTCGGCCGGAGATATGGGGAAAGGAGCAGAAGTTGGGAGAGGTGGAGCTTCTTCCGGGAGTTAAGTTTCGCTCAGAGATGATGTTGCAATCCCAGAGGCAGGAGCTTTACAGCTATGGCTTCGAGTACTGGATCCTTGGCGCCGGAGAGGGAGATTACTCTCACCGCGGGGAACCGGTCAGAGGCCAGATCTGGTTCTCCACCAAAGTCAACACCTTTGCCGACTATCTCTATCTGACCGACAAAGAGCACGACTATCTGGGAACGGTCATCCGCTTCTGGGGTCCGGACACTCTGGATGGGAAGGTGCATTCCAACGACATTATTCACCTCCAGGAGGTTTACGGCCGGCCGGTGTTCTACAAGACAGTTTCCTCCTGTTCCACCCGCTTCGACCCCGACGCCAGCTACGGGCAGTTCTTCGGTCGGCCGGAATACAGATTGCCGGCCTCCAAGATCTATTTCCCGGTCTTTGCGCAGGAGGTCCGGGAGAATGCTTATCCGGACCATTTCTACAATCCCGGCCACAAGTGGACCTGGATAAGGTTCGAGGATTACTACTACATGATGCGCACCAGCCCCGACAGCGGCAGAACCTGGGTTCCCGACACCTGGGAGCAAGCGCCTAAAATTCCGCTCCCGCAGCGGCAGGCTATCTTCGTCAACGGCAACACCTGGGTGGAGACCAATTCCACCATCGGCCTGGATGGTCGGGTCACCCTGGGGTGTGCGGATACTATGTTTATAAGAAACCACATCAGGTATGCAGGTTCGGATCTTCAGGGGGATGTTCCCGAGACCTGTGACGACTGTCTGGGCCTCATCTCCGAGAGGTGGATTCTGGTGCATGACGATGCTCCCTACAACATTATCATAAACGCCGGGCTGGCAGCCATCGGCGATCAGTGCTCGTTCTCCATCCATCGCTGTTACGACTACAGTTACTATCACGAAAAGGGAACCCTTAAGGTCTACGGCTCCATCGCCCAGAGATATCGCGGTAAAGTGCACACCACTCAGTACGGCGGCAATCGCCGTGGATATGTCAGCAAGAAGTATAATTACGACCAGAGGTTCGTTATCAACCCACCACCTCATTTCATAAAGGTGGCCCCCCCGGTCTCCCTGTGGATTGAGTTTTGGGAGTAGATGACCTACTCAGGCAGAAGGTTCAATGGCCAAACGTACATACGGTCTCGACGTCGGCAGCCACAGCGTCAAACTGGTGGAGCTGTCCGGCGACAAAACCGGAGTCAAGATATCCAACTGCGCCGTCAAAGAGATCTACTCTGCTGATCAGGAATTCAACCTCGAGGGTCCGCCTCCCAGACAGGTCGCCAGCGCGGTGAAAGAGGTTTTCCGGGAGATGAAGATCCACCCCTGGCGAGCGCGGAACGTAAACGCCTCTATAGGAGGGCCGTACGTTTCCGTGCAGCAGGTGCGGACCATCCCCTTGGCCCCGGAGGAAATGGAATCCTCCTTAGCTTTCGAGGCCCGGAAGCATCTGCCTCTGGATGAGTCGGAGGCCATCCTGGATTTTCAGATTCTCTCCGGTGACATGGAGAGTTCCCACATGGAGATTCTCCTGACTGCCACGACCCAAAAAACCTTTTCCTCATTTGTGAATATGATGAAGGAGGTGGGAATCAAACCCCGGATCATCGATGCCGAGTCTTTGGCTTTGGTCAACTCCTATCTTTTGACACAGAAGGTCGAGCCCGAGGAAATCTACCTTTTTCTGGAGATCGGAGCGAGAAGCTCCAAGCTTACGTTTTACGGCTCCACGGATCTGTTCTTCAGCCGGGACATCCCCTTTGGCGGACATCATTTCACCGAGGACATCCGCAGCCTCCGCAATCTGGAGTACGGGGAAGCAGACAGGTTCAAGAAGGAAAACGGCATCTTCTTCGAAGCCGCCGCTGCGGGAGCGAATGGACAGCCCCCGGGGTTGAGCATAAAGGTCGCAAGAAAGACGGCGCAGCAGAGTCTGGTGGAGGAGATAAGGCGCTCCCTCCGCTATTATACCAAAGAGACCGGGAGACGTGATTTTCAGAGAATCTTCCTTGCCGGGGGTTCGGCCCTGATTGCGGGACTTGATACCTATCTGGGCCAGGAGTTGGAGATAACAGTAGAGCTATACGACCCCACTGATCAGCTGCAGCTTCCGGTGGGTTTCCCCAGACAGCTTGTGCCTCAACTGGCGGTGGCTCTGGGCATGGCTTTGAGGCAGGATTGAGATGGCAGTCGACTATTTCAGGATAAATCTGAATAAGGCCTCCAACCGCCTAGACCTCTATCAGCAAAGGAGGAGGAAAAGGCAGCTGCTCACTGTCGGAGCCTATGTGGTGTCAATCCTCTTGATTTCTGCAGTGGCACTTTACTTCGGTTACCTCACCAGATCTCAGATGGAAGCCAAGAGGGAAACCATCACGGAGCTGGACAGAAAGATCGCCGAGCTGGAGAGCTCGGAGGAATACATCTCCCAGGAGGATCTCTTTGCCCTGGCGAATCTGGTCGAAAGGCGGTTGTTGTGGGCTGAAAAACTTGCCCATTTGGCGGAGGTGTTGCCGGAGGATATCGCCTTAACGGAGGTCGGCTTCGATCAGGAGCGGCTCACCATAAGGGGAATCTCGAAGCTCCGGCCTCGACAGAGCGACCTGGATCTGGTAGTTTCAATTCTGGATCGCATCAAAGCTGACCCGGCGCTGTCCGAAGGTTTCGCGGAGGTGAAATTCCAGCTGTCCAATCGCATAAGATATGAGGAGCAAGAGATTTTGGATTTCGAGATCGCCTGCATGGCGATGTGAAGACCCAGTCTGAATTCGGATGAAAAAAGATAGTATATTCCTGATTGCAGTTTTCCTTTATCTGGTGGCGACGGGGTTTTATTTCTGGAAGGTCGTAAAACCTCAACCGGAGATCATCAGGAATCTGGATTACGAGATAAGGATAAAAAGCGAGAAGCTCTTGAGCGCTCAGATTCTGGCCGAGAATCTGAGCGGAGTCACAGATCTGTTGCGATCGAACTTCGCAAGCTCCCTGGCCGATTCCACCGCCCAGACCGCCAGCATTCCCTTCCTCAGTCTTCTGACGGAACAGATGGAGGTTTTAGGAATAACTTTGGTTTCCCTGAGGCCAGAAGAGCTTCGACAGGAGGCGCAAATCCTGAAGATCCCGTACGAGATCAACATGCTGGCAACCTATGAACAGCTGGGTCAGTTCCTGGCGCTTCTGGAGAGGTCCAGCCGTCTGATAGAGGTCGGAGAGTTTACCATCCACAACCGTCTGGGCACCGGGAGGCAGTTCGATATCGCCGGAAAGCCGGACCAACATGAGATGAGCTTGCGCCTGAATGTGTTGACCCTCTTGAAGAGGGGGAGTGAAGTTGAGACCAGAGCACATTAAAAACCTCAATCTCTTTTTGGGGATTCTCTTGACCCTCCTGGTTCTATTCGTTGCCGTCCGCTCTTACACCATCTTCAGGAGCAGCTCCAAGCTGAACCCCGAGGGCAACTTTGAGATGGATCCGGTGGTGCGAGCTACCGCCGATTCCCTGGAAAACAGGATGCGAGATCTCGCGGGCTACCTCTTCTCGGTCAAGACCGACCCTCTGAAGCTGTCTCGGGTGGTGGTCGCCGAGGAGGAGATGAAGCTCCGGGAGTTCAGGGAGCTGGAGGAGGAGATGCTGGTCAGGCTCTCTGCAACCGTCGTTGACGAAGAGCCCAAGGCGGTCATCAAGTATAAGAACCGAAGTTACATCGTCGGAATCGGAGACAGCCTGGCAGGGAAGTATCTGGTGACGGACATATCGTACAAAAGGGCGACCTTGAGCCGCGATGGAAAAGAGATATTCTTGGAGTCTAGACCGATCTCAGAGGAGTTCCTGGTTGAACCTCCGGTGTCGGGGGACTCTCTGTCTTATCAGGTAGAAACTCTGGAGGAATTTTGAGGAAGCGAGGATTTTATAAATTTGTCTGTGGCGGTTTTTCTCTGATTTTTCTGGCTGTTTGTCTCAGCAGCCTTCAAGCGGAGAATGCCCCCCAGGAGGCAGAAGAGCTGACCTTGGCTGCCAGGTTAAGTAAGAAGGTGACCATCGACGCCGACGATGTTTTTCTCCCCAGCATCTTGGCAATACTGGCTGAGAAGAGCGGCTTCAACATTGTGACCGGTCCTGGGGTGGGGGAAAAGGAGAGGATTTCGGTTCACCTGAAGGATACTCCCATCGAGGAGGCCGTCAACTTGGTGGTGAGAGCTGCTGGGCTTTCCTACGAAATCGTCGGCAACTCCTTTCTGGTTGCGGAGGCAGAACAGTTAGAGAAAGAGATCGGGCTAACCGCCTATGTTATTCAATTACAATATGCCAACGCCGAGGAGGTTAAAGTATTACTTCAGGATCTGACCGAAAACATCCAGGTTGAGACCTCTGGCAACCGGCTGCTGGTGATGGCAAGTCCCAAGATAATCGCAGAGGTGAGGGAGGTCATCAAGCAGGTCGACCAACCGGCGCAGCAGATTACGTTGGAGGCTCGGTTGGTGGAGGTTTACACCGCCGGTCTGGAGAAGCTGGGGATCGACTGGGAACAGCTCTCTCAGATTCAGACCGGGCTGGCTGAGAACGCCGCGAATCCGGACGGGAGCGGGCGACCCCCGGGACATATTTACAGATACGAAGATGAGTTTGGGGTCATTCGGGAGCTGGGACCGGACGAGCCCGGAACCGTTTACGAGAGAATCGACGGTTTCAAGAACATCGGGCACTTCTCCCGGAGGCTGACCTCCTTTGAGATCGCTCTTGATTTCCTCATCAAGCACGACAGGGCTAGGGTCTTGGCCAACAGCAAGGTCACCACCATGAACAACCGTGAAGCCGCCATATTGATTGGAGAGGTGATACCGTTTACTCCTCCCAACTTCCAGGTGGTCGCAGGAGGCGGCTTTGCCCAGCAAATCATCGAGAGGGATTCGGTGGGGGTCAAGCTGCGAATCACTCCGACCATTAACAAGGCCGGCTTCATTACTGTGAAGGTGGAGCCGGAGGTTTCCTCTATCATCGAGCTGGTGCAGGGTTACCTTCCCCGAAAGAAAATCCGGACCGCCACCACCACGGTCATGGTTCGGGACGGACAGAAAATCTTCATCGGGGGATTGTTGTCGGTTGACGATTCCTATATCGAGCACAAGGTCCCGATTCTGGGAGACATCCCTCTTTTAGGATATCTTTTCCGGCACAAGTATCAGAGCAACAAGAAAACAGATCTGCTGATCGAGGTCACCCCTCACATCATCGACAGTGAGAAGCTGACCTCCACTGGTGGCTACATCGGAGATATACCCATTTACAGCGAAGGGGAGATGACCGATCTGGAAAAGGTAAACCCCTTTTTGAAATCGGACTATGACCAAAAATATGATATAGAGGCTCTTCGAGAATTGGAGGAGGATTACCTTCGACCCCCGGAGGGGGCGCAGGAACCTAAAAAAGAATAACTCCACCTTCCAAGAGAGGTTTGGGATATGAGGTATAGAGAACTAACTGTTTGGACTATCAGTCTGCTGCTTATCTTATCGATTTTCTACTTTGCTTTGGAGGGCTGCGATCGCCGCAAGCCGACTGGTGCGGAGCTCGAGCAAAGAAAGGTTCATCTGCTGAGCCTGGTGGCAGACCCCTCGGAGATTGAAGCCGATTATGAGGCCACCACCTGCAAACTGATCGTCACCGCAAGGCAGTCCGACTACAGCGCTGCCGCCGGAGTGAATGTACGCTTTGCAGTCGTTGAGGGAACCGGGGTAGTGTGGGGAGACACCCTCACCGGGGAGAACGGCACTGTCACCGGCTACTTCAACGACACCGGTCAGCCCGGAACTGCTTCGGTCAGAGCCACGGCGGAAGGGGTTGCCGACACTGTCGCTATCACCATTCTGAAAGTCGAGAACAAGCTCACCTTAAGCGCCAGCCCCCCGGTGATCTACAATGACGACGGCATCACCAAATCTGTAATCCGGGCCGATTTGCGCAATCGCCTCTCCCAGCCGATCGTGGGAGATACGGTCCGGCTTAGCTCCACCACGGGATTTATAACCGGCTTTGTGGTCACAGACTCG
>Ga0111228_1021_pt1 | contig 10505 bp, 7 predicted proteins | sample DeeMarSWOR152_54_FD_80382 | JGI IMG/M metagenome (GOLD analysis project Ga0111228, IMG submission 80382) | candidate division Zixibacteria bacterium DG_27
ATTCGATCTCGGAGTAAACTCGCAAGATTCCTCTTCTGGGATTGAATTGAACCGGAGCAATAGACACCGTCACCAGTCGCAGGTCCCGCATAATACCGGGGAGGCCGGTTAAGGCGATCTTTTCCGGATAGAACTGGTCGCGGCCGTAGACCTCTTCATCAATTTGAAGAGGTGTAGAGTTTGCGAATTGCCCCTTAGTTTTGGGTCCTTGAGCCGGAACGATTTTGTATCCTGCATATTCCTCATAGCTGGCGGAGACAACGTTGACGGCCAGGTCGCAATTGCCGGGGATTGCCAGCACCCTGGTGAGAAGTGGAAGCTCCGGTTTGCCCGGCTCTGAAGTCGTCGCCACCAAGAGCTCTCCTTCTGGAAGGGCTAACTTTACTTGTTCATAGTCCCCACCGTTTTCGGCCTTCTCTATCTCCACCCCCGAAAGTCTGACATTCAGCCGGGTGCCGAAACCATCGGAGCTCACCACCTCCACGGCTTTGTCGGCGACCAGACCGGTTGAAATGTAGTCGGACAGGGCGGGAGTGGAGATAACTAACATGATCAAGGGGAAAACTCCAAGAAGGGTCTTCGGAGAAAAGGAATTCTTAATGGCTCGCATATAAGGTCTCCTCAGATGGGGCTAGATGTTTTAGTCTTTCACAATAGATATAACGGATGGAATTCCAAAGCGAATTCTTTTTTCGGTTCACTGAAAACATCGGGCTACCAGCAGATTCACAGATCTGCTTCGGTGAAAATCAGAAGCCCCCAGTTGCGATCGACCAGATAGACGTACTCCTGATCGGCGAAGATTCCGTAAGCGTAAGGGGTGTCGTATTCCATCACAAAGGTGGGATTGGTCTTGTCGGTCACATCGACTACTTTCAAACCCTCGCCGCCGTCAGCCAGAAAGGCTACGTTGCCGATGACGTGGACATCTTTGGTGCGTCCGTCGGTGTTGAAATTGCCCGCCAAGGAGGGATTTAACGGATTAGTGATGTCGATTATGCTCAAACCCTCCCAATCATCGGCGATATAGGCGTAATCCCCCTTTAGAAAAACGGAGAGGGCCTTCCCCTGAGTGTCTGACTCCGCATCCGGAGTCTGGCTGACGTCATGAAGGTCGGATAGGTCGAACACTGCCAGTCCCAGCTCCCCCTGAGCCACGTAGAGATAGTCACCACAAACCTCGACGTCGTTTCCGAAGCCGGGAAGCGCCAGATAGAAGAAATGACCGGTTGCCCAGGGCATATTGTTGAGATCCAACTGGGCGGCACTGATGGTGCGATTGTAAGTGGAGGCTGCGAAGATATAGAAAGCGGTGTCGCCGAAGGTGGCGCCGGTGACCCCGTGGATGTTGGTCTCGCTGAAGGAAAAGAGATTGTAGATGAAGGCGCTGTCGGGGTCGATCGGCTCGCTGATGTCGAACACCTGGACCCGGTAGTCCATGTCGGCCACGAAGGCGTAGTTGGTGTCCGGAGAAACATATACGTCAAGAGCGTAGTCCCGGAACGGGGTGGTGTTGAGGTTAACCAAGATGGCGGGGGAGGCCCGATCGGTGACGTCGATGATGGTCAAATCGGCTTCATCGTCGGCTATGTAGGCCCGGTCGCCGACTACGACCACCTCCTGGGGATAACCGTAGGTAGGAGTCTGTGACAAGAGGTAGTAGGGTCTGTTCATGACTCGGAACGACCACGTCTGAGACCAATCTCCCCATAGGTCTTCGCTGTTTTTGGCCCGCACGCGCCAGTAGTAGGTGTCATCAACCAGCGAGTCAGCCGAAGTATAGGCAGTATCTGCGGTCTGCACCGACAGGAGGTTGTTGAAGAAGCTGGTGGCGTCGTCCAATTGCAGTTCGTACAGGATGGCATCATCTACGGAGTTCCAGATGTAGGTGGGGGTGCGGGAATCGAGGGTGTCGCCGTTAACTGGCGAGAGCTTGGTTACCTCCGGTGGGAAATCGCGATATTTGATGATGACCTTTTCTTTGGTGCACCCTCCAATCATAAGAATCAGCAGGCTTAATGCGACAGGGAGGTTTCTCCTTAAACGGAATCTAGGTGTCTCCATGGCTCCTCGAGATCAAGTTCTCCGGCAGTTCCAACTCTCCAGGCACTTTCAGTTCCAGAATTCTCAAGATCTGCCACCTCGGAGGTGTCAGTCCGAAGGAATGATAGGTTTTACTATAAACATATGCAAAATCCCGCATCAGTCAAGGTTTTTCCGTTGACGGCAGTGATAAAAAAACAGGTCACGGGCATGCCGACTAAAGACAGCCAGTTTCGGAAGCGCTCAGGGTCTCAGTTGCCTCCAGGTTTTCCCGGATGAGATGTCAACGAAGGGAAGGATACTCGGGAGGGTGAATTGAAGCTCTTTGGCAAACCCAGCCGGAGATTCTTCGTCAGTCCTTAAACCCTCTTTTTCTCCTCCACCAGAAGGTCTTTATGTTCCACTTTCTTCTCCGGGTGAAAAATCGGAATTTGGAGAAGACTCTTGCCTGCCGTAGCTGGTTCCACTTCTTGTTGTAATAGAATTGTCGAGATTTTGCCATCTGAGAAGTGCGAGTTACCCCGAATCGGTTCTATCGGCGAGGCCGGGATTCCCTCTTATAAACTCGAGGGCCCTTCTTAACCTCTTTACTACCTCCTCTTGCCCCAGTACTTCCAGAATCTCAAAGAGAGAAGGCCCTTTGGTCATTCCCGTGGTCGCTAAACGAGTGGGGTGTATCAGTTTTGCGGCGGAGATTCCGAGCTCTTCTGCCAGGTTGCGCAAACCACTCTCTATGGCTTCGAGGTCGAACTTCTGCAAGCTCGAGTAACGCTCCGCCAGGGTCGCCAAGTGACGATCGATGTCGGGAGAAAAGAAGTGCTTTTTCGCACCATCGGGGTTGTAGTCGAACTTGTCGGTGAAAAAATATCTCCCCAGCGCGGCAAAATCTGTCAGAAGCCGACACCTCTCCTTCAGAAGCCCCACCACCTTCTTCATATACTCCCAGCGGATCTCCACTCCCAGCTTGGTGGTCAAGCTGGCTTCAATCAGAAAAGGTGCCACCGCGGGAACCAGTTCGTTGTCGCCTTTGGAGCGGATATGCTCACCGTTCATCCATTTGAGCTTTTCGATATCGAATACCGGGTTGGATTGTGACACTCGCTCCAGCGAGAAGGTTTCGATGAGTTCTGAGGTCGACATTACCTCCCGGTCATCGCCCGGAGACCATCCTAAAAGCGCCAGGAAGTTGACCACCGCCTCCGGCAAGAAACCCATCTGACGGTAATCGGTGATGGCCACGGCTCCATCCCTTTTGGAAATCTTGGAGCGGTCGATCCCTAAGCTCAAGGGCAGGTGTGCAAACTGCGGGGGGGTGATTCCCAAAGCCTCATATAGGAGGAGCTGTTTATAGGTATTGGGGATGTGGTCGTTGCCTCTGATTACGTGGCTGATTCTCATCTCGTAATCGTCGACCACGCAGGCGAAGTTGTAGGTGGGTCGGCCGTCAGAGCGCATGATGATGAAATCTTCGATATCGGCATTATCGTACGATAGATCCCCATAGACGACGTCTTTGAATTGCGTCTCCCCCGGGGCAACCTTGAGCCTCGTGGCCCTCAAAACCGCCTGCCCCTTAAGCCTCTTTTTTTCCTCATCGCTGAGATGCAAGCAGTGGCGGTCATATTTTACGGGACGCTTCTCCTTTATGGCCTCCTCGCGCTTCTGCTTCAATAGTTCCGGAGAACAGTAACAATGGTAGGCTTTTCCCCGCTTAAGTAATTTCTCGGCATAGCTCGGATAGACCTCGAACCTTTTGGATTGATAATAGGGCTCCTCATCCCAGCTGAGCCCCAGCCAGCGGAGGCCCTCCAAGATGGCCTCCACCATCTTGGGGTCGGATCTCTCCAGATCGGTGTCCTCGATCCTTAAGATGAACTTCCCATGGTGATGACGGGCGAAGAGCCAGTTGTAGACCGAAGTTCGAGCCGTCCCCACGTGCAGGAAGCCGGAGGGACTGGGGGCGATGCGAACCCTGATCTCGCTAGGGGGTGACATCAGGAGTCCCAGGTTTTATCTCTGGGGGAGGTTCTTTTTTCTCTACCGGAGAAGGAGGTGGTTCTGTCGGTTCCTTTATCGGTTCGGGTCTCTGATAAGTAGTCGGGCCTGCCTGTCGGAGGCTGACCTCCGCCCCCTTCAACTCCAGCACCACCCCTCCGGTGGCCTTAACGATTAGATTATAGAGGAGGCAGAACAGCCCGGTGAGAATTATCCCGTTGATAATGCCGCCGAAGACCCCGTAAATCACGGGGAAGATAATAATGGAGGCCACCCCGGTGAACAGCCCGAAGTCGGTCTGTCCGGCGGGGAGGTAAGCCAACCTGGATATCAGGGCGCTGAAAAACAACATTAAAAAGCCCACCAGAAGTCCCAGCAGGATTCCGAGAATGGCATTGATTACAAAGGAGACCTTGATAGCGCTCCAGACGTTTATCTCTTTGACTTCGAAATTCATGATTACAGTCCTTTTGAATCGGTTACGCCGGACGTATGTATAAGGTGTAAGACCTCCACGGGATTCCGTAGAGCCTTTGGATATATAGCAAATCTGAATAGAGTCTGCAAGGTGTTCCTCGGGTTTCTAGCTTCTTCATACCCGCTCGAAGGGATCGTAGATCTTTTTGTGTTCCTGCAGGGCGAAGCGGTCGGTCATGCCGGCGATGTAGTCCCCGATCACAACCATGGGATGGTCGCCGTCTATCCTCTCCTGGACCCAGGGAGGCAGGAGGTTGTGATTACTGCGGTAGGCCTCGAAGAGCTCTTCGATGGTCCTTTTGGCCTTATCCGACATTCTGAGCATCTTGTGGTGTGTGTACATGTTGGCGAAGAGGAAAATCCTCAGCTGGGAATTCTGTTTCCCCTTTTCCTTGCTGAAGGTGAGGAGACCCTCCCCTGCGGAGCGAATCTCCTCCGGGCTCTGAATCCCGTGATGGCTCATCTTCCTTCCGGACTCGCTTACAAGGTCGGTCACCAACTCGTTGATTAACAGCTTAACTATTAGCTTGCGGCGCCCCCGCTCCGGCAACTGAAGGTAAACCTTGCCCGCTTTCTGTTTCAACTGCCTCCAGATGTCGAGCTCCTCCAACTGCTCCTCGGCCAGAATACCTGAGTACAGGCCATCGTCGACGTCATGGCAATTATAGGCGATCTCATCGGCGAAGCTAACGGCCTGACACTCTAAAGTGGGCTGCTCCTCGGGGTTGAACTCACCGGAGGCCGGTTTGTCGTATATGGTCTCGTGTTTTATAATCCCCTCCCGCACTTCGTAGGTGAGGTTCAAACCGGGGAAGTCGGGGTATCTCTCCTCCAACAGATCGACTACCCGAAGAGTCTGGCGGTTGTGTTCGAAGCCACCGACCTTTTGCATCAGCTCCTTCAATTTCTCTTCCCCGGAGTGACCGAAGGGGGTGTGGCCCAAATCGTGAGCCAACGAGATAGCTTCCGCAAGATCTTCGTTGAGTCGTAGCGCCCTGGCAATACTCCGGGCAATCTGAGCCACCTCGATGCTATGGGTCAACCGCGTACGGTAGTGGTCCCCCTCGTGGTTGACGAAGACCTGGGTCTTATACTCCAGACGGCGAAATGCGGAGGAGTAAATGATCCGCTCGCGGTCTCTCTGAAAATCGGTGCGGTAGGGATGTTTCTCTTCCGGGTATTTTCGTCCTCTGGTATCCCGGCTCTTGGAGGCATAAGGCGCTAGGAATCTTTCCTCGTTATCCTCTAACAAAGTGCGGATCATTTCCTCTCCTTGCTAAACAGGTCCACCCTCAGATCGACCTGGGAAGTGGCTCCCAGAACCGGATGGCTCTGGTAGGCCAAATCCAGAGCGAACCTCTCCCAGGAAATCCCAAGTCCGGCAGTGTATCTGGTGGGATCGCTGCGCAGTCCACAGCGCAGCTGGGCGAAATTCGAAAGAGATATCTCCTGGCCGAAATGCCAGCGCCCCACCTCCTCACTCCGGAAGTAAGATAAGGAAAAATAGAGATTCTCGTGAGGGAAAATTCCGACCCCCGTCTGCGTTAAGACATCCAGGTCGAAGTCCTCTTTAGTGCTTGTAGTTGCCAGGAGGTTTTCAAAACAGAGCCCCAGCAGTAGAACCTGTCGACAGTCATAGAACAGCCCTAAATCACCGCTGGTACCTTTGTGGGAGAATCTGTCAGCCTCGATCGACAGCTGAAGATGTTTGAAGCTCGCACCCAGGTAAAGCCCTCCATACACCCGTCCTCCCAGGGAGAGAGAAACCTCCTGTTCTCGGTAGAAGGAGCGCTCTCCGAAGCTCTCGTAACGGAGGCCTGCCCCCAAAGACTTGTATGGCAATATCAGAGAGACGCTGTAGCAGGGGAGCTTGTCGATGTTGTAGTAGTTTTTGTAGGAACTATGAAAGAAACCTGTGTGAATCCTGCCCAGAGAGGCGGGATTCGAAAGGGCGATCCCCGGGGAGGCAATGTTGCAGAGGTCTCCGCCGCCGATGGCCAAATTGGCCGCAGAGGTCTCCATCCTGGAGAAAAAGGAAAAAGCCGGGGAGGACAGAAGCAAAAAAAGAAGAAAAGCTGTGAGTATGATTCTCAATTGCTGAGCTTGAATGACCTATTCAGAGTTTCATCAGCTCTTTGGGTAATCTCAAAATCTTTTCGCGATAGCTATGGTGATGGTCTTATCACCTGAATGGCCCCCGGAGGTCGCAGCATGAAGGATATAGATTCCCCCTGAGAGAAGTTGACCGTTATCATCTTCTCCGCTCCACTGGATCTCCTCCATTTGCTTCCCTTCCGTGAGGTCGAAGCTTTTTCGCAGCCTCCCCTCGATATCGTAGAGTTTTAAGGTCAACTCGGTGTCGGGAGGCAACTGGTATTTTATAGTAGTGGTTTCCTCTTTTCCGACGAAGACTTCCGGGTCAACCACTATTACGAACTTCTCCGGAGTGTAATCGCGGTGGCTTTCTCCCCATCCGGGTGTGGAGCCTTCCGGATCCGGGCAGGGCCACCAGTTCGTGGGCTCCTCCGGGCCGTCTAGATTAATTCTCTCCCAGGAGACGCCACCTCCGGCATCAGAGTTCCAGGAAAAGGAGGTCTGATACGAACCTCCATCCCACAGGATAACCTGCCCCTCGGAGTTCTTCAGACTCATCTGGACTTCGAAAGCAGGATAGTCCTCACCCAGATCATCTCCCCAGACTCCGGAGCTGTCTCCCCAGTATCTCTCGAAGCTCATCTCCTCACCCGAGGTGAGAAGGTGCCGCGCCAGAACTATAAAGCCTCTTCCAGAGATGATGGCTTCTTCGGGCAACTCTGTGGTGTCACCTGCCTCGATGAAGACACAGCCGGAGAGATCGACTTCAGTTTCGCCACGATTGAAAAGCTCTACCCACTCCAGATAGACCCAGCTTCCGGGCTCGTTGGCCAAGACCTCGCTGAAGACTACTTGGCCTCTTGCCTCGTTGAAGAGGCAGCTGAGAAGCAAAAGGTAGATTGGAAAGGTTCTTCTCACTGTGGTGTTAAATCCTCTCCGTGAACGTGATTGGAAGAAAGCAACTGATTAGAAACGGCCCGCTGGCGGAGGCCAGGGGGCTACCCAGTGGGACAGAAGCCCGCCTTTGGGGTAGCCCAGTGGCCTCTGCCACTGGATCGTTTTACCAGAGAGCCTGTAGGCGTACTCGTATTTCCTTGTCTTCTGCGACAAGTCCACGATAATCGGCCCGGTATTTCGCCGAGAGATTGAAACCCTCCCAGAAATCCAAACTCTCCTCCAGATAGAATTCACAATACTTCTTGGTCGAGTATTTCAACTCTTGATAAACATATTTTATGCGGGAGAATATTTCAAGTGGTTTCAGGTTCAAGATGCCGATCCTGAGCCAGAAGTACGCATAACTTCTTCTTCCGGTGACCTCATAATCTTTCAGGTTGTAAGAGACCTTAGTCTGGATTTGGAAATCCTTCAAATGATAGCTCTGGGCCTCAATCTGGGAGGTGTAGCTCTGATACGGTTCCTCTTGGTTGTCTCTACTCCTTATGAACTGGTCGAACCGCAGCGAGAAAGGCTCGCTCAAATGGGCGATCAAGCCCAATTGCAGGTCGTGGTTGTTGGTCTTTCTCACCCGATTGCCCCAGCCGGAAAGATTCGCTCTCCCCTGAAGCCGATTGGTGATTTTGAATCTGTTGGAGCTTGAGAATCCAATCTCCCCCGCCTGGGGGCAGCGGAAGTCGTAGTCAATCTCGTCGTAGTAGACAGTGAAGTAATCGGGATTGGCCCGGGAGGAGGTGTGGAAGTTGACGAAGCCGTCTGAATATCCCCAAAATGTGAACTCTGTCGAGTAGTTCCTCTCTCTTAACAGGAACTGCAGATTGACAGCACCGTGATCCCAGTTGAGGAGTGCGGCCTCGCCCTTGACCTCTGTCCTTTCGCTCCTCAAAGAGGCGTGGAGGCTGATACACTCGTTTCGAAGCTCATTCCCATCTTCATCTTCGGTCAGATCAAGACTATAAGCCACTCCGGGAGAGAACCAGTCTCCCCGCCAACTCAAGTTGGCACCGATCAGGTTCCTCTTCAGGGAATCGCCTTCATAATAGGAGTAAATAATATCGGGACGGAGTCTTCCGCCGAACAGAGAGGCCTTGATTCCGTTATACCAGGTTGAATTCGGGATCAGGAAATTACCCTCTTTTTCTTGATAGGAGTCAGTGTTGTAGCGCCAGTAGTCGTATCTGCCAAGATTGAGACCGTTGCCGTATTCGGCGGTGAAATTGCCGAGAATCAATTCCCGAATCAGTCCCCGATTCTGCACTTTGATGTACCTTTTGGAGACCTCCATCCGTTCGAAATATCGCCTCTCTCCCTGAAGGAGAATCTCGTAATGAGGCTTCAGTCTCATTCGAAACTGGAAGTAACTCCGATCGCCTCCGGATTGAGTTGTTCCCTCCGCCAGATCGACATTCGTCTGCCAGTAAGCGCGCAAGCTCACCGCCTTCTTGGTCACAGGTTGTGTACTTATGAAGGGGAGATAGCGCCTCAAATGCAAATCTTCTCTGAGAATTCTTACGATCCTCTCTGGATCGTTTTCCCTTTCGAAGATCTCTCTGATCTTCTCTCGATCAGATTTCGTCGCCCCCGGGATCACTTCAAGTCTTGACAGATCTTCGTCTCCAAGATCTATCTGGTTGAAGTAGAGATCCAACACGTCCTGATACTGCTCGTAGGTTAGCTCCCCGCCATAATAGGCTTGGTTTATCTCCTCCTCGGATTCCAGATAGGTTTCGAAGACGGTTTGAGGGAAGCCCGTGCGCGTGAAGCTCATAAGGAATATCAAGAGGAGAGCCGCGAGATAATGGATGCTTCTCAAACTTATTCTGATCGAGGTGATTCGGAGACCTGAAGGTCTCCGCTACGGTTATCCGTCAGGCGCAGGAACGAGTCTCTCAGCTCAAGCCATATTTATCCAGCTTCCGATATAGAGTCCTTTCCCCGATGCCCAAGAGCTTTGCGGCCTTCCTGCGGTTGCCGCCCACCTCCCTCAAGGTTCGGGCGATGAGTTGCTTTTCCATCTCCTCCATGCTGGGGGCGGGTTTCACCTCTTGTTGTCCCCGCTCTTGCCAATCTGCGCCGACCTCATGAGCCTCCACCGTGGGCATCGATTCCAACCCCTTCAAAATTATATTGCGCAAGGCGGTTATCTCCGACTTCAGACTCATCAGGGCCTGAAGGATGACCTGATGCTCAGAGGCTTCCAGACTCTGGCCAGTCAACACCGGCAGACTCTTGTTGAACTGTGCCTGTTTCTGAATATACTCGGAAACCTGCTTGGGACTTATTCTTCCCTCCGGGGAGAGCAGCGCCAGGCTTTCCAGAAGGTTTCTAAGCTCCCGAACGTTGCCAGGCCAGTGGTAACTCTTAAGCAAGTTCAAGACCTCCTCGCCCACCGGAGGATATTCGTACCTTTTCTCCCGGGATAACTGTTTGAGGAAGTGGTAGACTAGAGGAGAGATGTCTTCGGTTCTCTCCCTTAAAGGGGGCAGATCGATTTTGACGACGCTGAGACGGAAATATAGATCCCTGCGGAAATTTCCCCTTTCGACCTCCTCCAACAGGTCTTTGCTGGTGGCGGCCACAACCCGAAGATCGACGGAGATGCTCTCGCTGCCACCGACCCGCATGAAGCTTTTTTGCTCGATCACCCTCAAGAGCTTAACCTGGGTGGCGAGCGGCACCTCTCCGATCTCGTCCAGGAAGATGGTGCCCCCAGTGGCGGCCTCGAACATCCCCTTTCTCTGGGCGACCGCCCCGGTGAAAGCGCCTCGCTCGTGACCGAAAAGCTCGGATTCTAAAACCCCCTCGGCGATGGCACCGCAGTTTACCGCAATGAATGGTCCCCCTCTTCTCTCACTGTTGCTATGAATCGCGGAAGCCACCACCTCCTTGCCGGTGCCGGATTCCCCGGTGATCAGAACCGTAATATCTGTGGGGGCGCT